>ERZ773013.2436-NODE-2436-length-10256-cov-12.452309_pt1 | contig 10256 bp, 7 predicted proteins | sample MGYA00511670_ERZ773013 | MGnify/ENA primary metagenome ERZ773013 (study PRJEB29015, sample SAMEA2738120) | human oral metagenome | biome: human oral; feature: human-associated habitat; material: saliva | place: China | collected 2257 ...
TGCGCGCCATCGTCAAGCACCTGGATGAGATCTCCGACGAGGACATCGCCGGCGTCAACATCCCCACCGGCATTCCGCTGGTGTACGAGCTCGACGAGGAAACCCTCAAGCCCATCAAGAAGGGTGGCACCTACCTGGATCCCGAGGCCGAGGCGAAGATCGCCGCGGTCGCCAACCAGGGCAAGTGAGCTGAGCGGAGCCCCGGAATCGTCTGCATGGACGAGGCCGGGGCTTCGTCATGCCCGGAAAACCGTGCTATTTGGGGTGTGATGCCCGTCCATATGGTGCACGTTTAACCGTGAGCGGGGTCGCATGCTGGGATGAATTGCGGTCGTGCTTGAAGTTGGTTTGTGTCGATCCTTGTATGCGTGTAACCTTGAGCTTTCGCACTGTATGGGTCGGTTTTGCTCGCCAGCTGGTAGAATAGTTGTGCTATCCACGCAAGCACCCAGGAGTCCATCCATGTCGTTTGAAATCGGTCAGACGGTCGTCTACCCGCACCACGGCGCAGCCACGATCGAAGAGGTCATGACGCGCACCATTCGTGGTGAGGAGCGGACGTACCTGAAGCTGCGTGTGAACCAGGGTGATCTTGAGATTCAGGTTCCCGCCGAAAACGTCGACATGGTCGGCGTTCGCGACATCGTCGACGAGGACGGCCTCGAAGAGGTCCTGTCCGTCCTGCGCGCCCCCTACATTGAGGAGCCGACCAACTGGTCGCGTCGTTTCAAGGCGAATCAGGAGAAGATCGCCACCGGTGACATCGTGAAGGTCGCCGAGGTCGTGCGCGACCTGACCCGCCGCGATGACCTGAAGAAGCTGTCCACGGGTGAGAAGCGCATGCTGACGAAGGCCCGCGGAATCCTTACTTCCGAGCTGGCCCTGGCTCGCAACATCGAAAAGTCTGCTGCCGCCGAGCGTCTCGATTCTGTCCTGGCTGAGGGTCGCATTGAGATCGAAGAAGATGCCGTCGCAGAGTGAGGCCTGCGCGGTCCTGACGGCCGCCGGCTCCGGCTCTCGCCTCGGCTGCGAGTGTCCGAAGGCCCTCGTTGAACTTTCGGGTCGCCCCCTGGTCTGGTGGGCGGCCCGTGGCCTACGCGCCGGGGGAGTGGGTGCGATCGTCGTGACGGCCCCGGCCTCGTCGATCGAGGATTTTCGCTCCGCACTGTCCGACATTGACGGCGTGAGTGTCGTCGCTGGCTCCGATCGTTCGCGTCAGGAGTCCGTGGCCCTGGGACTTGCTGCTCTTGGTGAGTGCGAGGCGGACACGGTCGTCCTCGTGCATGACGCGGCGCGCCCCCTGACGCCCCCGCAGGTCACCGAACGCGTCATTGATGCAGTGCGCGGCGGCGCGGGCGCGGTCATCCCCGTCCTGCCGGTCGCCGACACCCTCAAAACGGTGGACGCCTCGGGCGTCGTGACGGGCACGCCGCGGCGCTCCGACATGGTGGCCGTGCAGACCCCGCAGGGTTTTCGCTGGGATGTCCTCATTCGCGCGCACGAGGCGGGCGCCTCTCTGGGTGCGGACGAGGCCCGGGCGGCCACGGACGACGCCGGCCTCGTCGAGGCGATCGGCGGCACCGTGCACACGGTCGCGGGCGACGAACGCTCCATGAAGGTCACGCGCCCCCTTGACCTGGCGCTTGCGCGCCTCCTCGCTGCCGAAGAAGCGGGTGCCTGAACAGCGTTTTTCGATCACGCATGGTGGCTGGGCAATCGCGGTCAGATCGCGCAGGCGCTTCCCCGGCCTCGTTCCGAGAGTGGCCCGAGGAGAGCGTCACACGTGAAACGTGGTAGTTTCACCCTGGACGCACACGCGCCACCGAGAACTCCCCACTGAAGGAGCCCGATTCCATGAGCACAACGCCCACCGCCCGCCGCCGCGTGATCACGCGCCAAGTCGTCGAATGGGCGGCCTGGGACTGGGGCAGCGCCGCCTTCAACGCGGTCGCCACGACCTTCGTGTTCACGACCTACCTGACCAGCGACGGCGTCTTCACCGACTCGGGCACGGCCTCGACGTGGCTGAGCAACGGCATGACGATCGCGGGCCTGTTCATCGCCCTGCTCGCCCCCATCACCGGCCAGCGCGCCGATCGACGAGGCCGGGGCGGAGTCTGGCTCGGATGGTTCACCGGGTTGGTCGTCGCCTGTATGCTCGCCATGTACTTCGTGCACCCCGAGTCGGTCCTCGGGCCCCGCGGCGCCCTCATGCTGGGTATTGCGCTGCTCGGCCTGGGTAACGTGTTCTTCGAGTTCGCCTCCGTCAACTACAACGCGATGCTGAACCACCTGGGGGAGAAGGAGGACCGCGGCAAGATCTCGGGCTTCGGCTGGGCGTCCGGCTACATCGGCGGCATCGTCCTGTTGCTCATCCTCTACGTGGGCCTCATCGGCGCGAACCTGCTGGGCGTGCCCACGGACGAGTACCTGCCCATCCGAATCTCTATGGTGATCGCTGCCCTGTGGTTCGGCGGCTTCGCGATCCCTGTCATCCTCCACCCGCCGCTGCCCAAGAAGGTCCACACCGGTGGCGATCACGAGTCGATCATCGACTCCTATAAGCTCCTGTGGCGCACGGTGCGCACCCTCAAGAACGAGGCCCCGCACACCCTCTTCTTCCTCATCGCCTCCGCAGTCTTCCGCGACGGCCTCGCCGGAGTCTTCACCTTCGGAGCGGTTCTGGCCAAGACCGCCTTCGGCTTCACCGCCGGACAGGTCATGATCTTCGCGATCGCCGCGAATATCGTCGCCGGCCTCGCGACCGTCGCCTTCGGCTGGGTCGATGACAAGATCGGCCCGAAGAAGGTCATCATCCTGTCCCTGTGCGCGATGGTCGTCGCCGGCTTCGGCGTCTTCTTCCTGCACGCCCGAGGCCCCGCGGTCTTCTGGAGCCTCGGACTGGTCCTGTGCGTCTTCGTCGGACCCACGCAGTCCGCGTCCCGCTCTTTCCTGTCGCGCATCATCCCCGCGGGTCGCGAGGGCGAGGTCTTCGGCCTCTACGCGACGACTGGCCGCGCCGTGTCCTTCATGGCGCCCGCGATGTACAGCCTCTTCCTCATGCTCGGCAAGCGCATGACCCCCGCCGGCGAGGACTACACCTACTGGGGCATCCTCGGCATCATGCTGATCCTCGGCGTCGGCCTGGCCCTCACGATCCCCGTGAAGGCGGACCGCGCCACGCTCCACCACATGGAGGGCTGAGCGCCAGGGGCACGAGGCCGTCCAGGCGGGCCCCGGCGTCGTTAGGAGGAAGCCGGAACGAAGGCCGTGACTCCCGTCTTGCTGGTGCCGATCAGCATGTCGTCGAAGACCCACGTGTGCGATTCCGCGGCGTCAAGCTCGGCAGAGGTGAAGATCTTATTCGTCGCTGTGTTGAAGAAGTAGCTGCCCTTCGGCGCGAGGGGGAAGTCGCGGATGTACATGGCCGATCCGTCGGCGCTCGCGCGCACGTCTTCGACCTTGAAGAGACAACTGTCGGTCTGGTACGGACGGATGTTGTCGGGGACCGAGACCGTGCGCGTCGACGCGTCGGAGGTCAGGGTGAGCTCCAGCGTGGCGCAGTCATTGCCCGTCATCTCAACAACGCCCGTCGTCCATGAGGCGGTCTTGTCCTTCGTGAAGAAGTCACTGAGCTGCGCCAGCGTCGGAGCTCCTCCATCGCGCGTGGGCTGCGTGACGTACCGGTTTTGGTTGAAGGTCCCCTGAATGTCGCCGACGCTATCGTAGGCATACTTAGTCTTGAGCCATGGATCTACGATGACACCGTCGCTTGCCTGGACGAGGGCGTAGGAGGCTGTGTCGTCATCTGGATTGCCCAGGTTCGTGAGCTCGCCGGTGTGGACGTTGAGGAGCTGGGGGACCTCGTCGTAGTCGGGGACAATGAGAATCGAGGCCTGGTCGCCGCTGCCGATAAGAGCACTGTCAGGGGCCGTGTAGTCCATGTGACCCAGGCCGAAGAAGCTCTGTTTCACCGTCGCAGCTTTCCAGACCTCAGTCCAGCCGCCGGAGTCCTGCGACCAGCCCGTGCAGTAGCCATAGGTGAGGCAGGTAACCACGATTCCCTCAGAGACGCCCAGGGGGTATGCCTTGCCCCACGGGGCCTGGGTTATCGTCCCCGTCGCCTTATCGATAACGAGGTCGCGGAAAAAGAGCAGATCGTCGTCCCAGACGAACTGAGGAGTGTAGGTTTCGAACGCCTCCGTCGACGTCTCAGCGTTCGTTTCCCACAGGAGCCTCGGCTCGGTTCCAGACACGTCGTAGGCCATGACCGTCACGCTCCGGCTCCGCAACGTCGTCGGCCGATCGGAGAAGGCGAGGTAGAGAGTCGACCCCTCAGCGTGGACGTGCGGGGCGAAGCTAGACCTCGCGGGGTCGAGGGGGATCGTCCATGCGACCGCGATCCCCGACGCCCACTCGGGCGACAGGGAGTGAGTGTTGAGCGCTGTTCCGCGGTATCCGGGCTCGCGGACCGGCTCGCCCGCCTGCTGCGAGAACGAGCGGAAAAAGGACGTCCCAATCACGATCGCGACGACGCAGGCACAGGCGATCAGGATGAGGCGCAGGTGCTTTTTCACAGGGCTAACGGATTCGTCGGAATCCTCGTCAGGCTCCGGTGCGTGTTCGTGGGTGATCGATTCGTGCTCGCCCGCGTCCTCGGCCGGGGACGAGGCCGGGGCTTGGATCGTCGGTCCGGGCGCGGTCGGCGCGGCGTCCGTTTCCGCCTGGCCGGCCACGGCCTCGTCGCCGGACGTGGGTGGAGCGAACCTGAGGAGCTCCCCAATGTCGGGCAGGGGCGCCAGGTCCGGCAGCGGCGCGATGTCCGCCCCCGGGATGCCTGCCTCCGACGTGCCGGTGTCTGCCTGGCCAGCCACGGCCTCGTCGCCGGACGTGGGTGGAGCGAACCTGAGGAGCTCCTCGATGTCGGGCAGGGGCGCCAGGTCCGGCAGCGGCGCGAGCTCGGGCAGCGGCGCGTAACCCATGTGCCCCGCGGTCTCGTCCCCACTCTCGCCCGAGGGGAGGGGCTGCGTCCCGTCGGGCGGGGACCAGCGCAAGTCGTCATTGCTCATGGGGCGTTTGTACCACACGCGCGTGTCGACTGGCGCGGATCGGCCGCCACGGCCCCAGACGACACGTCCCCGACGCGACCGAGCATGCTCTCGGGCGTCGGGGACGGTTCTGTATCGATCCGCTTACGGGGTCCGTGGCGTCACGGCGATGACTTCGCCGCTGCGTGCTCCAACGAGCAAGTCGTCGAAGATCCACGTGAGGTTCGTGGCCTCGTCCAGCTCCGGCGACACGTAGGTCAACTCCCGTTCCATGCCGAAGAAGAAGGGACCGGTGGGGGACGACGGCAGGCACTGGACGAACAGCGCCTTACCGTCTGCGCTGACGCGCACCTGCGCGGCGGACCAAGGATCCATCATGGCGTGGTCGGAGACTGACTCACCGGGGTTGATCGTGCGAGCAGAGTTTCCGCTGGTCGGACTCACCGTCAGGAGATGACCGTTAACGTCGCTCGAATAGGGCCGCTCGACGGTGGCTGTCGTCCACGGGGCGCTGCCCTGCGTCAAGAATGCTTCGACGTCTGCCACGCTCGGGACCGCACGGTCAGACGCAGGGAAACGGTCGAGCGTCCACCCGGCCCCGACAGTGCCCACGACCTCACCCGCGGTGTTGTAGGCGATGCTTTCCTTCTCGTCGGCGACGAGGACGCCGTCGCTCGCCAGCGTGACCCTGGAGACGGACGCGCCGCTCGTGGAGGGTGCCTCTCCGAGAGTCGTCAGCTCCCCCGTTGCCGGGTTGATGAGCTGCGGTGCCTGGTGGGCCTCGTCGACGGGGACGACCACGGCAGCTCCCGCGCCGCTGCCGATGACGGCGCTCGCGGGAGCCGTCAGCCCCGAGTGGGCCAGGCCCGCGCGGCGCTGGGGCGAGGTCGTCGTGGACCACAGCCTCGTCCACGCGCCCGAGTCGCGGGACCACCCGGAGCACGAGCTGAAAGTGTCGCAGGTGACGAGGACGCCGCCTGCCACCCCCATCGGCAGGTCGGAACCCCAGGGCGCCTGCGTCTGGGCACCGGTCGAGCGGTCGACGATGATGTCACTGAGCAGAATCTCGTCCTGGGTCGAGACGGAGGACGGGAACGCCTCGGCGCGAATCCGGGACGGTTGGGGCCCGGTCGTGGTCCACTGGGCGACCGGCTCGCTGCCCGACACGTCGTAGGCGGACACCGTGGCGACGGCCTGGCTCCCGCTTCCGTAGGCGAGCACGTACAGGGTCGACCCCTCAGCGATCAGCTGCGCGGGCAGGAGAGCATCGCTGCTGGGCAGGGTCCAGGCCGTTGCGACGCCCGAGGCCCACGCGCTGGAGAGCTCGTTCGTGTTGGTGGTGCTCCCCCGGTAGCCGATCGCGTCCGGACTCGTTTCCTGCTCCGAACCGGTGATGTGCGGAGGTGGGGTCGCCGCCGGGCCGGGCAGCTGGTGGGCGCTCGTGCTCAGCGAGGGCGCGAGGAAGGCCCCGAGGCTCGCGACAAGCGCGACGCCCGTCGTCAGGAAGAGGCGCGTCGGTCGCGTGGACGAGGTCCTCGTGGAGGTCCCGTACAGGGGGGCGTTGGTACTCATGGGCGTGTCATTTCTGTCGTCGCTCGGGGTGGGCGTTCGTGGGCGGGTGTTCAGGGGTTGGAGCCTCACGTGGCCTTCGGGGTGAAGGCCACGACGCCGTCGATCGTCACGCCGATGGCCAGGTCGTCGAAGGCCCACGAGAGGTCTTCGGCGTCGTGGAACTCCGCCGACCCATGTCCCACCCCGCTCGCCGTGTCGAAGAAGAAGCGGTTGCCCGTCGTATTGGCTTCGACGGACTCGACGTACACGACCGATGTGTCGGCGCTGGCGCGGACCTCTTCGGGCCAGAAGGGGCTGGAGTGGTACTGGTCGTTGTTGGCGGGATCAAGATCGAATGCCGGGCTTCCGTCGCTCGGCGTCACCGTGAGGGCGACTGCCCCCGTCTGGGCAGTGACCACGGCATTCGACCACGCGGGCAGGCCTCCGACCAGGAAATCGGTGAGTTCCGATGTGGAGGGCACGCGTCCGTCGCGCGTCGGTCTTCTCAGCGACTTCTCGTAGGGGTGAACTCCCGTGATGAAGCCGTCGGCGTCGTAGGTGACGAACACGTCGTCGTTGAAAGCCACGAGCCCATCGCTGGCAATGGCGAAAGACACCACGTTGTTGTCCCTATCCCTGAAGGCGCTCGCAGAGGCGGCGTCCGTGACCTGCCCGGTCCGCGGATCAAGGAGCTGCACCAGGTGAGTCGGCGAGTCGACGGGCAGGACGAGTGACTGATGCTCCCCGGTGCCGATCACGGGAGTATCTGGATAGGTGAGCATGGTCGACCTGCGCAGGCCGCCCTCTTGGCTGGCCGTGGTTGTCTCCCACCGGCGCATCCACGAGGAGGACTCCTGCGCCCAGCCCGAGCACGCCTGTTTGCCATCGCACGCCACGACGACGCCGTCAACGACAGCGAGCGCCTCCGACCCCTCCCATGGGGCCAGGGACTGGGCGCCCGTCGCCTTGTCGATGACGATGCTTCCGACGATGAACTGATCCGCGAAGGATACGAAGTTGGGGCGCCCGAAGGACTCGGGAAGAGAGCCCGTCGTGCGCCACAGCTCGCGCGGCTGCTCGGAGGAGATGTCGAAGGCCGCGACGGTGGCCTGGTGGCTGGCATGGTCGGGGTTTTCGAAGAGCACGTACAGGGTGGTGCCCTCAACGGTCGTGATCGCGCGGGGGCCGTACTGTAAGGACGGGAAGGGGATCCTCCACGCCGTCTCGACGCCCGAGGCCCAGGCGGGGGAGATCGCTCCCGTGCTCGTGGAGGACCCCGAGTAGCCGACGGTAGGGGCGGAGGTGAATGAATGGTGAGGGTCCTGACCCCCCAGGGTCTGCGTGAGCTGACGGATGCCGAGGACGGCGACGATGACGACGATGACGCACAGCAGAGCCACGAGGAGGACTGGCCTCCCGCGTCTCCTCGCGTGGGGCCGCGCACTGGCGGGCTGGGGGATTGGGGGCGTCCCGCTCGGCGACACCCACTGCTCGGCCTGCGGGGGAGTGTTCGTGCCCAGATGATCGTCATTGCTCATGTGTCGTTTCTACCATAGGGCAATTGCGGTGTGATAATCCGATGCCGGCCTCAGGAGGAGGCGGGCACGAAGGCCGTGATACCCGTTGTACTCATGCCGATCAGCATGTCGTCGAAGACCCACATGGTCTGTTTCGGCAGGTTGAGAAGGTTTGATGTGTAGGCGAGCCCGTTGGCTGTATCGATGAAGTACCGCCTCTCGTCCTGGTAGGTGAAGGTATCGGCGTAGAGAACCGAACCGTCCGCGCTGACGCGGACCTCCTGTGGGCTGAAGACGCACGTGCTCGTCATGTATGGGCTCAGCACGCCGGGGACCGGGGTTGTGTGCGTGGACCCGTCGGAGGTGAGGGTGACCTGGATGGAACAGCCGTCCTTACCCACGAGGCCTACCGTACCTGTCGCCCAATTCGCGGTCTTCGTCGTCATGAAGGTCGTGATATCCGCGGTGCTCGGTTTGTTGCCGTCACGGCTGACTGCGGGTAGACGCTGATATTCATCGATCGAGAACGTGGATTGGTGGGCACCCGCGCTGTCGGTGAGCAGCCCCTGCTTCTTGCTGACGTCTATGACGACGAAGCCGTCGGTCGCGACTTCGACGTATTGGCCCAAGCCTGCATGGTCGGGACTGGGCAGGGTCGTTGTCTCGCCCGTATGGATGTTGATGATCTGCGGGGCTTCCTGATAGTTGGAGGGAACCAGGAAGGAAGCTAGCGCGCCACTGCCAGAGATGGTAGTGCCCGCGGGGGAATAGCCCAAGCCCTGGTAAGCCCACCCGTAGGAGGTCTGGGCAATAGTGGTCGTCGTCCACAGGTTCGTCCACTCGCCGGACGCCCCTGTCCACCCGTTGCAGGTGGACGGCGGCGTGCAGGTCACGAGGATGCCGTCAGCGTATGCGAGAGGAGTCTCTATGCCCCACGGGGCCTGTGTCTGCTCGCCGGTCGCCTTGTCGATGATCAGGTCATGAAAAAAGAGCTGATTCTCGGTCGATACGAATGCAGGCGTGTACGTCGTGACGGCCGAATTTTTCGTGGGTGCGATCCTGTCCCACAGGAGCGTGGGTTCCTCACCGGAGAGGTCATAGGCCAGAATCCTGACGGCGGAACCGCGCTGGCCCTCGATCGTGTCGTTGCCAGCGATGTACAGGATGCGGTCGTCGACGAACATCTGCGTTCCGAACTGAGTCATGTCTAGCGATAGATCGAGCGTCCACGCGGTGGCCACGCCCGACGCCCACTGAGGCGACATCGAGTGCGTGTTCGTGGCGCTCCCGCGGTATCCGGGTTCGCGGGGCGGCAGGTTCGCCGCATGTTCGCGTACCTCGGAGTTCGCCTGTGCGGCGGAATGCGACGAGGTCTGATGGGACGAAGGCGTCGACGACGATCCGCTCCGACTGGGGGAGAAGAGGAAAACCGCGACGTTGAGCGCGAGGATACAGCCGAACACGATCATGACGACAGACGGCTTCCGCTTCACGGCTGTCTTGTCCACCCACGTCCGCGAGGGCTCGGGGTCTGGGGTGCGTAGCGCAGTCGGCGTCCGGTCGCCGTTGGACTTCGTCCGCGACGAGGCCGTGGCGGCCGCTATGGACGCGACGTCACGCGAGGCAGGTTGTGGCTCCTCCGAGGTGGCCTCGTCTGGCAGCAGCTCGAATGCGCTTACGGAAGTGCTGGCCAGCACAGCGGCACCGCGAACGTTCCTCGCCGGGGCTTCCTCGGCCTGGGGCCAGGCGACGACGCTCTCCATCGGCTCTTTCTCATCGTCAGGTGCTGTCGGCTCTTCCGTGAGGTGCTGCGCGATGGCCGGCTGCGGCGCGAGCTCGGGCAGGGGTGCGACGCCCGCGAGCAGGTCCATCTCCTGCGGGCCTTCTGGTTGTGCCTGTTCGGTGATCGCCTCGTCGGCGGGCGGGGTCAGAGTGAAGAAATCATCGAAATCCGGCAGAGGCGCTAGCTCCGGCAGAGGGGCGAGCTCGGGTAGCGGACTAAAGGTCGGAAGGTCACCAAACTCGGGGAAATCCGGGGTATTGGCCAACGGCTCCCCGTCCCGTCCATCGGAGGGGCGAGACTGCGCCTCGTCGTCGGGACTGCGGTGGAGGTCGTCGTTGCTCATGAGACGTTTCTACC
>ERZ773013.2440-NODE-2440-length-10240-cov-2.451841_pt1 | contig 10240 bp, 8 predicted proteins | sample MGYA00511670_ERZ773013 | MGnify/ENA primary metagenome ERZ773013 (study PRJEB29015, sample SAMEA2738120) | human oral metagenome | biome: human oral; feature: human-associated habitat; material: saliva | place: China | collected 2257 ...
GACTCTACAGACCCGCACATCTGGATGTCGCCTAAGAATGTCGTGCAGATGGCCCGCAATGTCTGCAATGCGCTCTGCAAGAACGACCCCAAACACACCGAAGTGTACAAAAAGAAGTTGGCAGAACTCGAGCACCACGCCGACGAAACGGATCGCCGCATACGACTTCTGGTTAGCAAGGTACGATATCGCAATTTTTTAATCTATCATCCTGCCTTGGCCTACTTTGCAAGCGAATATGGCTTCCGCCAACTCACGATTGAGCAAGACGGTAAAGAGCCTTCAGGCGATCATCTCGCTACGATCATCACGGAAGCCAAAGCGGCCGAAGTCCACATCATATTCTTGCCGCGCGAGTTCAAGGGGCGCTCCGTCAAGTCCATTTCAAAAGCCACCGGCGCCCGCGTTGTCATCATCAATCCCTTGGCTTATCGCTGGGACAATGAAGCTATTGCCATCGCAAAATCCTTAGCTGCACAATGAATTTAGTAAGCCTCAGCGACGTAACCTTTGCTTTCGACGGCAAAGTCGTATTGGAAAACGTCAATATCGCGATTAAACCGCACGATTTTATCGTTTTGAGGGGCACAAATGGCGGCGGAAAAACGACACTCTTGCGTTTACTTGCCGGCTTATTGCGCCCCACGAAAGGTGAGATCCGCCGTGCGTCCGGCCTGCATTTAGGTTATTTGCCGCAGTATCGGAAAATAGATCGCCAGTTTCCTTTGCGCGTTTACGATGTCGTGCGCTCCGGCCTGCAAAATCGAAAAAAACTGCTGTCTCGCTTTTCGCCCGATGCCGACGATCGCGTTCGCGAAGCCCTGCATCAGTTGGCCATCGAGCAGTTGGCCTCCCGGCCTATCTCCGATTTGAGTGGCGGCCAGTGGCAGCGGGTTTTATTGGCCCGCGCCATAGTTTCTCGCCCCGACCTCCTACTCTTGGATGAGCCGGATACGCATCTTGACGCCGCCGGTAAGACTTTTTTGTACGAACTTCTCCTTCGTTTACAAGACGACTGCGCCATCGTGCTCGTCAGTCACGACGAGACGCTCCCTTTCTCCAACGTTTGGCAGGTGAGCAACCATCATGTACAACCAGAAAATGGGCATTAAAGCCCGATGAAACCGCCTATTTTTAGCTCCTTTCCAAATACATACCACGACCTTCTAACTTTTTATTCTAATGACAGAAAGAGAAAAAGCCTTGAGCGGACAATGGCACAATCCCGGCGCAGATCCCGAACTTCGCCGCCTGCTCGACGAGGCCCAAGAATTAAGTTATCAGTACAACCGCCTGCATCCCGCCGAGACCGATGCGCGCGATGCACTCCTGCGCCGCCTTTTGGGGCGCGTAGGTCGCGATTGCACCGTCCTGCCCCCTTTTATGGTCGATTACGGCTGCAATATTTCACTTGGCGATCACGTCTTTATCAACAAAGGTTGCGTAATGCTCGACGGCGCGCCCATAGTTTTCGGCAACCACATCTTTGTAGGCCCCAACTGTAGTTTTAATACCCCCATCCACCCCTTGAATGTCGAGCAACGCAATCAAGGTTTGGAGCGCAACGAAGCCATTTATATAGAAGACAACGTTTGGATTGGCGCGCAAGTATGCATCCTTCCCGGCGTCAGAATCGGCGCGGGCAGCGTCATTGGCGCAGGTAGCGTCGTCACGCGCGATGTTCCGTCCGGCGTAGTGGCGGTTGGCAATCCCTGCCGCGTATTACGCAAAGCCGAAGACCGCCCATGAAGCGCCTGCTCTTCGTCTTTTTCTACCTCTGCCTACTGACGGCCGGCGCGCAAAGCCGATTTCGCGTGATGACCTACAACGTAGAAAATGCCTTTGATACGATTCACGATGAGGGCAAGCAGGATTTCGACTTCCTCCCTACGGGGCGCCTCCACTGGGATACGCCTAAATATCGCGCCAAGTTGAGTCGCATCGCCTCCGTTATTGCCGGCGTCGGAGAAATACAGCCGCCCAAACTCGTAGCTTTGTGCGAGGTGGAAAACGCACGCGTTATCGAAGACCTACTGCACCACACGCGACTCCATAGCTTCAACTATCGCTATTGTATGACGGAAAGCGCGGATCGGCGCGGCATAAATGTAGCCCTGCTCTATCAGCCATCGACTTTTCATCTCCTTTATATGGATACGCTGCGCGTGATGCCGGCCAACAAGCACGAGAATCCGACGCGCGACATCCTGCACGTCTGCGGACTCGTACCCTCGGGCGATACGCTTTCTGTCTTTGTGGTCCATCTACCCAGCCGGCGCGGTGGCGTACGACGCACTATGCCTTACCGCTGTAGGGTAGCGCAGCGATTGCGGCAGGAAATTGACAGCCTAACACGCAACGGACGCGACCGAAAAGTGGTCATTATGGGCGATTTCAACGATGAACATACTGACCCATCCATAGCTATCGTCTTGGAAGCCCGAAAATGGACCGACGCGATTCAACCGCCGTTTTTGTGCGTCCTAACCGCCGACTTAAAAGCCGCAAATGGCATTCGAGGAACGCATAAATTTCAAGGCCGATGGGCGCAATTGGATCAGATTATCGTCAATGATCGACTCCTTACGACCGAAGGGCTCCACACGTCACCCAAAGATTGCTTCATTTTCACCGATGCCCCACTCCTTAAATACGATGCAGGCGACCATGGGGTTGTACCTTATCGCTCCTTTCTCGGATCTTTTTATCAAGGCGGTTTTTCAGATCATCTCCCCATCTTCGTTGATTTCTACTATTGACCGGTTGGTCATCAGTATCATCTATTTTTGAGTGCTATATATGTATAAAAATGCCGATTTCATCGCATATTAAGCACAATACCGGCGCTATTCACTCAAGCACAGCCGACGTTTGAAACCTAACATTTGGCATTTCGACGTAAAGGCCCATTCATCGCCGCCTTTTCAATGGGAAAAGGAGACCTTCCCCTCCCACATTTTTCAAAGCAAACTTGGGTGTGCGCCTTTTTCATCACGAGCGTAGAGTCTTTTTATCGTGATGAAAAGGTTGTACGCTCACGAGCGTACGTTTGTTTCACCACGGTGAAAATTCTGGCAATTGAGAGCGCTCATTTTGTCGTTCAGTTTTTGTCGTGTAAAAATGGGATATTCGTAGCGAAAAACTGGGTACTTCTTTTTCCGCAACCGATGCGAATAGTAGAAAACAGGGAATGGGCTCGACAACGATACAACTGTATGGCCTACGATGTCGATTATCCGCGATGAAATGGGCTGTTTTCACTTATTTCCACGAGCTGTTGTTCATCGTGCGCTCATTAGCGGATGTTTTTTTGAAAGACCAACCCTAAGGGGTTGTCAATGTCGGTGTGCGTTAGACAGGGTTAAAGCGCTGCGCCCTTTAACCCTGCCCTGCCAAAGGACTAACCCCGATGGGGTTATTTGCGGCGGGATTGGTTGGGGATGGGATGTGCGTGTTAAAGTTAATGCGATTGGCGTTATAAATAGCGCTTCGGTTGATCACTTAATGAGTTGAAGATAACGAGTGTCGGTAATCGGATGTTTTTGAAAGACCAACCCTTAGGGGTTGTCAATGTCGGTGTGTGTTAGGCAGGGTTAAGCCGCTTCGCACCTTAACCCTGCCCTGCCAAAAGACTAACCCCGTTGGGGTTATTTGCGGATGTATAGTCGTGAAAATAGGGTGGCTGGGTAAACATTCGGGAGTAAGCGTGTACAAGGTTGGATCTTGTGGGCTTATTTGCGGATATATGGTTGTGAAAATGGGATGGCGGGATTTGGGTTTGGTCGCGAGTGAGCGTAGCATTATGTTCTGATGGGGTTATTTGTGGACGTGCGGTCGTGGAAATGGGGTGGTGAATGTGTCGGGTATTATGCAAAAATTACCACTTGACTATACATTTTTGAGGATTAAGCGCGAAGTGTTGAAACGTAGAAGCTTGAGGTGACTTTTTATGGCCGAATTTTCGATGAAACCGCGGTTTTTTGAACTTTTTCATCCTTTTCAACTGTGATTTTTGCAGTGTTTTTTGAGAGAAAGAGTCTAAGAGCCGGTCATTATTTGAGTTTTGGAGGGTGGAACTGACGTGTAGTAGTCGCGTTTTTCTATCAAAAAAATAAGTTGATATGTGCTTGTCAGGAGGTGATAAATTGGTTATAAATACCTGATTGTAAGCATAAAGTGCTGTGTCTGGGAACACGTGCAACGGTGATGGGAGGAGTGGCGGACGAAAGCGGAAGAAGACGGAAAAAGTAGGCTTTGTGCCGCCGATTTCGTTAATCTCTTTGCATAGAAAACGGTAGGAAGGAAAATTGAAAATATGTAGCCGGAAAAATGGGATAAGGGAAATTACCAACTGTTTACATATTTTGGGAAATGAGCCATATTTTCAACTACTTTTGTTCATTATCAGCGATTTACGAAAATGCCCATGTCCGATTAGAGCAAGTCGGAAAAAGTGAAAATGTCCGATTAGAGCAACTTTTTGTCCGATTAGAGCAAGTCGGTTTGGGGTAAATCGTCCGAACTTTGCAAAAAGCAAAGGGTAAACAATGGCTGATCGGCATAAAACGCAAAGCAGGTACAGCATAAACACATAACACATTGTAATCATAAAACGATGATGAAACAAGCAAGATCTCTTTCGCCCTGAGTCGGGGAAAGGACTTCCTACGGAGGGGCAGGTGCACTTTCCAAGGAAGACGAAGAAATTATCAGTCGGGCAACGAGTTTGCCGGACAACAAGTATTATTCAATTTTAAGGCCCGAGCCTTCGACACGGTCTTGCTCCGAGAGGAGATGTAATAGGGAGGCACAAGTAGTATGAGGAATCATTTACTTCAGAACATCTACGCGGCGATCGTCGCGCTGTTCATCGGAATGATGGCCCTGCCCACCACGGCGCAGGCGCAAAGTATCGCAAAACAAGCTCTCAAGAGCAGCAGTGGAGAAATGCCGATAACCGGCAACAAAATCAAGACGGCATCTGCCAAAGCTTCCGTAAGTTTTCCTTTGTTAGAAGGTTTCGAAAGTGGTGAAATACCTGATGGCTGGACTTTGATAGACGCCAACAATGATGGAAAGAACTGGAAAGTATTGAGCAACGAAGAATATTATTGGATGAGACCCAAGTCGGGCAAACATGTTGTCTGCAGCTTCTCATACGATGGTGAGGATCTTAATCCGGATAACTATCTTATCTCTCCGAAGATTTCCGGGGCAACCCAACTGATCTATTGGTTTGGTATGAATCCTAGTCGTCCTGATGATCGCTATCAGGTACTCGCATCGACTACCGGTAAGGATATTTCCGATTTCACGATAGTGTTGAAAGACGAGAAACCTACCGATCTGAAACCTATCGAGGGAAGTGCGTATCAGTCAGAGTGGATTAAGCGCACGCTGCAGCTGCCTGTCGGCACGAAATATATTGCGTTCAGACACTACGACAGCAACAAGAGCGGGAAAGGCGATTGCATTTTGCTGGACGATATAACGATAGATGGTAAAATAACAAACTATGACCTCTATATTGCCGGCACACAGGTAACTTCTGCCAATTGCGACGATCTCTCTGAAATTGACGGCGTAGAGGGTAAGGTGAAGTATGACCCGGACAACAAGACCCTTACTTTAGACAACGCCACGATTAAGAACAGCAGTATATACGCTGCCATAGATGTCGATCAGCCGATGGACATCAAGGTAAAAGGAGTCTGCAAAATAGAGTCGGGTGCTCTGGGAATCTACTTAAGAGAACCAACCCGCATCTATAGCGATCGAAACGAACTTGACGACCAATGTCTCGATGTGGTGAGTGGCGACTATGCTATCTTTATGAGCCATACCGACCTCATCATCGAGAACTGCACCGTTAATACCAAGGGCACCGGCCCCGGAGGCGTGGGTATTGCGGGAAATTATTCCGAAGACAAATCCACGCTCACCATCAAAGGCGATTGCACGCGTGTAACGGCAGAAGGAAAGCGCGCTTCCATCAGCAATATTGTGAATCTCGTGCTTTACGGCTGTGCCATCACCCAACCTACGGGTGCAACGTTCGATGCGGATCAGCAGGCTGTAGTACTCAACGGAGAGGTGGTAACGAGCAAGGTGGTGATTGAGAAAACCCCGTCTGCCATCGAACACGTTACGACAGATGCGCTCGCTGCCAAGCAAGGCATCTATACGATTAGCGGCGTGAAGCTCAACGGAGAAGTGAAAGACTTGCCGAAGGGTATATATATTGTCAATGGAAAGAAGTTTGTGAAGAAGTAACCTTGTAATGAGTGGTGGTTGATCATCAACCACCATTACACCTAAATAAAACCTTCCGCGCCATACTCTTGAGGTGCGGAAGGTTTTTTATAAATGCCAGCATTGGTCGTTTTGCCGGAGTCTGCAAAGTGCTTGTAAAGTTTGCGTGTCGGTATATGACGCTTACCGGAGTTGCTTAGACGAACTCCTGATAGTTCCTTATACCGCATTCACATAGATTTTCTTTTAAATCGAAATTCATTCTTATCGAATCTAAGTCTACATCTACTATATATATAATGTAAGGACGTCCGATGAGGCTTTGCATTTAGTATTTCTTGGAGTGAAGCGTGATGATTGGGATAATCATTTCTTCCATAGATATGCCGCCGTGCTGGAATGTGCCTTTATAATACTGAACGTAGTAGTTGTAATTGTTCGGATAGGCAAAGAATTTGTTGCCTTCAGCAAAAATATAGTTCGAAGAAAGGTTGGGGCGCGGCAATCCGTATTGTTCCGGGTCGCGCATCTCAAAGACTTCTTTTTTATTGTAACCCAAATTTTTGCCTACCTTGTAGCGCAGATTTGTGTTGACGTTCTTATCGCCGACAACCCTTATCGGAGCGTCTACGCGAATGCTACCGTGATCGGTGGTGATGAGTATATCGTAGTCTAAGGATGCAAGATACGTGAAGAGATCCTTAATGGCCGTGTGCTTGAACCAACTTAGCGTGATGCTGCGATAGGCCGCCTCGTTAGAGGCCAGCTCGCGGACCATTCGAGATTCCGTGCGGGCGTGACTAAGTATGTCGATGAAGTTGATCACTAAGACATTCAGCGGCGCGTGAGTCACTTTGCGGAACTGACCTAAGAAACGATCGGCAGCAACAGAGTCATTTAATTTATGATAGTGGAATACTTCACGCCGTCTGAAGCGTTCCATTTGTCGCCGAATCAGCATTTCTTCGTTTAAGTTCTTGCCCTCTTCCTCTGATTCTTCAACCCAGAGTTCGGGATACATCTTTCTGATTTGTTCCGGCATTAGTCCGGCGAACAAAGCGTTGCGTGCGTATTGCGTAGCCGTAGGCAGGATGCTGAAGTATAGGTTTTCTTCGATGTCATAATCCTCTACGAGTTCCTGACTAAGCATACGCCACTGATCAAAGCGGAAGTTGTCAAGTACAAGTAAAAAGACTTTACGCCCTTTGCTCAAGCGCGGGAAAACGTAGCGCTTAAAAATGTCCGGACTAATCACGGGGCGCGTCTCCGCGTTGTTGACCCAATCCTCGTAGTGCTTGCGCACGAAGCGCGAGAACGTCAAGTTAGCTTCTTCCTTCTGTTGTTGCAACGCGTTCATTGCACTGTCCGTCTCCGACAGTTCCAGCTCCCAATAGACCAACTTCTTGTATAATTCGATCCATTCTTCCGGCGTCGAAGAGTCGTTCATTTGCGCCGCAATATTGGCGAACTCCTGCCGGTAAGAAGATTGCGTCACCTCTGTGACGATCTCCCGCTGATGAATGTTCTTTTTCAACACGAGCAAGATCTGCATAGGATTGACAGGCTTCAGCAGATAGTCGGCTATCTTTGCGCCGATGGCCTGATCCATTATGTCTTCAGCCTCGTTCTTCGTAACCATAACGACGGGGACGTTAGGTTGCACCTCTTTAATGCCCGCCAGCGTTTCCAAACCTGAAAGTCCGGGCATATTCTCGTCTAAAAGAATGAGGTCATAAGCATTTTTGCCACACAAATCTATGGCGTCCGTTCCGTTAGAGCAGGTTGTGACGTCGTAGTCCCTTTTCTGCAAAAATATAATATGTGCGTGGAGCAAGTCTATCTCATCATCGATCCACAATAAGCGTCCCTGTGTCATCTTAGTTCCCTTTTATATTATTGTTATCGCCGTCTGCGCGCTTCTCCACAAGGATTAGCGCATCCTTGACGGCCGTTACTTTGATCAATGTCCCTTCTTCAATAAATCCGGAAGCCGATTTGACTTCCACATCTGCTCCGTTGATGCACGCATTGCCTATCAATGCGAGTCGCGTGAGGGCTTTTCCCTTGTCGCCGGGTTTTACGGAGAGTTGCGCCGGCGTAGCATTCGTTCCGTCTATGTTCGTGTGGAGTGACAGGCGCTCAATCGTGCGCGACTTGGCCAACCAACGAAAGAAGAACAGTACGACAACGATAGATCCAAACAAAGCCAGCGTAGCCCAGAACGCCCCATAATAATAGTAGACCAACGAATCGGCGATCACGACACACACCGTGGCCGCAATACCTGTGATGCCGAAGCCCGGAACAACGAAAGCTTCAATCGCAAATAAGACTAAAGCGAGCAGCGCAAAAATGATAATGAGCAAAAGGGGAGACATATCGTAAACTTTTTATTTGTTCCAACTGAAGTGTTCAAACCATCGGTCGCCTGTCGCGCGTTGACGTCAACTGCCGGCGCACCGTGCATTTAGTAAGCTTCGCGATATTTATTTTCATCCTTATCCTCCAATACGGAGAGATAAGAAGTGTAGCGCGAAGGCGCCAGACGATGCTCTTCCAACGCTTTTATGACCGCACAACCCGGCTCGTGCGTATGCGTACAATCATTAAAGCGGCAATCGTGTGAGAGTTCGAAGATCTCTCGAAAGTAGTGCGCCACTTCCGCACGCTCCATATCAAACGTGCCGAAGCCTTTAATGCCCGGGACGTCAATCAAAGCGCCCCCTTCCGGCAATTCATATATTTCGCTGAACGTCGTTGTGTGCATTCCCGTCTCGTGTGCTTCCGAGATGGCCGCCGTTTTGACGTTTGCCGTTGGGATAAAAGCATTGAGCAGCGTACTCTTGCCTACGCCCGAATGGCCGGCGAGCAAGGATAGTCGGCCTCTTAATTGTTCTCTCAAGGCCGGCAGCCCGTCGCCCTCGGTTGCCGAGACACAAAAACAATCATAGCGTATCGCACGGTATAAAGCCGACCAATAAGAGAGCGTTTCGCGCTCCTCCGGCCCCAAGTCGTCGGTTTTGTTAAACACGATTAAGACCGGCACGCGATAAGCTTCAGCTGAGGCCAAAAAGCGATCAATGAAGGTGGTCGACGTTTCGGGGCGCGCTATCGTAACAAGGAGCAAGGCCTGATCAAGATTGGCCGCCAAAATCTGACTCTGCTTCGATAAGTTTGAGGCCCGGCGAATCACGTAATTGCGCCGGTCGTCGATAGCCTTGATGAGCGCCGTCCCGTCGCCCGTTTCTACGATCGTCACCCCATCGCCCACGGCGACAGGATTGGTAGAGCGAATGCCCTGCAAGCGAAATTTTCCTTTCACCTTGCAAGCTACGATGCGTCCATCGTCAGTGCGGACATCATACCAGCTGCCCGTGCTGCGCACAACTATCCCGTGCACTATGCCTATACAGTCATGATTTCCTTGTTCTTTTCTGCGAGCAAGGTATCTACTTGTTTTACTTTGCGGTCGTGGATTTTCTGCAAGTCAGCTTCCGCATCCTTTTCAGAATCTTCGCTCAAGCCGTCTTTAAGCGCTTTTTTCAGCTTATCGTTGCCCTCGCGGCGCGCATTGCGAATCGCCATCTTCGCCTCTTCTCCCTCTTTGTTACACTGCTTAGCCAGCTGTTTGCGGCGCTCTTCTGTCAGTGCGGGAATAGCCAGTCGTATTACCTCGCCGTTATTTTCGGGCATGATGCCCACTTCAGAGTCAATAATAGCCTTTTCGATCGGCGCAAACATACTCTTGTTCCAAGGTTTGATCGCAATCGTGCGAGCATCGGGCGTCGTGATGGCAGCCACGTTGTTGAGGGGTACCATTGAGCCGTAGGAGTTTATACGTATAGCGTCCAAGATATGCACATTGGCCCGCCCGGCGCGTATCTGTGCCAGCGTTTCTTCGAGGTGCATCACGCTTGCATCCATCTTTTTCTCGCAGTCGGCGAGACATTTTTTTACGTCGAACATATTTACAAGTATATGATGATTT
>ERZ773013.2444-NODE-2444-length-10225-cov-9.281908_pt1 | contig 10225 bp, 10 predicted proteins | sample MGYA00511670_ERZ773013 | MGnify/ENA primary metagenome ERZ773013 (study PRJEB29015, sample SAMEA2738120) | human oral metagenome | biome: human oral; feature: human-associated habitat; material: saliva | place: China | collected 2257 ...
CTCTTAAGAAGTTTGCATAGTGGAAAAAATTTATCTATTTCTAAATTATCGAAGCTAGGTTTTACTGTTAGAGAAATTGAGATTTTGACAGGTGTTTCTAAGAGTAGTGTATCACGAGAGTTAAGCGAGGATTAAAATGAATACATTATTGACATTACGTGGAAAAAGTTTTACACAAAAATCAAGAAATAATGGTATGGGACCAATAACTATACCCAAAAAAGCAATAATTACATTGGAACATTTGAAGAATCTTCATTTTTCATTAGAAGAAACGAAAACATATTGGGAGAAAAATAACGTTATCGATGGTATTTTGATCAGTATTTACTATAATCGAATTGTTGCCAAAAGTAACCGTATTAATGGCTATTTCAATGTAGGAGGAGGGAATCCATTCCCTAATGATACCATTGTGGGAGCAAAATTCAATGAGGAGAAGACAAAACATATTGTTACTCATTATATTTCTAGAGATACTCTTAATAAAACAATAACCGTTTTAAGTAAGATAATTGAAGTTTTTGAGGAACATTTTGATAGAGCGATAACATGTGAGATGTTCTCTGATTCATCAACGTTTGCTTCTATAAATTTTCCGGAGTATGGTATTTCAAAAAGCAAATTTCAACAGTATTTGAGAGATTCTTGCTTTATTGAGAATTTTGGGGTTGAGCACACTACTGTTTCCGATATTCAAAATTCTATCGTGACATTTTATGATGTCCATACAGATATTTTTAGATTACTGAGTAAATTAAATATTGATATTTCAGAAGCTAATATTATGAATCAGACCACGGTCTTGCTTGATGAAAAAAATATTGAATTACTACTATCAAAAGCTCCCTATCTTGTCTCCATGATTGTGGAAGATTTTTCTAAGTTATCTGTAGATGATTTTTCTTTAGATAATAATGATTTAAAAATAAATCTTCCATCTCCAATGAACGAACCAGTCGTTGGCGTTATTGATACCTTATTTGACAAAAGAGTTTACTTTAATGAGTGGGTAGAATATCATGATTTTGTCTCACCTGATATTAGAAAAGATAGCCAAGATTACAAGCATGGGACAGCTGTGACTTCTTTAATCGTTGATGGAGCCAATTTGAACCCTAATCTGGATGATGGTTGTGGAAATTTTAGAGTAAGGCATTTTGGTGTGTCACTACAAAGTGGATTTAATTCATTTACAATCATAAAACAGATAAAAGAGATTGTTTCTCAGAATTCTGATATTAAGGTTTGGAATCTTTCTTTAGGATCCAATGATGAAATAAGAGAAAATTTTATCTCTGCAGAGGGAGCTTTATTAGACGAAATTCAATTTGAGAATGATGTAATTTTTATCATAGCTGGGACAAATGCTTCGGTAATAAATGGGAAACGTAAAAGAATAGGTGCTCCTGCTGATTCACTTAATTCTATAATAGTAAATTCTGTTGATTTTAATAATCAATCAGTGTCATATTCACGAGAGGGTATTGTTTTATCATTCTTTGTTAAACCAGATGTGTCATATTATGGAGGAGGAAATGGTGACTTTATAAATGTTTGTGAACCTCTAGGATTAGGTCGTGTAGCTGGAACAAGTTTTGCGGCACCTTTTATTGCAAGGAAAATGGCCTATCTCATTCATATTATGGGACTTAGCCGAGAAGAAGCAAAGGCTTTGCTAATTGATGCAGCAATACCCTGGAATGATAAGAAAACATTCACTGATTTATCTTTGATAGGAAATGGTATTGTTCCAATAAAAATGGATGATATTTTATCTACACCTGATGATGAAATTAAATTTATTGTGTCAGATATCTCTAGGGCTTATGATACCTATAATTATGATTTTCCAGTACCTATTTCTAGTGAGAGTTATCCATATGTAGCTAAGGCAACAATGTGTTATTTCCCTAACTGCTCAAGAAATCAAGGGGTTGATTATACAAATACTGAGATGCAACTTACTTTTGGTAGGTTAAAGTCAGACGGTATCGAATCGATAAATAAAGACAACCAGCATGCCGAAGATACCCCGGGATATGTGAGAGAAAACGCTGCTAGAAATATATTTAGGAAATGGGATAATGTCAAGCATATTGGAGAGTCGTTTACTTCTCGAAAGAGAGCTAAAGCAATTTTAAATCCATCTAATCCTCAGTGGGGAATGAGTATTAAAACAATCGAACGGTTGAAAAGCAGTGATGGACAGGGAGTACGTTTTGGTGTAGTAGTTACATTAAAAGAATTAAATGGAGTTAATCGTATTGAAGATTTTATTCAGCAAGCTGAATTAAGAGGTTGGCTAGTTAATAGATTACAAGTCGAAGCTCAAGTAGATCTCTTTAATAGTTTAAATGAAGAAATTGAATTTGAATAGTGTATATATTATCATTATTCGAGATATCAGGGGTACAAGAGGGGTAAGATATGAATATTACTTATATAGTTGGAAATGGTTTAGATTTGCAATATGGTTTGAAAACAAGATATAAGGATTTCTATGAATTTCAAAATAGGGCTTACATAAGTAGGAAAGAGAACGAGGAAGAATATTCAAATCTCATTTATGAGTCTCTATTTTCTGATAAAGTAAATGATTATGAAAATTGGTCAGATTTTGAATTGTCAATTGGTAAATTAACAAAAGATTACGACCTCATTTCCTCAAGTGTAGAAATGAAGGAGAAATTTATAGACGATTTTAGTGAAGTAGTTGACGATTTAAGAGAATATCTACGTATACAACAAGAAAAAAATCTTGAGAATGGCAATAGAATTGATTTTGTAAGTACTCTAAATGATATGAAGAAATCTCTCCCTGTAATCAATCAACCCACTATTGATAAAAAATATAATGAAAATCTATATCAACACGATATCGTGAATATATTAACTCTTAATTACACAAATGTAATCGATAAATTATATAATGAGTCAGCAAAATCATTTAGCAATCAATTACGAACTAATAATTATAAATTTCACATTGCGCCTCCAATTCATGCACATGGAACGGTAGATATTTGCACAGTTTTAGGAGTTAGTGACGAGACACAGATTTCAAATAGTTTTGATGAAGAACAAAAAGAATCCTTAATAAAAAATTTAGTTTTGAAGAACTATAGAGAAAATATGGATGTTAAAAATAGTGATATTATAAAAAATTCTGACATCATAATTCTTTATGGGGTTTCTTTGGGAGAGACTGATGGGTATATCTGGAATCAGATTGCTGAAAGATCAATTAAAAGTTCTGTTCCTGTTATAATTTATTATTATGTACCTAATTTTGATCCAGGGAATCCCAATAGAGTGAGACGTTTATATAAAATGGTAGAAGACAAATTTATACATAATAGTGGTATAAACTTAGAGTTAGAGAAGAAATTAAGAGATAACCTTATTGTTGTTATTGGAAAGACTATTTTTAATCTGATGGAAAGGTAAGCAAAATATATAATGGAAACATGGCAAGAGTTAAAAGTTACAGTCAAGCGTGAGGGGGAGGAGCTGGTCTCTAATCTCTTGATCGAGTTAGGTGCCCAGGGTGTAGCAATTGAAGATAGCATGGACTATGTTGGAAATGTGGACCGTTTCGGTGAAATTTTCCCTGAGGTCGAGCAACAAGAAGAAATTGTGGTCACAGCCTACTATCCGGAAACGGTTGATGTGGCAACGGTTGAAATGGACTTGAAGGCTCGCTTAGCAGAATTGACGGACTTTATGGACTTAGGAGAAGTCAAGATGGGTACGACTGCCTTGGCTGAGGAAGACTGGGCCGACAACTGGAAGAAATACTATGAACCAGCTCGCATTACCCATGACCTGACCATCGTGCCATCATGGACGGACTATGAGGCGACGGCGGGAGAAAAGATTATCAAGCTAGATCCAGGGATGGCCTTTGGAACAGGAACCCACCCGACGACCAAGATGAGTCTCTTTGCCTTGGAACAGGTCCTTCGTGGTGGCGAAACAGTGCTAGATGTAGGGACTGGTTCAGGGGTTCTTTCTATTGCAAGCTCACTCCTAGGTGCCAAGGAGATTTTCGCCTATGACCTAGATGATGTAGCGGTTCGAGTCGCTCAGGAAAATATTGAGCTCAATCCTGGCATGGAAAACATCCATGTAGCAGCAGGAGATTTGCTTAAGGGTGTTGAGATTGAGGCAGATGTCATCGTGGCTAATATCTTGGCAGATATCCTCATTCATCTGACAGAGGATGCTTATCACTTGGTCAAGGATGAAGGTTACCTCATCATGAGTGGCATTATCAGGGACAAGTGGGACATGGTCCGTGAGTCAGCAGAAGCAGCTGGATTTTTCCTTGAAACTCATATGATTCAAGGGGAATGGAATGCCTGTGTCTTCAAAAAAACTAAGGATATCTCTGGTGTGATTGGAGGCTAGCATGCAACAGTATTTTGTAAAAGGTTTGGCTAGTTCTCCTGTCACTATTGAGGACAAGGAAACCAGTAAGCACATGTTTCAGGTCATGCGCCTGAAGGAAAATGATGAGGTTACTTTGGTCTTTGATGATGGCATCAAGCGCTTGGCGCGCGTGGTAAATGTAGAGGCGCGTCAGTTTGAGTTGGTTGAAGAATTAGCTGATAATGTGGAACTACCTATTCAAGTGACCACCGCTTCAGGCTTTCCCAAGGGGGATAAACTCGAGTTTATCACTCAAAAGGTGACGGAACTGGGTGCAAGCCAAATCTGGGCCTTTCCTGCAGACTGGTCAGTTGCCAAATGGGACGGCAAGAAATTGGGCAAAAAGGTTGAGAAGTTAGAAAAAATTGCCCTTGGAGCAGCAGAGCAAAGCAAGCGGAATTTGGTACCGAGCATTACCCTTTTTGAAAAAAAAGCAGACTTTTTAGCTCAGTTCGACCAGTTTGATCGTATCGTGGTAGCTTACGAAGAGTCGGCTAAAGAAGGAGAATCAGCTGCGCTTATCCAAGCTGTTGCTGGGTTAGAAAAGGGAGCTAAACTGCTCTTTATCTTTGGTCCAGAAGGTGGTTTATCCCCTGCAGAAATTGAAAGTTTTGAAGCCAAAGGAGCAATCCTAGCAGGACTTGGGCCTCGCATCCTACGAGCAGAAACAGCACCACTTTACGCCTTATCTGCCATAAGTATTTTGCTTGAATTAAAAAATAAGAGACTATGAAAAAATCACCTAGAAAAGGTGATTTTTATGCTCTTGAAATGGCGCGCGAAAGAGTAAATAAGCGAATCCATAATGGCAATGGGAATTTTTAATTTTTTGATGATTTCGCAGAAAAAAAGGATATCCAAACTGTTCCTAATCTTGTGTTCTATTAAAACAGGGCAAATCACACTATTTAGATCAGGAGAGTATTTCTAGTCTTGAAGAAAGATTATTTTCACTAACAAAAAAATGACTCTGGAAATTGAAATCGTAGAGATGATAAAAGAGGTTGGATTATTTTCCAACCTCATTTTTTTATCTTAATGGAATTGCATACCACCATCGACGATAATGGTTTGACCTGTAATGTAGTTTGAATCTGGTCCAGCAAGGAAGCTAACCGCTGCAGCGACATCTTCTGGCTCAGATAGGCGTTTCAATGAAATATCTTTTGCGAATGTTTGCATACCCCATTCGTCGTCTTTTCCTGCATTTTTCCCAACTTCGTGAGCGATATCATACATCATTGGTGTTTTAACGATACCTGGAGCATACGCATTAACAGTGATGCCTGAGTCAGCTAAATCACGCGCCAATGTTTGAGTAATACCACGAACAGCGAATTTTGTACCACCATAAACAGTCAAGTTTGGATTTCCAACAACACCTGCTTGAGAAGTAGCGTTGATGATTTTACCACCGTGACCAAGTGCTTTGAATTGAGCTTGAGCAGCTTGTGCGCCCCAGATTACCCCACCGACGTTAATAGCAAAGGTACGATTGAACTGTTCTTCTGTAATCGTATCTAGAGGTGTAGTCGGAGCGACACCAGCGTTGTTTACCACAACGTTCAAGTCTCCGAAATGGTCTACAACTTTTTGGAAAGCTGCAGCAACCTCTGCTTGTTTAGACACATCTGCTACAACAGCTAAAGCCTTCTCTGCTGATAATTCAGCAACTGCTTTTTCAGCTGTTTCAGCATTGTAGTCTAATACCCCAACCTTAAAACCATCTTGGACCAAGCGTTTTGCGATTGCAAAACCGATTCCTTGACCTGCACCTGTAACAATAGCTACTTTAGACATATGATTCCTCCTTTGGTATCCATGATACCGTTCAAACGTTCAAAAAGAACAGCAAAGGGTTATAAGTGAGTTGTGATAGACTCTAAAAGAAGTCCTATCGCTTTTTAGTATACAACTTTGTGAAATTTGTGTCAAACAAAGACTGGTTTTTAAAAAAATGAATATTTTTCAAAACCAAAATGATCCAAAGTTTTCCTTTATGAGATTTAGAGTTAGAAAAATAAAACTATCGTGTAAAGGGGAAAAGCGCACATTATTTTCCAAGCACATTTCTTGAAACCCTTTCCTTCATTTGATAGACTAATACATAGTTTGAAATAAAGGAGACTAATTATGAAAAAATTTGTTGCTGAATTAATCGGTACTTTTATGCTTGTGTTCATCGGAACAGGAGCTGTTGTTTTTGGAAATGGTGTTGAAGGACTTGGACACCTTGGGATTGCTCTTGCTTTTGGTTTAGCAATCGTAGTCGCAGCCTTCTCAATTGGAACTGTTTCAGGTGCTCACTTGAACCCAGCTGTTTCTATCGCTATGTTTGTAAACAAACGTTTGTCATCTTCAGAGCTTGTAAACTACATCCTTGGACAAGTAGTTGGTGCTTTCCTTGCATCTGGGGCTGTATTCTTCCTCTTGGCAAATTCAGGTATGTCAACTGCAAGTCTTGGTGAAAATGCCTTGGCAAATGGTGTAACTGTCTTTGGTGGTTTCTTGTTTGAAACAATTGCAACTTTCTTGTTTGTTTTGGTGATCATGACTGTAACATCAGCAAGCAAAGGTAATGGTGCTATTGCTGGTTTGGTGATTGGTTTGTCATTGACTGCTTTGATCCTTGTTGGATTGAATATTACTGGTCTTTCAGTAAACCCAGCTCGTAGCTTGGCTCCTGCTGTATTGGTAGGTGGCGCAGCTCTTCAACAAGTTTGGATTTTCATCCTTGCACCAATCGTTGGTGGAGTTCTTGCAGCCCTTGTTGCTAAAAACTTCCTTGGAACTGAAGAATAATTGAAACTTAAAAAGCCTTGCTTCTCATCTTGAGGAACAGGGCTTTTTCGTATGATACTCTTCGAAAATCTCTTCAAACCACGTCAGTGTCCATCTGCAACCTCAAAACAGTGTTTTGAGCTGACTTCGTCAGTTTTATCGACAACCTCAGAGCAGTGCTTTGAGCAACCTGCGGCTAGCTTCCTAGTATGCTATTTGATTTTCATTGAGTATGAGTTTAACGGTTGTCAATTTTCTCTGGATAGAGGTCATGTTGGAAGAGGCGTTGTTCTGCCAATCCTTCATACTTGGTTCCAGGTCTACCGTAGTTGTAGTAGGGGTCGATTGAAATGCCACCGCGAGGTGTAAATTTCCCCCAGACTTCTAAATAGCGAGGGTCTAGCAAATTAACCAAGTCTTTCCCGATAGTGTTGATACAGTTTTCATGAAAATCTCCATGGTTTCGGTAGCTAAAGAGGTAGAGTTTGAGGGATTTTGACTCGACACAGAGCTTGTCAGGAATGTAGGAAATATAAATAGTCGCAAAGTCTGGCTGAGCGGTAATAGGGCAAAGGGAGGTAAATTCAGGGCAGTTAAATTTGATAAAATAGTCATTTTCCACATGACGATTGTCAAAGGATTCGAGGACTTCTGGTTGATACTCGAAAATGTAGTTGGTTTCTTTGTTGCCCAGTAGGCTTAGTTTTTTCATTTCTTCTTGTTGTGACATGATTTTTTCTTTCTAATCTTAAACACCACGTTGGTTGTCGTAGAGGAGGGTATGGAGTTGAGGAAGGACGCGGACATTGCCCCAGCTATCGTCGGCAGCGACACGTTCCCAGAGTTCTTTGAGGCGGTCCAGTTGGTCTTGGACAATATTGCCTGTAGCCTTGGGCTCAGGATTTCCCGCTGATAAGAAGATGACATCTGGTTGGTAGCGTTCTTGAATACTTTTGGCAAAGGCTAGATCTGCATCATCAAAGACAGGGATTTTAAAGGTGACTTTGTCTGGGTCTAGTTGGGAAACGATAAAGTCCAAGGTCTCAAAGTTGACTTCCATCTTGGAGGAAGGAGGCTTAGGACTCAGAGTGACTTGGTCGATATCTTTTAACCAATTTTGCCAGCGAGATCCCTGGGTTTCAACGGCAAGAGTGACACCACGTTTCTTGAGTTTGGTGACCAATTCTGCCATGTTGGCTGCTAGGATAGCAGGATTTCCCCCAGATAGGGTGACATAGTCGTAGCTTCCTAGTTTATCTAATTCAGCGATTACTTCATCAGCTGTCATGCGAGTTGGTTTTTCAGAACCATCCCAAGTAAAGGCGGAGTCGCACCAGTCGCAGTGGTAGTCGCAACCAGCAGTGCGGACAAACATGGTTTTCTGCCCGATTGCACGGCCTTCGCCTTGAAAGGTTGGGCCGAAAATTTCCAGAACTGGTAGTTTGAGGACACGTTCCCTAGTCATCTAACCACTCCCGTCTAAACTCCGCAAAGGCAGTCGGAGTCTCATAGAGGCGAACATATTCCAAACGGAGACCGCGCTCGTCTGGCAACTCTTGGTTCATGGTTTGGAAAATCCAGTAAACCATATTTTCAGCAGTCGTGTTCATATAGGGCAGAGTTTCGTTTAGATAGCGATGATCCAAGTGGGGCTCTAAGTAGTTCTTGTAGATCGCTTTGATATCTCCGAAATCGTAGGTCATGCCACGTTCATCTAAAAATCCACTGACAGCGATTTGCAGATGATAGGTGTGACCGTGTAGGGATTTGCATTTTCCTTCATAGTGAAAGAGGTGGTGGGCAGCATCGAAGGTAAATTCTTTTGAGACTAAGGTTCTGTGAGGATTGTAGACAAGAGATTCCCCAGTTTCTTGTTTGATTTCTTTGGGGGCAAAAAACATCAGGCCTCTCCTTTCTGAGAGAGATAAACCTCTAAACCATGTTGGCGTAGATGGCAGGCAGGACAATCTCCACAACCAGTACCAATGATCCCATTGTAGCAGGTCAAGGTCTTCTCACGAACGTAGTCAAAGGCACCAAGTTGGTCAGCTAATTCCCAAGTTTCAGCCTTGTCTAGCCACATGAGAGGCGTTTGGATCACAAAGTCGTAATCCATAGCAAGGTTGAGCGTGACATTGAGTGATTTGACAAAGACATCCCGACAGTCAGGATAACCTGAGAAGTCTGTTTCGCACACCCCTGTCACGATATCCGTAATTCCACGCTGTTTGGCAAGGACTGCCGCAAAGGACAGAAAGAGATGATTGCGACCGTCAACGAAGGTATTAGGAACCTCTCCTTCTTTTTGCTCAATTTCTAAATCTGAAGTCAAGGCATTCTCAGTAATTTGTCCTAGCAGAGACATATCTAGGATATGATGATGAATTCCTTGTTCCTCAGCGATTTCTTTGGCCACTTGAATTTCTAAATGGTGGCGTTGACCGTAGGCAAAGGTAACGGCTTCGACCCTTTCATAGTGTTGCTTGGCCCAGAAAAGGCAGGTTGTTGAATCTTGACCGCCACTAAAGACGACCAAGGCTGATTGACGTTTCATAGTACTCCTTCCAAAATGGGAAATGTTCAGAGCACGCAAAAAGCTCCCTTGAGGGAGCTAAAAAATACCAAGTAGAGGTTTTTTTTAGCGATGGCATGTCCCAAACATCGTAATATTCTACCTACAGTCTAGCATATTTTTTGAAAAATGGCAAAGGGCAAGAAAAAAGAGACCAAATGAATGCACTTGGTCTCTTTTTTGATTAGCTTAATTCAGCAACGATGGCCTTGATTTGTTCTGCAGTGTGGACACCAGCCACTTGTTTAACCACTTGTCCATCTTTCTTGAAGAGAAGAGTAGGGATAGACATAATGCCGAATGCACGAGCTGTGTTTGGATTTTCGTCAACGTCCATTTTAACGATCTTCAAGACATCTTCTGAAAGTTCTTCAGACAATTTGTCCAAGATTGGACCTTGCATACGACATGGACCACACCAAGTTGCCCAGAAGTCTA
>ERZ773013.2446-NODE-2446-length-10216-cov-2.540400_pt1 | contig 10216 bp, 21 predicted proteins | sample MGYA00511670_ERZ773013 | MGnify/ENA primary metagenome ERZ773013 (study PRJEB29015, sample SAMEA2738120) | human oral metagenome | biome: human oral; feature: human-associated habitat; material: saliva | place: China | collected 2257 ...
CAATTTTCACAAGTCCAATCTCTAACAGAAAGAGGTTTCTTTCCTGAATTGAATCCACAGTCTGAACAAAGTTGAGAAGAAGGATACCAACGACTAATTTTGGATACTTGTTTTTCGTACCAATTAGCTTTATATTCCAACATTCTTACAAATTCAGACCACGAAACATCACCGATTGCTTTTGCTAATTTATGGTTTTTCATTAGATTTTTACTTGATAAATCTTCAATACATAAAATGTCGTGGTTCTTGACAAGATATGTACTGAGTTTATGAAGAAAATCTCTACGCATATTAGCAATCTTTTCATAGATTCTAGCTACTTTTACTCGTTGTTTCTGGTAGTTCTTACTCTCAGAAAGCTTACGTCCTGCTTTCTTAGCCGCTAAAGCTCTGCGAGATAAAATCTTTTGTTCTTCAGCCAATTTCTCTGACAACTGCTTGAGAAAGCGTTCATTACCGATTTTCTCCCCTGTTAAAAGAATTGCAAAGTCAGAAATCCCAAGGTCGATACCTACATTGGAATTTGTTTTAGGTAGTGGAGAAATCTCAGTTTCACACAAAATAGAAACATAATATTTCCCAGTTGGCGTCATTGAAATTGTGGCACTCTTAATAACACCTTCAATTTGACGATGTGCTTTTACACGCACCCAACCAAGTTTAGGTAACTTTATAAACCTACCGTCTAAAGCAATACTACCTTTCTGATTGTTTGTTTTGTATGACTGACTATGATTCTTTTTCTTAAAATTAGGGAAACTAAACCCTGACGTGAAGAAGTTTTTGTAAGCCTTCTGAAGATTGAGTTGTACATTAGCTAAGGCTAAACTGTCCACCTCTTTCAACCAAGGAAACTCTTTCTTGTACTGAGCTGGTGTATTATATAAGATTTCTCCAGTTTCTTCATAGTGCTTTATTTTATCCGATAACATCATATTCCAAATAGCTCTTGAACAACCAAATGTTTTAGCAAAAAACTGTTTTTGTTCTTCATTAGGATACAACCTGAATTTATAAGCTTTTTGTTTGATAGTCATTTCTCTTTCCCTTGATTTTCAATATATTGTCGAATAATCTCAATAGGTACACCACCACTCGATAACAAACAAAAGGAACGAGACCAAAACATCTCTTTCCATAGTTTATGACGAATAGTGGGAAATTCTTTCTTCAACAACCTACTCGACGCAGACTTATAAGCGTTAATGAACTTACTTAGTTCTGTCTTAGGTTGACCTTTAAATAGAACGTGAACAAGGTCTTTATCATGGTTCCACTCAACCAATTCTATCTTATAAGTAGGTGCAATATACTCAAATATCTCTTTGGCTCTATTGGAAATTTCATCAGTAAACACTTGTCTTCTATATTTCACTACTAAAATCAAATGATAATGTAACGAGAAGACTGAATGTGCATTTGTATCTAAGTCCATTGATATTACTAACTTTCTAATAGTTTAACTGATTATAATTTACCACAGTAACTAGAAACTGTCAAGACTTTATTTAGTTTATGTCAATAAAATCAAAAACTTATTGGAGCAACCCCTTTACATCCCATCACCTAAGAGGTGGATAACTTACAGGTAAGATGTTAAAAGTGGTACCCTTGGATACCACTTTTCTTCTATGTCAATTCGTGAACTTCTAAGGCAACATTACGATTCCAATCAAAAACTCTCTGAGCTTGAGCTTCTGCACTAGAACGAAAATTCCAAAATCGAATGGAGTAAACACTTCGTGTATACTCAATATCATAAGTCTTAGTTTTACGATTGTACAGTAAGTACGAAACATACTGGTCGTTACTTTGATTATATAAAGCGTATTTTTTCATGCTCAAACCTCAAATTAACGTACAACCAACTTTTCGCACTCTTGAAGCTCTAATCTATCGTTATAGTTATCTTTCAAAATATAACCACGATTCACTGCCTGTTTTAAAATAGTAGTCAAGTCAGACTTCTTCTTTACATCAATAGTGTAAGCTGGACCAATAGCCCAACCACAACCTGTTTGACCTTGAATTGCAAGTTGACGACCGTCTGTTAGAGTTACGAACTGCACAAACTCCCAACCCCACGTTGTTTTAAATGTTAAAGCAATGTTATTCATGTTATCACCTATTTTCTTTCTATACCTAATTAAACCTACTCACCATAAGGCATGAGCTTATCAAACTCACGTAATTCATCATAATACTTAGAACCACTTACCTCTTGATAACCACAGTTTACCAAATCCTTAATCGCCCACTTTAAGTCAGCTTTACGCTTAACTTCAATCTCAGATAATGCCGAAATTGGAGCACCCATGCCGTAAGTACTACCTGTAATCACCAATTTACGACCATCTGGGAGAACAACTGCTTGAACATAGTCTTTACCATAACCTTGTGCATTAAATAATAAACGAATACCTCTTGTTGAAACTACTTTATTTTCCATGAAAATTACCTACTTTCTATAGTCTAAGCTAACCAAATACGAATACTATTTTTAAAAATGCTCAAATAGTGCTTTAAATATGACTCAGACGGAATAAACTTAATCATTTGAATAAGAAATTCAACGATACCATCGCTATTTTCCAAAACAAATGTTCCAGTTGAACCCAGCCCATCTTTATCCATATAATCAATAGTAACATAATCTAAACCGTTCAAAGTCCTAAAACTAAAACCTAAGTTAAACAATAGAGACCTATCACTGTCTACTAAATCTAGTGAAATATAGTGATTCTCAGTATGTTTATACCTAACGTATGTACGACTAGTCAAAGGTGCAAGCCCTATCGCAGATGCAAAATCTGTTTCTCTTTTTGATAATTCATAATGATACCAAAAAATAAACTGTCTCAACTCGTGAAATAACTCTTCTTTTACTTTACTTTTAAAAACCATATCAATCACCCTTAATCTTCAAATAGTTCAGAGAAACCTAACAACTCAGCCCAATCATAAGCTACATTTTTAGCTATATAACCTTGGATACCTACAAACTGATTGTAAGCATAGTCTAAATCACTAGCTCTTTTCAAATCAATTTCTGCAATCGCACGTATAGGTGCACCTAAATTAGTATTTCCATGTACTAGAATACACTCACCATTTGGTAAAATCACAGGTTGAACATAATCGTAACTACCGTTTGACTTTTTGTACTGAAGTCTAACACCTCTTGAACCTTTAAACATGTAATCTCAACCTCGCTATCGTTTAATCTAAATCTTTACCCAACAAAAAAGCTACAACATATTCTCGCTTACGAATATTAGAAACTAATTCTAAAAGATACCCTCTCAAGTTCTTATCATCTAATCGAAGAGGAATTAATAGCTCCTTACTTCTCTCATTATTCACAATATTGAACCCTCTAAAAACTTTAGAAGAACACTGAACTTGACTTCTACCTGAACCCACTAACTCAAACTGAAATACGTGTAAATCAGTACCGTCTAAACCTAGCAATTCAAGTTGAATAAACCCAAGGTTTGTAAATAAACGTAAAACTAATTCCTCATAGTTTTTATCTCTAATACCTGTGAAATAGGTACCTGAGGGATAAGTTGTCTGGTCTTTCAAGTAAGCAAGCATAGACTCCAATTTATCTGCTAATAGAGAATCTAACTCAGCTCTTGTTAACCCACTATAATCTTTCTTCAAACTAACACCTCACCAACCTCTAAGATAAACATAACCACATAAATTCCCTTTTAAAGCATGTAGGAAAGCGCTCACTCTACTTGTAGTCTTAATACCTAAAACCAAATTGTATAAACTTTGCTCAACCTCTGATAATGGAACATCTTCTTTTACGTGTTTTAAATTAGAATCTACATAGTACAAATGCACCCAAGGAATACCCTCTTGTTCAAATACTTGTATACTAAAGGGTTGCAAAGGCTCTCTATTAGGTTTAATTAAATCAAAATCAAGTCGATTATTTGACTGGTCTGCTCGATAACTTAAATAAATTGCCTTAGAACCATAAGCTATACGTTGAGCTTCCCTAATAAGACCTTCATTTGCCATAGACTTACACACTTCTACTAACTCTTCTAAAAGTGCTTGTTTATCTTTGTTTTTAAATAAAATTTTCATGTTAAATCCTCTCTAACAATAATCTTGAATAGCAGTTAAACCTAACCAATAAGCTAATACTTGGTCTTTCTTCCGAACCTGAGATACAACTTTGCTCAAGTAAAACTCAGAACTACTATATAACTCAGACCAATCGCAACGTATTGTAAGAGACTTCTCAAACCAAGGAGAACCTACATCTTTAAAAGGGGTACTTACAAGTGATACAACTTGTCTCTGACCACCAAATTTATCAATCTTGATGTTGTGATAGTTAAACCCTAGTCTGTCTTGTAAACTGAAGGAAATAGTACCTTTAGAACAACCAACCCAAACCAAATATTCTGCTCCGTTTGGAGAAGGAATACCCGTAGGGAACTTACCCATAGGATAAGAAGATTGACCATTTAAATATTTCAAGAAGAAATTTAGTTTCTCTACTACCAACTCTTCAAGTTGGTCTCTCTTTAAACCTTTGTATTTACTCATTTTATTAACCCTCAATCACATCAAAACCAAGACCTGATAACTGAACACCTAAGTTTAAGTACTCAACTTGCTTAATGGTTGCTACATTCTCAACTAAGTCAGTTAAAATCTGTTTAAAGATATACCCATCTCGTAGGTTTTGTAAATAAGCTACGGTAGAAACACCGTTTCTTTTACCCGTTCTTTGATTACAAGCAACACCTCTGAAAGAAAATCTACCAAGCTCTCTATCATAGTAAATCTCAATTTCATGAACTAAGTCAGTGTCTAAGTTAGTTTCAAGTGTATTTTTCAAAAGCCTCAGTTTAAAAACATACCCACTCAATAGGATAGAACACTTATACTTAGGAGAAACTTGGTTTACTGACTTCACCGGTAAACGGTTCTCATCAGAGTTCATAATTTCTTCAAAACCTTGTCTTAGATAGTGCCATAATTCTACTGTCTGTCTGTTTGCTAGTTTTACCATTAGCTATACCCCCTAATAAAATCAACTAATAACCTCTTCCAAAGCACTTAAGAAACAAGCTACTTGGAAATCCGTAGGAATAGACTCTACCAAAATCTCAAACCCACGTGTAAATTGTGGAGTTCCTTTTGCAGCATATTGTACAATATGCTCTAGAGTTTTTAGTGGTAAAGAACTGAAAGACCCATAAGTATCACCTGAGAAGAAAACATCTAAATCTTTCGATACCGAAATATGCAATTCGTGAACCCTCTTACCTGACTTCTTATTCTCTAATGATAGATAAACTAAGTCTTTTGCAAGCTCTACATAAACCAAGTACTTAGCAGAAACTTCAATCGTTTTACCATTTACATCATCTGCTAAACCAATGACCTTATCGAATGTCTTTTCTAATTCCCTTTGAAGTAATTCTCTGTTCTTTTTACTCATTTTAAACCTCAATTTCCGTATAAGCCAACAAAATCTTCAAACCCTTAATATATGCATCTACAAAAGCTACAGTTGGTATGTTCTCAATATACTTGCGAATAATAGATACCGAAAGGTTATCGTATCTTGTATAAGGGATACCGCTAGAAATCTCTGTTTTAGGGTAACTATAACTTGTAACGTACCAACCATTCAATCGTTCTACTTTGTAATCGTAAGCATTGAATGAAATGCTATGTGACTTTTGCCCTTTACGAACTTCAATCTCTAAGTAAGTCCAAGGTGTGTCTCGAACCTCAAAATAAGTATTGTCTGAAACCTTGAACATACCGTAATATTTAGCACCTGTACTATGTAGTTCGTGTAAACGATACAGTAGTTCTGCTAGTAAATCTAATTTATCTTCTATTGTCAAATTCAAACAAGTACCCTCTTTCTAATCTAAAACCATATCAAACTTAAAACCATAAAACTTCGTTAATATAACGGAAATTAAAGCACCGAGTTCCATTTCCATTTGAGGTAGTGGGATTGAAACCCTCTCCTCAATCGAAATTGGAAGTTCATCACAAGGAAGATACCCTCTCATAGTTTTGTATGGTACTAACTCAAAACCTTGAGTTTGACATTTGAAGAATTGAATAACCCTAACTGAAGTAATCTTCTTCTCTGTGAACTTCACTTCCACATGAAAGTTTTCTGCACTTTTCACTACAACTTGATTCTTACCTACAAAATTTACCTCTACAACATTAAGTAGAGGAACCAAGCGCAAGAGAAGTTCCTCAGTTAGAGTCCACTTACCCTCACGGATAGAATGAGCAATTACAGAGTCTCTGTTGAAAATGTACGGGTTGTATGGAAAAGTAGTTCCGTCAGACAACACTAATAAACCATCTTTTGAATCCAAATTAACCCTCACCGTGTAATTCTTTTAGGGCAGACAACATAACCAATGCCCTTTCATCTGAGCTAATAAACTCAATTAAATCTTCAAACTTACTCAAGTTCTTAGTCTTAAATTCTTCATAATCTAACTTAAATCGAACCTCTTGGTATTCCCCATCTTTAGTATACCCTTTACGAATACTTCGACAATAAACATAACCATCTTCAAGGATAAAGTTTAAAACGTGTTCTCTACCTACATTGTAAGTATACAAAGCAAGTTCAATCTCAGAACCACCTCTTAAGAAACGAAATTCATAAATAAGCGAGGTGTCAAAAACTACCCCATATTCATAAGGTTCTCTATCCCACTCTTTACGTAGAAAATTCACTAAATAATCACTAAAAGCTCTTCTATTCTTTGTTAAACTCATTTTCTCACCCCACAAAAATCATGAATAAATACAAACTGTTTAAGTAAACCTTTATAAAAAGCATCCAGAACCTCAGATTTCAGAATAGCACCTAGTAAAACCATAATATCAGAAGTGTTAACCTCAGTAACATTAATTTTCTTAGCTAAATCACTTTGAGGTTTACCTCTGTAACAAGGAACGCTTAACCCTGTGAAAATAGGAGCAAATCCAATACTGATGCCATTTACCTGTGTACTTGAAGATACCACTTCTTCACTTAACGTTAAACGATGTACTAAAGTATTAGTGCCTTTTCGATACACATCAAAGTTTAAATCAACCAACAATGTATTCTTCAAAGGAGTAAAGGTAGACGATAAAACTACATCGTAAAGAGAATTCCCGCTAGTACTCAAACTAATATCATTTTGAATAAATTTATCAAAATGCTTATCTAATTGCTTATAAACCTTATAAAACCCTCGTAAGCAAAAATCTAACTTCTCTGCTCTTGAAACTCTTTTACCCATATATCTCAACCTCGCTTAGTCAAATAACCCAACAATAAAAGCATATACGTTAGGTAAAGCATCGTACAAAGTATCTAATACTGAGTCAGAAAGAAACTCTTTATCCAGCAACCTTAACGGACAAACGTATTCTACTTCAGTCACCATAGTTCCTGCTCTATCCTCAACATTAGGTTTCCCTCTAAAGTAAGGTGTACTATACCCAAGATATACCGGTCTCACTGCTGATGCTTCTACTGCAAACCACAGTCTATGCGCCACTAAACCTGATCGAGCATTTACAACCTCTATCGTAATAGCAAAATAATCACTATTCAACTCTCTTGCATCATCCACTACAACTGACACATCGTGTTTAGAGTTTACACTTTTATAAGCCTTTAAAGACTCCCCACTTAAATTAGAGTTAGGAAGTAAATCTAAAAACTTTACAATCTCTGTAAGTACTCTAAGACAACCCACCTCTTTTTTATTACGCTCTAACCTATCACTCATTGTAAATCCTACCTCTTATTGTCTATAAATCACTAGCAATAACACCTTCAAATAAAGCATTTACATAAGGCGCTGTCATAATATCATCAATAACATACTCCAATTGTTCTGGGGTAACTAAATATAAGTTGTCCACATCAAGTTTATGAACCTCTCTACCATAACGATACATGATACCAACTATACGGAACTTAAACTCACACTTAGCTTTATCATACTCTCTACTAATAATTAACTGTCGAGAAAGTACACCTGTTTTATTTTTCAACAAATCTAAACACACATATTGCTGATACTCATTTGCAAACATAGAGTAAGTAAACAACCATTCATTATCTATAACCCAAAACTGTTCACTAGAACGAGTACTTATGCTATCTAAATGATACGACAAGCCAACTAACTTATTTATTAACTGAGACTTTTTACTTTCTCTCATCAACGGAACTCCTTTTTTATTAAACTTAATTTTTTAAAATAAATGAATAGAATCCAAAGCTTTATTAAAAGCTTGTACATGTGACTTAGGTAAACTTGATACAATCTCTACTAAATCACTAGGTACAACTTCAGCTCTGTAAACTTTAATGACCGAGTTATCATGGTCAAAGGAACCACCTTTCGTGAAAGGCATAGTTCCATAATCATAGTAATACTTACCACTTATAGTCCACTTATATAAACTAAAAGTTAAAAAGCGTAAAGGTTTACTTGTTCTCTTTGAAACTAAAGTAACTCTCAAAGTATTTGAAGTGGAAGTTTTATCTTCTAAAGAATATAAAACGTGTATATCACTAGAAACATCAAAACCAACCATACCCATGCAATCAATTTGAGTATCTAAACTAAACACAGAACTTAAACGTTGTAATCTATAAACTAAATCCTCAGAATCAAAATCTAATGTAGTCATTATAGAACCTTTACATAAATTTCATATACTGTAAACCCTCTAAGTAAGCTAAGACTTGCTCATCTGTTAGAGAATATACAACATCTATAATACAAGAACGATTAAAGTCTTTAGTATAATTTATTGAAGTAGCATCCACTAAACCTTCAGACTCAGCACTTGTACCATATTTGAAAGCCTTAAAGCTATACAATAAATCACCTGTTTCAAGCATCAACAAATCAATAATTAAGCTGCAATGTTGTTTCCAGCGTTTACGTGTGTACAAAGTGAATGAAATAGATAAATTTGTATAATTCTCAGTGATACCCCAACCAAAAGTTAAACGATCACTTACCTCAACCATAGGAGGAACTTCCGGGAACACAGTCGATTGAATGTGTAAACCTCTAATTATATTATCTAAGACATCTACTAACTGTTTTCTATTTTTATAAGACATAGTTAAAACCTTTCTTATTTAGTTTAAACCCGCAACGTTTGAATGTGGATGTTTAACTTTAATTAAAACACTATTCATAAAATATGTTAGAGAAGTTACAGCATCAAAATAAGCAGAAAGCACTTCTTCTTTGTGAATACCCTTAGCCACCAGCTTACTAGAGTCCGCTAAATCTAGGTAATCAGTCATAAATTGTACTAACTGATTTGTTTGTAGTTTTCCTCTAAAACAAGGTGTACTATACCCGTGATATACAACACCTCTAAACATTTTAGGATTATCTAAAGCTAATCTAAGCGAATGTTGAGCAACATTATTCTCTTTCTTATATAAAGTCAAACCTAATTCATAAGTGTTATAAGCTTTAGTGTTGGTTCCAGTTACAATCACATCTAAATAATATTTAGAATTGCACTCAACTTGAGTATTATAACTCCCCTCAAAACCCAACTCACAAAGAGAAACCAAATCTTCGTAATAGTGTTTAAGTTGTTTAGCTAAATACTCTTGTTTCTCTTCTGTTGTCCACGTTAGTTTACGCATAGTATACCTACCAATCTACTCAAATCTTAAATCTGTCGATTATTCTAGTTAGTTTTTCTTCTTTGGATTGTCTTTTAACCAAAACTGAAACCTCCTAAACAAAGTTATCCAAACCTTTATACAAGGCTTACATTTGAGGTACTGTTAAACACTCAAATAAGTACTCAGCTACTTCTAAAAGTCGTGCATCTCCTAAGTTCTCTAAGATTGAGACCTCTTGAACAAACCCTTTAGAAAGTCGATTACACTTAAGTGAAAAGGTAAATAAACTTCGTTCTTCATCAAATTCACGAAGAACAAATAGCTCACGGACTACATAACCTGTCGTAATATTTGTCAAGTTAAAGAGCATATAAGTATAATCTTCAGTGGTTAGTTTTGAATAACCAAACTCCCATAGTGAATTTATATTAAAATGTCTATCTTTCTTCGTATCTGAAAAATATTCAAATTAAGTCAGCACATCTAATAACTTATCAGCCAACTGTTTATGTAAATCTTTTATCATTGTAA
>ERZ773013.2451-NODE-2451-length-10210-cov-9.632102_pt1 | contig 10210 bp, 8 predicted proteins | sample MGYA00511670_ERZ773013 | MGnify/ENA primary metagenome ERZ773013 (study PRJEB29015, sample SAMEA2738120) | human oral metagenome | biome: human oral; feature: human-associated habitat; material: saliva | place: China | collected 2257 ...
ATGAGAATCATTCAAACTTCTGCTCTAACTGCGGAACAAAGAAACCTGAATAATCTTTAAAACGATAAGAACCCGTTCTATCGGGTTCTTTTTCTCAAGTGAAAGGGGAAAAACATGGCAAATAACGCTTTAACAAATTTCCAATGTCCAAATTGTAATGGTCCTCTTACCTTTGATCCAGCATCACAGAAGTTAAAATGTGGTAACTGCGGTAGTACTTTTGCTCCTGCTGAAATCGAAGAACACTACGACAAACAAGTAGCACTATCCATTGAAGAAGGGCAAAAAGAATACAGTGCAGATGATACGCTACAGTGGAGTGAAGAGGATGAACAAAACCTGCGTGCATACAACTGTCCATCTTGTGGCGCACAGTTAATTACAGATAAGAATACTGCTGCGACAAGTTGCCCATATTGTGGTAACCCTACGATTGTTCCTGCACAGTTCAGTGGTGCATTAAAACCTGACTATGTGATTCCATTCAAGATGAATAAGGATGAAGCCATCAAGAAATTGTCTGACTTCTATGGTGGAAAACCACTATTGCCAGATGCCTTCAAGGAACGTAACCATATCGAAGATATCAAAGGTGTCTATGTACCCTTCTGGCTCTATGATGGTACAGCAGATGTAGATATGGCCTTCCGCGGTACAATCTCACATTCTCACCGTGAGGGTGACTACACAGTTACTGTTACTGAAAACTACTCTATCCTACGTCAAGGAACCGTACAGTTCAATCGTGTTCCTGCTGATGGATCAAGTAAGATGCCAGATGAGTTCATGGACGCAATCGAGCCATATAACTATAACGAAATGATTCCATTTGAAATGGGATATATGACTGGATACCTAGCAGACCGATACGATGTAACTGCAGAACAAGATCGTAATCGTGTCAATACACGTATGCGTACATCTTCAGCAGATAAAATTCGTGAAACTGTTAGAGGTTATCACACCCTACTCCCACGTCGTTCAAATATCTATATTCGAGAAGATAAAGTGCACTATGCATTCTTGCCAGTATGGATGCTTACCACAAAATGGCAAGGTAAGACATACATGTTCGCAATGAATGGTCAAACAGGAAAGATGATCGGTGATGACTTACCAATCGATACTGGAAAATCTGTTCTTTACTTCTTCGGCATTCTACTAATCGGTATGATATTGATTGGCATACTGCTGTTTGTGGCATTTTAGGAGGTACGCATTATGAAGAAAAAATTACTAGCACTCGTTGCGGCATTTACTTTCTTGTTATGCATGGTACCAAATTTCTTGTTACCAACAAGAGCCGATGCAAATGATTACATTGTTGATGAATATGGTTTATTAACAAATGCAGAAATACAAGCACTCAATAACATCGCAAAAGACTACAGCGATAAATATAAGATTGGTTTCTATATCCGTATTATGAATTCTCACGGTTCTCAGACTATCGAGCAATATTCCGAAAGTATCTTCAATTCAGAAGGTCTTGGAATTGGCGATGAAAAAGAAGGCATCATGCTAACTCTAACGATGGAAGACCGTAAGTTTGATATCACAGTACACGGTAAAAAGGCGAATAAGATTTTTGACGCAAGAGCGAGAGAAAATATCGCAAGTGCTGTCGTATATGATCACTTAAAATATAACGAATATGGAGAAGGCGCAAAAGTATTCCTTGATGAATGCTCAAGTACTATTGTTACACCTTATATTATCAAGGGTAGTATTACTGCAATTGTTCCACTTATTATTTCTATTGTCACAATCCTATTCTTTAGAAGTAAACATAAGACAAAAGGTATTTCCCATGAAGCGTATGCATACATACCACAAGGTGGTCTAAAACTTCAAAGGGCACAAGATATGTATCTATACCGCTCCGAGACACGCACGTATAATCCTCCAGCTAAGAGTAGCGGCGGAGGTGGTGGTTTCCACTCTAGTAGTGGTGGTGGATTTGGCCATACAAGCGGACACTTCTAATACACCAAAGGCTTACCCATTCGGATAAGCCTTTTACTTTACCACCGCAATAGCGATACCATCCCCCACATCAAGATGAAATGTTGTTTCAAAACGAGAATCTGTTTTGAGATATTCACGGAACTTCAAAATCTTGCGAGTCAATTGTACGGTAGAACGATTTTGTGAAAGTTCAGGACATTCTACAATGCCATGAAACTGCAAATTATCAAAGAAGAAAACCGTACCCTTTCTTGTATTTTTTAAGAAGTGCTCCATATACTTGCGATACTGAGACTTCGCAGCATCTATAAAAATCAGGTCATAGATTTTCTTCGTTTCAAATTGGTATGCATCTTGTAAGTATGCATGTACTCTACCCTGTAAACCTGCATGCATGATATTATTAATGGCTTGTTCATACATAACTGGATTAATTTCCACTGTATCGATGGTCATATCCCAACGCAAACTTGCCATCTGAATTGCTGAGTAGCCTACTGCAGTACCAATCTCTAAGATATCGCGTATCCCTTCATGACCACGTATATATTCCAACAAGAATTCCATCCCATCATCTAGCATAATCGGGACATGTTCCTTGCGTGCTTTATCGTGTATTTCCTGTAATCTAACTTCATCCATATAGACAGTATAATATATTATTTGCGTGTGGTACATGTTAGAATGAGAGGATAAAGAAATGGAGGGAGGTTCTATGTTAACGCTTGAATTTGTACGTGCTTTTATTGGTGAGAAAATGTTTGCAAGAGGTATGCAGGAGTATACTGAAGCCAATGTCTTTAACATGGAAATTACCGAGAATGATGAACATTACAAACTGATTACAGCCAATGTTCAAGGTGAAGAGTATTACAGTGTTCATGTTGTTAACATAGAGTTAAGCCCCCAAAATGAATGGATTACAAAGATGTCCTGTGATTGCGAGTATTTTGATTATCGCCATACCCCTTGTAAACATATCGCCGCTGTACTCATTGCCTATGTAAAACGAGATGAAACACAACCTGAACCTTCCTTTCGAAAGAAACATACCGATAAATCATTTAAAGAGTTCTTATCTAGTTATCAAGTAAACACAAGTAACTTTTTAGAAAGACCACTAAATATTATTTTAGAACCAGAAATATCCCCAAAGTTCCGTAGTGACATGCTTGAAGTGGGTTTTAAGATTGGTTTATTAAATGAACATCTCTATTCAATTCAAAATATTACGGAGTTTGTCGAGAATCTGGATAGTGAAAAGAGTAAGAAATATGGAAAATCTTTAGAGTTTACCCATACACTCCAAGCCTTTCACCCACGCTATCGCCCTCTTGTACAATATTTAGTTGATTATGTACATGATGAAACTTCCTATTCTCTTTACCAAAGTATCCCTGGGTACCGCATGATGTATGCGGCTGATTTACCACGTCGTACGATTACTGTAAAATCCTATGCAATCGATATCTTTTGGGATACCATACAAAATCTTCCGTTCAATATCAAAGAAAATTACGGTATCTTGCAGCCATATACTTTGGTAGATGGGCATCCATCCATGAGCGCATCCATTGAGAAAGTAGATGATGGATATCAATTTAACACAACCGTATTGCCATATATCACAGGCAAGAAACACAGCTACTTCTTTGATGAAAGTCGTCAGATGATTTACCGCGACGCAAGAACTTCACAATCCTTCCGTAAATTAATCGATTACTTCCACAGTTCAAAATCAGAGAATATCTTTATTGGCGAGGACGATATCGCAGTCTTTGCAAAAAATGTTTTCCCAATCTTGCAGAAGAATTTAACTGTTCAAACAGAAGGATTTAATCCTACTCTGTATCTTCCAGAAGTCCCTAGCTTTGAGATATATCTAGATATGCCACAGGATAACCTGATTACAGGTGAACTCTTCGCAATTTACTCTCACGGCAAATACAATGTACTATTGCCTAAAGAAAATGCAGTGAACCGCGATTTATCCACCGAAAAGAATATGGATCAGTTCTTTTCTCCTTGGTTCAGTGCCTATGACCCAACAAACTCTCGTATGGTACTGACCGATGACGATGATAAAGTATATCGCTTCATCAAATTTGGCATCCTAGAAATGCAGGCTAAAGCTGATGTATTTATCTCAGAATCTCTCAAAAAGTTAAAGATTCATAGCCAAACTCGTATATCGATTGGAGTATCTGTCAATCACGATTTATTACAACTCAATCTAGTCAGCGACCAAATTAATCTCAAGCAACTCAATGAGATTCTTAATAAATATGATCCAAAGAAGAAATACTATCGTCTGAAGAGTGGTGAGTTTGTAGATATCGATGATAACATTCAAGCTCTTGCAAGTTTTAAAGATGCAATGAATCTTAGTACTGCACAATTTACACGCGGATTGATTGATGTACCTGCTTACCGTGCATCCTATCTTGATCAATTATCAAAGACTTCTATCTTAGATATTCAAGCAGAAGAAAATTTCAGAAAATTGATTCGCAATATGAAGGATATTGAAGATACTGAATACACTATCCCCCAGAAAATTGAGTCAATCTTACGCCCTTATCAGAAGAAAGGTTTCCATTGGCTTTATGCACTAAAAGAGAATCATCTAGGTGGATTACTGGCAGATGAAATGGGCTTAGGTAAATCTATCCAAATCATATCTTTACTTGCGGCTTGGGAAGACCGTAAACGTACGCTAATTGTTTGTCCATCCTCTCTTGTATATAACTGGGCTAATGAAATCAATAAATTCATGCCAAATATGCATTACACAATGATTTCAGGATTCGCAAACATTCGCAAAGAACTCATTCGTACTTCATTAGAGAATGATATTCTAATTACCTCTTACGATGCCCTCAAGCGTGATATTGATGTCTACCGTACAATGGAATTCTCTTGTCAGGTTATTGATGAGGCACAATATATCAAAAATGCGTCTACATTAGCCGCACAATCAGTAAAAGCAATCAACAGCCGCTTCCGCATTGCCTTAACAGGCACGCCTATTGAAAATAGATTAAGCGAGCTCTGGTCTATCTTTGACTTTATCCTTCCGGGATTCTTTGGATCCTATCAAAAGTTCCGTACAAACTATGAACTCCCTATCGTTCGTGACCAGGATGAGTTCTTAGAAGCAGAACTACAAAAGATGGTAACCCCATTTATCCTACGTAGACGAAAGAAGGATGTATTGCATGACTTACCAGATAAGATTGAAGATGTTTATTACGGAAAACTTGAGGATGAACAAAAGAATCTCTATGAAGCACGCGTTCAGCGTCTTAAGTTAATGTTGCAGAAACAAAGTGATGAAGAATTCAAAGAAAACAAGATTGCAGTATTGGCAGAGTTAACACGATTACGTCAACTGTGTTGTGATCCTCACTTAATTTATGACCACTACAAAGGCAACTCTGCCAAGAAAGAACTCTGTTTAGATATCGTAGAAAACGCAATCGAAGAAGGACATAAGATATTACTCTTCTCTCAATTTACTTCTATGTTAGATACCTTAACTGAGGAGTTTGATAAGAAGGGTATTCGTTACCATAAGCTTGTCGGCTCTACTCCACAACGTGAACGTGCACAGATGGTAGAATCCTTCCAAGAGGATGATGTGCCTATCTTCTGTATCTCTTTAAAGGCAGGTGGCACTGGTCTAAATCTTACTGCAGCAGATATCGTTATCCACTATGATCCTTGGTGGAATACTGCTGTTGAAAATCAAGCAAGTGACCGCGCGCATCGTATTGGTCAAACCAATGTAGTAAATGTCTTCCGTTTAATCATCAAGGATACAATCGAAGAGAGAATCATCCAGCTACAAGAAGAGAAATCAAACCTAGCTGACCGTATTCTATCTGGTGAAGGTGTATCCAGTGCCACACTATCTAGACAGGATTTGTTAGAACTACTCTAAAACAAAAGAGACCGCGAGGTCTCTTTCATTATTTACGATAGGTTAAGAACTGATTATTCTTATCCGCAAGCCACTTGTTTTCACCAATTTGGTACCAAGTGTAATCACTTGTTTTTTCAATAGAAAGTACAGTAAACTTCTCTCCATGTTTTGCACTTCCTACTACATCAAAGTTTGTGCCTGCACCTGCACGAATATTCAAGGAATCAATTACAACTTCAACTTCACCTAGCGTCTCCGGAGTAGGCTCTGGAGTTGCAGAAGTTTCTGGTGTCGCTGTAGGTTCTGGTGTCGCATCAGAATTTGCAACTACGCTAGTTGTCTCATTCTTTGAGCCAAAGAGTGATTTGAAATCGAACTTGCCACCCATCGAATCAAATACAATCCAAAATAGGCCAGCCAATAACATTAATGTTAGAAGTACGATCAATAATTTCACGAAGAAACTTCCACCCTTGGATTCCTCTTCCTCAATATCATCTACAGCTTCATCATTATCATCAAATAATTCCTTTTTAATAACCTGAGTTGCAGAGGAACGTACCTCTTGTTCATGAGAAGTTGGCGCTGACTCTTCTTCCTTCACTGTCGGAAGCGATAATGTATCCTCAATTTTATCAGATACTGTTGGTATCTGCATCGTATTTTCATCAGAACCTGATGTGGATGGTAAATCTGGGAATTGTACTTCCTTATTCTCTTCTTGTGGAAGAGCTGGTGTTTCGACAGGTTTAGCAGTTTCTTCTGGTTGTGTAAATACACCACTGAGAATATCATCCTCTGTTGACTGTAGCGCAAGGTCATCTTGCATCTTTAAAACGAGTGCACGCTGTGATACTGGATTTAACTTATCCATTAACACGATGAGTGTACCTAGGTTATAGCCTCCACTCATCAGTGTATCTTTAGCTTCTGTTAACCAACTCATGACAGACTGCGGTGTAGTCATCAATAGTTTTGCACTTTCCTCAATGGATAAACCATCATATAGGTGAAGTGCCAAAGCAGCTCTAGCTCCCGTGCTAAGCTTATCCATCATCTCTAACACTTGGTACTTCTTACCTTCAACTGTTTCAGGTAAAACCGCCATATAGTTAGGGATTTCATCCGCTTCTGTGTACATATTACTGTTAGTTGTAGATTCTTCTAAAGGTAATACGTGGGCAATAGCCTCCTTACGAACAATCTCTGCTGCCCAGCACTCAAACCATTCTGGATTCGTTACTTCCTTTAGACTTGAGAATACCTTCTTTAGACCAGTCTGTTCTACTTTTCTAGCTTGTTCATGATCGGCCACATATAACCTTGTAATAAAATACATCTTATCTGAAATACGTCTCAGTATTTCCTTTGCGGCTTCAATGTCACGTTGTTTAGCTTTTGTTAGTAATTCCTGTATTGTCTGATTTTCTGACATAATTCCCTCCGGTATTAATTCTTCAAACTATGTATCGGGGCCGGGATCCTTCCACCACGATTAATTAGTTTATCTGCTTTTGTCATCTTCACTGGCATGATTGGTCCTTCACCTAAAAGACCACCAAATACTAGTTTATCTCCTGCGTCCATGCCAATTGCTGGTATCAATCTACATGCCGTTGTCTTATTGTTTATCATACCGATAGCAGCTTCATCTGCAATTATAGCAGATAGTGTCTCTGCTGTCGTATCCCCAGGCACAATAATCATATCTAACCCAACGGAACACACCGCTGTCATTGCTTCTAATTTCTCAATTGTAAGGATTCCTTGCTCTGCTGCCGAAATCATTCCTGCATCTTCTGACACTGGAATAAACGCACCAGATAAACCACCTACACTTGAAGAGGCCATGACGCCACCCTTCTTTACCGCATCGTTTAACATGGCGAGTGCTGCAGTTGTTCCAGGACCACCACACACTTCTAGACCAATCTCTTCTAGAATTTGCGCAACAGAGTCACCTACTGCAGGTGTTGGAGCTAATGATAAGTCAACAATTCCAAAAGGAACATTCAACCGTTTTGATGCTTCACGACCAACAAGTTGTCCCATTCGAGTAATCTTAAATGCAGTTTGTTTGATGCAAGCCGCAACCTCATCCATGCTCGCATGTTCTCCAAGTTTTTGTAATGCTGCGCGCACCACACCAGGTCCTGATACACCAACATTAATAACACAGTCTCGTTCAGATACACCATGGAAGGCACCTGCCATAAATGGGTTATCTTCAACCGCATTGCAGAATACAACAAGTTTTGCTGCACCAAAGCAGTTATTATCCTTTGTACTCTCTGCACATTCACGAACAATCTGTCCCATTAACTTAACTGCATCCATATTAATTCCAGCTTTTGTAGAACCAATATTAACACTCGAACAAACTATATCTGTTTCCTTTAAGGCTTGTGGAATCGACATAATCAGTTCACGGTCTCCCTGTGTCATTCCCTTTTGTACTAAAGCAGAATACCCACCAATGAAATTAATACCAATTTCTTTTCCTGCTTTATCTAGTGTCTTTGCATATTTTACACAATCGCCACCTGAAACACTCTGTAATAATGCAATTGGTGTTACCGATACACGTTGGTTGATAATTGGAATTCCATATTCACGTGAGATATCTTTTGCGACCTTTACTAGATCTTTTGCTTTTGTTGTAATTTTCTTGTAAATCTTCTCGCATGATTGATCGATGTCTTCATCTGCACAATCCAATAAGGAAATCCCCATCGTAACTGTACGAATATCTAGACAATCCTCCTCAATCATATGAATCGTCTCTAATATATTATCACTTTCAATACGCATAGAGTCACCTATATTGTATGCATGCTATTGAAGATATCTTCATGCATGACATGGACTTTGAGATTTTGTGCATTCCCAGCACTTTCTAAATCATCAGCGACTTTACGGAAATTTTCCAGATTACTTGGAACTTCCACAATCATTATCATCGTAAATAAATCCTGCAATACCTTCTGGGTTACATCAACGATATTGATTTCTCTTTCAGCACATTTTGTTGCGATATATGCTAGAATGCCTGGCTTATCTTTACCAACAACTGTAATAACTGCTCTCATACATTCTCCTTTATTCAGCTTGTAGTTTCTCTAGTGATAAACCACAATAATACAATTCCATCTGTAAAAACATTTTTGTCTTCTTGATAAAATCAACAGTACTATCTTCACATGCTGATGTTTGACTATTGTTTATAAAATCATACTGACATGCCCCTAAACTACCATTATCACCCTTCCAACTATATACATAAGTGATAGAACGATTGCTGTAAGTAAATGTCTTATTCGCAAAATCAATACGATAACTTTCATTCTCATTGAATTTATTGCTATATACATCCTCTGATTCTTTCGTGTAATTTAGTCGTGATACAAGTCTCTTCTTAAAGGTTGCTGTAATAGTATCCTCTGGAGAATCATCATCTGTAGTCACTGTCTGAATTGAATTCGTATCAATGTCCTTGTAATATACGTATGCACTCTCAGCCTGTTTGGTTTGATCACTGATAGATACCGTTGTTTCACCAAACTTTAGATAGTTTATTTCACTTTCATATTTAACATCTACGGACTGTCCATTTGTCGTAATTGTAGTATCAAACACTGCAATTTCTTTTACATAGTGCTTATCTTCATCGAATGTCACATGAATTTCATTACTCGTAATATCAAATGAATCAAAGTTCTTTAATCCATATGAATCATATCGACTTAAGAAGATTTCTTTTGCACGATCTGCTTGGAGTTGAATCGTATATTCATTTTTATCTTTCGTTATAGATGAGATATCTGCTGCCTCAAATACATATGGATCAAGTGGAACCAACATCGTCTTCTTTAGATTACTGAAATCCATATCTTCATAGTAATTAACAGAGTTATATGTGTTATACAATCTACCACCATAATAATCTCCATTTAATTCCGACAACATGCCATCCGCATTGATGTGTTGTTCATAGTGAGCACTATCACCATCTGTTTCTAACACCCCATCCATGAGATACGTATCCAACGTTTTATCGCTATATGTCATCGTGTATTTTGACTGAACACTTACTGTCCAAGAAGATTCAATCTTTCGATTTTTTAGTGTTGTAGTATATTCTCCTAATGTAGAATCATCTGTTTGAATCGTTTGTTCTACACTAGATTGTCCTTGTGTTGTGTGCTTTCCACATCCTACTAATAGTAATGCGGCGATACATAATATTTTTATCATTTTCATATGTATTTATTATATCAATCTTTAAACTCTTATACGATAGAAAGCCATGAATTCTTC
>ERZ773013.2454-NODE-2454-length-10199-cov-16.444203_pt1 | contig 10199 bp, 10 predicted proteins | sample MGYA00511670_ERZ773013 | MGnify/ENA primary metagenome ERZ773013 (study PRJEB29015, sample SAMEA2738120) | human oral metagenome | biome: human oral; feature: human-associated habitat; material: saliva | place: China | collected 2257 ...
TCGACTGCCTCGATTCTACGGCCCCAGCGAATCCCGGGAGGGGGCCGAGGCCTCGGCGATAGCGCGGGCGTATGTAAAATAGTCGCAATCTGCGCTCAGTGTGCTGTCGGTTTTGTGGGTGAGGTGAAATCCGCTGGATCTGTCTTCCGTGATGCTGTAGTCGGTGCCTGGTACGGGGCCTAGAAGTTCGTCCGGAGGATAGTGCATATCGACGAGCTTGCCGAGCCCCTCGCGTGCGAGGAGTGTCAGTGCTATGGTCGCCAACTCAATGGAAGGGCTCGTGAAGAACGTACCGACGGTATTGCGTTCTTCGTAGCGGCCGATGGTAAGTCCTCGTGCGTTCTCGGTGACGAAAAAGCTTGCCAGACTACGCCTATCGATAAAGACGAGACTGTCACCGTTATCTTTTATGAGATTGGGTGCAAAGTGATCACTTAAGATCTGAGAAGCTATGTTCTTGAACTGTTCCCACATGACTGGCTCCCTTCGCTAGCCTGGGCTCTGCTCCGATTATCCCATCGAGGCAGGCCACCCCCATCCTACCTACGCGCGGTGCGCTGAATCGGCAGCTGCGAGAGCGAAAGACTACGAAGCCATGCACGTCAAACTCTGTAAGGTGCGTTGGTTCTACTTACCCAGATACAGCTCGAGTGCGTCCTCAAAGGGATACTGCATGAGATGTGCAAGCCGGTAAGCGCGTTGCTCGTCGAACGAGGTGAACTCTACTTCGGGGCAACTGCGCATTGACAGGACCTGTTCACCGAACAGCTGGCCTGGGACTACTGTCCAGCTTGCTTGGAGAGAATCCAGGTCGGCCGCTAGCTCGATGGGCTGCCATCCTTGCGACCGTCGGTTGTAGCCACCCAGAAGGCGCACCAACTCATATCTCGCAACTGTTGAACTCGGGGTTCGCAGTGTTGCGCCGACACGGCTTGGGCGTTCGCTCGTGCCGAAGCGGTAGTTGGCTGTCGAGTACCAGAAAGAATCAAAGAGGATTCCATCAATGGTGAAGAACAGTCTGCCGTCTCGTTCCTTGCGCACGATTGAAGAGTTCGCGCAGAGCGTGGCAATCAGGTCGTCGAATTCTTCCAGCATAGGCGCTTACTCCTTTGTGTCATTGCCTCTGCGGACATCCTAACTGGCGGGTGAGTGTCAGCTCTGCTGGTACAGCGCAGCGTATCCGGCCCCGGACGGTTCGAGGACGAGGGAGAGCAGGTCCTCGCTTGACGTGCCCATCAGGTACGACAGAGAGACCAAGGCATTGGGCGAGAAGATTGTGTATGTCGTGGGAATGGGGGAGGCTTTGCTTGTCAGCAGGTACGAGGTGGGTTCGTGGAATTCGATGGAAAAACCGGGGTGAGCGTCGGTCACTGGTGGGAGGTTGAGGGGTGGGAGCTGGTGCGCTGCACGAATGTCGGCGGCGAAGTGCATGATCGCGAACTTCTTGAAGATCTCGAAGGAAGCGGAGCCGAAGCGTGGCCCGCCGTATAAGTATCTATCGACGTGGCCGTAGGCGTAGTATTCCTCGACCATGGTGAATGCGTCGTAGATAAGGTCTTTACTCGGCTCGACCTTGACCAAATCATTGTCGATCCAGGCTGTGTGCCCGGAGAGTTCGCACAGGCGAGTGATGTATGCGGCGAGTTGTTCGTTCATACGACGGTCAGTCCTCCTCAGCGTGTGGCGTCGACTGCCTCGATTCTACGGCCCCAGCGAATCCCGGGAGGGGGCCGAGGCCTCGTCACGGTGTGGGGAAACGATTGAGCGTTCGTTCGTGTGGGGCTATTCCGTCGTGTAGAGCTGAATCGCGTCCTCGAGGGGCATAGTGAGAAGACTCGCGAGCCGAAGCCATTGGTCTTTGGTGAAAGTCCCGAAACTAAGTTCCGGATCGTCAACGTAAACGCAGTCAATTGCTGTCGTGCCCGGTACCGGTGTGAGTGACCAGGCGTTCTCGAGAGTGTCTGGCTGCGACGGTAGTGCTATCGGATCCCATGAGTTGAGGCGACGAATGTAACTTCCAAGAACGACAACCAGCTGATACTGCGCGATGGTTGGGTTGCGCGTCCACAAGTAGCCGCCACCGAACGACGGGCGTTCCGAACGACCAAACTTAAAATAGCCGTTCAATTCCCAGAACGAGTCAAAGATGAGGCCGTCATTGGTGAAAAACAGCCTGTCCCTGTGCTCTTCTTGAGTTATTGGAGAGTTTGCGCAGAGCGTGGATATGAGATCGTCGAATTCTTCCAGCATGGGCGCTCACTCCTTCGGGTCGTTGCCTCTGCGGACATCGTAACTGACGGGCGAGCGCGAAATGGCATACCTCCTCCCGTCGTACGAGGGGAGGAGGTGTGACCGATGCTCTCGTCCTATGCTCCGTGAGCACGAGGCGGGAGAGAAGAGTGTCAGCTCTGCTGGTACAGCGCGGCGTATCCGGCACCGGAGGGTTCGAGGACGAGGTTGAGCAGGTCCTCGCTTGGTGTGCTCATCAGATATGACAGCGGGAGCAGCGCAGCTGGCGAGAGGTTTGTGTATGTTTTGGGAATGGGCGAGGCTTTGCTTGTCAGTAGATAGCTAATCGGTTCGAGGAATTCGATGGAAAAACCGGGGTGAACGTCGGTCACTGGTGGGATAGCGAGAGGTGGGAGCTGGTGTGCTGCGCGAATGTCGGCGGCGAAGTGCATGATCGCGAACTTCTTGAAGATCTCGAAGGACGCGGAGCTGAATTCTGCCCCGCCGAATGAGTATCTTTCGACGTGACCGTAGGCGTAGTACTCCTTGACCATGGTGAACGCCTCGTAGATAAAGTCTTCACCCGGCTCGACCTTGACCAAATCATCGTCGATCCAGGCTGTGTGCCCGGAGAGTTCACACAGGCGCGTGATGTATGCGGCGAGTTCTTCGTTCATGCGAGGGTTGCTCCTCCTCAGGCGCAGGATCGATTGTCTCGATTCTACGGCCGAGATGAATCCGTGGCAGGGGCCGGAGCCGCGTCACGTCGAGCGGAAACGTTGAGCGTTCGGCGGATCGGATGATTCGGTACCAGGAAGAGGGGCCTTTGGAGAGGGGGTAGTCGTTTCCCACGATTGTGCCGACGAGGTCTTTGGAGATTGGAGTATTCCAATCGGGGAACGCGGAAATGTGATCGCTGTGGGTGCGGACCTAGGTGCGTCTATGGCTACACCGTCGCGCGGCTGTGGCAATACGCTGACAGGTATAGCCCGGCAACACGGCGCGCAAAACGCAGGTATAATCGCCGGCCAATCAGGTGGGTCACAGCTTTGTGCCTGCGTGCGGGGCTTAGAAGTTTTGCTCCGCCAGCTCTCGCAGCAAACGCTTCGAAACGCAGACGCCTTCACAAGGCTAGGAGCCTATGGGACAGTCTGGCCGGACGATAACGTATCATGGCTCTTCGCATTTGAGGGTGTAGGGGTGTTCGGTGGGGTTCGGCGTGTCGTGGCCGGGTAGGGGTCGAGGTCTTTCGATGATGGAGATTCCTACACCGTCCATCCGAAAGACCTCGACATGTCCAATACTACCTTTGATCGCCCTGACCTGAGCGCGTTCACGCGCCTGGATGACCTTGGCCTGGAAGTGACCGGCCAGCACATGTGGCCAGACCATGCAGTGTTGGCATGCCGCATTGTTGCTGAGGATCGGTGGTGCCAACGCTGCGGGTGTCAGGGCGTGGCTCGTGACACGGTGATCAGGCGCTTGGCGCACGAGCCTTACGGGTGGCGTCCCACGTTTTTGCACGTGAGCGTGCGCCGCTACCGGTGCCAGGAGTGCGCTCACGTGTGGCGTCAGGATATGAGCCAAGCAGCCGATCCGCGCGCCAAGCTCTCGCGTGCGGCGGTGCGCTGGGCGCTGACGGGCGTGGTCGTTCATCATGTGACGGTGGCGCGTATCTCCCAGGCCCTGGGCGTGTCCTGGAATACCGCTAACACTGCTGTCCTGGCCGAAGGAGAGCGCTCACTGATCAACGACCCGACCCGGTATGAAGGCGTGCGTGTCATTGGCGTGGATGAACACGTGTGGCGACACACCCCCTACGGCGACAAATATGTCACCGTCATCTTGGACTTGACGCCCATCCGAGATCGCAGTGGTCACTCCCGGCTCCTGGATATGGTCCCGGGGCGCTCCAAGCGGGTCTTCAAAACCTGGCTGGCCTCCCAGCCCGATACGTGGCGCAGCCACATTGAGATCGTCGCGATGGATGGATTCACTGGGTTCAAAAGCGCCGCCGGGGAAGAACGCCCCGACGCGAGGGCGGTCATGGATCCCTTCCACGTCGTGCACCTGGCTGGCAATGCCTTGGGTGGGTGCCGCAGATGTATTCAGCAAGAACTTCACCATCGGCGCGGGCGGGCTGCGGCCCCTCTGTACAAGGCCCGCAGGGTGCTGCACACCAGATCCGGCATGCTCACGTCGCGTCAGCAGCGCCAGATAGTCGACCTGTTTTCCAGCGAGGAGTACGTCGTCCTTGAGGTCACGTGGAGCGCCTATCAGAACATGACCTGGCGTCTACCGTGCGCCCGATACGAGTGCGGGCATGGCCATGATGCGAGCCGAAATCAACACGCTGACTTCCACGCGCGTGCAGAGGGGCCTGACCGAGCTGATCACGCTGGGCAGGTCACTCAAATGCCGAGCCGGGGACATCCTGGCATGCTTCGACCACACCTACACCAGCAACGGTCTCACCGAAGTCATCAACGGCCGCCTCGAACACCTGCGCGGATCCGCACTCGGATTCCGCAACCTCACCAACTACATCACCCGAGCACTCCTCGAAACTGGAGGATTCAAAACCCAACGACACCCCCAATTATGAAGAGCCTGTTAAGTGGCGACTCAGTACACCGGCCACGAGTCGTGCCTGCGGTGAGGTGGTGGGAGCATGAAGCTCCCACCACCTCACCGTTTGTGGGGACGAGGCCGAGGCGTGAGGCTCGGAAATCGGCCTAGGCCATGTATTTCTTCAGGAGGTCTTCGAGGTCGTATTGCATCGCGTGAGTGATGGGCACGGCAAGGGATGGAGTGCTCGAATAAAAGCTGACGCTCGGATCGTCGATGCGGTGGTAGAGCAAGGTCGGTGGCAACGGGGTCTTGTCGGCTGCCCATGACGGGTGGAGTTGGCTGATTTTTCTGGGGAATCGCGGGACGTCGAAATGCAGTGCCATGGCTCGCTTTGCTCCCAGCTGCGTCGTTAAGACGTAGGCAGCGACGGAATCGCAATCAGTCTGAAGATCAGCGCTAGTCGATGGTTCTCTTTCCGACCGCGAGAAGAACGTGGTTCCGTCCTTGTCCCAGACAGTGAAATAGAGGGTGCCGTCATTCGTGAAAGACAACGCCTGGTTGAACTCACTTGTTCTGGTCAAAGAGTTTCTTAATAGCCTCGAAATCAGGGATTTTTGGTTCTCCAACATGTTCTGTCACTCCTTTGATAATATCTGCATCCAACATATCTGCTATGCTCATCGGCTTCCATGTTCCGTCGAACTTGCGTTCCAGGACTTGGATCTGTGGAGTGCCGCCAAGTGACCCTTGTTCGGGTGCGGCAATTGAAATTTCTGCCTTATATCCATCAGGCAGCACATCCACATTGAAGTCGTATTGACGATACGGCTCGTGGATGGATGTAATTGGCGTTCCTCTATATTCGTTGGGAATGATGACATTATCGATAATTGGTGCCATGAAACTGCCGCCAACATGACTGGTTCTGTCAATGCCTTGAATCCCAAAGTCTTTTGTTAGCGCCTTGATATCCGTGTAGGCCCTCTTCGTTCCGGGAACGGCGCCAAAGTCAACGTCTTTTCGCCAGACGGCATCCCCTGATACGGGATCGTGATAGCGTGACCTGGTCCAGTCTCCGGTTGATTTCATTTCGGGATGAGTGCCATGTGATAGCTGGCCCAGTGGGTCCACCGTGATATCGGCAGCCGTCTTGTATCGCCCGAGTCCCACGTCCTTTAGTTCATGGTCATCCCATTCAGGTTCCGGTCGGCGATGCGGTGATCTCTCAACTAGTTCCTCAATGGTTGTCGGAGGCTCCATGCGTTCTGGGTGTTCAAGAAGTTCAGGTACTTCATCGATTGGACGCATATTCAGAGGCTCGGAGTCGATATATTTAAGTGTCGGATAATCTTCCGGGAAAACAGCGAGACTTTCTGGATTAATCTGCGGTTGATCCTCTACTGCCTCAGCAGATGAATCGGTTTCATCTTGTGCAGTTCCCGACCCGTCGGCGTCGTCCTTGTCGGACTTGCCGTCGTCGTCCTTGTCGGACTTGCCGTCGTCGTCCTTGTCGGACTTGTGCGCGTCGGCCTCGTCCTTGTCGGACTTGCCCTCAGCATCCTTGTCGGACTTGTGTGCGTCAGCTTCGTCCTTGGGGGACTTGCCATCACCGTCCTTGTCGGACTTGTGTGCGTCAGCTTCGTCCTTGGGGGACTTGCCCTCAGCATCCTTGTCGGACTTGTGCGCGTCGGCCTCGTCCTTGGTGGACTTGGTGTCGGCGTCGTCGGTCTTGGTGGTGTGCTTGTCGTCGGTGTCCTTGCGGTGCTCGTCGCCGTCGTGGTGTGCGGCGTCGTCTTCCTTGTGGGACTTGTCCGACGTGGGCTTGTCGGCCTCGGTCTTGTCACCGTGGTGCGCCGAGTCAGCAGCGTCGTCGGCCTTGCCGTTGGCGGAGTGGTCCTTCGCCTTGGGGTCAGCGTCCGCGTGCTCGCCGGAATCCTTGCCGGACTTAGCGTCGGCGTCCTTGTCGGACTTGTGCGTGTCAGCTTCGTCCTTGGTGGACTTGGCGTCGGCGTCGTCGGTCTTGGTGGTGTGCTTGTCGTCGGTGTCCTTGGGATGCTCGTCGCCGTCGTGGTGTGCGGCGTCGTCTTCCTTGTGGGACTTCTCGGACGTGGGCTTGTCTGCCTCGGTCTTATCGCCGTGGCGCGTCGAATCAACCGCGTCGTCGGCCTTGCCGTTGGCGGAGTGGTCCTTCGCCTTGGGGTCAGCATCCGCATGCTCGCCGGAATCGTGCCCATGCTGAGCGTCGGCATCGGCCTTACCGGCACCATTTGCGTCGCCGGAGCCGTGGCCAGCCTTCCTGGCGTCGGTGGCCTCATCCGCATGGGTAGCCGGAGTGTCTGCCGCATGCGTATCGTTATGCGGCTGCTTGTCGCCGCCCAGGCCTTCCCCGGCAGGAGTTTCCTTCTTCGGGGTGGTAGGCGCATCGGGGGCATCGTGTGACGACGGTGCGCCAGGGCGACCGTCCCCACCTTGCCCTGCCCGGGGGGTGTCACCATGGCCGGGGGTGGAATCAGCGCGCGACGCGCCGTGCGTGTCACCGGTGGACACGCTCGGATCGGCGCGGTGCGGACCATGACCGGCATCGGCACCAACGTGGCCGCCGCCCTGGCCCGTGGGGGCACCAGCAGCGTGGGTACTACGCGACGCGTCGCCTACGCCGCCACCGACATCAGCCGAATTAGTGATGCCATTCGCGCCGTGACCCGTATGTCCTGCGTTCGCACCGAAATCAGCGGTGCTACCGAAGCCATCCGCTCCGTGGCTCACGCGGCTCGGATCGCTGCCACCGAAGGCACCAGCGCGCTCGTACGATCCCTGAGCACCCACGCTGGCCTCGCTACGGCCAACGCCCGCGCCGACGAGCTCATCGGCACCGCGCGTCTCACCGTTAGCGTGGGTTGGGCTGTAATCCAGGTAGGAAGAGTCCTTCCTGTTCTCAACACCGAAAAGATCGTAATCGTCCCGGTTCGCAGAGAAACCATCGGAGTCCCACGAACTGTTGGACTTCCCCGGAGACTTCCCGCTACCTGCTGCAGCAGGTTGGGGCGCGAAGTTGTCACCCGTCGGGGCACCATCGGTGCCACCGCGGCGGGCACCACCTGCGGTTTCGACAGGATGGTACTGGCCGTTGGGAACCTTGTCGGAATCACCGGGCTTGAAGTCCACATGATCCAGGCTCTTCTGGTTGCCGCCAGCGTGAGTATCGATCTTGTTCGCCGGGGTGCCGAAATCGTTGCCCGAACGGGTGAATATCTTGTCAGGATCAGCGGGCTTCTTCTGCGCAATAGCCTCAGACGGTGCACCGCGCTCACCCACACCGTTGTTGCGCACGGGAGCAGCGGGCGAGCCGCCAGCAGCACCGTGGCTAGAAGCTCCGCCGTGCGAGCCAGCAGCGGGTGCGCCGGTGGCAGGGGCACCAGTTGCCGGGGCGCCATGAGTGCCAGTTGCAGGTGCGCCGGTAGCGGGGGCACCATGTGCGCCAGTCGCGGGTGCGCCGGTAGCGGGGGCACCATGAGCACCAGTCGCGGGCGCGCCGGTGTGGCCTGACGTGCCCGGGGCGGCAGCGTTACCCGCACCGTGAGTGGCGCCACCGGTATCCGCATTCATAAACGCATTGTTGTGAGCACCGTGAGACGCGCTGGGGGCAGGCGCCGCGGGAGCCGCGTGACCGCTGGCATCGCCAGCGGCGGGCGCGTGGGGCGTCGTGGCGGGCTGAGCGGCACTGGACACACCGTTCGAGCGGTGACCCGGTTCAGTGGGCGGAAGAGCCGAATCCTTGACATCCCCGCCACCGTGCGAGGCGTGGCTGGCGTTGCCCGCTGCGTCGGCGGTGTTCCCGCCTGCGTGTGTGGCGTGGCTGGCGTTGCCTGCTGCGTCGGCGGTGTTCCCGCCTGCGTGTGTGGCGTGGCTGGCGCTACCAGCCGCGCCGGCAGCGTTGCCGCCCGCGTGCGTGGCGTGGCTCGCGCTACCCGCTGCATCGGCGGCACTGCTAACACCATGGGAAGCACCACCTGCACCGTTCGCGGCATGGCTCGCACCGCTGGCGAAGCCACCGCCACCGGATGCGGCGTGTCCTGCACTGCTCGCACTGCTGGCGATACCGCCGCCGCCAGAAGCGGCGTGCGTGGCGTGGCTGGCGCTACCAGCCGCATCGGCGGCCCCGCCGACTGCGTGTGCGGCGTGGCTGGTATCCCCGAGGGCCCCACCAGACCTCGCTGCGCGGCCCACGTCACCGACCCCGTCCAGGGCGCCAGCCATGCCGTTGGCGGCGTGACCCAGGTCGTGGGCGTGGTCGGCTGCTCCGGCGAGGTGCTTTGCGGTGTTCGCCAGCTCCGCGACGTCCGCCGCAGTATTCAAACCGTGGGCGCTCAGCTTACCGACCATGTTCTTGCCGAGCTTCGCCAACGAACGAATATCGTCGGGGTTAATCGGCAGGATCGCCTTAATGACCTCTTTGCCGATGCGAAGAGCGCGAGCCGTGCCGGTCAGGGCCTTCTCACCGGCAGACACGCCAGCACTACCGCCCATGGTCACAACCGCCATGATCACGTCGGGCAGGAGGTGACCAATGGCGCGCGCGGGATCATCGGTCCACGTATCCCAGTCCAACAGCGCCTTACCGACGCTCTTCATGAAACCGACGGGATCGTTCCACAGCGCCTTCGCCATGCCCACGATCGTTTCGGCGGGGATTTCGTAGTGCTTGATGACGTACTCATCCCAGGTCATGTCGCCCATGAGGATGCGGCCGAAGTCCACCCAAGCCTCGCCGCCGCCCAGCTTCCACAACAGCTTCGCCAAATCGACAACGGCCTCGACAGCGCCGACCACAACCGAAGTGAACGTGCGCTTGACCGAATCCCACCACGTGCGCTCGGGCAGCTTCGCAATACCCGCATTCAATGCGGTAATCAGCAGATCGCCGGCCTCGTTGACCTGGTCGACCAGGGTCTGGAAATCAGCTTCTGCTGCGGCCATCTGCGAGCGGCCCGGACCCTCATCACACGAGGCATCAAACATGGGCGAGCCACCATCAGCGGCGGCCTGGCTGCGCGCATCAGCCTGATTATTCTGCGCCTGCTGGACCGCGTCACGGCCCTGCTTCCAACGCGAACGAATCCCATCACACTGGCTCTGCGCCGACGCCAGCGTCGACGCATACGACGAGTAGGCCTCGGACGCCGAAGAGAAGGCCTCCTGGGCGTCCACCCAGCCCTTGATCTGCACCTTGAACTTCGAGCGGAAATGATCGGCCGCGCGGCCCTCCCACCCATCAGCACTGAGGGAAGACAGGCCAGAATGAATATTCCCGAACTCGTCGGCGCGAGCCATCATCACCGCGGCACGCGTCGAAATACCACCAGGATCTCCACCGATCTTAAAAACCGGTGCACCATGCG
>ERZ773013.2456-NODE-2456-length-10188-cov-16.511892_pt1 | contig 10188 bp, 7 predicted proteins | sample MGYA00511670_ERZ773013 | MGnify/ENA primary metagenome ERZ773013 (study PRJEB29015, sample SAMEA2738120) | human oral metagenome | biome: human oral; feature: human-associated habitat; material: saliva | place: China | collected 2257 ...
AGGAACAGTCCATCGGTGGCGTCGCCGTCGCGGGATTCTTCTTTTTCTCGGGATTTCTGATCACGCGCTCGCGCATGGGACGCGCCACGATCTGGCGCTACATGTGGCGCCGCGTCCTGCGTATTTTCCCGGCCTTCTGGGCGGCCCTGCTGTTCACGGTCGGTATCCTCGCTCCGATCGCTTACTGGCACACGTTCCACAACATTTCCGGCTACTTGCACCCGGCCACCGAGTCCCCGCTCACGTACTTCGTGAACAACATGTTCCTCCACCTGGGACAGCGCAACATCGCTGGAATGGGCGAGAACCTGCCGTACTACATCCTGCACGGCGCGCGTGACTGGAACGGCTCAGCCTGGACGCTCATCTATGAGTTCAAGGCCTACATCCTGGTGGCGATTCTCGGCCTGTTCGGGGCGCTGGCGAACCGCAAGGTGGGCGGCGCTTTCGCCCTCGCCCTCATCGTCCTCAACGCCCTGCAGTGGATGGGCGCGGGGCAGGTTGCTAGCGTCAACTACCTGCTGCGAGACCCCTACATGCTCATGTTCATGGGGCCCTTCGCCTTCGGTATGCTCTTCACGCTCTACGGCGACAAGATCCCTATGGATTCGCGCCTGGCGTGGGGTGGCCTGATTTTCGGCGTCCTGTCCTACGCGTCGGGCGGCTGGAACATCATCGGTCAGTACGGTTTCCTGTACTTCCTCATGTACCTGGCGATTCGTCTGCCTCTGCAGAACTGGGAGAAGCACGGCGACCTGTCCTACGGCATCTACATTTACGCGTGGCCGATTATGGCCTTCGCCGCGTACTTCCACCTGCAGGATCGCGGCTGGCTCGCCTACCACCTGACGGTCGTCGTGACCGTGCACATCCTGGCCTACCTGTCGTGGCACCTCATTGAGAAGCCCGCGATGAGCCAGAAGAACTACCTGCCCGGATGGATGGACAAGCTCATCGAGCACTTCCGTCCCGCGTACGAGGCCGTGGCGCGCCGCATCGTGACGCCGGCCCTGTCCTCGACCAGGATCGCGACGGTCATGGAGGCCGAAGCGGCGTCCGCGCAAGCCGAGGGGGAGACCAAGTGAGCGAGAAGAAGGCTACCGGCCAGTTCAAGGAATCCGAGTCGGGTCTGCGCGACATCTCCTTCGACGAGGGAGTCCCCACCGGCTCGTGGAAGCACCGCCTCCACTACGTGCCTCTCGCGATTCTCCTCGCGGGGGCGTGCGCGGCTACCACGGTCGGCGTGTGGTACAAGGCCACCCACCCCGCCCCTCAGGTTGCAGCGGCACCGGCCGCCCAGGCCTCGTCGTTTGCGCGCACCACGCCCCAGTCCCTGCCCGAGGTGTGCGCGCCCACCCCGCGCGCCGACGTCGGTCCCTGGACGCCCGGTGTTGCGGGCACCGCGGGATACCTGCCGACCGACGCCGCGCAGGCCTCGTTTGAGAAGGGCATGACCGGCGTGACCACCTACGTCGAGGGGCGCGACGGCTACCTGTTCCTCTCCGACGTCTTCAACGCGAACTTCTCCCAGGCGCTGGGCCGCGTACGCCCCACCGCCGACCAGGTGAGCGCGTGGGACCGCTACATGAGCGGCATCGAAACCGCAGCCAACGCGCAGGGCGCGACCGCGCTGTTCCTGCCTGCCCCGGCCACGTGGGACGTCTACTCCGATAAGCTCCCGCAGTGGGCCGATCCGCTGACGGGAACGACCTCCCTGGACCTCATGCGCTCGGCGCTGCCCACCCACGCCTGGGTGGATGTGCGTGAGGGGCTGCGCGAGGCCCGAGCGGGCAGCGAAGCACCGCTGTACTCGACGGTCAACCCGCACTGGTCGCCCTACGCCGCGCACGTCGCGTGGAACCAGACGCTATCCTGCCTGGGCGCGGTCAACCCGCAGCTCGCGGATCTGCCGTCCCTGTCGCCCTCAGGCATGACCAGCGCGGACGCTCCCAACGAGTACGAGGCCCTGGGTGGCCCCGCTCAGGTGGGGCCGTGGGCTGTGCCCACTTACGAGCAGGACCCGGGCAGCGTCCACCTCCTGCAGCTGGAGAGCCGCGACGAGCTGGCTGATACGACCGCGCGCCTGGCCGAGGTGGCGAGTGCCCCCGAGGTGTCCCTGGCCAGCCCCGTCGACTTCCAGAACAAGCCGGCGCTCACCTACAACCCGAACGGGCGCGGCACCGCGCTCATCGTGCGTGACTCGCAGGGCAACAACCTGGGTCCCGAGGTCGCAGCGACCTTCGAGTACACGATCCAGGTCGGTCACGGTCTCGACACGGACAACCCGACGGATGTCGCCTCCCTCATCGAGGCCTACAAGCCCAGCGTCGTGATCGTGGAGTTCACGCAGCGCTACCTCGCGCTCACGCCGGCTGCCGGCAAGTAGAATAGATTTCCTGACCACGACAGAAGCGATGGGAGTAGCCGTGTCTGAGACGAAACGGGTCATCGACCTGACGGTGCGCATGGCGCAGCGCTCGATCTCCTCGGAGTTCAAGGGCACCGCGCTCGGCCGCCTGTGGTCCTTCATCAACCCGCTCGCGACGATCGCCGTGTATGCGCTGATCTTCGGCGTCGTCTTTCGCGGCGAGGCCGATAAGGGCGTGAACTCGGGCCTGTCCTCGTTTGCGCTGTGGATCGGCGTGGGCGTCATCGCCTGGAACTTCATGTCGAGCGGCATCCAGCGAGGCATGGACTCCCTCGTAGGCAACTCCGGCCTGCTCACCAAGGTCTATTTCCCGCGTCAGGTCCTCATCTACTCCGCGGTGCTGGCCCTGGCCTACGACTTCGCGTTCGAGCTGGGCGTCATCATCCTCATCATGTGCATCGCTGGCGGTCCCGGCGTGCTCCTCATGATCCCCGCGGTCATCGTCATCACGGCGCTCGCGATGCTCTTCGTGATCGGCATGGGCCTCATCCTGTCGGTCGCGTCGGTCTACTTCCGCGACATCTCGCACCTGTGGCAGATCTTCAACCAGATCTGGATGTACGCCTCCGGCGTCGTCTTCTCCCTGTCGATGCTCAACAAGGTCCAGACCGACCTGGCGGCCAAGGGCTGGACCTGGGGTGGCGAGCCCCTCCCGATCGTCACGATCTTCCGCCTCAACCCCGCCGAGCTCTTCCTCGAGGCCTACCGCTCGACGCTGTACGGCTTCGCGATGCCGTCCTGGCAGGTGTGGCTCGGCTGCGCCGCCTGGGCCTTCGGCATCTTCGGCCTCGGCTCGCTGATCTTCCGCCGCTTCTCGGCACGAATCGTGGAGGAACTCTGATGACGAACGCGATTTCGGTGGAGGGCGTCTCCAAGCGCTTCCGCATCTACAAGAACCGCAACCAGTCCCTCAAGGGCGCTTTCCTGCAGCGTTCACGCGCTCAGTTCGAGGAGTTCTGGGCCCTTGACGACGTCTCCTTCGATATCCCGCAGGGCAAGACCTTCGGCCTGCTCGGCCACAACGGTTCGGGCAAGTCGACGCTGCTCAAGTGCATCGCGAAGATCCTCACCCCGGACAAGGGCTCGATCTCCTCGACGGGTCGCATGGCCGCCATGCTCGAGGTCGGCTCCGGCTTCCACCCCGAGCTGTCGGGCCGCGAGAACATCTACCTCAACGGCGCGATCCTGGGCATGAGCAAGAAGGAGATCGACTCCAAGCTGGATGCGATCATCGACTTTTCCGGCGTTGAGCGCTTCATCGACCAGCCCGTCAAGAACTACTCCTCGGGCATGTACGTGCGCCTGGGATTCTCCGTGTCCATCCACGTGGAGCCGGATATCCTCCTCGTCGACGAGGTCCTGGCCGTGGGCGACATGGAATTCCAGAACAAGTGCATGGATAAGTTCGCCCAGCTCAAAGACCAGGGACGCACGGTCGTCGTCGTGTCCCACGGCCTCGAGCAGATGCGTACCTTCTGCGACCAGGCCGCATGGCTGGACCACGGCACCCTCGTCGACGTGGGAGCCGCCGCCGAGGTCATCGACACCTACTCCGATGTCGCCCACCACGCCGTCGAGGTCGAGGGCGGCGGGACGCGTTTTGGCAGCGGTGAGGCCATGATCGAGCGCATCGACCTGCTCAACGCTTCGGGCGAGCCGACGTCTCTCGTCTACCCGGGTGATCCCGTGCGCCTGCGCCTGCACTACCGCGCGAAGGAACGCATCGAATCCCCGGTCTTCGGCGCCTCCATCGACACTCGCGAGGGCGTCTTCGTGTGGGGCCTGCACGGCATGGATGCCTGCTACGTGCCGACCTCGATCGAACCGGGCACGGGCCACCTGGACGTCGAGATCCCGCGCCTGACCTTCAACCCGGGCGCCTACACGATTTCGGCGGCCATCCAGAACCATGACATGACCAGCGTCATCGACGCCCTCCAGAAGGCGCGCCGCTTCGACGTGCTGCCCGGCCCCGGCATGGAGTCCGGCGGACTGGTCAACCTGGGTGCCTCCTTCACGGGTCTGACGCCTGCGCGCCCCATGCGCGACGTGCCCAAGCGCGGCGCTGCCGACTACGAGCACCTCGCGCGCATGCAGGCCCAGCAGGCCGACGCGCTCGAGACTGAGGACTGACCCACTGACGTCGATGGAGGGGCGGGCTCAGCGGTGTGATACCGCTGAGCCCGGCCTTATGTCCGCCTGGAGGGCCCAAATGCCCGCGCGCGCTGCGACGATCGTTCTACACTTATAGGAGAACTGTTGTCCAGCGACAAGGCACAGCCATGGCACCGACGCCCACACTCGCCCGCCGCGCCCCCGCGCGCGCCCTCATCGCAGCCCTGTCCCTCGCCCTCATCGCCCTGCCCGCACAGGCCCGCGCTGACGCAGGTGAGGAGACCGCGCCGCAATCCTCCGCACAGAGTTCCACCGCCGCCCAGTCCGCCGGCGAGACGACGCCGTCCGCGACGCCCAGCCTCCCGCCCACGGGCACGCCCGAGGCCACCGACCCCAGCGCGAGCGGGCAGGAACGGGGTGCCCAGGCCTCGTCGGTCACCACCGAAGCGCCGACGATGACGGCCCCGGACGAAACCGGTCGGGGAGCGTGGGTGCGCGACTCGATCGGCTGGTGGTGGCGGCGCGCCGATGGCACCTACCCCGCCTCCCAGTGGGTGGCAATCGGGGGCAGCCGCTACTACTTCAACGCCAACGGCTACATGGCCACCGGCTGGGTCCGCGACGGGAACGACTGGTTCTACCTAGCGTCCTCCGGCACGCTGCTCGGCGGCTGGGTGCGAGACGGGGGTTCCTGGTACTACCTGGACCCCACCAGCGGCGTGATGCACACGGGTATGACGGGAGTGGATGGCACCTGGTACTACCTGGATTCCTCGGGCGCGATGCGCACCGGCTGGGTCAGCCTCGCCGACGGCTGGCACTTCTTCGCCTCCAGCGGCGCGCAGATGGGCGGCTGGCTGCATGACGGGGGACAGTGGTACTACCTGGACCCCAACACGGGCGTCATGCGCACGCAGCCCCTGGAGGTCGGTGGCCGCCGCTACGAGTTCGATGCCTCGGGCGCATGGCGCGGGTACGAGGCCCCGGCCGGCTACCTGCAGCCCACCGACCACATCACGGGCCTCGGGGACGCGACCAATACGCTCACGTGGGGAATGAATGGCACCAAGGTGCGCATCGCCCAGGTCCGACTCGGCCTGTGGCATTCCAACAAGCTCGCCTCCGTCGACGCACCTTTCGTCGCCGCCGTCAAGAACTTCCAACAGCGCGCAGGACTGCCCGTCACCGGCGTCGTCGACAAAGCCACCTGGGACGCCATGGACACCGGCTACCCGTGGACCGTCGACCAATACCAGGCCACGCCCCTGCCCCTGACCGCCACGCGCAACGAGCGCGTCGAGGCCATGATCGGCTACGCGTGGAACCAGACGGGATCGTCCTACACGTGGGGAGGGGCCGGCCCCTACGACCAGGGATTCGACTGCTCCGGCCTGGTCCTCCAGTCCCTCTACGCTGCCGGACTGGACCCCCAGCCCATCAACGTCATCAAGCACGCATGGCCGTCGTATCGCACGTCGCAGGAGCTCTACGCCTACCCGCACTTCCAGCACGTGCCCCTCGCTCAGCGCCAGCGCGGCGACCTCATCTTCTACACGACGAGCGGGACCGTCACGCACGTTGCCATCTACCTCGGAGACGACTTGATCGTTCATACCGACTGGATGGGGCGCCCCGCCCGTATGCAGCACATCACCGCCGGATACGGGTGGGATCGCATGACGTCAGATGTCGTGCGGCCGCTGCCGTAAGAGAGACAAGAAGGCGGGCCGGTCGTGGGTTCTCCCACGACCGGCCCGCCTTCGTCGCAGTGGCGTCGCTCAGCGCCCCAGCAGGCGGCGCAGGACGCGCTTCGGCAAGGAGACCGTCCGACGCAGCGACCGCTGCAGGACCGAACCCGCCTCGAGCTGCGCACGCAGAGCGCTCACCTCGCCGCGCAGCTCGTGCACTTGCTCGTGCAGGGACGTCATCGTGTTGAGCATATTGACGTGCACGAGATTCAACGAGGAATGGAAACCCGAATCCACGCGCCCCAGCTCCTCGCGCATACGGCGGTAGTACTCCGCCGACAGGAGCGCCTGACCCAAGTGCGGGGACGAGGGATCGTCCGTCGCCAGCATCGCGCGCAGGTAGCGGTCGCGGATATGCAGGTTATCCCACTTATGCAGGTACGCGTCCGTGACGACGGAGTTGCCCAGCGATGCATCCATCGTGTCACGGTGATGCCAATAGGCCAGCGGCTCCCCGTCGATGAAACCGACCGGGGAATCCGCCAACAGCCGCAGGTTGAAATCCCAATCGGCCTGCGTCTGCAGCGACCCATCCCAGTGACCCACGCGGTCCGCGACCTCACGGCGAATCAGCTGCGAGATCGGTGGCGTGTAGTTCTCCACCATCATGTCCACGAGGGACAGGCCGTAGTTGTCCGTCGACAGGACCTCGCGCTCGATCTCGATACAGGTACCGTCGGCGCGCACGCGTTCGCGGATGATCTCGCAGCGGGTCGCAACACCGCCCGCCTCCGGATGCTCGTCCAGGTAGGCGACCGTCTTCTTCAGGAAGTGCGGGTGCCAGGAGTCGTCATCGTCGTGGACCGCGTAGTAGGTGCAGTGCGAGGCGGCCAGGCCAGACTCGAGCGCCGCCTCGCGACCATTCGAGACCTCGTTCGTGACGATCGTGATCTTCGAACGCACGGCGCTCTTCTGTTTCTTGACGATCGAGCGCACCTCGGCCTCGTCGCCGGCGTCGTTGACGATGACCACCTCGTAGTCGTCAAAGCTCTGCGAAGCGATCGACGCGAGGGCACGGGTGAGCATCGCCGGGCGATTACGCGTGCGCACGACGACGGTGACTGTTGCGCTCATGCGGTTTCTTCCTCTTCATTCGGAGTGGACGAGGCGGGCGCCTCCACCCGGCGCTGACGCAACAGGTAGATGGCGCTCACCAGGGCAAGCGTGTATCCCAGCGAGGCGAGGCCCCACAGGACCATCGGGCTCAGCGGCATGTCGGCCCACCACCACTGGATGTCACCATTCAGATTACCCGGTGCGATCCATCCGATGTGGGGAATCCACAGGAGCCCACGGACATAGCGGGCGATCGTCGTGTGCATCGCGACCGCTTGTGCGACGCTGAGGAAGACGACGAAGAAGGTGAACTGTCCCTTAGTCGGGGACGGCTTCTTCACGGCTGACGTCACCCAGATCATCAGCCACGTGCCCAGCAGAGGCAACGCGTAGCGCGAGTGATACCCGCCGAGGTTGGGGAAGGCGGTGGGTGTCGCGATCAAGAGCGGGATTCCCGCCATCGCGCCAAAGACCATGAAAGCAGCCAGGGCCTTGCGCAGGCTCACGGTGCGCGCGCCGTAGAAGAGCACCGCACCCAGGACGAGGAGCCCGAGGATGGTCGTGTAGCCCGGCAGGGGAGTGTCGCGCCAGCCCGGCCCGGAGTACAGTCCGAGGAAGCCCGCGAAGTAATCGGGCAGGTAGCGCACGTTCATCACCGCGATATCGATACGATCCTGCAACGTCACGGTTGCGTCGCTCGTGTGAGAGACGTTGGATGCTTGGCCGCTGCCGAGCATGAGCCACACGCCAATCGCGCTCAGAACGGTGGCAACCCCGATTTCGGGCAGATGACGCCTGCGAGCCTGCAGGATCAGGATGCCCAGGGATGCAACGAACACATAGAAGGACGCATCGCCACGGCATTCATAGCACAGGAGTGCAGACAGGCCCGCGACGCCCAGCAGGGTCCAACGTCGCCATCCCTGAGCGTGCAGTGCGGCATACAGGGCTGCGCCGTAGCAGAAGACGCCGGTGATAGCCCAGGACGAGGGGTTGTTGGAAGCGATGAAATACAGGCCCATCGGCGTCCACGCGATGAGTGCTGCCAGCGCAACACTGGTTCTGACTTCACGGCCTGACAGGCCGATGATCGCCCCCAACAGAATGAGGAGGATGGCAACGTTCGCGGCGCGCATGTGCCACACGGAGCTCTCCACGTTGTGCCCCGTCAGCAGATGGTGGAAGTGGTAGAAACCCGGCGGATACTGGCCATCATCGTAGCGATACGACGGGAACAAGGTGTCGTCCGAGTATTTCTTGACGCACGCGTGAGATGTTTCCGGGTGGAAAGCCTCGCACTGCGCATGCGACACGGTCTCGGGGACAAGGACATTCACTTGTCCCTCGACCATGGTCGTCTGGCAGGAGGATTCGATGGGTCGCGGGCACCACGCGGACACGAGATGGTAGTCATCGTCGGGTGCGGACCCCGGAGGGGACGCGAAGATCCAGCCGGTGGCGACGGCGAGGACGCCGAGGACCAGGAGGACGAAGGCGAGGGGTCGTGCTGCGGTGGAGACGAAACGCTCTCGCGCAGAGGCAAGGTGGTCGGCGAACGCACGTGCCATGAATCGAGCCAATCTGTCCGGAATAGGTACGTCTTAATGTACACGAGTCCGGGCCCTGCCCGGTGAGCGCGAGCGGGAGGAGAAGCTAGAAGACGACGGGCCAGTGCGGCATACAGGTCGTGAGCGTGGCATGGGCGTCCGTGGCCTCGGCGAGGGCCTGGGTGTAGGCGGGGTTCGTCTCGGGCTGTTCGCCGCGCTTGAGTGCTTCCTCGGCGGCCTGCTGATCGGCGAACTCGGGGATGGCGCCGGAGTCGAGGGCCGCGTTGCGCGCGACGTACACCGAGAGGGCGTCAAGGGCCTGCTTGGAGGTTTCGTCCGAGGCTGCCTGGGCGAGACGGTCGGAATAGTCGTTCTTGAATGCGGCTGCGAAGGCTTCCCATGCGCGGTGGCGCTCGTCCGCGTTGGTTTCCCCAGAGCGCTTGGCTGCCAGCGCCCGGTAGGCCTGGCCGGTCTCGGAGCCGTTCAGGGCTTCGGTGAAAATCGCGTCCATGGCAGCGCATCCGGGCGACGCGGCGCGCAGAGTCGGGCTGGCCGAGCTTGAGGGCTGACCGGGATCTCCGGGTGAAACAGAGACAGCAGGAGTCGACTGTGTGCTCTGGGCGTCCTCCGACAGGGAGCACGAGGCCGTGGCGAGCGCGCAGAGCGCAAGCAAGGCAAGGGAGGGGACGAGGCGAGTCACGAGGGATCCGTTTCTGTTGGGGATGCGTCCAATTTATCAGTGTGGAGCGGCTGGTCAGGGGACCTCCGCCGTGGCGAATAGTGACGTATCCGACGGGGTAGTGGAGGCCAGTGTCAGGGAAAGCGTGAGAACTACGGCATAATAGGGGCAGGAATTGGGTGAGTAACACCCTCGGACGCCCACGGGCGCGCAAAGGAGAAGACCTTATGAAGATCGTTGTGACCGGCGGTGCTGGCTTCATCGGAGCGAATTTCGTTCACACGCTGCTGGAGGATCATCCGGACGTCGATGTCGTCGTCCTGGATAAGTTCACCTACGCGGGCAACCGCGCATCCCTGACCGACGTGCCCGCCGAGCTCGCTGCCCGCCTGACCGTCGTTGAGGGTGACATCGCTGATGCGGACCTTGTCGATGGTGTCGTCGCCGGCGCCGACGCGGTTGTGCACTTTGCCGCCGAGTCGCACAACGACAACTCCCTCCTCGATCCCTCGCCCTTCATTCAGACCAACCTGGTGGGCACCTTCACCCTGCTGGAGGCTGTGCGCCGCCACAAGGTCCGCTTCCACCACATCTCCACGGACGAGGTCTACGGCG
>ERZ773013.2457-NODE-2457-length-10184-cov-22.837792_pt1 | contig 10184 bp, 7 predicted proteins | sample MGYA00511670_ERZ773013 | MGnify/ENA primary metagenome ERZ773013 (study PRJEB29015, sample SAMEA2738120) | human oral metagenome | biome: human oral; feature: human-associated habitat; material: saliva | place: China | collected 2257 ...
TCTAAAACATACGAATACAATGTACCAATATTTACTTATATTGTATCATATTCAATTATTTAAAACTATGAAAAAACATAGATTTTAACTACTTTTATTTAGTTTTATATTTTTACTAACTTTAATTAAACGAGAAATAAATTTCTCATAAAAAGTAATTAAACGCATCCTTAAATACCAATTTAAGGCTCATATAATTCTCAATTATCCCTCAATTGAAGCATGGTGGCTAACATAAAATACATAATGCGTATACCAGAGGAATTATCCAATGTATATTCAACCTGTCCAAAAATAAATACATAGGAAACTACGGCAATCATGGCACACAGACTATAGGGATCTCGCTTTTTAAACCAGGTCACGAAATTATCTATGATAATGGTGCCATAAAAAATAAGAACACCAAGTAAACCTAGTATACCTACTTCACTTATAAGCTGAATAAAGTTGTTATGTGCATGATATAGATGTTGATTTTCCGATGGTAAACGATAGGATTCTTCATATTTAGTACGCCATTGACCTATACCAACGCCTATCACAGGATGATCCTTAAACATATTGATAGATGATGTCCATACTTCAAAGCGCCCTAAATTAGAACCATCTGTTGTGGTATTTGTAATAGACTCAAATCGAGCTACATATTGTGGTTGTGTACTGAATCCCCAAATGATACCACCTAATGCAGCAAGAACTGCTAATACATAGACAAAGCGTTTTATTAAATACGGTAAAGATACGATAGGTATTAAGATCATATTAAATAACCATGATCCACGACTTTGGTTGCCATACATGCCAAATCCAACACAGCCGAGAGCCCAAAGAGCTGAAACTTTCACATAGGTTGGAAATGCCTTATCTAATAATATTACACAGAATATAGGCACTAACATAACCATAATACCTGCAATGGTTAATACACTACTGCCAAAACCCCAGCCCCGTACAGCCATACCTGAATAATATTGATAAAAAGCTACTAAATTATCGATACCAAAGTCCACAAAAAATACGGCTAGCATGGTAAATAATGTTTTCTTATCCCGTATACAAAGGGCAATAATGAAAAATACAGGAATTCTCCATAGCCATACATTAATAAACTCTGGCAATCCAACAGATATATTATTTGTTAAAACCGCTGATGGCAATAACAATAACAACATGACTATCAATGATTTACTATATTTTTTTACATAAGATGGAACATATAAATCATGTTTATGTTTCCAAATATAGATAATACTTAATAGAATGGCAAGGACATAAAAAGCCTGACCTGCAGCCATAGATAGCCTAGTAAGGCAAACCATTAAGGTAATCATAATGGCTATCCATGATTCTAATGGTAACTTTGATAAAATTCCCAAGAAAATCCCCCTCAAACAGTAAGTCATACTGCTTACATAACAATATTTATACATTTATAATGGATTGAATCAATGCACGATGGCTGTAATCCTCGTTCGCATTCATTAATCCCTGGTTATATTGTTCCTTATTATATTGTAAATTCTCTACGAACCTTTGAATCCCCTGCCCAATAGAATTTACATTATCTAAATTTAATACTTCTCCAATGGAATATTGTTCTAATACCTCTGGATTAATTTCTGGAGATATGAGAACAGGCTTGTAAAAGCCTATAGCAGTAAATAGCATAGCCGCCCAATGATAGCGATAACGTTCCGCCCCATAAGGCAATAATAAAGCATCTACACTCAATAATGCTCTATCCCAATCTTTCCCAATCAGACTGGCATGGATGAACTGAATATTACTATATTTGCTGTATTGCTTAATAATGGACTCGAATAATTCCCCATCTTCTGGCTTTACCGTAGCCCCTTGCACGACGAGCTGTACCGAATCATCATAATTGAGCGATACAAAGGCATCGATGAATCGCTCAATGTTTTTTTCTTTTCTAAATTGACCAAAGAAACCTAGTTTAATCGGCTTATCTACAGATATAGTGCGTTCTTCATTTATGCCTATGCCATCAGTTGAATTCAAATGTTCAAGTCCTTGTTGATTAGCAGCACCTTGTGTAGTCGCATTCCCTTGTTTGCCACTTAATTCACTGGATGGCAAGAATACAGGCGGTAAGATTTTACGAACTCTTGGCAAATCAGGTCGCAACATATCATTCCGTAAGGAGATCACATCGAGATAGACATTTTTATAAGCATTAGCACGATGGGCTTGCTTAATAAAGCGATCCATTTCGCCCTTGCCAATACCGTGGAATATAACGTGCACTGCAGCCGGACTATCCTTTAACGGCGTATCGAGCAACGCTTTAATATAGCGATATGTCCCCGTCGGAATGATTAAAGCATCTATATTATGTTCTTTGATTTTTTGCGCTGCTGAAGTAAACCAACTACGACGACGGCGTTCTCGTAAAATGGATAAAAATGGCTTCTTCCATTTAGATGCGCCTGCGTAGGTCACAACCTCTCCACCTTCTAAGTATACTATATCTACGCCATAGTCTACTTTAAAAGGAAAGTTTTCCGGTACAAATAGTACAGGCTCATGACCTTGTTGTTTTAGTTCGTTAATGAGGATGCGATCAAATTCTACCTCATGACCAGCAGGCATGACGATACTTTCTAAAATTGCTACGCGCATACCACACCTCTAGGCCTTTATATATGGCTTAATATGTTCTTGTATCATAACCTCGTACTCATCTAATAAAGCATAGCGATTACGATATTGGCTACGTTTTTGTGATTTAATCTCTTCAATCGGTTTTCGTTCTTCTTCAAGAGGAATTGTAAAGTAGTTTGGATCGGACTCCAATACTGTACCGCCAATATCCTCCCATAAGGTATCTAAGATAGCTACCTTTGCTTTATTGCCCCGCACCATATGAGAGTTAGCATAGAATCCTTCATCAGATACGGCAAGGATAGACTCCACTTGCGCGGCACGCCCTATTTCGCGGATCAAGAAGGTAATGAAGTTCTTCGGACGGTATCCATACATTTTCTTCGTAATCTTCTTAGCTCGTTCAAGACCGTCTTTATAGCCTTGAATAGTACCAATAACGAGGGTGCGTTCCCCCTTAGGGCCCTTTGCAAAACGAATATTCGCGTGGTACACGCCCTTATCTTCGAGCAAGAGCATAACCGTTAGGAATCCTTCCTTCCGTTGACCTGGCTCGTAGTATAAATGAGCAGACATATCGAGATCGTCAGAACTCCAAAGGGTAATTCCCCGTTTTTTATCGTAATAATCAAACTCTGCTTCGTCTACATACATGAGCTGAATGGCTTCATCCGTAAACACCTCTTGCAAGATGGTGAAATGCTGACAAAGTGCCTCTAAACGCCACTGAGGTGTAGAGTTTTTTATCAAAAACATACGGCTCATCAATTCATAGAGACTGGGATGTTTTTCCAACATCTTTGGATCTGCCGTATAGGATTTAAAAAAGTTTTCAAATTCAGTAACCGTTGAGTCATGACGGCAAGAACGCATGGTATGTAAGAAGGTACGTCTCGTCTCACGCCATGTGCGCTTACCATATATAGTACGGCCTATGTGCCAATGTTTTCCAAAATTGCCTAACATAATGCTCCCCGATCTATTACAATTTTCCCTTAGATTTTAGTAAATAATAAAACTTCACATATTTAGTCATCGTGTAAAAGTAGTGATTTACAGATAAAATAAATCCCATCTTTCCATCAAGAATGCCACCTTGTAAGAAGTATACCTTGATGAAAGCCCACGTAGGACGGAAGATAATATCTTTAATGAAAGAACAGCTTTTACCATTATCTCGATATTTTTCAGCAGATAAGGTCGTATAGTTGTTGAATTTATTGAAGTATTGATGCCAATTATCGTACGTGTAATGGTACATCGGATATTGTAATTTTTCTGTTGGATACGGCGTAATTATGGCAGGATGCACGTAGCCTTCTACATAACTGCCCTCTTTTGGCATGAGGCGAAGTACATAATCTGGACGCAATACACCGTAAGTAGCCTTATTATGATGGAATTTATTGCGACGTTGAATCCAATACGCTTTATTTGGTTCGTTCACAACAATAGCTTGAATCTCTTTCGCTAGAGACTCAGAAATGCGCTCATCCGCATCAAGGAACAAAATCCAATCAGATTTTGCTTGTTCAATGCCAAAGGTTTGTTGTGCCCCCCAGTCGCCATTCATAGCATGCTGAACAACGCGAGCACCCATTTCTTCGGCGATTTTTACTGTATCATCAGTACTGAAATCATCGATAACAAGTACTTCATCGGCAAACTGCACAGACTCAATGCAGTCATGAATATTATGTTCTTCATTTCTCGCTAGAATTATTACAGATACAGTTGCCATAGTTTCACCTTTCACTAACTAACGTACTTGTTTAGCTAAATACAAGAATTTTAATTATTATTTTATAACGAATGATATCTTCTTTGAGTTTTTATATTAAATGAAATCAATCTTATATTTTCAACAAAATAGAAATCTACCACTAACAATAATGTCATTAATTAAATCATCTCTTTATGGTTAATTAACCACATTGTTAGTAAAACCCAATCTCTTGCTTCATCAGCATGATTATCAATAGGGCGAATGGGCTCAATCGGTTTATATGATGGTATGTTGCTTTCACCATAGTCCATACGAACATCTCCCATCATATGTGGAGTAATCCACTGATACGGCGTAACTAATGTATCTGGCTGTTCATCAAACAAGGACGGTACGATGGAATAATATTCGAAACCCTTTGGCGCAATGGCCTCAATAATAGTAGGCATGAGGCTCATATGCGTACCAATTGGCGCTGTAATCGTATCTTTAGTGAAAGCAGGATGCTGCAACAATCCTACGGTACAGAATGTGTCGCGCAAGGTATAATCTCGTTGAATTAAGGATGTATTATTCAAAGACCCAAATAAATTAGAATGATCACCAGTGACAACAAATAAACTATTTGGAAAAGCCTCTTTCATAGCATTTACAAAATTAAAAATTGCTTTATCGCTATAGCGATAGGTAGCCAATTCCTTATTGCGTCTCTTGTTAGATTTTAAATCATCTCCAAGGTTTGGCATGACCTGTTCAGGATCATAATCTAATAAGGAATCCTCCATCTTATAAGGGCCATGGTTCGATGTGGTGTAAATAAAATGAAATGTAGGATGTTCCAAGGATTTGATTTGCTGTTCAATATGTTCTAAAAATACATGATCATAGACGCCTACCCATGTTTTTGGTGCATTAGGACCACAAAAGATAGATGCACTTTCTACACGATCAAAACCTTGTGCCTTGCCAAAATGATTAAAGTTACCATATGATGCATTGCCACCGTACCAATAGATTGTTTGATACCCTAATCGCTTCATTTGATATGCAAAAGATGTAGGAAATGCACCCGACCAAAAGCTTTCTCGTTCATTGATTTCCATACCCGCATCATAGACGCCAGATAACAGACTCACAATAGATGGGCGAGATACATTACCGGCAGGCAAAAAATTAGGTACTTGTGCCGTGTGAGGATTATCTTTAAAATCCCATAAACCAGGACATATATTGAGATTCTTATAAGGTTCATCAATAGACCACTGAGGGATACTTTCACCAACAATAAAGAAAATATGCTGTGGTTTATCAATACGAGGACCTGAAGCAACGCGCTTGAATGCATGAAGCGGTGTACTCAAATCCTGCCAAGTATCTTTATATTCCTTAGGAACAATACGGTGAATTGCGTCATCAATGTCCTCAGCAGATGCCGTATATTCATCACGAAGTGGATTTTTTAACACCGTTTCTAAGGCACATAGATCTGGCACCGTTGCACGAGCAAAGAATATATCTTCTTTTACCACTGTAGGAATCGTATCCCACTCAGGTTTATCATCATGAGATAATGTTCCGCCATAGCGGAACCAATAAAATCCCAAAACAGAGGCAGCCACAAGCCCTATATTCCAAGCTATAGTAGGCCAAGTTCCTTCAATAGTTGGATATGGTATAGATGGCAATGATAAAAAGAAATTTCCCATGTACCAAGATATACATGTAATAGGAATTAGTCCTAGGATGACAAGCATTCCTCGATCTTGATTAAAGAATACATCAATTAAATTATGTTTTTCTGCATGATTTCCATAATGAACCATATAGTTATACGTATCATGGAAATGCTTGTAGAAAATCATTTTTCCTGCAAATGCTGCATATAATACGCAAGAATAAATAGTTAATCCTACCAATCGTACAGTATCTTCTATTTGATGATACCCATCAAAGAATAATGCAGGGAGCGTCACCAATACTAAGGGTAGTAAGAATACATAAGCATCAAAATCCATGCCCCACCAGAAGCCGTAACGCAATGAACCCAATACAGATTTCCAGCGGCCCTTCCATGTGGGGTAAGGATTATACACAATCATGAATATGATTCTAAAGATGGTGCTCAAAATAGGAGCCCAAAGCATTAGTTTTATATTTTGTTGTAGAGATAGAAAAAATTGTTCACTCATTTATGCTTCCATATCTACTTAAAGAACAATAATTCTTCATAGCAATTTACTATACTAAATTACTAATTATAATTGCCCATTAGATTTGTTTAAATAATTTAGTAAATATTTTTTTATTTGATGACATCCCCGTGCTTAATCCGCCATGCCGCTAGTTCCCGCATATTTTTAATCATATCCCCATAGGATTGAGGCATAGTCGCACTTTGTTCTAGGACTTTTCCATTTTTATCTAGGTATAATCTATGGTTAAAGACGAATTCCTCTTGTGTAAACAAGCTTGGCACCATGGCTTCATAGGTTTGACCAGGTCGGCCCGCTAGTTCTGCCAAGGTAGGAATGATTTGAATGCTCATACCAAAAGCGTTTGGAGCGAGCCAGTCTTTATGAATACCGCGACCGTAGAAGATAATGGGAATCGTAGACGCCACATTAGGACCTACTTCACGAGCAAAGGTAAATCGTTCACTATGGTCACCAGTGATGACAAAGAGTGCAGACGGATCTGCTTTTTCTTCACTGGCGATGAACTCGCCCATCACATGATCCGCATACCAAATATGACCCATTTCATTCAATTGCTTATCAGTTTCTGCGATTGTATCAGGTAAATGGCCTTTTACCTTATTCACATCATAGCCTTCTTTAGCGACATTGACGCTATATGGAGGATGATTAGACGTAGTCATGATGACATTGAGAATTTTTTCCCCTCTATGTTGATCCATGTACGCGGAAATGGCTTTAAACATATCCTTATCCGCTACACCCCATGCATTGCCTTCTTCGCTTGGCATTTCAGACGCATCATGGAATTCATCAAAACCTTGAGACAAGACGAAGTTCTTCACATTTTGCCATGTACTAAATCCGCCGTACCAGAATACAGTTTTATAGCCTAGCTTTTTCATAACAGAACCAATTCCTAAGCCATACGGTTGTTTGAAACTTTCACCTTCGTAATTAGGATATAGACCTGTGTCAGGCATACCTGTGAGTAAACCATTGATAGCAGGCATCGTGCCTGTACCTTGGGCAAGAGCGAGCTGCGTGCTCATTGCTTGAGGACTGGCAGCGTATTTACGACCTTGTTCAACGAGGTACGCACCAGGTTCATTGTATTCAGCGAGGAATGGCCACAAACCATAGGATTCACCGAGAACGATATTGATGGACTGTGGTTGCTCCGCTAAACGCTCTGTCGTAATAGTTCTTGTGAAAGAACCATCAAAATCCTTACCATTAAATGTTCCACCAATGGCACTGATTTTTTCACTCAATTCTTGAGGGGTTAAGTTGATAACCTCTAACTCCTCCGCGCGTTTTGCAATGCTTTTAACACGATAAAGAGCCTGCACATCGTCGAGGATAGTTTCGTTTAATAAATTGGAACTGAGGCGCGCCGCACTTTCCCAGTTGATAGAATTTGTATAGTTAAAAGCACCACCAAATCTAAAGAATAGACCTAATACACCAATAACTACAGTCAATCCAATGCCTGTGATCCATTGTGTTTTCTTAGTCTTAGGATACCAAGTAGAACAAACTAATTGAGTATCAGCGTAATCACTATATTTCTTTGTACCCCACGCCAAGAATTTAACGAGAAAATAACAAAGGGCTGCGCTCAACACAACGGCCCCAACAATGTACATGAGGGCGTTATATTCATTGATGGCCGTATTTACAATAGCGCTGATATCATCGTTTTTACCATTGATGAGCATCGCATTATAAGAGGAATTGAATATTTTGTAGAACGGAATGCGGCCTAAGAATAAGAAGGTCAGCAGTACAGTCGCTATGGAATACACAACCTGTTTAATGCGCAAGGATGGCCATTTAGGTACAAAGGTATGTACCAATGTACCTCCTAAAAAGCCTAGTAAACACAAAGAACCGACTGTCTTGAGACTCAATCTAAAGCCTAGCCATAAGGACGTAAGGATATTCTCCATCGTCACAGATGCTAGTTGTGATTGAAATACTGCAAGAAACACGATTCTAAATGCAGTCAACAAAGCAGAGAAAAAGATAAACACCTTAATCTCTGTTCGTATTCCTTCAAATAATCGTTGCCATCGGTTCATCATTAACCCCTAACTGTTGTATCTTATAACTCTAACTATTAACCTAACACTACATAACTATCAACTATCTTGGATATTTCTTACATTTAGGTCCCTTACATCGCTTGCATTTACCGCATCCACGGTCGATAGTTCCAGCACTTGCCGATTTCTCAGCACTAGTACTCTCCTTGGCTCTCTGTTCAGAGGCATTACTATTCCATACAGAAACTATCGTTTTTGCTTTTTTTCGGATCCATCCTTTTTGGATTTTTTATCCTTTTTCTTGTCTTTATTCTTATCTTTTTTACTGAAAGTATCGCCTAAAAAGACTGTTTTTAACTTGTCATTTAAGACCTTAAGCTTCTTTTCAGCCTTGTCTTTCTTTTTCTTTAACTTATCTTCGGATTTAGAATGTTTGTCTTCCTTAGACTTTTTATGTTTTTTGTCCTTTTTATCCTCTTTAGACTTTTTATCATCTTTGGACTTTTTATCCTCTTTGGATTTCTTGTGGCCCTTAGATTTCTTATCTTCTTTGAATTTTTTTAAATCCTTAGATTTTTTAGATGTATCGTCAGTTCCATTGATACGCGCCCATTCATCATCTACGCGTTTCAATTGTTTTTTAAGAAGCTTTTCCATCTTCTTATTGGCTTTATCTGAATCTAAGCCAGACTTACCGAATAATAAAGCATTTACTGCTGTATATGGATCAATAGAGGACATATCATTTTCATTTTTATCATCTTTTTTACTAGATACATCCTTATTTGTGTGGGATGTTTCTGTATCTTTAGATTTTGAAAGTAATACTGAGTTTTCCGCATCAAATGGATTTTCTTCATCTAAATGATGGACTTCTAAGCTTTCTACGCCATCTAGTGGATTTACATCCATATGCTCTACAATGTCTTCATCAATGTCCGACATCTCATGTTGGGAGCTTTCACCAGATCCTGTAAAAAGACCACCCATAGAATGCAATTCGTTCAATTTAATATGGTTCATGCCCACTGTAGAATCATGCTGCACAGGAATATCCGATAATTGGACCTGTTCCATAGCGTATACATCATTATTATGACTAGCACCCTTGCCAAGATAAGATCCCTCAGAAATGATGATATTCTCTTTATCGTCGCCTAACACATTGCCAAACAAATCCTCTTCAAGAGAATCATAAGTATGCAACATGGACATCCGTTTTTGAACCTCTTCAATTTGATTCCACAAATCGACGAGAGAGGATGTATAGTATATGCGTTCCTTAACCTCTAAATAAGCTTGATAAACAATAGCCAATTCAGTTTCATTGAGTCCCTCTTCGGCACCAATTTCTTCAATCATTTGTTGAATTTGTTGATCTCGATCATATCGTTTAATTAAGGCCTTGCGAATGCGTTCAATCAATGCTGTGTCGATGATTTCCACGGGTACCTCCATTCTTCAATACACTCAGCCCTATCCACTACATTAGTGCATACGAATCAATGTATAGAACCATAAAAAATAATTTGATTTTATAATCTCTAATATATTATTATAGCAGAATTTATCTGCTTTTTCCTTAAT
>ERZ773013.2459-NODE-2459-length-10177-cov-16.292729_pt1 | contig 10177 bp, 10 predicted proteins | sample MGYA00511670_ERZ773013 | MGnify/ENA primary metagenome ERZ773013 (study PRJEB29015, sample SAMEA2738120) | human oral metagenome | biome: human oral; feature: human-associated habitat; material: saliva | place: China | collected 2257 ...
GGTCGCCTCGGCGCACGCGCGTGATGACGGCACCGAAGCGCTTGGTGACGTTGAGCTCGGAGACGCTGCGGCCCGCGACGTCAGGGTTAGACACGACGATGCGCTCGAATGCCAGGTCGGAGCGATCATCCTCGAGGTTGTGGTCGAGGATCTCACCGACGAGGGGTGCTGTGTCCTTGATCGACGTGGGATCGCCGACCATGACGACGTGGTCGCCGGGCAGCAGGTCCTCGCCGGGGGCGATGACGCGCGTGCGGCCATCACGTCGCAGGTAGGACAGGCGCACACGCTGCTCACGCCACGCTGCAATATCACGGGTGTTGATCTGCTTGGTCACGTGCACACTGACGGCCTCAAGGGACGCACCCGCCAGAGAGGGAGTGTCCTTGGGACCCAGCCACTTCCTCGTCACCGTGATGGTCACGATGAGGATGCCACCGATGACGCCAACCGGATAACCGAAGGCGTAGCCGACCGCGGCATTTGCGTCCCCCGTGAGACGCGTGGCCGTATCGAGGGCGGGCGCAGCCGTGAGGGCGCCCGTGAACAGGCCCGAGGTCAGGCCGGACGACAGGCCGAGGAGACGTCCGCCCGCGAGCGCGATCGCCGCGCCGACAATACACACGATCGTCGTCAGCGCGAGGAGGTTCGTCTGTTTGCGCAAATCCTGGAAGAAGGTCGCTCCCGCGGAAATGCCGACGCAATACACGAAGAAGGCCAGGCCCATCGGCTGGACGATCGACATGTGCGTGCTCACAACCTCGGGGTGGACCGCCGAGACGACGAGGCCGACGAAGAGGGCGCCGGCCGCGCCAAAGCGCAGCGGGCCGATCCGGATGGCCCCGATCGCCGCCCCCAGCGCCACAACGACAAACAGTGCGAGCAGGGGCGAAGACGTGAAAAGAGAGGCCATAGCTTTCAGAGTACCTGTCGCTCCCCCAACGGTCCCCACCGACTGTCACATTGCCTGCGTTATGAACCTCACGGATTGGTTACACTGGTGCCAGAAACTGAAAGGACGGTCATGTCTCAACCAGCACCCGGATGGTATCCAGACCCCGCAGGCTCTCCCTGCCTGCGCTGGTGGAACGGTGGCATGTGGACAGAGCAGTACCAGCCGATGCCCACGCAACAGCAGGCCATGCCTCAGCAGCCCATGCCCCAGCAGGGCTTTCCCCAGCAGGGCATGCAGCAGCAGGGCTTCCCGCAACAGGGCGGCCCCCAGCAGGGCGCGCCACAGAACTTCTCACAGCAGGGCTTCCCACAGCAAGGTGGACCCCAGCAGGGTATGCCGCAACAGGGTTTCCCCCAGCAGGGTATGCCGCAGCAGGGAGCTGCCACCAGCGCTCAGGCTGGCATCGCACAGGGCGGCGGCGCACAGCAGACGAACACCCAGAAGGGCCCCCACCTGCCGTCCAATAAGCAGGCGCCGACCGTCTCCTCGAATCCCTACGGCTCCGAACCCAAGTTCGACCAGCCGAAGAAGGACTCGCGGGATAAGAAGAACGAACACACCAAGGACTCCAAGACCTCGTCGCGCTGGAAGATCGCGACAGTCGCAGCGTGGGTGGCCGTCGTCGTTTTCGCAGTGACGACGATCATCGCGGGCACCTCCTACAGCCACGCACGTGCGGAGCTCGCACCCGCGGTCAGCGAACGTGACGACGCTCAGGCCCAGCTCGACCAGGCACAACAAGAGCTTGATCAGGCCCAGAAGGAACTTGAGGAGTTGCAGAAGTGAGTTACGTTCCCACCCCCGCGCAAGCACCCACGCGACAGGCTTCAGGGTCCCACAGCGGCATGAAAGTTCTGACGATCATCGGCGCCTGCCTCGCCATCCTCTTTCTGATCCTGTCGGTTGGCCTGGGACTCGGTGCGCGTTCCACCCATCAGGCCGCCCGACAGGCGCAGAGCGACGCCCAGTCCATGCGTGATCAGGCCAAGGAAAAGGAGACCGAGACGGCGACGACTCGCACCAAGATCGCAGAGGAGACCAACAAGAAGGAAGCTCAGGCGTGGTGTGACGGGCTGACGAGCGCGAATGCAGATTTCACCTCGCTTGACCTGAAGGCGCGAGAATACACGAACCTGACGGCGACGCGCCGCGAGGCCATCGGCCACATTTGCCCGCAGAAGAAGAACTTTATCGAGGCGTATGCGAAAGACGCATCGCAGGATATGATCAAGCAAGACACCCCCTCCTGCTCTGCGGGGGCATCCTCGGTAACAATCACCGGATCCGTATCCATTACCGGAGCGAACTTGGCTGGCCTCTCAGCGTACGATGTCGGCGTCGAGTTCTACCTCGTCCCCAGCTCTACCATCAAGGGTTATCAGCCCTCGGACAAGCAGACGGTCACCGTCCCCGCGGGCGGATCAGCCTCGCTGACATCGACTGTACCGTTGCCTTCCTTCGACTCGGGATCCTGCATCGTCCGCGCTGTGAGCATCTGGCCCAGCGGGGTCTGAGCATATAGTTGCCCGCCATCCCTGCGGCGACTAGACTCCCTGACCATACCCTCGGTTTTGACACGACACGGGAGAGAGAATCACGATGAGCGAACCCGCGGAAGGCTGGTACGCCGACCCGACCGGTGCCGCGCAGCTGCGCTGGTGGGACGGTCATGCCTGGACGGAATACGTCGAACCCTACGAGGCGACCCCCGCGCAGTCTGAGACCGCCGAGGCGATCCCCGCCTACGACGAGGCCCAGTACTACGCTCAGCAGGAGCAGGTAGCGGCGAACGTGCCGGTTCAGGACGCTGCCGAGGTCCCGCCGATCCCCTCCCCCGAGGAACCCTCGTACTGGGAGGACACCGTACCCGCCCCCTCCCCCGAGGAGACGGCGGCGTGGGAGCCCACCCCCGCCTCGTCGATGGACGAGGCAGGCGCTGCCCCGATCCCGATGCCCGACGAATCCGAGCCCTCCCAGGAGACCCCGAAGCGTTCGGGCACCCTCAAGTGGACACTCGGCTGCGTCGCTTCCTGGATGCTTGTTGCCGTCTTCATCGCGGTCCTCGTTCTCGCGTGGTCCCACCTGGGCGCCAGCGGTCGCATCCACGATGACGCGAAGAACCGCGCCGAAACCGCGCAGCAGGAGCTCGACACCGCGCAGTCCACGCTCGCGGACATTAACCGCCAGATCGAGGAGGCCAACAAGTGAGCGCACCCGCACCACTGCGCGCAGCGACCGTCGCCGGAGCCGCCCTCGCGGTCATCTTCATCATCCTGTCCGCCGTCGTCGGCGGCATCAACGTCTGGCGTTCGCATTCTGCGTCCAGCTACGAGGCGCAGGCCGAGCAGGCGCAATCCGAGAAGGCCGCGGTCGACCAGCAGATCACCGACGCGAAGACCCGCCTTGACGCCGCCAACGTCCACAAGGACGCTAAGGCATGGTGCGATTCCGTCACCCGCGACACGGCCGCCTCGATCCGCGACGCCATCAAGACCTACGATTCGGCGACGCAGGCCGTCAAGGACGCCATTCACCAGGAATGCGCCCCCAAGGAGACTCTCGCCAACGCGCAGCGCGCCGGCGCCGGCGCCGACGCCGCCTTCAGCCCCGGCGTCCCCGAGTGCACGACCGACCAGGTGACCACGACGATCAACGGCACCATCACCTTGAACTCCGCGAGCCCCATCTCCTCGCTCGGGCCGCTCGAACTGACGATTTCCGGCTACACCCTCGACAAGGGCACGACCCTGAACCCCTCCTCCCCCTACCAGGGGACCACAACTGTCACGCTCACGCCGGGAACCCCTGCTACGTTCACGATCTCCGTTCCGTACGACCCGGCGATGACCGACAAGACCGAGTGCGGGTTCACCATGACCTCCTGGTGGCCGACCAGCCTCTGACAAACACGTGAGGCCCATCACTGAACAGATTCCACCAATTGGCGCTGACCTAAAATTGGCGGAACACAGTGAAAGGAGCCTCCCCGTGAGCAACCCTGTTCAGGTGCCTGCTGCGGCCAGACCCGCCGCGACCAAGCCCACCGCGCAGCCGCCCGCCTCGCAGATCGTCACTGCCGCGATCCTGGCGCTCCTGGCGTTCTTCTTCGTCGTCGGCGCCGTGCTGGCCGGCAGCGTGTACGTCCGTGACGGGGAGGACCTCCAGCGCGCTCAATCAACCTACAATCAGGCCGAGCGGGACCTCCAGGAAGCGAAGGACGCGGGCAAGTGAGCGAGAATTCTTCCCCGACCTCCCTCCGCCCGGCGACAAAGGTCGCCACGAAGAGCCGAGGCCTGAGCATCGTCAACTGGATCATGGCCATCATCGTCGTCATCAGCGCGGTTGCAACCGTCGCCCTGTTGTCGCTGGCGGCCTCCCGCAGCGCTCAGGTCCGCGAGCTCACAAACGACACGGAGAAAACTAAGAAGCGCACGCTCGAGGTCAAGGCCGCCACTTGGTGCGACCAGATCGTCCCAGACAACGCCGAGAAGGTGCCCGACCTGTACAAGGACTACGACGCAGCGTCGTATGACCTCAAAGCGGAGATCGAACGACAGTGCAAGGCGCGCGTCTCCATCGCGGAAATCATCAGACGTGCGGATCCCCTGTACGACTTCACGGTCGATCCCGAGTGCACCCTCAACGAGTCGCAGGACACCGCCTCCTGCACCGCTACCGTGAACGCCAGTCCAACGACGATGCAGCTCAAACTCGCGAACTATCCGTCAACGACCGCGACCCTGCGCATGCGCGTCGCGGACTCCCAGACGAGCTTGGTGACCCAGCCGCACGTAATCGACAACGTCGCGACCGTGACGCTCGATTCGAGTGGCAGCGGGACCGTGACCTTCGATGTTCCCGTCGACCCCAGCTGGGGCAGCGCGTACGACATTCAGGTGAGCTCCTTCTTCCCGAACGAGTAACACCTGAATCGAACGAGGTCCCGCTACCCCCTATTCACGTGAAGCCAATCACTGACCGGATCAATAAAATTGATGCTCCCATAGAATGAGGGGGACACAGTGAAAGGAGCCTCCTCGTGAGTAACCCCGTCCAGGGCTGGTACGCAGACCCTGCAGGAACCGACCAGCTGCGCTGGTGGGACGGTGCGCAGTGGACCGACCGCTACCAGGCCGCGCCCGCTTCCAACACCGCCACGAATTCCGAAACCCCGAACGCCGCAGGCGATGCCGCGGCCACCGCCGCTCAGGCCGTGCCGCAGCCCACCGACACCACGGTGCAGTTCACCCCCGTGGCCCAGACGCCTGCCACCAAGGCCACCGGCGGACAGATCGCCCTCGCCGTCATCGCCTCGCTCCTCGTCGTCCTCTTCCTGGGCACGAGCATCATTGCGACTGGCATGCACGGAAAGGCGCGCGAGGACGTCGCGCATTCTCAGTCCATCCTCGATGACGCAAAGAGTGAGCTCCAGAAGGTGCAGGAGGCAATCCAGTGACTGACCTGAACACCGCAGCGTCCCCCGCGGCCACCGCAGCCACCGAGGCTCCCACCGCGACCGCGGCCACCACGAAGCCCGCTAAGAGCAAGGGCCTGTCCATCTTCAACCGCGTCACCTTCATCGTCGCAGCGCTCCTCGCAGTCTTGACGATCGCCATGCTTGTTGCGACTGCGATGACCGCCAAGTCCGCTACCAACATGCGCGACGAGGCCCAGGCGACTCGCGAGCAGGCCGGTCAGGAGCTCGCCTCCTACTGGTGCTCGCAGATCACACCCGAGAATGTCGCGAAGTTCGACGAGCTACGTCAGCTCTACCTCGACGTGAGCGAGACGGCTCAGCACGCTGTCGATCAGCAGTGCCAGAAGAAGGTCACCATTAGTGACCTCGTTGCTAACAACGATCCCAACTCGGCTTTCGACACCACCAGCGAGTGCACTATTAATGCATCACGCACGAAGATCACGTGCACCGCGACCGTTAAGGCAAACGACACGATCAAGAAGGATCTCGCGTCCTTCTCCTCCACGACAGTCACGCTCGACATGACCGTGCGCGCGACGAACAACGCGTTCACGTCGAAGGGCCACGACATCAACAACGTCGCAATCGTCACCCTGGACAGCAGCGGTAACGGCAGCACGCTGATCGAGGCTCCCTACGACCCCACCTGGGGCGAGTACTACAAGATCACCGTGTCATCGTTCTACCCGAACGAGTAACGCGGCGCTCCGACACGCGAAACCCCGTCGCCCCGTGGGCGGCGGGGTTCGTGCATCCGCAGCCGACGCTTGTCGGTCGAGCCCCGGAAGCAACTCAGCCGCGATGACACCCCCGCACGCACCCCACCGGGCCGGCCCCGGCCTCGTCGATGAGCTTAGTAGTGCTCGTGGGAATCGTAGCCGCGCAGCCTATCGAGCTCGCGACGCTCCTTCTTGGTTGGGCGCCCACTGCCCCTCTCCCGCATGGCGACGGGAATATGCACGCGCGGGCGCTCCGGCGTGCGGTCATCGTAGGCGGTACGCGCCTGCGGGTAGGAGACGCGCTTAGCCAGGAGCAGGACGACCCCAAGGATGCGGTCAAATCCCTCAATGCGCAGGCGCACCTCGTCACCCACGCGCACCTTGTAGGCCGCCTTGACGGGCTCCCCGTTCACGCGCACGTGCCCAGCGCGCACGGCGGCCGTCGCCTGGGAACGTGATTTCAGCTGACGGGTCGCCCACAGCCAGGTATCGACGCGCACGGACGACGATGCGAGCGCGCCGACGGGGATTACGACGTCGTCGGGGGTCTCACTCATCGGCGTCCCCTAGTTGATGCGACGCAGACGCTTCTGGTGGCGGGGCGTCAGGACGATCGCGACGAGCGCGCACAGGATCGGCATGCCGATGAGCATGCCCAGGAGCGCACCCCACGGCACGACCGGCCACAGCGTGGTCAGGGTCGGGAAGATGCGGGAGCGAGCGAACGTGATGACGGCAAGAACGCCGACAACGAGGCCGGCGAGGACCGCCGTCGGGATCGCATTCAGGGCGAGGACAACGCCCTGCCAGGTCGTCACATGGCGACGCATCGCGGGGGCAGCACCGATCGCATCGAGCGTATCGAGGTCGGGGCGCATATCCGAGGCCGACAGCGCCACAACGAGAGCGACCGTGGCGGCCGCGGCAACAACCGCGATAAGCGCCGCGACGTAGGGCAAGACAAGGGAGCGCATCGTCGGCACGATCACCTGGGCCGAGGCGCCGGGCACCTGGCGCGCAATCGTCGCCTGGAACGACGGAGCATCGACGGGGCTCACCGGATGATCGACGGTGAGGAGCTCGCCCAGAGGCCGCACCTGGAGTCCGAGGTAGGACGCCGCAGTCGGCGACAGCACGATGACGTTGACGCGAGTCAGGGGCGAGGCAACGAAGGTCTGGACGGTCGTCACCTTGGCGTCCGGCAGGTTATCGTCCGACGCTCCCGCCGCCTTCGCCTCCGCGATGGCACTCATGTCGAGGCTCCGCAGCGTCACCTGGCCCGCACCATCGATGTAGTCCGGGTCGGGAATGAGGACGCCGCCGGCGTTCAAGGTAGCGATCGCACGCACCATGTCGTCCTCGTTGCTGAAGTACCCAGCCTGACGCAGATACGTGCCGTCATCAACCATGTACGCCACGTCCAGTTCCGTCATGGTGCCCATGTTCGTCGACATCGTGAACGTCGAATTGTTGTACGGGTGCACCGCCTCGACCATCGTGGTCGGGCCACCCGGGCCGCTATTCCACGCCAAGCCGTTCAGCGTCGCCTGCGAGGTGACACCGCGCTGGCCGTCGACCGCATCAACAGCCGACTTCATGAGGTCGCGCGAGCGCTTGACCGAATCCGTGCGGTCAACCGTCGACACGAAGACCTGGCCCCGCTGCCCCACGTGCGGGCGCGAGTTCCAGCCGGCCTCGTTCGAGGAAGACAGGGTGATGAGCAGGCCGCACGCCACGAACACCGTCGTCAGGATCGAGGCCATGGCCGGGAAGGTGCGGTGGCCATTGCGAACGGCGTCGCGCAGCGCCAGGCGCATGCTCATCGACGCGCGACCGTTGGGAACGCGCCACCGGGTAAAGATGTAGGGGATCGAGCCGATCAGACCCGCCTCCAGCAGGCCGATACCGACGACGAGAGCGAGCACCGAACCGAACCAGGCGGCGACACCGAGGAGCGGCAGACCCGCCAGAAGCGCCAACGGGTAGATCATGCGGCGACGCACGAGACGCGACGGCTCCCACACGCGACCGCCGATAACGGCGGAGGTGTCAATATGCGACGTCGTGTGGGCCGGTGACACCGACGCCATGAGCGACAGGAGTACCGGCAGGAGCACGGACAGCGCGAGGGGCCACCACGGGACGATGCCGATGCCCAGGCCCGACCACATGCCGATTCCCACCATCGCGGCCGCTGAGAAGGCCGCGGAAAACACAGCAGAGTAGAGGCCGATGATCACGCCGTGGGCGATCGTAAGTCGACGGCCGTCGGTGCGGTCACCGCCATTAGCGACAATCATGGCAGCCGTGCGCATGACCGAGCGCTGAGCGACGGTGTACAGCGGCGAGATGAGCAGGATCATCTCCGTGAGGATCAGGAGAATACCGGCAACGAGCAGCAGGTACTGCCACGGGTTGGCGCTCCGAGTGCTTTGGGGGACCTCGTACTGGGCGATCTGCGAGGGCAGGGCCGAGGCATCGGGCGGGTTTGCCAGCACCTGACGGGACAGGACCGAGAAACCGGACGCGTTCAGCTCGCGGATCTTTTCCCACGACACCGGCGTCGGTCCCGTCACGAACCAGGCAGTCTGGGTGCGCCCCGCGACCGCGAGGCGGTCAATCGGAAGCGTCCCATCGCCGATAATCGTGCGTTCGGAACCCCCAATGATGGAGTCGATCACGACGTTGCCCTTCAGGGACTGAGTCGCTCGTTCCTTCGCGATCGTCAGGGACAGGTTCACCGAGTCACCGACGCTCACCGACAGGGCCCGGGCCACGTCCTCGGAAATGACGGCATGGCCTGCGGCCAAGGGCCCGCTCTTACCACCCGCATTGACGCGCGGCGCCTCCAGCGAAGCCGTTTGCGTGCCGTTGTCGACCGTGAAGCCCGTGCCGTCGGCCTTTTCCAGGCGCAGCTGGTAGAGCGTATCGACGGCGATCAGCTGATCGCCCTCGGGCAGCCAGCTGTCGAGGGTGTCCATCGAGACCGAGACCTCGTCGTTGGAGGCCGTCTTCGACAGGCGGTCCGCGGTGAAGTCCTGCTCGATAGCCGTCGACGACCGGTGCAGCGTCACCGCCTGGACGTCGCTGCGGTGGCCGAGCCACGACGAGGCCTGGTAACGCTGCGAGGTCGTGACGTCCCAGAAGGTGATCGCCGCGATCGCAATGATGATCGGCAGGGAGATCAAGAAGACCGCCGTGGCCGTACGGCCCAGGCTTTGGCGCGCATCACGAGAGGCGATGCGGAGTACTACTCCCCATCGCCTCATTCGTGTGTTGAGTCGACTCATCAGATCCTTGGTGCAGTGTCAGCCAGCAGATCCCTCAGCGAGTCTCCACGCGAGCGGTCGACGATGCGACCGTCGCGGAGGAAGACTGTGCGGTCCGCCCATGCGGCCATTCGGGCCTCATGAGTAACGAGGATACCGGCTGCGCCCGCATCAATGTGGTCACGCAACACCAACATGATCTGGTCGCTCGTGTGCGAGTCGAGCGCACCCGTCGGCTCATCCGCAAGAATGACCGAGCGGTTACCCACGAGGCCTCGGGCGATCGCAATGCGCTGACGCTGACCACCCGAGAGGCGCTCGGGGAAGCGATCAGCGAGCTCGGCGACGCCGACCTCTTCGAGGGCAGCCATGGCGGCCTCGCGCACCTTCGACGGACTAACCCCATCCAGCTGCAGCGGCATCTCAACATTTTCGAGGGCCGATAGGGACGGGATCAGGTTGTAGTCCTGGAAGACGTAACCGATGGAACGGCGACGCACCTCAGCACGGTGAGCCGCATCCATCGTGGCCATATCGACGCCGTTAATGAAGACACTTCCATGCGTCGGACGCTCCAGTCCGCCAGCGATCGACAGCAGGGTCGACTTGCCGGATCCAGAGGGGCCCATAACAGCGAGAAGCTCGCCGGGGGCGACCTCAAGGTCGATCCCGTCGAGCGCTCTCACTCGGACGCCGTCGGCGCCGAACTCATGTCCGACACCCGCCATCCTGATCGGTAGCGGCACAGGCTGGC
>ERZ773013.2460-NODE-2460-length-10169-cov-2.937908_pt1 | contig 10169 bp, 12 predicted proteins | sample MGYA00511670_ERZ773013 | MGnify/ENA primary metagenome ERZ773013 (study PRJEB29015, sample SAMEA2738120) | human oral metagenome | biome: human oral; feature: human-associated habitat; material: saliva | place: China | collected 2257 ...
AAGCCACTCGGAAGCCACAACCGAAACCGTCCAGACTCTCGTAAATCTGCCGGGCTTTGTTTTCTGCCCCGCCCGGCTTCGGTGCTACAATGCCCACGCACGGCATCGAGGATGCCGCTTTGACATAGAGGGGAGCTGGCTGAAGCCGGCTGAGAGGGGGCTCGGAGCCCCGACCCTTAGAACCTGATGTGGGTAATGCCAACGAAGGGAGAGACCATGACGCAGATGGATGCTGCGCGCGCAGGCATTGTGACCAGCCAGATGAAGGCGGTCGCCGCTACGGAGGGAAGACCGGAAGACTACATACGTGAGGGTGTCGCTTTGGGCACCATCGCGATTCCGGCAAACCCAGCCCACACAAGCCTGGCTCCGGTTGGGGTCGGCGCGGGATTGCGAACAAAGGTCAATGTGAATCTCGGCATCTCGGGAGATATCCAGAACGCCCCAGAGGAGTGGGAGAAGGTGACCCTGGCCGAGCGCTTTGGGGCCGATGCCATCATGGACCTCTCGAACTCGGGCAAGACCAGGGGCTTCCGCCGCAGCTTGATAGAGAAGACCCCCCTGATGGTGGGAACCGTGCCCATCTACGATGCGATTGGCTATTGCGACAAGCCCCTCGTGGAGCTTGAGGCCGAAGACTTCCTCAAGGTCGTCGAGGCCCACGCCGAGGACGGCGTCGACTTCATGACCATCCATGCAGGGTTCAACAGGGCCGTTCTCAAGAACCTGCTCGAGACCAAGCGCCTCACCAATGTCGTCTCTCGAGGAGGGTCGCTCCTCTTTGCCTGGATGATGGCAAGAGACGAGGAGAACCCGTTCTACGAGCACTTCGACGAGGTCCTCGAGATCCTGCACGAGCACGACGTGACGATAAGCCTGGGAGACGCCCTGCGCGCCGGCTCCACCTATGACGCGACCGACGCATCGGAGGTATCGGAGCTCGTGGAGCTTGGGAAGCTCACGACACGCGCCTGGGATGCGGGCGTCCAGGTTGTCGTCGAGGGCCCTGGCCACATGGCCTTGGACGAGATCGAAGCCAACATGAAGCTCCAGAAGCGTCTCTGCCATGGAGCGCCCTTCTATGTGCTGGGGCCGCTCGTGACCGACATCGCTCCCGGCTACGACCACATCACGGCAGCAATCGGCGGTGCCGTTGCCGCGGCGTCGGGTGCCGATTGGCTCTGCTACGTGACGCCGGCGGAGCACCTGAAGCTCCCGGATGCGGAGGACGTGCGCGAAGGCATCGTGGCCACGCGCATCGCTGCCCATGCGGCAGACATCGCGAAGCATATCCCCGGCGCCCGCGACATCGACAACCGCATGAGCGATGCCAGGCGCAGGGTCGCGTGGGACGAGATGTTCGAGTGCGCCCTCGACGGAGAGCGCGCCAAGGAGATTCTCAACGAGGCGCCGCCTCAGGAGGATGGGACCTGCACCATGTGCGGCAAGATGTGCGCGGCACGTACCGTGAACCGCATCATGGCCGGGCTTACGGTCGACCTTGACTAGGGGAAGGAGCGAATACCCATGAATGCAGAGAAGATCGCGGCACGCCTCGATGCGGTGCATGGCAAGGCGCCGCTTGTGCACTGCATCACCAACTACGTGACCGTCAACGACTGCGCCAACGCGCTCCTTGCGGTGGGAGCAAGCCCCATCATGAGCGACGAGCCAGACGATGTGGAAGACATCACGTCAATCTGCGACGGCCTCGACCTCAACATTGGCACGCTGAACCATCGGAGCGTCGAAGCGATGGAGCGTGCTGCGGCGCGAGCTGCAGAACTCCACCATGCGATCGTGCTCGATCCGGTTGGGGCTGGTGCCTCGGGTCTGCGAACCGACACGGCACGGACGCTCCTCGAGCGCTTCCATCCTGGGCTTGTCCGCGGCAACATGAGCGAGATCAAGGCCCTTGCGGGGGCATCTGCCAAGACGCGGGGTGTGGACGTGGCCACCGCGGACGCCGTGAGCGACGAAAACCTCGAGGCCTCCACCGCGCTCGTGAGGAAGCTTTCCCAGAAGTGGGGCTCCGTCGTTTTGGTCACCGGCGCGATCGATATAGCAAGCGACGGACAAAGGACCGTGGCGATAAGAAACGGCGTCGCGCTCATGGGCAGGATAACGGGTGCGGGTTGCATGCTGAGCGCGCTTCTCCCGGCGTTCCTCGCGGCGGGAGACGATGCGCTGCTCTCGGGTGTGGCCGCCACCTGCCTCATGGGAACGGCTGGCGAGACGGCAAGGGCTCGCCTCTCGGGCCAGGATGGAACCGGAAGCTTTCGCACCTACCTGATCGACGCGCTGAGCACAATCGATGGGGCATCGCTTGCCAAGACCTGCCGGATTGAGGAGCTCTGATGGGTGAGGTGCGTAAAGTACCTGTGGCGCGTGGCATTTGGGACGAGGAGACAATCCGACGCGACCTCATGCTCTATGCGGTGACTGACCGCATGTGGCTTGGGGGCAGGACCCTCGAGCAGTGCGTCCACGAGGCAATCGAGGGAGGCGCCACCTTCATCCAGCTCAGAGAGAAGACCGCGGACAAAAGAGAGCGGCTGGAGCTTGCCGGGAGCCTGCTTGCGATATGCCGTGGTGCCGGCATCCCCTTCGTTGTCGATGACGACGTGGAGCTCGCCCGGGAGGTTGGGGCAGACGGCGTGCATGTGGGACAGCACGATCTCTCCTGCGCCAAGGCCAGGGAACTTCTCGGCGAGGAGGCAATCGTCGGCGTCTCCGCGCAGACGGTCGAGGAGGCCCTGGCTGCCTGGGATTCTGGCGCGGACTATCTGGGGGTGGGCGCCATGCATCCAACTGTCACCAAGCCGGATGCTGTGGACGTGACCTACGATGAGCTCGGGCGGATTTGCAGGGCCGTCCCCATCCCCGTCGTCGCAATCGGCGGGATGGACGCGCATACCGTGCACGAGCTTGCCGGTACCGGTGCCGCTGGCGCGGCGGTGGTCTCAGCGATATTCGCCGCAGGAGACTGCAAGGCCGCCGCGTGCGAGCTGTGCCATGAGCTTGTCAGCACGCTTGAGGGGAAGGCGGCGCGATGAGGGCGGTCCTGGCAGTTGCCGGGCTCGACAGCTCGGGCGGAGCCGGCCTTGCTGCCGACGTCTGCGCCATCACGACGCTGGGCTGCCATGCGAAGGTAGCCGCCACCGCCATCACTGCCCAGTCGCTTTCTGGCATCGATGACTGCAGCCTGGTGGAGCCATCGCTTGTGAAGCGCCAGATCGAGGCTGCCTTCCAAGACCTTGCGCCCTCCGCCGTGAAGGTCGGCATGCTCGGCACGGATGAGACGGCGGCTGCAGTGGCGCATGCGCTTCACGAGGCAGGGGCGAGCAAAATCGTGGTCGATCCGGTCCTGCGCTCGACAAGCGGAACGGCGCTCTTCGATGGGGTGCGGAGAGGGGCTCTGCCCAAGGGGCTGGCGGGGCTCCTGCACAAGGCGGCCCTGGCAACCCCCAATGTGCCCGAGGCGGAGACGCTTCTGGGGCACGAAATCGGGTCGGCCGCGGCGATGGAGAAGTCGGCGGCCAAGCTCGCCGCCCTTCTCGGGTGCCCCGTGCTCCTTAAGGGCGGGCATCTTGGTACTGCCCACGATTACCTTGCTGGTGCCTCGTGCGATGGCTGGTTTGGCGTGGAAGCGGTGGCAGGCCCATCTCCTCATGGAACGGGCTGCACGCTGTCTTCCGCCATAGCCGCCTTCCTGGCACAGGGAGCAGACCTTGCCACTGCCATACAGCGGGCTAAGGAGTTCCTGGCAGCGGCCATCAGCGGAAGTTGCACCCTGCCAGAGGGAACCTATCTTTCATTGAGCAGAACACGTGCATGGTGAGCAGGGCTTTCTCTTCTAAGGGCCACCGCACCGCCTCCCGCGTGACCCCCCCGCACAAGGCCCAACTCGCGGCAGGGTAGCGCAAGGGCCAGGCGGACCCTAGAATGGTGAGGGCAAGTTCAACTTCCTCATACTTCTCGCCCTGGCGCTTATCGCCAGCTCCTGCGGCTTCCGCAAGTACGTATGGTTCATCTCCATTGGCTATGGGGCGGCCATCGCCCTCATTGGCATTGGCCTCCTGGTGACGTTTGGGGGCTCGCTCACCGTGGGGACCGCGCTCCAATGCGCCCTGTTCGTCGTCTACGGATGCCGGCTTGCTGGATACCTTCTCTACCGCGAAGCGAAGACCGCCTACAACCGACGGATGAAAGGCGAGGTCAAGTCCAACGAGGGCGTTCCCCTCGTGGGCAAGGTGGGAATCTGGGTCTCCTCCTCGCTGCTCTACGTGCTGCAGACGTCACCCGTCCTGTTCCGTCTGGCTAACGCCAGCGGCACAGACGTCCTCTGCATAGTTGGCCTTTTGATCTCGGCGACGGGGCTCGCGCTCGAGACGACAGCCGACCTCCAGAAGAACCGGGCGAAGAAGGCCAACCCCAAGCGCTTTGTGGACATCGGCCTCTTCCGCCTTGTGCGGTGCCCCAACTACTTTGGCGAGATGGTCTTCTGGACCGGCGTCTTTGTCTCCGGTCTCTCCGTGTACGCCAACGCAGCCCAATGGATCTGCGCCCTCCTCGGCTACCTGGGCATCATTTACGTCATGTTCGGCGGGGCGCGACGCCTTGAGATCCGGCAGGACAAGAACTACGGAGACAACCCCGAATACCAGCGGTACAAGTCCACGACGCCGATCATGATTCCGCTCGTCCCGCTCTATTCCGTGAAGGAGCACAAGTGGCTGGTCGCATGAGCTCCTGCGGAGCCGGGCAGGGCAATTCCGTCCCGGAGGGCTTCACGCTCTCGATGGCCCTCCTAGATTGCCCTCCCGTGGCGTTCTTCTGCGTGGGCGCGGGATATCTGGCGCTGCGCTTTGACAGCACGTTGTTCCGCGTGGGGATTGCGCTCTCGTCGTGCTTGCCGGCACGCTCAAAGTGTGCTGGAAGCTCGTGCTGGCTCTGGCGAGAAGGGACGTGCGCTTCCTCAACCGGCAGCTGCGCTACCTGATGCCCGTGGGCTTTGCGCTGGCGCTCGTCTCGCTCGTGGTCGACAGCACCAAGTGGACGCCCGCCTCGGTCCTGGCCCACGTGACAGCCATGCCCTCGCTGCCGTTTCTCGTCGCGGGGCTTGCGGGGATGTTCCTCATGGGCTGGTTCGCCCGCCACCTTGACGGCCGCGACGCGAAGGCCAACTGGCGGGAGCAGATGGTCAACACAGTCTCGCAGCTGTGCATCATGCTGGCGATTGTGCTCTAGGGCCGAGCAGGGCACTGCCCCTTCTCCGCCCCCCCCGCCCCCTCTTTCATCCGCTCTCTCGTTCTTTATCGGTTTCTGTGAATCGGACGCTGCATTTGCCCAGTTGGCGATGGGTTCTTTTCACCAATACCGCTAAAGAACGGAATGGGAGGGTCTGGGGGATGCAGACCTGCGGCGGGCCAGGGCAAGGCATCGCACTATGATAGAGGGCGAAAAGCGGCCCCATGGGGTCCAGACGACATTTGAGAGAAGGATCGATGGAGAAGCTGCCACCCCTCCAGAAGGTATACGAGGCCTGGTCCGCCCTGGCGGACGGGCGCGTCAAGATGGGCGAGCGGGAGGCGACGGTCACCTCATCGAACGGCTCGAAGCGCTACGCCGTCACGTGGGATGGAGACACCTATGCCTCCAATGACAGCGCAAGCCACTGGCAGGGCTATGCCGGCTATCCAGTCCTCGCGGTCATGATGGGACAAGGACGACTGCCCTACGACGAGAAGCTCGCCGAAAAGCTCTCTGGCATCGACTGGAACTCCCTCAACAAGAAGCACAAGCGCAACTACGAAGCCGCAGCCCAAGAGGCATTCGAAACGGCGGGCTTCACGCCCGAGGACAAGGCCAGGGCAAGAGCCGCTGCCGAGGGCATCCTCGAGATGCTCTCCCAGCTCCCGCTCCAGATCAAGCGCAAGGGACGCCCAGCCAAGTAATGGTTTATCGGCCTTCTTTCCTGGCCCTGCGACGGGCCCTCTTCACAATCCAGAAGGCACGGCCGCCAACCCGGTCCACCAGCCGTCCAATCTCCTTCTGGAAGAAGCAGTTCACGAAGCCGCACACGAGCAGGATGTAGAAGAAGCAGTACATCCAGAAGAGCGAGATCGCAAAGGTGCCAAGCGTCCCATAGAAGGCAGTGAACTTGTTCACGTGGTTCACATAGACCGAAAAGACCTCGGAGAGAACGAACCAGGCAAAGGCCACAAGCTCTGCGCCCAGCAGCTGGTCCTGGAAGCGACGCCTTCCGTTGGGCATGACCCAGTAGGTGGCGGCAATGAATAGCCAAGCGATGACCATGGAGAGGACGATTCGCAGGGCGGAGAAGTCCAGCAGCCAGAAACGAAGACGGTAGCCGGGCAGATAGGTCTCGGCAAACTCCCGGATCCTCCCACTAAAGACAAGAAGCATGAGGGTGATAGAGACCAGCATGAGGAGGGTCATCCAGACAAAGGAGATGAGGAGCCTCATCCAGTGTAGGCGGGCCTCTTCCTCGTTGTAGGCGCTGTCCATACCCCGCAGCAGAGCCATGTCGCCATGTATCGAGGTCCAAAGCAGAGTAATGACCGACAAGGTAATGAGCGCCGACGCAGGCTGGAAGGCCTCGGTCACGACCATATCGAGAAGATCGTTCACGATGTCGGGCACAACGGCGTCGATTGCCCTGATCATCTCGTTTTGCCCGATGTCCGTGAAGGGCAGGAGCGCCGAGATGAAGATGGGGATGGGGGAGTATCGCCAGGAAGTAAAAGTAGGTCACGCTGGACGCATGCATGCCAAACTGCCGGCGGTTCCACTCCCGCACGGCGTTGGACACCAATGTGGCTGCAGGAGAAGGGCCTGATTTCTTGGTTCTGTTCTTGCGGTCTTCTCTGCCCATAAGGAGTTGCCCCAGCTCTGCCCGCCTTCCAAGGGAAGCCGGATTCATTGACTTTCACCTAAATATTCCCTTGGGACATCTTGCCAAAAACGAGAAACCCCGATGCCCTTCGCAAGTGGTGGCCTGGCCGGGCGCGGGAGAGTTACGCACGACTGCACTCGCGAGGAAGCGCCAACTGGGCTTTTGTCGGCGAGAAGCTCAGTCGTGCGTAATTCTGTCTCTGCAGGGGCTACCGTCGTGTCGTCCCTGTTGACGCGAGCACGTCCGTCGAGACCTTGCCCGTGTCGTACAATCCGTTGAGAGAAAATCGTTCGCCGCGGGACGGAGGAAAGATGCCCGGAACCCAGGAGATTAGGATCCGGCGCCTTCTGCTGCGCCGCCACGTCTCGGAGGACACGGCTCCTCTCTACGAGAACTTTGGCAAAGATCCCGCCATGTTCGAGTACACGAGGTGGAACCCGTACGCAACGCCCAGGATGGCCGAGGAGAGCGTGCGCGAGTACGTCGACGCGTATGCCAACCCTCGCTTCTACGGCTGGGCCATCGACAGCGAGGGGAAGCTCGTCGGCACCATCGGCGCGTACGGCTATGATGCCGAGAAGGGTGTCTAGTGCCAGCGAGGTCTCCCTATGCTCATGCTTGCAAGCAACTTCGTTGTGGCAAGACCATCATGTATCACCTCGTCTAAGTAGAGATGAGATCTTATCCTCGATAGCCCCCAATTTAGTTTCCCTACGATTTCCTGATTTGTGAGGACGATCCCTTTTCTTGTCCTTATCTTAGCTTGAGCTTGCAAAACCTACGAACAGTCAGTCTGCCATCAATAATGCAATCCTGCCTGACATCCTCGACTAGGAGGGAAACATTCGCGTCGAAGCGGTCGAAGTAGCCTTGGTACTGCTTCAGGGAATTGGCAAGAGATGGGTCCTCATGAAGCTCCACGAGCGGGCAACTAGGGGAAGTTGAGCTCGTACGCACCTTCTGCTCTATTTCGGCATGCCGCCCTGAGTCGCTCGACCTCGAATCCTCGGCCTAGCCCCAAGGCTGAGCCTTGAGTCGGAATAAAGGAGCGTGGAGGTCGTCCTTCTTAAGCCTCTGTCAGTCATTGTCTATCCGCCCAATGTTTGACAGATGCCTCTTTGTCATCGCGAACGCGTAAACCGCATACGCCACCACCGCAGCCAAAGATACCACAGCGCAAAAGAGTGGTAGGTTGTTCAGGGGGCTGCAGAGGGCAATGAGAGGAATGTGCATGCCCATGATGTAGACGAGGAAGTTGGGCCGATTCCTCTTATCGGGTCTCGAGAACGCGCTGATTAGGCATATCGCCCCGATGCAGAAGAGCAAATCAAGAAGGCACGCCCCCACTGAGGCGACCATACCTTGTGGCAGAACTGCGGGGAATGGCGAGAAGGGCGCAGCCGCTATGCCAAACACCGCAACGTCGATCGCACTGATGCAGAGGGGCACTATCGCCTTTGCGCCCGCATATCCAATTGGGTTGATTCCGCAGAAAAAAGCGGTGGCTCTCGTCCCATCATCGATATCGGCCAGGAGTGCCCGCCCGAGAAACTCCACGCAGCTCGACACCCCGAGCAGCGCAACGAACGTCAGCTGCAGGTTCTCCCGCCCGAATAGGAACGCCCCCGATGTGCTGTATCGGGAGACGACGTGTGAGGCGCAGCAGAGCCCGAGGACGAGCAGCACGTTCATCGCCAGCATCCTGCCTTGGTGCCCCAAGGCCTTGCAGTCGCGTTTAATAATGGTGAGAAGCATTGGCTGGCCCCCGCCTACTCGTGAGCGATAGGTACTCGCTTTGGAAATCCTGGCTGCTGGGATACTCGGCCGGCCTTCGCTGGGCAAGCTCCTTGCCGTCCTGCATCACTATGCAACGGTCGGCGACGCTGTAGGCGAAGTCCAGGTCATGGGTCACCACAAGGGCAGAGCCGTGATTGAGCCCGCGACCTCTCAGCAGGTCTTCAAGAAGGAGCCTCGTCTCCGGATCGACGGCGTTCGTGGGCTCGTCCAGCAAGGCCAACGAGGGGCCCACCGAGAAGCCCGCCGCAAGGTTGGCTCTTTGGCGGAGTCCGGTCGAGAGGGATTTCACCGGCGCGTTTTCGTAGCCCCTCAGCGAAAAGAGCTCCAGCTGCGCTGCCGCACCTGATGCGTCCCCACCAAGAAGATCAATCCTGAACTCGATGTTGTCTGCCACGGACATGTCCTCGTTCAGCGAAAAGTGAGAATCGAGGTAGAAGATGTCCCTGTAGCTAAGAATCGCCTCCTGGTTGATTAAGGCCTTCCCGCAGCGGGGGCGGAGCGTCCCGTATATGAGGTTCAGGAGCGTGGTCTTTCCGGCGGCGTTATGTCCGAGAACGCACAAGACCTCCCGTTCGTAGAGATCGAGGGAGAAGGAGTCCAAAGCCAGCGCGTTCTGGCCCTTGTATCGAAAAGACAGATTCTGAGCCAGAATGACTTTGCGCCTGCTGCTAGGCACTATCGTACACCCCCATACCAGCCAGCACCCCACTGTTGCTCTCCGGCTTAGCTAGAGAGAAGGCCGGAACAGGGATACCCCCGTGACTTTGCCAGGGAGCATAGCCGTTTAATCCCAGCTTCACTCTTGTCAATCAGCACGGTCGCAGTCGAAACCCTAACGCAATGCCCAGTGTACCGTTTTATAAAACGCGCCGCCCGAGAAAAAGCTTTGCCATTGCGCCGCATCACAGAAAAGCGAGCTCACTTCCTATGCCCTAACCGAGCGCAAGCATCAAGGCGTTGCACAGAGCGCCAAGAAAGACATGTGCTCCAGCGGCGGTGGCAGCAATGGCAATCTCCGGGAATACCGCACATCCAGCAATATCACAAGCAACAATACTAGGCTCATTCATGTCGGTCTCCTCTCAGCTTTTCTTCCCTCGCTGTAGTAACCGGCTAGTGTGCAGACTATATCACCATTATGTTGTCTCCTCTCGCGAATCCATCGATGAACGCGATTGGCTTGGCCATTCTGGTCCTCCTGCGCGTTTTCCCATCTTGTATACACCGACCGTTCCTCTCATTACGTGCGGATTTCAGGCGAGCGAAGCTTATACCAACCTCGATGAAGACATGCCAACCCCAAGCATAGTCGGGCAATTCTCGGTTTCCTCAAATTTGTGGTTGAAGCCTCGACGACTCCGTGTTAAAGTTCTTACCTACGCGAACGATGGTTCGCAAAAACGGGTGGTGGCGCAGCTTGGTAGCGCACTTGACTGGGGGTCAAGGGGTCGCT
>ERZ773013.2463-NODE-2463-length-10161-cov-3.614981_pt1 | contig 10161 bp, 7 predicted proteins | sample MGYA00511670_ERZ773013 | MGnify/ENA primary metagenome ERZ773013 (study PRJEB29015, sample SAMEA2738120) | human oral metagenome | biome: human oral; feature: human-associated habitat; material: saliva | place: China | collected 2257 ...
GGGCCACACCCCTCATTACGCTATGTTCAGCGAGCCTGGTAGGTCAGGCAGTCCGCGCTGGTCGAGCCCACGCGAATCGCAGAAGCGGTGCACTCAAGATCGGTGTTGAAGGAGCAATCCGCCTTCTGGCAGGCGCCCACGACGGGGCTCTTGCGCTCAAGACCGCCACGAATAGACAGCGGCACGAAGGTGGAGCAGGTGCGTCCGTAGCCGATGGTGACGGCGCCGGCAGCGCAACCATTGTTGTTGTAGGAGCACTCGGAAACGGAGCAGTCCTGGACCAAGGGGAGGTCGATGGTCGTCATGATGATCTCCTTGAAGAGTCGGAATAAAGAATGAAGACACTCCAAGAATGGCGTAATTAAATTCAAAATCCACTACATCCAGTTTTTCCGCGAAATACCGCCACTTTAAGGCGCATCGATACGCGAAATACAAGAGTATTTACGAAACATTCCAACCTGCTATTGATCTAAGGCAAGCCTGCACTGATCAAAGCGAATTTGACCAAAGAACCCGTTGCTTTTCAACTCGCGCCTCCTTTGGCTTAGCCGTTTTGATCAGTCATCAAGCAGCTCAGCGTTTTCCAGCCAGGCTTCTTCCAACTCCTCAATTTCGGCACGCAAGTCTGCGGATTGCGTGGAAAACGATGTCATCTCATCCAAGACGGAAGGATCCGTTGCTACCTTTTCGGCCAAAAGGGCAAGCTCGGCCTCGACCTTTTCCAAGCGCGTGCGAAGACTTTCAATCTTTCGTTCCAAGCGCGAGGCTTCTTTCTTCGCCGCTCGCCTGGCCGCCGAATCCGTCATCCCTGCGCTCTTAGCACTGCCAGATGATTCCTCACCCGATGCATTTCCAGATTGCCCAGAACGCACCGCACTTTCCTCGCTATTGGAAGCATCCGCGGCGAAAGTGCCGCCACCGGCCTCGCGAATGCGAAGGTACTCCTCTACCCCACCGGGAAGGGCACGCAAGCTGCCATCCCCCAGAAGCGCAACTTGGTGGTCGGTCACGCGTTCAAGCAGGTAGCGGTCGTGGCTGACAACAACCAAAGTTCCCGGGAAGGCATCCAGCAGGTCTTCCATTGCCGCCAAAGTATCCGTATCCAAATCGTTTGTTGGCTCGTCAAGAAGAAGGACGTTTGGTTCAGCCATGAGCAAGCGCATGAGCTGCAGACGGCGTCGCTCGCCACCGGAAATCTCTGAAATCCTGGTCCATGCACGCTCTCGAGTAAAGCCCATCCTCTCAGTCATTTGCGAGGAGGAGACTTCCTTGCCGTCAACGATCACGCTGTGCGCAACCTGATCGACGGCCTCGACAACGCGCATATCCGAAAGATCATCAAGCTCGTGCGTATCTTGCGAAAGCGTGGCCACCTGAACGGTCTTTCCACGCTTGACGCGTCCGCTGGTTGGTTCCAGATCCCCTCGAAGCAGATTGAGGATCGTCGTTTTTCCCGCGCCATTCACGCCGACCACACCGACTCGCTCGCCGGGAGCGAGGCGCCACGTCACGTGGTCAAGAATGGTGCGCTGACCGCCTTCTGGAGTTGGGAAGGTGACGGTGACGTCCTCGAGGTCCAACACGTCTTTCCCGAGGCGTGCGGTCGCCATTTTCACCAGCTCGATGCTGTCCCTGGGCGGGGGAACGTCAGCAATTAGCGCTTCGGCAGCGGCAATATGGAACTTTGGCTTGGATGTTCGCGCGGGGGCACCTCGGCGCAGCCAAGCCAATTCCTTTGTCAATAGGTTTGCGCGTTTCTTCGCAGCGACATCAGCTTGGCGAAGGCGCTCAGCCCTGGCCAGAGTGTAGGCAGCGTAGGAGCCGTCGTAAATTTCAACGCGGCCGGGAATCTGAGGCCGAGAGCCGCCCGGATCAATCCCCGGAACAACTTCCCAAATCGTTTCGCACACGGCGTCCAGGAACCAGCGGTCGTGGGTGACCGCAATGAGAGCGCCGCTTGCACCCGGACGAGCAAAACGCGTATTCAAGTGCTGCGCAAGCCACGCAACGCCTTCCACATCCAGATGGTTCGTTGGTTCATCCAAGCAGACAACATCCGAGGGCAGCGCAAGAACTCGCGCCAGATCAACACGGCGACGTTGTCCGCCAGAAAGTGTTCCAACCTGAGCATGCAGGTCGATATCAGAGAGCAAACCAGCATGGATATCGCGAATTGCGGGCTGTGAGGCCCATTCGTATTCTTCAAGTCCGGGGTGCACCGCGTCCATCACGCGCGCGTCATCGTCAAGATGATCGCCCTGCTCAAGCATGACAATGCGTAGGCCATCACGGGTGATAAGTCGGCCGTCGTCAGGCTGCTGCAGGCAGGCTACCAAACGCAGAAGCGTCGATTTTCCAGCTCCGTTGGGGCCAAGAATACCGATCCGAGAAGAGTCTTCGACGCTGATATCAACGTCCGCAAGTAATTGACGCGAACCAGCAAGGGCTCCCAGTGACTGCGTCCCCAGTAAGTGGGCCACTCTTAGCCCTCCTCTTCTTCCACGATTGCCCCCACTGCCGGGCCGGACGTCGGTAGGACTGCGCTGACTTCACTGCTTGTTCGAAGAGCTTCAGCGAGTTCATCGGCATGTTCCCTATTACGGGTAAGGACCGCAATGGTCGGCCCCGACCCCGAAAGGATCGCTGCGCAGGCGCCCGCATCCTTTGCGTCGTGAATCGTTGTTGCAAGTTCGGGGTACAAGTGTAGAGCTGGGGCAGTCAGGTCATTGCACAGCACCGAAGCAAGTGCATCGGCATCTGCGCAAAGTGCTTGCCTCTCCATCTCACTCAGCTGTGCTGGAACGCCACCTTCTCGCAGCTGATCAAGGGTTCGAAAGACCTCGGGGGTCGACAGGCCGTGGTGCGCACGCGCCATCACCCAGTAATGATGCGGCCACAACGACTGATCCGGATCAAGCAAGGAAGTTAGGAGGTCCCCTCTCCCCTGCCCCAGAGTCATTCCGCCCATAATGCAGGCCGGCACATCTGCGCCCAGAGTACGGCCGATCTGGCAGAGCTGTTCAAGCGTCAATCCCAATCCCCACAGCTGGTTGCAGGCAATTAGAGCAGCGGCAGCATCAGCGGAGCCTCCGGCCATTCCTCCGGCTATCGGAATGCGTTTATCAACGTGAATACTTACACCGGCAGCAGTCTGAGCCCAAGGACCGGCTGCAGCCAGTTTTTGAAGCGCACGCGCTGCGCGATATGCCAAATGGGTAGTGGGATCAAGATCTGCCATCGCAGCTGTTGCAACTTCATCTACCGAGCCATCGGCACCGTAGGCCACCGTTTCAATGTGGATCCCCGGGGACTTTGAGGTACGTACAGTTACGCTTTCACGAACATTCAGGCACTCAAAGACTGTCACCAGTTCGTGATATCCATCAGCATCCGGGGCACCCGCACGAAGGATGACATTGACCTTCCCGGGTGCCGATGCACGTACCTCACGCACGGGGCTGTTCCACCCCGCCTTGCTCGCTTTCCTGCGGTGCACCTCCCAGGTCACCAGCAGCGCGGCGTTCCTTGGCGTAACGATCCTGCTCGGGAAGAGGAATCTTGCCCTCGGCACGCATTTCAAGCAAAACTGAACCGAGACGCACGTAATCGTCAATCCCCAGCTTTTCGCCTCGGATCGAGGAATCTACGCCCGCGCGATCGCACAGCTCCTGCGCGGCCTCGGCACTGCCCGCCCAATTCTTCAAAGCGGCGCGCAGGGTCTTCCGGCGCTGAGAAAATGCCGTATCGCAGACCTCGAAAGTCGCAAGACGCAAGGAGGTATCCCCGCGCGGGGTCTTTGAGCGCTGAAGCTCTACCAGTGCAGAATCCACGTTGGGAACAGGCCAGAACACCGAGCGTCCAATGGTTCCCGCGCGAGTTGCGGTACCGTACCACGCGGCCTTTACCGAAGGAACCCCGTAGGTACGCGAACCCGGCTGAGCAGCCAGGCGATCGGCGACCTCGGCCTGAACCATTACTAATGCAGACTCCAGGGAAGGGAAGGATTCCAGCATGGAGAGCAGCAGAGGAACCGCAACATTGTAGGGAAGATTCGCAACCAAGTGCGTAGGCGCCGGCCAATCATCCTCAAAGTCCTCGAGGCCATTAATCTGAACGGCATCACGATTGATCACGTGGAGGCGCTCCGCGGCCTCAGGCATTCGCTGTGCAACGGTCACTGGAAGCGCGCGGGCAAGCACCGGATCGATCTCAATGGCGCGTACCTGTGCCCCGGCTTCAAGAAGTCCAAGGGTCAGCGACCCCAGCCCGGGCCCGACCTCAATGACTTGCGTTCCTTCACCAATTCCCGCGTCGCGCACGATGCGTCGAACAGTACCGGCATCATGAACAAAGTTCTGGCCAAGGGTCTTTGTTGGGCGCACCCCCAGTGCCTGGCAGATCGCATGCACTTCAATAGGGCCAAGCAGCCCACTCTCGCTGGGCTGGGCATCGCTGGGCACATTCGGCGTGGAATATCGACGGGGAGAAGTCACGCTCCCATCCTAAAGGATCAGTACCATCCGACGGAGTTTGAATGCCCCAGCGCAGAGCACGGCGTCCCATAGCGCCCGGCGATGTACCCCAAGCCCCACTTGATCTGCGTGACCGGGTTGGTTTGCCAATCCGAACCCGCCGAAGCCATCTTGCTTCCCGGCAGTGCCTGCGGAATGCCGTAGGCGCCGGAAGAGGAGTTCTTCGCGTAGGGATTCCAGTGGGACTCACGGTTCCACAGTGCGACCAAGCATTGGAATTCGGAGTCTCCCCATCCGCGAGCGCTCACCAGGGGCTTAGCCAAAGAACGGGGATCCTCACCCGAATAGGTCAAGGGGATATCTGCCGCGACCATCGCTTGGGCAACTTCAGCTGAGTTTCCGCCCGCTGCAGTAATCTCCGAGGCCGTCGAGAGCGTCCCGAGCTTCGCGCGGTAACGGATTGATTTCGTTCCGTCAGCTTCGGTCTTTTCTTCCAGCGTTGCCTTGGGGTCCAAACCGGCTTCAATCAGCGCCTTGGGAGTGACTTCCTTTGTTCCGACCGAACGAATCTGCGCGGTAGGTTCGCGAGTGACCTTCGAATTCAGTGGTGCAGCATATGCTTCCCCACCATCAACGTTTTCACTCCAGGTCAGTTCTTCAGATTCGCCCTCAACACCCTTCGTGGTGACTTGTTCTTCACCAACGAAAAGCTGGTCGGAATCTTGACGGTGTTCCTCGAAGGGAATCGGCACTTTTCGCGGCGCAAGCGCACGTGAAACCCTGTGAATATCGATGGTCAGGCCGTCAGAATTCTTCACCTCAACACGGTCCAGGGGCCCCAGGTTGATTTTTTCTTTATTCAAGATGGCTCTGGTATCCATGCCTTCACGCGCGGTGACCTGACGCGAACTTCCGTCGACGTTAATGGTGACAGTGCGCGTCTGGGTAACCAGAGGAGTCAGACTGGAACGCGAATAGGAACGGTCGACGGCAAGAACGGCTTTTGTTGAATCCGCGCCCAAGTCTGAGAGCACGCCTTCAGCTGAGGGCGCGGTCGACCATAGCGTTGTTCGGTCTCCGTTAATGGTCAGAGTGTAGGGCTTCGCCGTGCGCACGACGATCGTCTGTCCATTTGCAACGTATTGCGAGGCTGCGGGCTGGACTTTGTCGTGCTCACCGAGCTCGATATCCGCTTGGCTCAGGACCCCTGAAACGGTGTGCGACCAAGTGGAAACCGGATAGACGATGCCATCAACTTCAAGGTTGACGGTTGAATGCGCACGGGCAATGCCCACTCCCGAAACCATAAACATGGCCAGGCTGGCTGCGCCCGCACCTGCCAAGACGCGACGTTTCGTCGGTGCCCATGAAGCGGTGCGGCTGTGGCGAGCTGCGTTCACAGAAGTCCTAGTGCTCGAGCGCACGCGGGCCACTGGCCCCATCCGGAACGGGCCTGCAGCGCCTGTGCGCGTTGGGTCTGTTCTGCTGCCGAGGCCTCGGAGGGCAGTCCGGTGCCGCCCATTGCGCGCCACGTGGAAGCAGAGAATTGGTAGAGGCCATAGTAGCCGTTACCGGTATTTGTTGCGGGGTTACCGCCCGATTCGCAGCGGGCCAGCGCTGCCCAGACTCCATCCCCGCTCACCGTTGCCGATGACGACGAGGCCGAGGACCCTGAGTTGGAGGAGGAGCTTGCTGAAGTGGTCTCCTTGGTGCCGACCTTGACGATCTTCTTGACCGGTTCGGTACGGTTTTCGCTCAGCATCTGGCTGACGACCTCTTGGCCATCACGACGCTCGACGTAGAAGCTGCGCTTGATGGAGCCGTCAGAGCCTTCCTGAACAACGCGCTTGGTTCCCTTGGCCAAGCTGGAGTCTTCTTGTTCCTCCACTTCCTTGGCCAGAGTTTCTTCGCGTTCTTCCGTGCCACGTTGAACGCGGGTGACCTTGAGGAATACGCCTTGGTCATCACTTGAGAAGGTCACGCGATCAAGGGGTGAAACCTGAACCCCTGCCTGCTGGAGCAGGTCCGAGGCATGAGTGCCTTCGTGCGCGTCAACGGTGTGGGTTTGCCCATCAGCAATGACGCGAATGTTCCCGGTTGCCGTCAGTGCAGGAAGGGTTGCGCGAGAGGTCGAGCGGTCAGCAGCGATTACCGCGCCGGTGGTGCCGACCTGGCTCATGAGGTTGTTGATATCCGTAGCGGTGGACCACGTGGGGGTTGAAACACCGTTGATATCGACCAGGTAGCGCTGCGCGCGACGAACGACGACAGTCTGACCATTCGTCACTCCTTCTTGGAGGGAGGGTGCAACTAAATCATGGGGAGAAACTTCTACACCCGCAGTTGACAGAACGTCAGAGACCTTGCCCATGAATCCCGATACGGGGATGGAGACACCATCGACTTCCAGGGTGACATCTCTAAATGACGTGGCTACCGATGTCCCGGCGATACCGGTGATGGCAAATGCTGCAACTGCAGCGCTGGCAATGACTGCCTTGCGCGAGGGGTGGAAATTCACGTAACTCCAGACTTCGTAGGATTCGCCCTGGCAGCTTCATAGAAGCGCAACTCGCATGCGAGCCTGCGGCGAACGAACAGTTCACACGCTACAGGGTTCCGAATAGACCAAGCGAGCGTTAGTGATGGGCACCATAAACATTTACATCATTAATCACATTCGTCACACATGTAACAAATATCCGGTTTCGCGACGTGAGAGATTGATTGCTCAAATTGGCGTTTATTCAGTGTTGAACATTAGGATAAAGGCAGATTTCAACCGCTGCGATGAAGGGATCGTGAATGATGATGTCACGTCACCGCGGGATTTGGGCGTTCGCTACATGTGCACTCTTGGGAGTATCCATGGCAGCTTGTGGTTCCGGATCCACAACGGGCGACGGCTCAGAGCCAAGCTTCGAGAAGACCGTCTTCTTTAGTACTGCGCCGAATGACAAACTGCGCGACCTCAGCTCCGTCTCCCCTCAGCCCGAAGGCAAGGAAACTTTCAGCGCAGAGGATTCAAAGCGTTTCCTCGGCAGCTACTCACTGGGTTTTGATCGCACATCAAAAGCCGTCCACGCCTTCACTGACCGTGGTAATTTCGCCTTCACTCTTTTAGGCGCATCAAAGCTTCCTCAAACGACCAATGATGGAAAGTCAATCATCAAGATCGACTACAAGTTTGAGAACCATGCAACTGGCGCAAAGGAATCGCCCGATAATGCGCTGCGCTGGGTTTTCTACGCAAGCACATCACCGCTTCCTGGAACTGATGAGGCAAAGGCACTCCTAGCCGGTTCAGGCGATCAGAATGATGTCCCGATTTTTAAGCTTTCCGATGTGGATGCGCAGCTATTGAAGGCCCCCGATACCAGCCAATTTACCTCCGACGACCCGCAGGTGAAGGACGCTCAGGAGCCCCAGGGATACAGCGGTTATCAGGCTGAGGATAAGCAGAAAACCTACTCATCCCTTTTCGTCGCACAGGGCGATCCGAATTCGACCAAGTTCTCCTTGGCTATGTGCACAAACGGTAAGGGACTCACCCCGGACATCTACTGCCAGACCGTCCAACCTCTGGAGGCAACGATCAAATGAGCTTCTCACGCTTTTTCACACGCACCATTGCGGCCTTGAGCATTGTCACTCTTGCCTCCTTTGCACTCCCATCCGCAGCTCGCGCTGACGATTCCGTCAACCAACTCAAGAATGACCCCACCGCATTCGAATGGCTCGAAGGCGTGCAGGAAGTCAATCAGGGCGACCAATTCATCATCCCCACCAAGGTCAAGCTCACCGATTTTGAAAAGCGAAAGTCAGATCAGGACGATAGCAAGACATCGAGGAACGCAACCCCATTCGCGGTCTATTCCGACGCAGCATTGGATGTGGATCTGGGGTTTCACCTCAGTACGTACGGAGCTTATGAAGGTATTTCAATCTCGCCTTCGGGGACCGGTCTATGGTCGCGGTCACACGCAAGTCCCCTTGCAGACATCACTGGCTCTTCAGGCTGGGGTTTGCTCCCCATGTACTACCTTGTTCAATACAACGACTTGCAAACCGGCAAGCTTCTTGAACACCCGATAGTTCGCCGCATTCGCGTCAGCGACAAGGGCTTCCTTCCCCGCCCGAAAAACATCTCGGTGGACGAGGAAGCCAACGGCACTTTCAGTGTGTCATGGGATCCGGTCGAAGGCGCTGACTCCTACTACGTTGTCTTTCTCAATTCCACCGATAAGGATGGAACGACTAAGCTCAGCCCACAGCTTGTTGCAACGACAAATCAAACCTCGTGGAATTCTGATCAACGGGCTGATGACGAACCCCAACGAGATCGCACTCTCAACACCGCACTGGATGCATTCCTGACCGTCCGGGAAGATTCCAAAGGCGGCTCACTCAAGGGCTGGCTGACAGACGAGGAGCTTGACCGTATCCTCAACGGCAAGGGAACACAAGTTTCGGTCATCGCGAAGAAGAACGCAAAGATCTCGAAAATGTCCGATTTTATCGATATCGCAAATACCCTTGGAAATACACCTATTCGAATTGCTTCCAACGCACTCCAGCAGCTCGGTCTGGATCGCTGGGGATTCGATAATTTAAGTGAGCTTCCCGCTCAAATCCCCGTGACGATGGCCGATGGGCACACTCGTATGCAGACTTTGGTTGTCGATCCCGAAAAGAGCTGGATTGAGAGCTCAAACCCGAAGACGGTCAAAGATCCTGAAGCAAAACTCAACGTCGTCTACCACATCGGAAATACTCGCTTCACCAGCTCCTACATTGTCAAGAATTTCGATCCATCGACCTACACCGAGGATCTCCAGAAGCTGAAGAAGGATCAGGAAGAGGCAAATACCGGTTACTTTGCGCCCAATCTGACCTACACCAAGGAAGTCCAAAACAAGGAATCCAAGGACAATGTGGCGCGAACCTTCCCAGATACTCCCGTGCAGGTGTTGGGGACAACGCCGCTGTCAAAGTTCATCGCTGCGAACTTGATGATGGGATATACAAATATCGATCTTTCACAGTTCCCAGAAGCAGAATCTGACTCACGAATTAAAGCAGCAGTGGTCGAGGCAAAAGATCAAAACGGTCTGGTTCCCTTCATCATCGGCTATCAATACGCTCCGAAAGACAAGGTCCTGCATGTCACCTTGGGAACCGAAGGCGCAACCGATCAGCATCTTGCACCCAAGGATTATTCGGGCCAGATCAATAGCAAGGCCGACCAAGTGGTCGCAGAGATCATCAAGCCCGGAATGGATGAGGAAACCAAGGTCCGAACCATTAACTCCTGGATCATTAACCATACGACCTACAACTATGACGGGTTGGAAGGAAGCGATAAAGTCTGGGCGCAAACAGGTACTCTGACGCCTGAATACACCCCTGACCACGATTCGGGCGGTATTTTCTTCAAGGGAACAACCGTGTGCGAGGGCTACGCAAACACATTCCAACTTCTCGCAACCAAGTCGGGTGTCGCCTCAGTAGTGATCACCGGTAAGGTGACTTTCTCTGATGGTAGTGGCGGTGGCCACGCCTGGAATCAGGCTAAAATCAACGGCACGTGGAAGACCGTGGACGTTACCTGGAATGATGGAGGAGACTCACGTCAAGAAGCGATTGAAACTCGATACCTCATGATCGATAACAACTCGCCTCTCCT
>ERZ773013.2464-NODE-2464-length-10160-cov-4.283028_pt1 | contig 10160 bp, 6 predicted proteins | sample MGYA00511670_ERZ773013 | MGnify/ENA primary metagenome ERZ773013 (study PRJEB29015, sample SAMEA2738120) | human oral metagenome | biome: human oral; feature: human-associated habitat; material: saliva | place: China | collected 2257 ...
CGTGATGAGCCGAGGCATCGACGTCGAGGGCATCGACGCCGTGGTCAACTTTGACGTGCCCATGGATCCCGAGGACTACGTGCACCGCATTGGCCGCACCGGTCGCGCCGGTGCGACGGGCCACGCCTACACCTTCATGGCACCCGACGAGGTGAGTCCCCTGCGCGAGACAGAGTACTTCACCAGGAAGCTCGTGCCCGTATGGGACCTGCCCGGCTTTAACTACGACGAAGGACGCATTATCCCACAGTCCGGACGTTCCACCACCAAACCCACGCGCACGATGTTCTCGGGCTCCAAGGCCCGCGGTCGTGGCTTTGGCGGTGGCCGATACGGCCGACACTTCTAGGGGCCGCCTCCAGGGACCTCGGCGACGGAAGCGGGGGAAGGGGTGCAGCTAGGCACCGCCACGGTAACGAGCAAGCCACGACTCACCCACAAGAGGTATATCCATGAAGCAGCAGCGTCCATATCCGCAAGTCATCGTTACGAGAAGGGCCGCCCGCGCCCTTGCCGGCGGACACCCCTGGGTCTTCGAGGGCGAAGTCATCCGCATGGAGCCAGCGCCCACGGACGGACGCGCTGCCCAGAACGGCGACGTGGTGGACGTGGTCGAGGAGAACGGCACCTGGCAGGGCGTGGGCCTTCTCTCCGAGCAGAGCAAGATTCGCGTACGCGTCGTGAGCCGCAATGCCAACGACAGCATCAACGAGGCATTTTGGGCGCGCAAGCTCCAGTGGGCGTGGGACTATCGCAAGGCAACCATGGGCTCGCGTGCGCTGCCTGACTGCGAGCCGGACACCAACTGCTGCCGCGTGCTCTTCTCGGAGGCGGACGGGTTTCCGGGCCTCATCATCGACCGCTACGAGGACGTGTTGGTCTCACAGGTAGGAACCGTGGGCATACAGCGCCTGCGCCCCACGCTCTACCCGCTGCTGCTCTACGTGCTGCGCACGGACGGCCAGGACATTCGCGGCATCTACGAGAGAAACGACGCTCCTTCTCGCCTCAAGGAGGGGCTTGCGCAGGAGAAGGGCTGGTGGGCCGAGAACGACCGGCCTGTGCCGGAAAGCACGCGCGTGATTGCGCACGAGAACGGCATCGCCTACGACCTTGACCTCGAGAACAGCCAGAAGACCGGGTTCTTCCTCGATCAGAAGTACAACCGTCGTGCCGTGCGTGAGCTGGCCCGCGAGCGCCGCGTGCTCGACTGCTTCTGCCACGTGGGGCCGTTTGGCCTCAACGCTGTGGCGGGTGGCGCTGAGTTTGTGCGCCAGGTCGACGTAAGCCAGACGGCCATCGACCTGGCACGCGAGAACGCCCGTCTCAACGGCCTTGAGGCAACGATGGACTTCACCTGCGCAAACGTGCTGGAGTATCTGCCCGCGCTTGTCTCGGACAAGAGGCGTCTGCGCGAGGAGGGCGGCCCCTTCGACCTTATCGTCCTTGACCCGCCGGCGTTTACCAAGAGCCGTGGAACCGTGGACCACGCCGCCCACGGCTACCGAGAGATCAACGAGTGGGCCATGCGGCTTCTGCCGCGCGGCGGCTATCTTGCAACATGCAGCTGCAGCCACTTCATGACGCGCGGCCTTCTCGCCCGCGCCATTGCCGAAGCCGCACACAACGCAAGTGTTCAGCTGCGTCAGATTGAGGAGCGCCAGCAGGCACCGGACCACCCCATCCTGTGGGGTGTCCCCGAGACCCACTACCTGGATTTCTTCATGTTCCAGGTGGTATAGGGCTCTTGCCTGCTGTTATATGGCTTCTTAGAGCTGGATCGATTATTGGGAATTATTTTACTCGAGAATTCATTAGTAGCGGATGGCGAAATTCGTCAGTACGGGTTGCAAAATTTCATTAGTAGAGCCTGTTAGAATTCATCAGCAGCACTGAGTAAGACTCATTTGCATGACTCATCAAGATAACAAGGGCGCGCCTTTTGAGACTTACGTCATCTCCGAGGTACTTAAAGCAGACTACGAGCAGGGCCAAAAACCACAGCTGTCGTACTGGCGCGATACACGCAAAAACGAAATCGACCTAATAGTTCAACATGATCTAAAGCCGGTACAGGTTATAGAGATAAAGTCATCCGCCACCTACAATGCGCGGTGCTTCGACATTCTCAACAAAGTAGGCGAAAACGACTTGGGGCTTGCGCCGAAAGCGCGTGCGGTCGTGTATGGGGGCGCATCTCCCCTGCACACGCAATGGGGGACGAGATCCCCTTTAGTAATGTCCACGATGCAGCCATTACATGGCTGAGCTAGGCAGCCGGGCTAGGCAGCCCCCGCACGTTCCAAATTGTGTGGGGGCGGGCACAAGAGAAGAGTCGCCTACCACGATGAGCCGCGCAGGTACTCCGCCATGTGTGGCGTCGACAGACGCACGTAGCCCTTGCCGTCTGCCTCGATGACGTGCTCTTTTATGAGGCTCGTACGGTACTTGCTTACCCAGCTCGAACTCCTGCTGCACCTCTCTGCAATATCCGACACCGCAGTAGAGCCAGGCGCATCGACGGCAACTGCCTTCACGAACTCCCGCTGCGCGGGGGTAAGCCCGTCCATGATTGGTGCGCAGACCGCCTCGCCAAAAGCCACCACGGCATCGCCGGCACCACGCTCGACATCGGCTCGTTCGATGGTCTTGGACCCCCTTCGGTCCGCCGACTGCCACATGTAGTAGCCAACAAGCTGCACCATATAGGGATAGCCGGCCGCCGCCCGCGCTGCCGCCAGGGCATCCTCCTGGCCAATCTCCTTGCCGGATTCCCTGACCGCATCCACGTATGCAGCGCGAACGTCGGCGAGGGGAACCTCGGCGAGCACCTGCTGCTGGCTGCGCCGCAAGAAGGTGAGAACCTTGTTGTTGAGCACCTCGTCGACCATAGAGGGCAGAGCAGCGAACACAAACGCCACTCCGTGCTTCCTTGCATCCGAGACATCCCGCATGTCCTCGTCCCTCAGGACGTGCTGGATGGCGGTGGCCACGGCAACCAGATCTTCCTCCGAGGCGGCCTGTGCCTCGTCGATGGTGAAGAGAACGCCCTTTCCATCCGGCATTCGCTTGAGCCTGGCCTCGATGGCCCCCCTCAGCGTAAGCGCCGCGTTGCTCGGCGAGATACTAACGCTCCCCAGGCTGGCAGAGACCATTCCTCCTACCCCCACGGAGGGGCTGATCGTCGCACCGCCAAACCTAAGGCCGCCGGAGGAGAGGGCCGTTACCAGCCGCTCACACAGACCATTCGATGCCGTGTCAGAGACCACAGCCCAATCGTGCTTCTTGGCAACGCGTCCGAGCTCGGTAAGCATGACTGTCTTCCCAAACCCGCGCTGGCCCGAGATGAGCATCAGGCGGCCTGGAGCACCGGCGCCATTGTCCAGGGCCTCCTCGAAGTCTCGTATGACCGATTCCCTGCCAATGAGAATGGGCGGCATCTTGCCGGCGGTGGGCTTGAAGGGGTTCATTGGGCATACCCTCCCTGTGGTTTCACACCGTTCTACACGAACTTATACCGTCTTGCACGATTTTATACCGTCTTGCCCCGTCCGACGAGACCCCGACCCGGCCACGCGCCTCACGTCGCCGCTAGCCATTGCTCTTCCGACGCGCCCGGAAGAACGTGCGCAGCTGATCGGCAGCCTCGTCCGCAAGCACGCCCGACGTCACCTCGAAGGCGTGGTTTAGCCGCGGGTCATGGCTTACGTCAAAGAGCGTGCCCAGTGCGCCGCCCTTTGGGTCAGGCGCGCCGTACACGCAGCGGTCCACGCGCGCGTTCACCATAAGCCCGGCGCACATGAGGCACGGCTCGAGCGTCACATAGACCGTGCACCCCGAAAGCCGCCAACGGCCAAGCGTCCGCGCGGCCTCCTCCATGGCGAGAAACTCGGCGTGCGCCGCAGGATCTGCGTCCTCCTCGCGACGGTTGTGCGCACGCGAGACAACCTGCCCCTCGCACACCACCACTGCACCTATCGGCACCTCGCCCTCGTCTGCGGCTGCGGCAGCCTCTTCAAGAGCGATTAGCATGAACCGAAGGTCTTCTGCAACGGTATCCGTGTTGTTGCTCCGCTCGTCTCGGCTCATCGCTCGCCCCTCTCGTGCAGTCGGCCCAACTTCCCCGTCGTATGCGTTAGGATATATCCACGCACCCAACGGAGGGGTGGCAGAGTGGTTGATTGCAGCGGTCTTGAAAACCGCCGGGCGCCTTGCGTCTCGAGGGTTCGAATCCCTCCCCCTCCGCCTCACGCGTCCCGTCAGGGAGCATTGCACGAAGCTCGCGATCCCGGCACGTCCGCCACGAACAGCCCGCTTGAAGGGAGCCCCCACATGATTGTCGTCGTTATCATCATCGCCATCGTCACTGTTCTTGCCATCTGGTTTGTAAGCATCTACAACGGCATCGTTCGCAAGGATAACCGCTGCGACAACGCCTGGCAGACCATCGACGCGCAGCTCCAGCGCAGGAACGACCTCATCCCCAACCTGGTCGAGACCGTGAAGGGCTACGCGGCACACGAGTCCGGCACGCTCACTGCCGTTACGCAGGCGCGCGCCGCCGTCATGTCCGCCAAGACGCCCGAGGAGAAGATGGCCGCCTCCAACGTGCTCTCCGACACGCTGAAGTCGCTCTTTGCCGTCTCCGAGGCATATCCCGAGCTCAAGGCCAACACAAACTTCCAGCAGCTGCAGTCCGAGCTCTCGGACACCGAGAACAAGATCAGCTACGCGCGCATGAGCTTCAACGACTGCGTGCTCGAGTACAACAACGCCATCGAAACCTTCCCGGGCAACGTTGTTGCCGGTTCCAAGTTCAAGGAGCGTCAGGGCTTCGAGGTGCAGTCCGAGGCAGCGCGCCAGGTGCCGCAGGTCAAGTTCTAGTCTCTTCTCGGCGATAGTCACAGGTCCGGCGCCGGCGGGGTGACACACCCCGCCGGCTTTTTGCTGCCGCCACCTCTCCCTTCTCGTTCTTTATCGTTATTTGGGAATTTCGATTTGCGCGACCTGCGGAAACGTGGCACTCGATTCTCAAATACCGATAAAGAACGAGGGACGGGTGCGCCGCGGGGACACCACCCACCCTCTAACGTGGAGATTGGCGAATCGTTACGCAAACCAATGGGCCCAACAGCCCACGTCGCAGGCCCTCGTGTACAATGGCCTGTGCGCAGGGACTGGTGTGTCTCGCGCGGTCATCAAAGGTCAAAGAGAAAGGCTTCCATGAAACCTCGACCTCACAGTCGATGACCCCTCCGGCGTGCTACAGGCAGCCCGCCGCATGGGGTGCCGTTACACCACATATGCCGAGTGCGTAGCCTTACCCGGGTGCACGCCGGCAGAGAAGGAGCACGCATGATCTACCTCTCCCAACTTCTGGGAAACCCGGTTCTCGACCTAAACGGCGAGAAGATAGGCACCGTTTCTGATCTTGGCATCGCCACCGGCGAAGTCTTTCCCTGCGTCACCAGCCTTGCGTTCATGGGTCCCGGCCATACGCCGTTCATGATCAGCTGGCGCAAGTACGTCGACACCTACGACGAGCGCGAGGTGCACCTCAAGGTCGTCGCCACCGACATTCGCTTCTCCTACCTGCAGCCAAACGAGGTCCTTCTCGCACGAGACATCCTCAACAAGCAAATTGTTGATACCCGCGGTATGCGTGTGGTGCGCGTAAACGATCTTAAGCTCTCGGACACCAACTCCACCCAGCTGCGCCTCCTTGGTGCCGAGGTGGGCATCCGCGGCATCCTTCGCTCGCTCTCCCCCGGCATCGAGAGACTGGCGCTGCGCATTGCGCACACGTTTGGCAAGCAGCTCCCCGAGAAGATTATCGCGTGGAGCTACATGGACCTCGTCGAGCGCGACCTCTCCGACGTCAAGCTCTCGGTCTCGCACAAGACCCTCGACGACATGCACCCCGCCGACATTGCCGACATCATCGAGCGCCTGGACCCGCGCCTGCGCGGGCAGGTCTTTGCCCAGCTTGACGACGAGCAGCGCGCCGGCGCCATGGCCGAGCTGGATGACGACGCCATGGCCGCGCAGATCATGGGCAGCATGGACGAGGCCGACGCGTCGCGCATCCTCTCTGAGATGGACCCGGACGACGCAGCCGAGCTCGTCTCCGAACTTGATTACGACAAGGCCGAGAAGCTCCTCAAGCTCATGGGCATCAACGAGCAGAAGGCCATTCGCCAGCTCCTCGGCTACCGCGAGGACACGGCGGGCCGCATCATGACCTCCGAGGTGGTTTCTCTCCCCGAGGACAAGACCGTAGCCGATGCCGTAGAGCGCCTTCGCGGTCTGGACGAAGACTTCGAGAGTGTGCGCTACGTCTATCTCACCGACGAGGACGAGAAGCTCTCGGGCGTGATCACGCTCGGGCACCTCATCGTGTCGGAACCCGACACCCACCTCGAGGACATTGCCACCAAGGAGCTCAAGACGGCAAGCCCCGAGGACGACCAGGAGGACGTTGCGCAGGACATCGCCAAGTACAACCTGCTGGCCATGCCCGTTGTGTCCGACGACGGCAAGCTGTTGGGCATCGTGACCGTCGATGACGCGTTGGACGTCCTCGAGGAGGAGCACGCCGAGGACCTGCAGATTGCCGGCGGTACCAGCTCCGACGCGGATGGCACCGAGCATGCGCACGACCTCGTGTGGCTGTTGCGCCGCAACGTCTGGTTCTTCTTCTGGACCGCTGCCACCGCTGTCATCTCCCTTGCCTTCAGGACCGATACCGACACCTTCACCGGGGCGCTTCTCGCCTGCGCTGCGATGCCGCTTGCCCTCGTGGTGGCAGATGACTCCGTGAGCTACGTCACCAACTTCTTCCTCGAGAACGACCCGGACGATGAGGACTCCCCCTCGACGCTTGGCTTCACGCTGCGAAGCATTGGAACCGGGCTCGTCTTTGCCTTCATCTGCACGCTGCTGGTACTGGCCTTTGTGAGCCTCGCGCTGCCGAGTGCGGCCGACGCGGCGCTTGCCCATGCGCTACAGCTGGGCTTCACCGCTGCGGCCGTCTCGGTACTTGTCTCGTTTGCGCTCACGCCTATCTACCTCGTGGTTCTTCGTAAGCGCGACGAGAACAACCAAGAGACCTCGGGCTTTGCGCTCGCCGTAATCTCGATGATCATCGCCGCCGTGGTGTTTGCCATCGCCATTGCCGTGACCGGCACGACCGGAATCATCCTGGGGTAGGCCCATGGCAGAGGCAAAGGACAACGAGCAGAAGACGGGCAAGAAGGCAGGGCGGCTTGCCATTCTCGCTGCCATGGGGCCCGGGCTTCTCACCGCCATGGCCGGCAACGACGCCGGCGGCATTGCGACGTACTCCTCGACCGGAGCCACCTACGGCTACGGCATGCTCTGGACCGTGCCGCTCATGTGCGTCCTGCTCATCGTGGCGCAGGAGACGGCCGCGCGTATGGGCTGTGCCACGGGCAAGGGGTTCGCAGCGCTCATCCGGGAGCAGTTTGGCGTGCGCGTCTCGGCCATCGCCATGCTTGCCCTTGTCATCTCCAACTTCACGGTAACCCTCTCGGAGTTTGCCGGCATTGCCTCGAGCGTGGAGCTCTTTGATATTCCACTGCAGGTGAGCGTGCCCATTGCGGGCATTGCCACATGGCTTCTCACGCAGAGCGGCTCCTACCACCGCGTCGAGAAGATCCTGCTGGCGCTCTCGTGCGTATTTCTCACCTACATCGTGAGCGGCATCATTGCCAACCCCGACTGGGGCCTGGCGCTCAAGGACACGGTGGTGCCGCAGTTCTCGAACGACCCTGGATACGTGTCGCTGCTGGTGGCAAACGTTGGTACCACCATCTCGCCGTACATGCTCTTCATGGTGAGCTCGAACGTGGTCGAGAAGAACCTCAAGGGCTCCGACATCCCCGGCCAGCGTGCCGACAACGTCTCAGGCGTGATTGCCGCCGAGATCACCACCTGGTTCATCATCCTCACGACCGGCACCGTGCTCTACCCGGCAGGCGTCACCGTGAACAGCGCGGCCGACGCGGCCCAGGCGCTCGTGCCGCTCGCCGGCCAGTACGCCTCGCTGTACGTCACCGTCACGCTCGACGAGGGCACCGATGGCAAGACGCTCGAGAACACTGCCTCCTTCGTGAACCCGCCCGAGTACGACCAGAACCCGAACAACAACTCGGCGAAGGCCTCGATCTCCGTCAAGCACCGCCTGTCCGGCAAGGTCTACTACGACGCCAACGACTCCTCCTCCTACACCAACGGTGAAGAGGGCTTCAAGGACATCACGGTCGAGCTCCTTCGCCCTGACGGCTCCGTCGTCGCCACCACCACGACCGACGCTGACGGCAACTACTCCTTCACGCGCCTGGCCGCCGGCGACTACACCGTCAAGGTCACCAAGGCCGGCGCCATCGCCGACCTGACACAGACCGAAGACCCCGACGCCACGAAGGACTCCACCTCCGGCACCGTCACCCTGAACGCGGGCAACCCCGTCCAGGAGAACATCAACTTCGGCTACGTCAAGAAGCACTCGATCTCCGGCACCGTCTACCTCGACCAGAACCGAGACAAGACGAAGGACGGCGGCGACATCGCCCAGTCGGGCGTCACCGTGAAGCTGGTTGACCCCTCCGGTAACGTCGTGGCCACCACGACGACCGACGCTGACGGCAACTACTCCTTCACCGGACTGAACGACGGCACCTACACCGTCCAGGTCGACAAGACCGGCCCGCTCGCCTCCACCGAGCAGACCGAGGACCCCTCCGGTCAGGGCGACTCGCGCTCGCAGGCCATCACCTTCACGCGCTCCGACCCCGACGTCACCAACGTCAACTTCGGCTACGCGGAGGACTACACGATCTCCGGCACCGTCTACTACGACAAGGACCGCTCTGAGACCCTGAACAACGGCGAGCCCGGCTTCGACGGCATCACCGTCAACCTCCTCAACGAGGCCGGGGCAACGGTCGCTACGACCACGACGAAGGCGGACGGCACGTACTCCTTCGCGAAGCTGCCCGCCGGCACGTACACCGTCAAGGTGGAACCCTCCGACCTGCTGAAGAAGCTTGAGCAGACCGAGGACCCCGATGGTACGAAGGACCACACCTCCGGCGTGGTCCAGGTGAATCACGACAACCCCTCCGTGCAGAACGTGAACTTCGGTTACGCCACGAACTACACGATCAAGGGCACGATCTATCGTGACGCCGACCGCTCCGAGTCCCTTGAGGACGGCGAGAAGCTCTACCAGGGCGTGACCGTCGACCTCCTCGACAACGCCGGTAACGTCGTGGCCACCACGACCACCGACGCTAGCGGTGCCTACGCCTTCACCAACCTGGAGGAAGGCACCTACAAGGTTCGCGTCCGCAAGGAAGGCCCCATCGCCGACCTCGACCAGACCGAGGACCCCGACGCCACCAAGGACAACACCTCCGGTGACATCACCCTCGAACTGAACGACCCGATCAAGGAGAACGTCAACTTCGGGTACATCTCGGACAACTCAATCTCCGGCACTGTCTACCGCGACGACAACCGCTCCGGTGCCCTGAACTCCGGAGAGTCCGGCTACCCCGAGCAGACCGTGCAGCTGCTCGATAAGGATGGCACCGTCATCGCGACGACGAAGACCGACGCGAACGGCATGTACTCCTTCGACAAGCTGCCCGACGGCACCTACTCCGTGAAGGTCGTGAAGGACGGTGCCCTGGCCGACACCGAGCAGACGGGCGACCCCGACTCGACGCTGGACAACGCGTCCGAGCCGATCACCCTGGACGAGGCCAACCCGACCAAGAAGGACGTCGACTTCGGCTACGTGCCCGACTACTTCATCAAGGGCACGATCTACCGCGACGGCAACCGCTCCGGCGCGCTGGACACGGACGAGAAGCTCTACGAGGGCGTGACCGTTCAGCTGCGCGACGCGGACGGCACCGTTGTGGCCACAACCATGACGGATGCGGACGGCGCTTACTCCTTCGACAAGCTCCCCGCAGGCACCTACACCGTCACGGTCGTTCAGGATGGCCCCATCGCTGGTCTCGAGCAGACCGGTGACCCGGACGCCACGAAGGACAACGCCTCTGAGCCCATCACGCTGAACAACGACAACCCGTCCAAGACGGACGTCAACTTCGGCTACGTGAACAACA
>ERZ773013.2465-NODE-2465-length-10157-cov-3.503366_pt1 | contig 10157 bp, 7 predicted proteins | sample MGYA00511670_ERZ773013 | MGnify/ENA primary metagenome ERZ773013 (study PRJEB29015, sample SAMEA2738120) | human oral metagenome | biome: human oral; feature: human-associated habitat; material: saliva | place: China | collected 2257 ...
AATGCAGCGTAGACGGTACATGGCAACAAGGCACTGCCGCTTACGACAAACGCGGCGTGGCAGCTTTCGTTCCCGTTTGGAAATCAGAGAACTGTATCCAGTGTAACAAATGTGCCTTCGTTTGTCCTCACGCAACTATCCGTCCGTTCGTCCTCAATGAGGAAGAGCTCAAAGGTTTCAAGGGCAAAACGATCGACATCAAGGCTCCTGCAGCTCTAAAGGGCATGCACTTCGTTCAGCAGGTGAACGTGCTCGACTGTCTCGGTTGCGGCAACTGTGCCGATGTTTGTCCAGGTATGCGCGGTAATAAGGCACTCGAAATGGTTCCGTTCGACAGTCAGCTCGACCAGGCCGACAACTGGGACTACTGCGAGAAGAACGTAACGTCTAAGCAAAACCTCGTAGACATCAAACAAAGCCCGAAGAACAGCCAGTTTGCTACTCCGCTCTTCGAGTTCTCCGGTGCTTGTGCAGGCTGCGGTGAGACTCCATATGTGAAACTTATCTCTCAGCTTTTCGGTGACCGTGAGATGATCGCCAACGCTACCGGTTGCTCGTCTATCTACTCTGCTTCTGTTCCTTCTATGCCTTACTGCAAGAACGAGAAGGGGCAGGGGCCTGCCTTCAACAGTTTTAATCGCACCTTTATGGAATTGAAATACCCCAATGGCGAAGCGGAGATCATCAAAGTGACGGTTTTAATCGCACCTTTATGGAATTGAAATCGTGGAAGGCCGGCAAGTCGGTAAAGGTCAAGTGCATGGAGCGTGAGGCCACGATCCCTTATCTGAGCGGCTCGTTCGTGCTCACCCAGGTGGAGGAGGAAGCCCCCGCCAATGACGACACGACCTTCAAGGGCACGCTCAAGAACGACGGTGAGCCGGACTCTATCGACGAGACCCAGATCACCGAGACCGCAGTGTAACGGCTTTCTTCAAGCACATAATAAATCATCGATCCAGGGGCGGAGCGGCTATCGACCGTCCCGCCCTTTTTCATTGCGCATCAGCATTGCTGATGCCTACGAGACACAATAACCGATAGCAACAATAAACAATACGCAACATGAGAACGATAAAGATCACTATTGAGAACAAGGAATATCCCATGCGGGCAACCATGGGAGCGATGGATATCTTCAGGAAGGAGACAGGTAAGGACCCGTCCGAGATGCGGCAGGACAGCCCTGTTGATATTGCCGTCTTCATCTACGGCTGCGTGAAGAGCGCATGCCGTAAGGACAAGGTGACTTTCCCTTACTCCCTTGAGGAATTCGAGGATAGTGTTGACATCGACACAATCATCGGATGGAGTGATGAGCTTAGCAAGCTCACCCCACAGTCGGATGATCCAAAAAAAAAGGGCAAGTAGCGACCTATGGCGAGCTCTTCGGTTACGGTGTCGGAGTTGTCGGATTGTCCGTTGACGACTTCCTTGACATGGATACCGACGACTTCGATGCCGTGTGCAAGAGTTTCGGAAACCACGAGGAACAGCTCGAGCGTGAAAGGTGGGAACGTATGAGACTGTTGGGACTCATGACCGTTCAGCCATGGTCGAAGAAGAAGCTGACCGCCGAGAAACTCCTTCCTCTTCCGTGGGACAAGCAGGACGGCACCCTGAAGGATGCCGCACAGAGCTGCGAAAAACGGCTCAGCAAGGAAGAGCACATGAAGCGGGCTGTGGAGATGCTGAAACTGTTAGGTGATAAATACTGATATGAGCACGACGATATACGACGACCCGTCGAAATACAAGGGTAAGGAATGGGACGAGCTGCTTCAGGTCTTCAACAAACGAGACTTGAAAGCATCTCTGAAGGGCGCGTACCGTATGGCAGGCAAGGAGATTCTTCAGATAGCCCGCCAGAAGCTTATGTCGAGCGGCATAGCCCATGCCTCGAAACTCAAGAAGGACATAAGACTGAGGGTCTATCCCCGTGGGAGCGGCTTTATGATCACGGTCAAGCCCCACGGCAGAACGCAAGGCTATCATACCAACAGGTTCGGCTTGCAGAAGCCGGTGGTGATGTGGGCAGAGGAAGGAACGAAAGTGAGATACGTCCGTAAGGGTGGCGGTCAGAAGGTGCAGACCTCCGACGGCAAATGGGTCACCTTAGGCAGAAGAAGAGGGCAGATGCCCGCTTACCATTTCTTAGACGGCATAGAGGATAAGGGCGGTCCTATTATAGAGCGTGATTTGACTCCGGCTATAGAGAGCCAGGTTATGAAGAGAGCTTCCCGGTACGGATACTGAATATCAGTCGACGAACCAAGGGAATGAAGAAGAACAGTCGATGTTAGTGCAAGCAAGCAGAGCCAGCGGAGGCACGATGAAGAAGATAGCAATGAAAGCATCCGCCGCCAGTTTAATGTTTCCGCAGTTAAAAGCCGTGATGTACACGATAACATCAACTACGAGAAGTAATCCAAGAACAACTGTAGTCTTTTCCGACAGCTTTCTGTTCTTTCTTTTTCTTTCTTCAGACTTTTTGCTCATACTGAGATTTTGTTATTTTCACAGGCAAAGATATGTATAATCGCCAATACTGTTGTAATAAAATAAGAAAAAGATGGCAAAGGACATAAAATTTAACATAAAGTTAAACATCGACGGTAAGAATGTTGTTGTCCAGGCCTCGGAGAGTGTGAGAGAGCTTCAGCGCCATCTCGCCGCCGCCAAGACTGGCAGCGAGCGTTTGGGCGCAGCCCTTATCCGTTTCAACCAAGCGTCGCGTGTCTTTTCAAATATCAGTGACTCCTTAGGCTCTCTTAACGGCGTTATGTCCGGTTATATCTCCAAGGCAAATGCCGCCACGGAGGCTCAGACGAAGCTGACTACCATCATGCGCCAGCGTATGGGGGCCACGGAGGCTGATACGGCTGCTATAAACGGGGCGGTGGCAGCACAGACCAAGTTAGGTATCGTAGGGGGTACAGTGCAGCGCAGCGGTCTTCAGCAACTGGCCACCTTCGCTTCTCATCGTGCGACCTTGGAGACGTTGCTTCCGGCGATGAACAACCTCCTTGCCCAGCAGAAAGGGTTGAACGCCACGAGCGAGGACGCGGTAGGCGTGGCCAACCTCATGGGTAAGGCGTTGATGGGTAATGTCGGTGCGCTCACTCGTGTAGGTATAACTCTTACTGATCACCAAAAAGAGCTCATCAAGACAGGTGATGAGTACACAAGAGCCACGACGCTTGCTCAGGCCATCACCGACAATGTGGGCAACATGAATTCGGAGCTTGCCAAGACAGACGCGGGTAAGGCGAAGAAGGCCCAGATGGCCTTTGCGAGCCTTGAGGTGACAATCGGCAAAGCGATAGCTCCATTTCAGGGTCTTATGAATGAGTTTACGCAGATAGGCTTTGCCATTGGCGGCGCAGGTCAATTGGTCACAGCTATGGGAGGTCTGTCCCGTGCTATCGGCATAACGACACTTGTCACGTCTATGTGGCATGCGAGGACAGTTATGAGTACGGCTGTCACTAACCTTTTCGCAGCAGCACTGAATGGTGCATCCGTAGGCGCAACGACGCTGAAATTTGCCCTTAGAGGCTTAATGTCTGCGACTGTCATAGGTGCGGCAGTAACGTTGTTAAGTATCGGCTTAGAGAAACTCATCAACCGTTTCTTCGGAGCCAGTGAGGCTTCCGATAAGCTAAAGCAGTCTGTTCAGAGCACCGGTGATTCCTTCCGGCAGCAGGTCAGTCAGTCTCTGGCGCCTACGTTAGCGAAGTACCAGGAGCTACAGACGAAATGGAAGTCTCTGAAGAGTGTACATGAGAAAAACCAGTTTATCAAGACCAACAAGGATGCCTTCCGGCAGTTAGGGGTCAGCATCGACGGCGTAGGCCAGGCAGAAAATTTCTTTGTGAAGAACACCAAGAGTGTTGAGGATGCCATGTATGCCCGTGCCGAAGCTGCCGCAGCAGCGGCACTGGCAGCACAAAAGATGCAGCAGGCACTCGAACTTCAGGACAAGATCGCGAAAGACAAGGAACGCGACAAGAGCAACTATAAGAGAACCCACCATACCGGCCGTACCGGTGAAGACCTTGCCACGGATGCCCTCATAGACAACGGCGGTATCAAGGTAACGAGCGGACTTACACGGTCACATGAGAAGCAGCTTGCATCTGTCAACAAGGATATCAATGCGCTTAACAAGCGAGGAGCAGCCGCCACCATCCGCGCCGACAAAGGTTTGGGGCCTTATGCCTCTCACGGCACGTCGTCAGGTGGTGGTAAATCGACAGGTGGCGGCGGTCATACAACGAACGCCGGAGGCGATACAGACAAGAAGGCGCTCATGGGTTCCCTCGACTGGTACGACCAGCAGATGGATAAGCTTCGCAAGCAGATATACGCCACAAACGACGTAGCCACGGCACAAGGCTTGCAAGCGCAATATGTTGACCTTGAGCAGAAGTTGAAGAGCCTCAAAGTAAGCATCGGCCTTGAACAGCCTGAGCAGAAAGAAGTAAAGACCTACTTAGAGCAGCTTCAGGACAAACTTAAAGAGGCTCAGAAGCAGATGGACAACGCAGCGACCATCGAGGCACGTGTGGCAGCATCCGCCAATATCGACGATATACAGCATCAGATAGACGTAGCCACCAGGGGCGAAGTCACCATTGCAGCCGACGTGGAGCCGTCCTACATGGTTAAGGGCTCGGAGGCGGACAAGCGTCAGAGCTATCAGAACGCCCAAAGCAAAGCTTCCAATGTGCAGAGCATGTACGATGCGGGTATCATCAGCAAGGAAGAGGCGGAGAAGCGTATCAAGGCTATCAATGATGACCTCAGGAAGTTAGGCTCGAATATCAAGCCGGTCAAGTTGCAGATAGATACCGACGATATTGACAAGACTCGTGAGGCGCTTCAGAACTTAGGATCATCATGGGGAGGGATTAATCAAGTGGCTACCGGCATCCTCGATATGGTGGACATGTTCAAGAAAGCGCACAAAGCAAGTCAGCAGGCGGAAAACGACTCTGACGGAGCTGGTAAGAGCTTCAATGCTCTTGGTAGCTATGCTGCGGCGGGGGCAACCGGATTAGCCGCTGTCGGTGGAGGGCTTCAGCAGATTGGAGGTGACGGCGCAGCAGCCAAGGCGGGCGCAGTAATGGCTGCTATCGGTCAGATCATCCTCGGTTTTGCCACCTATACGGCCGAGAGTGCCAAGTTAGGCCCGTGGGGATGGATAGCAGCTATTGCAAGCGGTACTGCTATCCTCGCGTCCACCATCGCCACCGTAAAAGGCTATGCGGCTGGCGGTGTACTGACCGGCCCTACATCCGATGGTGACAAGATTCTCTTCCGTGGCAATGCCGGTGAGATGATCTTCAATACCGCACAGCAGCGCAGGCTCTATGCCATCGCCAACGGCAACTATCTTCCGAAGCTGCCCCAGATGCAGACGGTGAAGCCGAAGGTGGATAATATGGGTGATTTTACACAGACAGTAACTATCAGTGTACAGGGGAAACTCAAGGGCAGTGACATGGAACTGATGGGTAAGAACACCCGCTCGTTGGCATCGAAGATAGGGAAACGATGGTAATATAGGGCACGCGCATTGCGCGTGCTTACTCAACACCAAAAATGACAGACGATGAAGATAGAAGGAAGCTATGTAAATATAAAAGGGGACGTGGTGAAGGTGAGCATTGAGAACAGCACTTCCACCGCGCCCGGTATTGCCATTGAGCCGGGCGGCACACTTGAATTTGCCTCTGAAGATACGGTAACGATAGACTCGGGCGTGAATGACTCGCTGGATGTATGTCAGCAGCACTCATGTACCATCAATCTCCATGCTGCCGAATACGTGGCAGAGCTCTTTACGAAGGAGTATAAGGACGGCAGGGTCGAGGTGAGCGTGAACGACAAGTGTGTCTTCAGCGGGTGGCTTGAACCAAGAACCTTAAGTCAGCCGTTCAACGAGGTGTATGATGATCTTTCCCTGCAATGTGTAGACAGCCTTTCCGCCACTCAGTACAGCAACTATAAGGACGCGAATGACAAACCGGCCTATTCTTCGGCAGCGGGGAAGACTGATATGCGCACGTTCATGGACTTGCTCAAGGAGGCACTTAACAAAGGCACTGACAACGGCTCGTATGATGTATGGTGGGATTCTTCAAGGGCCTCATCATCCGCCGATACAGGGAACGTCTTTGAAGAGTTGCGCGTGAGCGATATGGCCTTTCTTGGGGACAGCGCAGACGATACCGTGACCTACTTGGATGTAATAGAATCCGTGCTCAAGTTCTTGGATCTCCATATCGTTCAGTATGGCCACGACTTCTATATCTTCTCATGGGACACGATACGTAAGGGGACAACGTCTTGGAGCATCCTCGTAGGTGGGAGTGCCTACGCCTCTCTCCCGTCATGCACAGGTACGGCAACGGCTTTGTCTGCTGACAGTGTCGAGGATATGGACACACAACTGGATATTCAGGAGATATACAATCAGCTCTGCCTTACGGTCAGTCCGAAAGGCAGCGACACTGCCTTGAGATCTCCGCTCGACAGCAGCGGGAGGATACCTGTAATGGGCGCACGCCAATATTACGTCACCGAATATGCAGCAGACGGCGACAGGGTAGAGCCGGCACGCGCCTTCTTCGACCTCATCAAGGGACACTCCGACAACGGCTACAACTCGCAGGTATGGAAAGACTATCTTATCAGGATCATGCGCAACGTCTATTGGAAGATAGGCAATGGCACCGGGCTGACTACCGATGGACTCTCCAGTGTTACCGATTGGGCAAAGGAGGCCATGAAAGCGAACGATGCAGCTGGCTCTACTATCACCTATCCCGAAGATGTAGCGGATAAGTTACGTAGTGGCCTCGGAGCACTCCTGCTGCAAGTTGGCAATGTAGATCACAGGCCAGGTACAGGCGACACGAGTAAACAGGCTACCATCAGCATGACGAATGAGCTCGTTATCAGCGTCAATGGCAACTGCGTAGATGCGAATCCTTATCCGTCTGACTCCGATATTCAAGCAGCGATGCCGCTCATGAGCTACGAGGGTGGTGATGCTGCGGCCTCCTATTCTCCATCGGTAGCCGATTTATCCGGAGAAGGATATCATAACTACCTGGTCATTGATGGCATCATCACACTGTGCCCCGTCATGGAGACGCCATTCGAGGTGGAGAAGGTACGGAAGTATCAGTCCGGCGATGACTTCTGGAAAGGGTACTACAACGACTATGGCAAGATAGTAGGCCCGTCGGGAAAGGCGGGGGTTCTTTGCAGCATCTCTCCATCCCGTGTGAACAAAGATGGCCGGTATCTCGCTTTCGACTGGTGGAAGCAAGGTAAGCAGACGGGAACACGAAAAGGATGGATACCTTACACGCAGGACGGGCCTGAACAATATGAATTCAAGACGTCGGATAACAAAGATAACGTCGAAAAGGTCGATATCTTGTGGTGCATGCTCAGGATTGGGACGAAGGTACTCAAAGAAGACAGGATGAAGGAGGGTGAAGTCTCTGCCTTCTCGTGGGTGACCTACAAGAAGCGCTCGGAATGCTCCAACGATGACGAGTACCTCGAACAGACGTTCTGCATAGGCATCAACCCGAAGATCGGTGACAAGCTCATCGGTACGGACTTCGATATTGCAACCAATTTCGACTACTCCGTCAACATCAGCGCTGACAAAGGCATGGCCATTCCTCTCCCCTACGACGCGAAACTGCATGGTAGCATGGTCTTTCAAGTGCTTGGCATCGACAACCCTGTATGGGCTGACTATCATGTGACCCGTCACAAGACGATGTTCCGGCATACGAAATACGGCACGGACAACATACCGCTGATGGCTCATGTGAGCAGTGTTATCATCAAGAACTTCTCTGTGAAGATCTACTCGGACGTTGAGGACGGTGGTGAGGACGACATCGTGTACATGTCGCGCACGTCGCATAAGTTCTACAACAAGAAGGACGACCTTGAGATGAAGATTCACAGCGGTTTCACGTCGGATGAGATTTCCCGTTACGGTCTCTCGGGCAAGATCATGTACACGACGGTCTGCGGCAAGGACGGTCTTGCCCTTACATCCGTCTACAACAAGGTGACAAAGGAGACGGGCAAGGCGGAGAAGCTCTATGTCGACGCTTACTACAAGGAGCTAAGCAAGCCACGGATTATCCTTACCCAGAACCTGCAATGCACGGATATGAGCGTTGTTCAGACGTCGAGATGGACACACCCGGCCTTGGCGGGTAAGACGTTCTATGTGCGTGACATCGGATACAACCTTATGGAAGGCTCGGCTCAGGCGAAGATGGAGGAGGCGTTTTGACGGGGACAGCCTCGCCGCCCTGAAGAGCGGCGTACAGAACCGATCGGCTCCAATTCCCGGTTCTTGGCGGTAATTATAGAAACAAGGAAACTTATGATCGAAATAGACATCATACGCAAGAAAAGAAACATGAGTGGCACCAGTGGTGGCTCTGTAGTCTCTGGGGTCAGCACCCCGTCGGGAGGAAACGCGCAGAACGCGGTTCATGCCGACGACGCTGACCACGCAAACCGGGCTGACGAGGCGGCTCATGCCGCGTCTACCAAGGAACTTGACGGCACGAGTTCGGTGTGGAACACAATACGGACATGGATCAGCGGAGCGACGGACTCGCTGAAGGATGTTTTTCTGAGGAAGGACCAGGACGACACCACCGAGCACAAGCTCACCATGGGCGCGGCAGAGGTGACGGGGGATGCCAAGGTCGGCGGCAATCTGACGGTACTCGGGGTCTCTGCGCTGAAGAAGATAGTCTCGGAGGCGGTTCACAATAATGGCGACATTACCAACGGCGGGAACATCACGACGAAGAATCTGACGGTTACAGGGCAGGCTCATTTCTTCGAACTTGTCATTGACAAGATTAAGTCCGCCGGCGGCGCGGTGATGATTACTCCTGCCGACGGCTTTGACGTCGACAGGGCGGAAGCCGTTGACGGCGGCTACAGGCTTTACTGGAGATGCCAGGACGGGAACGGCAACCAGAGGGACAACCTGTGGGAGGTCAACGACCAGGCTCTCTGCATGTCCTTCAACCGTGCGAAGGCCGGAACGGCCCATCATGCCGCGAACAAGTATTTCTGGGCTCTGGTGACGGCCGTGAGCGATACCGTTACCGAGAAAGACGAGAATGCCTGCAACTGGATTACGATATCGGCTTCCGTGAAAGACGGCACGGTGAATCCCGAGGCTGGCGACACCATCGTGATGCTGGGCCACAGAGGCACGGGTGACAAGGCAAGGCAATCCGCTGTCTATATCAGCGCTTACCACTCCCTGGATAGCGGCTTGACGGCACCTCTGTTCGCGCAGTACAGGGGAATTAATGATTTCAACCTGGCAAGTCACCGGAAGAGCTACTTCGATGCGACGAAAGCAAAGTTTGTCGGAGAATTCAGTGCGGAGGACGGGACTACGTTCGAGGACCTGATAGACAAGGCAAACGGCTCGAAGGTGAAATCGGTAACCGATTACTTCCTGCTGAGCAGACAGTCTACGGGAGTGACGGTGAATGCAAGCGGATGGTCGACTGCCTCAAGTGCGACTACCGAGGCCCTGCCTTATCTCTGGAAATACACAAAGACGATATACGAGAACGAATCAATATTCAACTCGACCCCCGCCATCATCGCCAATTTCGCTAAGAACGGAACGAAAGGAAAGGACGGGGTTAATGGCATCTCCGTGACCATCAGCTCTACAAGTATCTCCTATGCTGTCAGCTCGTCGGCGACAACCGTTCCCACAAGCGGGTGGCAATCGGCTCTGATAGCGACTACTGACGCACTGCCTTACCTCTGGAGCAGGACTGTCGTCAACTACTCGGACGGCACGTCTACGACTGCGTACGGGGTGAGCTACAAGGGCAAGGACGGCAGGAACGGGAAAGACGGAGCTGCCCTCTACACCTGGATTAAGTACGCCTCGGATGCCGACGGTTCTAATCTTAGTGACTCTCCCCTGAAACCTGACGGGTCCTTCTACGATTACATTGGGTTCGCCTATAACAAGACTACAGCAACCGAATCAACGGATGCTAAGGACTATGCCTGGAGCAGATTCACGGGCAGGAACGGCGTCAACGGTAAGGACGGAGTGA
>ERZ773013.2467-NODE-2467-length-10156-cov-2.973666_pt1 | contig 10156 bp, 6 predicted proteins | sample MGYA00511670_ERZ773013 | MGnify/ENA primary metagenome ERZ773013 (study PRJEB29015, sample SAMEA2738120) | human oral metagenome | biome: human oral; feature: human-associated habitat; material: saliva | place: China | collected 2257 ...
CTTACGCTGTTCCCAAGCTTCAGTGAATCCAGTAAAACGAATTTCTGGAACATTAGATCCATTTTTTGGAAACATCTTTTCGAGTAGTGCTGATTTGATCTTTTTTAGGGCATCCAACTTACGCTGGTGAAGGGTGATAAGAGAGTCCAAGCGAGCAAAAAATAAGCCTACTTGGCATTGTTCTATTGTTGAAGGCACACAAACCTCAGCGTTAAGAATATCTTTGTTATAAAGACGCTTAATAGTACTTCCTTCTAACTTCCAATCAATTTTTTTATAAAGTGAATTCAAAAATACGTTGTTTAGTTTCTCATTATTATCAAGCCAAACAATATTTGAATCTTGAAAATAGGCCTCTTCACCTTGGTAAACGACTGTTCGACCTATACTTCCCGCAGCTGAAATTAAAGGAGTACCAGCTGAAGGAAATGGATATTTTTTACGATAATCTTGGAAAAGACTCTTAGATATAAATGCATCTGGTTGACTTCCAAATGTACCAATTTTATAAAATGGCACATCACCTATTTCAGATGTTTGATCTTTATAGATTCGTCTACACATTTGAACAAATCCATAATCACCTAACTTACGCTGTTCCCAAGCAGGTGTGACTTGTCTGCTTGGGAACTAGAGGCTAATTTATAATGCCATTTTTAATAAACGCGCGTAATTCTCTATCAAGATTCATATTTACATGAATTGGACTAAGTTGCTGGCCTAGCTTGTCTTCAAAATATGCCTTTGTTTTAGCAAAGTCAGCAGACTTCTTTAGCTTGTCAAAGCGCCCAAATTCATTGATATCGAATTGCGGACTGATACTGTTCAAAATTTGCACCAGCAATTTTTTATCAATTCCATAACGGTCACAGAATTGGTTTAGCTGCTGGTTTTCTGCACTTTGTCTATATTCCGTTACATAGTCACGGAATGATTTACCAGGCTCAACGTCAATTGATCCTGATTGAATATCAGAAATAAACACTTCAGCATATTTTTGGTCTTCTTGGCTAAGGGATGCATAAGCTTGGTGAAGCTCTTGCAGCGCACGCTCTTCTTCTACACCTTTATCTCGTGCAAGAAGCCATTTATTAAAATGAAAATCCATGTAACCGGAGTCAATATCTTCTGTACGTATTTCGGTTATATAAGTATCAATATCAAAAGGATATTCTGGAGTTTTGCCGTTATCTGTACGATTAGAGAGCTCTTTATAACGTTGTACAAGCTTAAGGTAAGTTTGTTCGTCACAGGCGAGAGGTTCGTTGCTACTGTAGCCATAGTCAGAGGGAAGCAATTTATCCCACCTAAAGCCCTGAATTTTTGCAGCTTCTAGATAGCCACAAAACTCTCTAAAGGTCTTTGCAAACTTGCCTTTTACTTCGACACTTTCTGGAAGATGACTAAAGTCTGGAATGTCATTTGTCTCAAATATGGATTGGATTTCTAGGTATTTTTGATCCATTCCGCGTAGGTTGACCTCAAGATTATCAACAAATAATCCCTTAGGACGGTTCCCTGAGTATAGATCAAAAGCCTGTTCAATGTTCTTTTCCATTGTATATGGCTTGCGATAATAACGAATTGTTCCAAAGGGTTTCTCATGAATGTTAAAGAGCCTGTTTGTACGAGAGAATGCCTGGATAATGTTTTCGTAAACCAAGATCTTATCGAGGAACAGAGTATTTACCCATTTAGAATCAAATCCGGTAAGCATCTGGCTCACGACAATTAGAAGGTTAAGCTGCTCCTCTGGTTTGTTTTGTATACCTGTGTAGTGGTCTTTGTGAGATAGGCGTGCAGCAACATCTTTACGATAAAATCCGTAATCGTCTCCGAGCTTAAAGTTTTTGTTATAAATTCTGTTGTAATCCGATAAGGACTCAACAAGACCATCTTCTTTGAAGATTGCGCCTTCTTCGTTATCAATATTTGCATCTACCTGCAGTGCAACTTTTAACGTAGGTTTAAGCTCTTTAAACAGTCGGTAGTATTCTATTGCTTCTGGAATTGATGAAGTGGCCAACATAGCATGGAATTTACCACCATTAGTTACATTGTCCCAGTTATCTAAAATATCCCCAACTACAGCACGACGATGATTGTCAGAGTTGTATTGAGATGTAGGAATCTCATCCTCGATTCCTCGAATTTTGTTGCCTCCAGCGTCCTCGATTGAACACATTGGAAGAGACGAGAAAAGCTCGTCGTACATCCTGCTCTTTTCTGGATTACTTCTCATTTCTTCAATGGACTTTGCTTTGACTTTTATCAAGCAAATGTTCTCTCTCAAATCTCTTTCTTTAAAAGTTGACACCTTGTACGGATGAAAACCGAGAACATTTCCATCTCTAATGCCATCTGCAATACTGTATCGATGAAGCTCATTGCCAAACAAAGTAGCTGTTGTACTGTTTTTCTTTTCATTTTCTAACTGAATTGGCGTTCCGGTGAATCCGAAGAATAATGCATAAGGAAATGTATCTTTGATATTAGACAGCATGTCACCAAACGTTGAGCGATGACACTCATCGATGATAAAAACAATGCGTTGTGTTTTAAGGTATTTAAGCTCGTATTCAGTTAGGTGCTTATTCTTGCAGAGAATATCCATTTTTTGGATTGAGGTAACAATTAATTTTCCATCATAGTTTTTATCGGTCAAAGCTTTGCGGAGTTCACCGGTGTCCTCTGTTCCTCGGACAGTTTTCTTTCTCTGTTGTTCAGTTAAAGTTCCTCCAGCAAAGTTCCTATATTCATTTAAGGATTGAACTCCAAGCTCAATACGATCCATAATGAAGAAGACTTTATCAGCATCTCCGGAGTCTGCGATTAATTGAGCAGACTTGAAGCTAGTCATTGTTTTTCCGGAGCCCGTGGTATGCCAAATATAGCCACCACGTTGGTTCTTTCTTTTCCAATCATGACTTCTGACTACAGAAGTAATTTGTTGAGCGGCATTAAACTGATAGCTGCGCATAACCTTAAGAATGCCATCTCCGCCATCAGCAATGGTATAGAAACCCACAAGTTGATGAGCCATAGGAATTGAGAGTAAGCTGGAAATAACCTCTCTATAATCATTTACTGGATTATTATTAAAGTCTCCCCAGTGAAATTGGAAAGATTGATTAAACGCATCAGGAGAACCAGGATTAGCAAAATAAACCGTTTCATCAGGATTCATGGCAACAAAGATTTGAACGAGGGAGAATATCTTGGTAAATACTCCCTCATGCATGTATTTTCTAATCTGATCGACAGCTTGTGTTATTGCGACATTCGATTTCTTGAGCTCAATATGGATGACAGGCATTCCATTAATGAGAAGCATTAAGTCGCCGCGTCGATTGGGAAGAATACTGTTTCGAGCATTAAATTTTGGCTGTTGGACTATTTGATAAACACTTTGGCCTGACGCAATTTGCTGTTGATCAAAGATCTTTAGACTGACTTCTTTTCCATAGTGTAACTTATCATCTGGATTATCACGTTTGATGGTAAGTGTCTTACCATTGATGAAAGCATTTCTTGCAAGAGGAGAACCCAGCGCAACAAGTTGATCAATAATCTGCTGCATTTCACTTGGTGTGAGTTTTTGTCCGTTTAAACGGTCAATCTCGTTGTTGTTCTTAAAGAGAATGTTTGCCCAGTTATTTACTAAGTCTTCTTCAGTGGGGTATCTAAGCACTGGCTCATGACCCCACCCATGTTGTTGAAGATTATCTATAACAGAATTCTCAAATGCTTCTTCGCTAGTAAAAATTACCGGCTCCATGAGTCCTTCTCTCGAAATATGAATAACAAGACGAATTTACCTACACAAACATCTTTTCGAGTAGTGCTGATTTGATCTTTTTTAGGGCATCCAACTTACGCTGGTGAAGGGTGATAAGAGAGTCCAAGCGAGCAAAAAATAAGCCTACTTGGCATTGTTCTATTGTTGAAGGCACACAAACCTCAGCGTTAAGAATATCTTTGTTATAAAGACGCTTAATAGTACTTCCTTCTAACTTCCAATCAATTTTTTTATAAAGTGAATTCAAAAATACGTTGTTTAGTTTCTCATTATTATCAAGCCAAACAATATTTGAATCTTGAAAATAGGCCTCTTCACCTTGGTAAACGACTGTTCGACCTATACTTCCCGCAGCTGAAATTAAAGGAGTACCAGCTGAAGGAAATGGATATTTTTTACGATAATCTTGGAAAAGACTCTTAGATATAAATGCATCTGGTTGACTTCCAAATGTACCAATTTTATAAAATGGCACATCACCTATTTCAGATGTTTGATCTTTATAGATTCGTCTACACATTTGAACAAATCCATAATCACCTAACTTACGCTGTTCCCAAGCTTCAGTGAATCCTTTGAATCTTATTTTAGGTGTTAATGATTTTTCAGATGACATTGTTATTTCTCACCGCCAAGAAGAGAAATAAGTTCGGAGATACCTTGCATATCGGCATCATTTCCTGTCAACTGAGCTAGGCTTTCGCAGAGCTCTAATTCAGTGGATTGAATTTCGTTTTCAAGATCCAATAAGGAAGTATCATATTTCTTGTGTAAGGATGTTACGCTAGAGACCAGATCTTCTATGGCGTTATTAGAAAGAGCGAGGATTGAAGTCATAAGAGGAGTTATCCACTTTTTTTCAAGAAGATTCTTTATTTGTTCGTCCGTTAGGCTCTGGATTAATGAAATTGTTTTATTATCAAGCTCAGAAGAAAGCTCTTTAATCTGTTTGCCAATCTGCTTTTCTTCTGTAACAAGCTTATTTGCTTTTTTAATTTTTGAACCAAGAGTACCTTCTGATGTATCAGCTGTCTTTAGATACTTGTTAAATGAGGATTTGTTGAAGCTGTCTTCGGCATCATTAGTAATCTCTGAAGCACGCTCTTCTTCTGTGAGGGACTCAAAAATCTCATCTAGCTCTGATGAAATAGCCTCGAGACGATTATTGAGTGATTTAATTGCTGAAAGATCATCAGTAAGTAATTCTTGCTGAGCAAGTTCAAACGGAATTATTTTTCCCTGCCATCCTTCTTGAACCTCTTTCTTATTTTTTTCAACTATGCGAGGTTCAACAGTTCGTGCAATGTCTAAAGATTGCTTTTCAATAATCTCTTCCAAATCAGAACTGATAATTGTCCACGCATTATCTAGCTGTTGATAAGCATCGTATTTATCAACTAAAGGAATTCCCTCAAGTCTATTAAATAGTTCTTTTGCAATTTGCTCTTCTTCTGTAGAGCGATTCACAAGAGTAGGCTCTTCCAAAAGCTCTTCAGATAACCACAAATCAAAAGAAGAGAGGGCTTGTTTATAGCGTTCTTTGTAGCTAGAAACGTCCGAATTGTTCTCTATAACACCTCTGATATTTCTGTTTTTAAGTCTTAAGGTAGAGCTATTGATTGACTCGAATAAATCACCTTGGAGAGACGGAAAAACCTTCCAGAATTTATTTAGTTCGTTAAGTTCGTTTACTGGAATTCCACCAAACATTGAAGCATAGATATCCCATGATTCTGGCTTGTTAGAAGTATCAACATAGCGAGGAATGTTCAGGTTGTAATCATTAACACGAATCTCTTCGAGAGGTACTACTCGACAGAAATTCTCGATATCTTTTCTTTCTTTTACAGCATCTGAAATACGTTTGATATCCGATGCTTGAAGTCGATTTTTCTTTCCATCCTTAATGAAGTTCTTTGAAGCATCAATGATTAGAATTCCATCATCATGTCGAACACGTTTACTTAAAACCATAATAATGGTTGGAATTCCAGTACCAAAGAAAATGTCTGCAGGAAGACCGATGATAGCTTCGATTTGACGTTTCTCAATTAGTCTTTCTCTAATGAGTCCCTCGGAACCTCCACGGAATAAAACTCCGTGTGGCAAAACAATAGTCATAAGTCCCTGTGGATTAAGGTGATACAGCCCGTGTAGCAAGAAGGCGTAGTCTGCGGTTGATTTAGGAGCTAGACCGTAATCAGCAAAACGAGGATCTAATTCCTTATTCTCAGGATCCCAATTGGCGGAATATGGTGGGTTAGATACTACAGCGTCTACATAAAGTGGATTGTAGGTGTTTTCAGGGTCATTTTCGTCAAAGAATGGCCAGTCTGCTGCGAGGGTATCGTCGTTTCTAGTAATGATATTTGATGGAGTAATATCTCGCATTACAAGATTCATACGAGTGATGTTATATGTCTGTTGATTAAGCTCTTGTGCGTAGTACTGGATGGAATTAGGTTCAATTCCATATCTCTTTGCAGCTTCTCCAATGTGAATAAGAAGAGAGCCAGATCCAGATGTAGGGTCATAAATTTGAATATTTTCTTTTTCTTTAAATGAAGTAGCAATAATCTCAGACATGAGAAGAGAGACTTCGTGTGGAGTATAAAACTCTCCAGATTTTTTACCTGCAGTTTCTGCAAAGTTTCTGATTAGGTCCTCATAAACATGGCCAAGCACATCATAATTCTCAACGGGAATCACATTAACAAGATGAATTAAGTCATAACAAGCTTTTGTCTGCTGGCTAGTATTTGTTCCTAGTTTGCTTAGGCCAGTTTCAAGTGCATTAAAGATATTGTTAAAAATTTTATTGTGGTTTTTGGCAAAATAGCGGTTAAATGCACTTAATGCAGTATGCAAGTTATCTACTGAAAACTCATTTTCCATCTTTATCCATGTGGAGAATAAGTTTTTGTAAGAAATGAAATATCCAATGTTTTGCTGAAGGTAATCGACGGAGTTTTCATCTTCTTCGATAAGAAAATTTTCAAATTCAGATTCTGAAAGCTGGTTAGAAATTAGGAATTTCTCTTCATTTTCGGAGAGATATTTATAGAAGATAAGTCCAAGCAAATAGTCTTTGTAATCGTTTGCATCTACTTTTCCGCGCATTACATTTGCGCCGGACCAAATTTTAGTAGAGAGCTGCTGTTTATTCATGATTCCCCTTGAATAAGGATTTGAATGATTAGACCTTTTAATAATAGGATGTTTGGAATTTAACAGCTATAAGAAATCGATAAACGCATGTAAAAGATATCCAAGAGCACCTCGCGGATGTCTTGGGCAGGGGCACTTGTTCGTTTGTGCGATGAATTCAGTTAAAGCTATCTCGTCAGCTCAATCGCATCACGAATGCTCTGTAGTGAGCTCTTGGATTTGCGTGGATTTGCGAGCATTACTGACGTATAGAGAGAGTCGATAAGAGCTAACTGAACAATTCTTGATGCCAGAGACTCTGATCTAAATGATGTTTCCTCTGAGATAGTCAGTAACGTGACATCCGCTTTTCTCGCCAGAGGAGAATTTCTATCACTAGTGATGACTAATACGCGACCACCAATTTGCTGGAATAAATCGGCAAGCTGAATAGCCTCTTTGCATCTACCGGTGTGAGAGAAGATGATTGCACAGTCGTCTTTTGTGGCTCGACTGGCCTCCATGAGCTGCAGGTGATAATCGGATGCGTATTTTACGTTGAGAGGCGATCGGAGCAGCTTGTGGTAGGCGTCTGCAGCAATAATATTGCTTCCACCAAGTCCAAAAAGAAACACAGTTTTGCTGGAAACAATCAAGCTAACTGCACCTTCAAGATTTTCGGACTCAAGCATCTCTTTAGTGTGACTGAGGGAATCAATTGAGGAGTTAAATACACTGACAGCCACGCCCAGTGGGGAAGAGGTGTCAGAAATGTTTTCATGGATTGAAATTGCAGGATCAAACTCTTCAGAAATCAGTGCATTGTGAAAATCCTTGAATCCTGTATAGCCAAGTTTTCTGGTGAATTTAAAGATTGTGGAGTCAGCCATTCCAAGGGTCTGCGCCATTTCATTAATGGTCATCTGCGAAGCTGCGCGTGAGTGAGAAGAAATATAGGAAGCAATCATTTTTTCTTTTTTGGAAAGCGAAGACTCAAACGATTTAAGCCTTACGCGGTATGAAGACTCCATGAGATTCTCCTCAAATCAAAGCTAAACGATGAAATAAGACACCTTCTACTTTAAAAAAATTACCACTAAAAGAAAAGAAAAATTTTTTTCTTTTTTAATATTGACTAGTAGAAAATTATTTTTATAGTAATTCTTACAGAAAGTTCGTCGAAAGAAGGAACATGAAAGTTGGATTGGTCGGACTGGGAAAAATGGGCTTTAACCTTGCCTTGAATCTCAAAGATAACGAAGTAGAAGTTAAAGGCTTTGATGTTTCTGAGGATGCCCGTCAGGAAGTAGAGAAGCACGGTATTTCTTCTGTTCAGTCTTTAGCAGAGCTTGTTGAAGTACTGGAAACACCAAGAGTTATTTGGATGATGGTTCCTTCTGGAGAGGCAACTGAATCAACAATTTCTCAGGTTCTTCCACTGCTTGAGAAGGATGACATCCTTATTGATGCGGGTAACTCAAACTATAAGGACTCTATCAGGCATGGAGAAGAGGCTTCTAACCTCGGAGTAAGGTTCCTTGACCTTGGAACTTCTGGAGGCACCTCGGGTGCTCGTTATGGTGCTTGCTTGATGGCCGGTGGAGATCAGAGCGCTTACGAGTATCTCAAAGATGTCTTTGAGTCCGTTGCCGTTAAAAACGGCTGTGACTACGTAGGCCCTGCAGGTGCTGGACACTTTATGAAGATGGTTCACAACGGAATTGAATACGGAATGATGGAGGCAATCGGCGAAGGTTTTGCTGTTATGCAGAAGGCCCCGTTCGATTATGACTTGGCTCAGGTTGCTCGTAACTGGCAAAACGGTTCCGTTATTCGTTCTTGGCTGATTGATTTAATTGAAGAGCAGCTCAGAGTACATCCTAACCTTAAGGACTTTAAGGGTATTGTTGATGCATCTGGCGAGGCTAAATGGACAGTTGAGGCTGCTCTTGCAGAGGATGTCCCTGTACCAGTAATTGCACAATCTCTGTTTGAGAGAAATGCATCAAAGCTTGGTGAGGCGAACTTCTCAAATAAGGTTACCGCAGCACTTCGCAATGGCTTTGGCGGCCATGCATATGTAGCAGAGGAAGCCTAGTATGAGTGAAGGTATTTCTCATCTGCAGATTCATCCAGAAGACCTTCAGTTTCGTGTTGAGGCAAAAGACTGGGAAGATGCTCTTAAAGTAGCTGCAGTTCCTTTGGTAAAGCGCGATGCAATCACTCCTGTTTACATCGAAGAGATGATTGCAGCAATTCATGAGTTGGGGCCTTATATTGTTCTTGCTCCTGGTTTTGCACTTGGTCATTCTCGTCCTAGTGATGCAGTTCACCAGACAGCAATTTCAATTGCAACACTTGCGCAGCCAATCGAGTTTGGCAGTAAGCACAATGATCCTGTAGATATCGTTGTCATTTTGGCAGCAAAAGATAATCAGTCTCATATTGAACTTCTTCAGAAGATTGTAATTTTCTTCAATAACGAGGCGAATTTTGATTTGCTTCGTTCTGCAAGAACAGAAGAAGATGCACTAAACGTATCTAAAGTTATTAATGGGGAGGCATAGTATGGACATCTTGAACGTTTTTGTATTTCAGCTTTTTACAAATCAAACCATCTTCATGGGTTTGCTTGCGCTTGTGGGACTTTTACTTCAACGTAAAAAGTTGCCACAGGTAATTGATGGTGTTGTTAAGACGGTCATCGGTCTTCTTGTCCTTTCTTCTGGCGCAGGAATTATCTTCAGTTCTCTGTCTGAGGTAGTTACTGCATTAAATAACAGCCTTGGAGTTGCAGGCACTCTTCCTATTAATGATGCGGCCGGAGCAATGGTTCTCTCCATGGAGGGCTTCAGCAGGAATTCCGTACTAATCTTCCTGTTTGCATTCTTGCTTCACCTGGTAATTGTTAAGTTGGTTCCTAACAATAACTTTAAGAATGTGTATCTGACAGCTCATCTTGCACTTTTCCACGCATGCTTCATGGCTATTACGCTTCCAGGAATCCTGAACACCGATGACAGCGTTGTGATTATTGCAGTTGGTTCAATCCTCAACGCACTTTACTATGCACTTTCTCCTGCAATTACCAGAAAGCTTGCAAAGGAGTGGACACAGGACGCAATTACTCTTGGTTTTATGGATCAGGTAGGTTCCGTTGTTGCTCACTTTGTTGGTAAGTTTGTTGGATCCTCTAACCCAGATGAAGAT
>ERZ773013.2468-NODE-2468-length-10154-cov-5.463808_pt1 | contig 10154 bp, 8 predicted proteins | sample MGYA00511670_ERZ773013 | MGnify/ENA primary metagenome ERZ773013 (study PRJEB29015, sample SAMEA2738120) | human oral metagenome | biome: human oral; feature: human-associated habitat; material: saliva | place: China | collected 2257 ...
CGCTCCAAAATCTCCGTTTTTCCCGCTTTTCCCCGTTTTAGACTCAATTTCCGGCTATTTTTCGAGGAATCGCTCTCGTTTTTTGCCCTGCGAAGCCCACTTTTTTCTCGTCTTTCCCCATTTTAAGTCCGACTTCGGGCGATTTTTCGATGGCTCGCCCACGTTTTTTCCCGTTCTACCGTCTATTTCCTTTCCCATTCTCCCATTTTGAATCCAAATTACGGCGATTTTGCGATGTCACGTCACTCTTTTCAGCCCCGAACTTCAATTTTTCCTCGCTCCGTCCTGTATTTCCCCACGCCTCGGGCACTTCTTCGAGAGATCCCACCCATTATTTTCTCCGCACTCCCCTTTTTGCACTGCGTGAAGATTTTTCCGATTCGTGCTTCCCTCATTCTTCACACCCTGCCCCACCTTTATCTCCGGATCTACTCCCCTTACCTTCACCCCTCCCCACTTTCTTTTTCTTTCCTCCCCACTTTTCCACCTCTCTCCCCAATAAACGCAAGATCGCGCGCACCATCGCGCAATACGCGCGTACGCGTACACCCGCGCACACCTATACGTCAGGAAGTTTTCTTTTATTGCCTTCACCGCTTCACCCACCCCTCGCAATCCACTGTACACCAACGCGTTAGGGGTGAAGGAAAACAAGAAAAAACCTTCACAAAACACACAACAAACTCACAATCAATACATTAACACAAAACACCCGACTTCATCCACTGTGAATTCCATCTGTCACCGCGGTGACCCCATCCATCACCACCGTGAACCTAAAAACAAAAAGCCTTCACCCCTTACGCGCTGTGCCACAACCATTTGCGGCATACCGGTGAAGAGGTGAAGGATAAAAACGAAAACCGCCTGACGCGCGCGCGTACGCGCGAGGGCAAAAAGCCTTGCATTCGGAACGAAAAGGAGCACCACATGCAAGGCTCCATTGAGTCTCGCGCGCGGCGCTCCGAAAATTGGATCGGCGTCAGTATGACGACGCTTTTCAATCGTGCACGTACGTGCCGATGGGTTCGCCTTCCAGCACACGGCGCAAGTTGCCGATCACATCCATATTGAAGACATAAATGGGGAAATGATTCTCACGGCACATGGCGGTCGCCGTGACATCCATCACTTTCAGTCCACGCTGCAGCACTTCGTCGTAGGTGATTTCGTCGAATTTCGTAGCCGTGGGATCTTTCTCAGGATCGGCCGTGTAAACCCCGTCTACGCGGGTACCTTTGAGCATGACATCGGCTTCGATCTCGATGCCGCGTAGTGAAGAACCGGTGTCGGTGGTGAAATAGGGGTTGCCCGTTCCGGCACTCATGATGACCACTTCCCCGCGTTCGAGCGCTTCGATGGCCTTCCATTTGGAGTAAAATTCGCCGATGGGTTCCATGCGGATGGCCGTGAGCACGCGGTTGGGCACCCCTTGTGCGCCGAGCGCCGAAGAGAGTGCAAGGCTGTTGATGACGGTGGCGCACATGCCCATTTGGTCGCCTTTCACGCGATCGAATCCCTTGCCGGCGCCGCTGAGTCCGCGAAAGATGTTGCCACCTCCGATGACGATGCCAACCTGCACGCCCATGTCGCGTATTTCGCGAATCTGGGTGGCGTATTCGTTGAGACGTTGGGTGTCGATGCCGTGTCCTTGGGCACCCATGAGGCTTTCGCCGCTGAGTTTGAGGAGAATGCGTTTGAATTTCATATAGTGAATGGATGATTTGTGGCAAAGGAAAGGCCTCAGTGGCGAGCGGTCTGCGCTGTGCGGGCGAAGCTGCGGCGGACAATGCCGGGCAGCTGGAGTCCCTGAACGATGCCGCGCAAGGCCAGGTAAGTGAGGAAAGCGATCCACAGGGCGTGGTTGCCCAAGGTGGCGGGCAAGAGGGTGTGGACGGTGAAAAATCCCGCGGCCGCGGCGGCCACGCCGATGAGCATGCCCGAAGTGGCGGTGGTGCCCACAAAAAGCCCGTCGAGCAGAAAGCCTGCCATGCTGATCGGCGGAATGGCGACGGCATAGGGCAGAAAGGTTTCGGCCGCTCGGCGCATCGCGACGTCGTCGGTGAAGAGTGCAATGAGCGCCGTTCCGCCCAGGGCATAGGCCAGTGCGAAAAGGAGGGAGAGCCCCGTGCCCCAAAGGAAGAGGGCGCCGACCAAGCGACGGAAACGCTCCACGCTGCCCGCCCCGACGAGGTGACCGCCCACCGATTCGCCGGCGTAGGCGAAGCCATCCATGACGTAGCTCACGAGGGTGAAGAATTGGAGCAAGACGGCATTGGCCGAAAGTAAGGTCGGACCGCGCTGACTTCCGAAGGCCGTGAAGGAGAACATGACCGTGACGAGGCAGAGCGTGCGGAGGAAGATGAACACATTGACGGTGAAAAACGATCGCCAGGCTTCGATCGAGCGGAAGGCCGCGGCGAAGCGCAGTTTCACCGCTTGGCCATGGAGCAAACGGAGGGCGAAGTAGAGTGCCAAGGCGAGTCCCACCCACTGCGAAAGGAGGGTGCCGCCGGCCACTCCGGCCAGTCCGAATCGGCAAACGTGGACAAAAAACAGGCTCGACGCGACGTTGAGCAGGTTTTGCACGACGGCGATGAACAGTGGTGTGCGCGCATCTTGCATGCCGAGCAACCAGCCATTGAGCACATAGAGACTGAGCATGGCCGGTGCGCCCCAAATGAGCACCCGAAAGTAGGTAGCGACGTGTGCAACGACCGTCGGCGTTGCCGTCATGAACGAAAGCCCCACGCGCAGGAGGGGCGTTTGAAAAACGAGGAGGAGGGCGCCGATGGTGCAGGCGATGGCCAACCCCCTCAGGAGCAAAAGCGCCGTTTCGTCGCGACGTCCGGCTCCGAAGGCCTGCGCCGTGAGGCCGCCGGTGCCCATGCGGAGGAAGTTGAAAAGGGAATAAGTGACAGAAAAGAGGGCACTCGCGATGGCGATGGCCGCAAGAAAATCGGCCGAACCGAGGTGGCCGGCGATGGCCGTGTCGACCCACCCGAGCAGCGGGACGGTGATGTTGGAAAGAATGGAAGGAACGGCGATGCGCAGGATGGCACGATGCTCAGACATGGGCGACGGAAGAAGAAACAGGGGAAGGAGGAACGACGAAGCGCACCTCTTTGAAATAATAGTGACGGAGGGCACCGTCGGCCGTTTGCAATGTGATTTCGCCGGAGGGGGCCACGTCGACAATGTGGGCCGAGAAGCGTCGGCCGCTCGCCACGTCGACGTAATCATAGGCAGCCTCGCGATGATAGAGTCGCCGCAGGTATTCGGCGTGCAGCGCTCGACGCCGGGCAAGTCGGCATTCGGGGTCAGGCTGCGTGATGCGCTGCAAGAGCAGGTCGAAGCGGCGGGCGAAATCACACAGCACCTGCTCGCGGTCGACGGAGCGCCCGATGATTTGCCGGAGCGAAACGGGATTCGGCGCGTCGCCCTCAAAACGTTTTTGATTGAGATTGAGACCGATACCGACGAGGGTATCGGCGATTTGCGCCCCATGGAGGGTGTGAGTCAGGAGCATGCCGCAAATTTTGCGATCGCGGTGATAGACGTCATTGGGCCACTTCACGCTGATGCCTTCGGTGTAAGCATCGAGTGTGTGCGCCACGGCCAGACAGGCGATTTCGGAAAGCAGAAACTGCTCGGTGGCCCCGACATGCCGGGGGCGGAAAGCGAAACTGAAGGTGAGGTTCCGGGCGCGTGCACTTTCCCACACGGTGTTCACCTGTCCGTGGCCGCGGGTCTGGAAATCGGCCGTGACGAGCTGCACTTCTCCGTCGGCGAGCCGATCGGTGTGCAGGAGTTGCATGGTGGAAGTCACCTCGTCGAAGTGGCGCCGATGCCAATGGGCGGGAAGTTCAGAAGAAGCGGTGGTCGGGTTCATGAGCGGTGGGGGCATTGCGCGGCGGACAAAGGGAGAAAGCGTCGATGTAATGACGAATGCAGAAGGGCGGCTCGCTGCCGACGAGGGTAATGATGTCGAACCGAAAGGGGATGTTGCCCAATCGGCGGCGACGGATGTAAGCGATGGCAGCCAGGGAGAGGCTCTCCTGCTTGTAGCGGTCGACCGCGGCTGCGGGGTCCTCCCAACGGTCGTCACTGCGGGTTTTGACCTCCACGAAGACGAGTTCGCCCCAATCGTCGGCAATGATGTCGACTTCCAAGGGGTGGCAACGCCAGTTGCGCTCCACGATGTGGTAGTCGCGTTCGATGAGATATTGACAGGCGGCATTTTCGCCGGCCCGCCCCAGTTCGTTGTGAAGAGCCATGGTCAGGTGCATCAGTGGCGACGGAGCGAGAGCGGCTTCATCTTCTCCGTTTGAAAAATTCGCTCATCAGCGCTCCGCATTCGTCGGCGAGCACGCCCGCGGTGACCTGTGTTTTGGGGTGCAAAGCCTGTGGAGCGAAGACGCTGAATCCGCGTTTGGGATCGGCGGCTCCGTAGACCACGCGCGCAATTTGCGACCAGCCGAGTGCGCCGGCACACATCACGCAGGGTTCGACCGTGACGTAGAGCGTGCACTCGTTGAGATACTTCCCTCCCAGGTGTCCGGCCGCCGCGGTCACGGCCTGCATCTCGGCGTGTGCGGTGACATCGTTGAGCGTTTCGGTGAGGTTGTGTCCGCGGGCGATGATGGAGTCTCTGCACACCACCACGGCGCCCACCGGCACTTCGCCTCGTTGGGCAGCGGCGCGAGCCTCATCGAGGGCGCGCCGCATGTAGTGTTCGTCGGTCATAGGCAACTATATATACGTCGGGACATGGGCTGTTCATTCCACGTTTTTCATGGAGAGTGCGATGCGTCCGCGGGCTTCGTCGATTTCGAGCACGCGCACGCGCACTTGTTGTTGCACCCGCACCACCTCATTGGGATCGCGCACGAAGCGGTCGGCCAGTTGCGAGACGTGTACCAACCCCTTGACCTTGATGCCGAGGTCGACAAAGGCGCCGAAGTTGGTGACGTTGGTGACCACGCCGGGCAGGATCATGCCGATTTGCAGATCGTCGATGGAATGAATGCTTTCATCGAAGGAGAAGACCTCGGCTTTGCCGCGCGGGTCGCGTCCGGGTTTGTCGAGTTCGGCCAAGATGTCGGTGAGGGTGGGCAGTCCGACCTCTGCCGTGCAGTAGCGTTTGAGGTCCAGGCGTCGGCGCGCTTCGGGGTCGGCAATGAGTGCCGGCACGTCCATGCCGGCATCGGCGGCCATGCGCTGCACGATGTCGTAGCGCTCGGGGTGCACAGCGGTGTTGTCGAGCGGATCGCGCCCGTCGACGATGCGCAGGAAGCCCGCGCACTGTTCGAAAGCCTTTGCGCCGAGCCGCGGCACTTTGAGCAAGTCGCGGCGGGAGCCGAAGGGGCCGTGCGCAGTGCGATATTCCACGATTTTTTTGGCCAGCGACGCGCCGAGTCCACTCACATAGGTGAGCAAGTGGGCCGAAGCGGTGTTGAGATTCACGCCCACGGCATTCACACAACTCTCGACAGTCTGATCCAGCGAGCGTTTGAGTGCGCCGGCATCGACGTCGTGCTGATATTGTCCCACGCCGATGGCCTTGGGATCGATTTTCACCAATTCGGCCAAGGGGTCGGCGAGTCGGCGTCCGATGGAAACGGCTCCGCGAACGGTGACATCGTAGTCGGGAAATTCCTCACGCGCCGTGGCCGATGCCGAATAGACCGAGGCCCCGTCCTCGCTCACGAGGAAGATTTCCACGCCCTCGACGTGCAAGGCGCGCACCAATTCTTCGGTTTCGCGTCCCGCGGTGCCGTTGCCGATGGCCACCGCCTCGACGGCGTAGTCTTTGAGCATGCGGCGCAGTGCCTGTTCGGCGCGCACGGTTTCGTTTTTCGGCGGGTGGGGATAAATGGTTTCGTTGTGGAGCAAGGCGCCCTGCGCATCGAGACACACCACTTTGCACCCTGTGCGGAAACCGGGGTCGATGCCCATGATGCGACGCTGCCCGAGGGGCGGTGCGAGGAGCAATTGCTTGAGATTGGTGGCGAAAACGCGAATGGCCTCTTCGTCGGCCTGCTCCTTGCTAGTGGCCGCGAACTCAGTTTCGATGCTCGGGCGGAGGAGCCGCTTGTAAGCGTCGGTGGCTGCCAGTTCGAGTTGTTCGGCCGCGCGCGTTCCGGGCTTCACATAGCGGCGCGCCACTTGCTCGGTGGCGCGATCATCGTCGGCAGGGGTGATGGTGACGCGCAACACGCCCTCGCTTTCGCCTCGGCGCATGGCCAGCAGGCGGTGGGAAGTGCAGCGTTTGAGAGGTTCGCTCCAATCGAAGTAATCACGATATTTGGCGGCTTCGGGGGTGTCGGCTTTTCCCTTCACGGCCTTCGAGGTGATCACCGCCTCGCGCGTATAAATATGGCGTAGGGTTTGTCGTGACTGCTCGTCTTCGCTGATTTGCTCGGCGATGATGTCGCGTGCGCCCTGCAAAGCCGCCTCCGGCGTGTCGACCTCGTCGTTGAGGAAGCTTTCGGCTTCGAGTTCGGGGTCATCTTGAGGGCGCAAGAGCAGGCGCTGTGCGAGCGGTTCGAGTCCTTTCTCGCGCGCCATCTGCGCTCGGGTGCGGCGTTTGGGCTTGAAAGGCAGGTAGATGTCTTCGACCTCCGTGGGATCCCAACTCTCGTCAATGCGCTTGCGCAGCTCGTCGGTGAGTGCACCCTGTGCCTCGATCGTTTCGATGACGAAGGCTTTTCGATGTTGCAGTTCGTCGAGCTGTCGGTGCTGTTCGGCCACGGCGGCCACGGCCACTTCGTCCATTCCGCCGGTGGCTTCCTTGCGATAGCGGGAGATGAAGGGAATAGTGGCTCCTTCGTCGAGGAGAGCGATGGTTTGTTCTACTTGTTTTTCGCGGAGGTTCAACCGCCGAGCGATGAGTTGAATGGGCGTCATGGGGCGCATTTTTGGGGTTACACGACGTAAAAGTACAACTTTCGCAGCGCTTCTGCAAGCGGGGGTTGCGAAATTTTCACTTGGTGGGTCTTTCTCAAAAAAAATCTCGGCATGCCTTTTGAGCATGCCGAGAGTGGATGTTTCTGCAGTGGATGGTCTGCGGTTTAGGCCTTGACGCGGTTCTGGTAGGAGCCGTCGCGGGTGTCGACTTCCACGAGTTCGCCGGTTTCGATGAAGAGGGGCACACGGATTTTGGCGCCGGTTTCGAGGGTGGCGTCCTTGAGCGTGTTGGTTGCCGTGTCGCCGCGGAGACCGGGCTCGGTGTAGTCGATGCGGAGCACCACCTTGATGGGCATTTCGGCGTAGAGAATCGTCTCGGTCGAGGCATCGCTGACCACCGTCACCACGTCGCCTTCCTTCATGTAGTCCACACCGGTGATGAGATCGTGGGCGATGGGCACTTGGTCGAAGGTTTCTTGGTTCATGAAGAGGTAGTCTTCACCTTCCTGATAGAGGTACTGGTAGGGACGACGTTCCACGCGTACGTCTTCGAGCGCTTCGCCGATGTTGAAACGCTTTTCGATCACACGGCCGCTCACTACGTCCTTGAGGGTGGTGCGCATGATGGTGTTGCCCTTACCGGGTTTCACGTGGAGGAAGTCGATGCAGAAATAGAGTTTGCCGTCCATGCGGATGCAGACCCCTTTCTTGATGTCCTGAGATTTGATCATGAGATTATCTGTGTGTAGTATATTTCTTTTGCGCCGCAAATTTAGTGCTTTATTTTGAGCTAACCCCTTTTCGGGGTCGAAAACTCGTCGAAAGGTGTTTTTCTTCTTTGCGCTTCGCTGTAGTTTTTCGGAGAAAGTGGGGTGGTTTCTGCCCTTAGCCCCCGGTTTTCGCGGATTTTCGCCCCTTTTTTCTCCACCGGCACGAACGCATTTCGAGTCGACACGGCGGCAAACAAAGCCCCCATGGGAGAAAAAAAACGGGCGCCTTCACAAAAAAAAGGAGGGGGGGGTAATTTTTCAACGAAAAGTAATATATTTGCGGTCGTAATCACACATCCACCTATCAATCAGACCCAACCATGAAAATGCTACTGAGAATTGCGTTCACGGTTTGGGGCGTCCTGCTCAGCTTCGGCGTCCAAGCCCACTCGAATTCCCCCACCCCGCTGCTCGCAGCCGACTCCGTGCACACCGACAGCACGAAGACGCACGCGCTGCGCGAAGCCACGGTGAAAACCACGCGCCTGCTCTTCATCACCCGCAAAGACACCATCATCTACGACCTCGACGCCGTGAAACTCAAAGACGGCGCCAACCTCGGCGATGCGCTCAAGAAACTGCCCGGCATGGAGATTCGGCAGAAGAAGCTCTACTACATGGGCAAACCCGTGGATCGGCTGCTGGTGAACGGTTTCGACTTTTCGCGCAACGACCCCTCGATGGCGCTCGAAGCCCTGCCGGCCTATATCGTCAAGAGTGTGAAAGCCTATGAGCAACGCGGCGAACTGGCCCGCGTGACGGGACTCGACGACGGTTCGCGCGAGCAGGTGGTCAATGTGGTGCTCCGCAAAAAATACATGGGCACGTGGACGGGGCAAGCCGACGTCTCGGGCGGCACGCCCGATCTCTATAGCGCCCGAGGCTATGCCAACACCTTCACCGACCGCTATCGCGTGTCGCTCTTCGGCAATGCCAACAACACGAACCAAGAACTCTGGTACAACGGCGACGGATCGACCAGTTCCTACTTCAAATACTCCGGTAAGAATGCCTTCCACTCGCCGGGCGGCACCCTGTTTTGGCGCAACAAGAGCGACGAGAACGCCGCGGGCTATCTGAAGATCGAGGCCACGGGCGACTATAACAACAACACGCGGCGCAACACCCGCTACACGGAATTGGAAACGATGCTCAGCGGCGGCAGCAGTTACAACGCGACCGAAGAGCACCCCCACTCACACGAGACGCGCGTGGCGGGTCACCTCTTTGTGACGTGGCGACCGACGGCGACGACCTACGTGTTCTATCAAAATAACGCATGGCGCTCGCGCACCACTTCTGACAACAACGGGCGCGGCGCGACGTGGAACGCCAATCCCTTCAACGCGGGATATGCCCCGCTCGATTCGGTTTTCGCCCCGAACCTGCTGCGCGCCGCGATGTTCGGCGCCGTGACCCGCACGCGGTCGGTCGGACAAGGCGAAAACACGCTCGGACACGTCGACCAACTGCTCATGGTCAACCAGAAACTCAACTCCCAAGGGGCGAACCTCACTTGGCAAACGTATCTGAGGCGCGAAGAAACAACGTCCGACAACTTCTCGCTCGACGGCTACCACTATTTCCGTCCCCAAGCGAACAACTTGCCCCACTTGCTTCACCGCTACCGAAACAATGCGACCGGCAACACCCAACTGAGTTCGACGCTGGAACTGCAATGGCCCGTGGGCAAACACTTTGTGCCGGGGGCGCGCTACGCCTTTTCGCACCTCCACAACCGGATGGACACCGACGGCTTCCTGCTCAACCGCCTGAGCGGCACGCCCACCACCTTCGACGCCACCCTCCCCCTCCTCGCCCTGCTACCCGAGGGCATCGCCGATTGGCGCCGCCTCGCTCGCGAAAATGAGATCACGCGCCACACCCTGCAAAACTCCACCTCGCACAGCGGAGCGCTCTTTCTCCGCTACACCGCCGATCGGTGGTACGCGTCGGTGGACATGACGCTCAAACACGAGAACGAGTCCTACGATTTCGAGAAAGGCGGTTTTCCGGCACAGCATCTCACGCGCCGACAAACGCTGCCCTCCTTCTCGACCAGAACAGAATGGAAGCCCGGCTCAAGCAAGTTCACTTTCGACTATGACCTCCGCACGAGTGCGCCTTTCATCACGGAGCAGATCACACTGCCCGACCTCGCCGATCCGCAAAATGTGCACCTCAGCAACCCGGATCTGAAGAACAAGGTCACGCACAACTTCTCGCTGAGGAGCGAAAATCGATTTGAACAGCACCGCGGCGAAGAGACGAAACGCCACCAACTCTATGCGGGCATCGTTTTTACCACCACGGCCAACGAAACGACGCAACTCACCGCGTTCGACCGCACCACGGGTGTGACCACGACGAAGCCGGTCAACATCTCGGGGGCTTGGAACACGAGTTCCTATCTCTACTTTCTCCAATCGCTCGACTATGCGAGCCGTTTCGTCCTCGGTTATAACGCCGGACAGA
>ERZ773013.2470-NODE-2470-length-10147-cov-14.766052_pt1 | contig 10147 bp, 10 predicted proteins | sample MGYA00511670_ERZ773013 | MGnify/ENA primary metagenome ERZ773013 (study PRJEB29015, sample SAMEA2738120) | human oral metagenome | biome: human oral; feature: human-associated habitat; material: saliva | place: China | collected 2257 ...
TGGCCCGACAGTTAGGAACCACGTGGAATACCGTGTGGTCCCATATCAAGCCGTGCCTGCAAGCCGCATCTGATGACCCCGCCCGCTTCACAGGGATTCGGGTGCTGGGGGTTGACGAGCACGTGTGGCACCACCAGGACCGACGCCACCGGGGCCCACGTGAACTCACCGGCATCGTGGACCTGACTTGCGGGGAGGAGCATCCCACGGCCCGCTTGTTGGACCTGGTTCCGGGTAGGTCTGGCACCGTGTACAAGAACTGGCTAGAAGAGCGCGGCGAAGACTTTCGCTCCGGTATCCAGATCGCGACGCTGGATCCCTTCCAAGGATACAAGAACGCCATCGACGACCAGCTCCAAGACGCAACCAGCGTCCTCGATGCCTTCCATATCGTCAAGCTCGCCGGCGATGCCCTTGATGAGGTACGCCGCCGCGTCCAGCAAGACACGACCGGTCACCGCGGGCGCAAGGGCGATCCCCTCTATCAGATCCGCAATCTTTTGCGCGCCTCGCGTGATCGGCTCACGAAGCGTCAACAAGAACGACTCCGTGAGGCCTTCACGGCAGATGAGGCGCATATCAGTGTGGAAGTCGCCTACCACTGCGCCCAGCAAGTCCGAGACGTCTTCCATCAAGCCACACCCGCCCAAGGCCGACGCCTGGCCGCACACCTCATTGAGCGCCTACCAACGTGTCCCATCCCCGAAATCGCTCGTCTGGGGCGGACCCTACGCAAGTGGAAGGACGCATTCTTGGCCTACTTCGACACCGGTGGAGCCAGCAACGGCCCCACAGAAGCCATCAACGGAATCATCGAACTAGGCAGACGCACCGCCAGAGGCTACCGCAACCCCACCAACTACAAACTCCGAATGCTCCTCATCGCAGGAGGCCTAGATGCCTCCACCCACACTCAACTCTGAAGAGCCAGAAAAGTGATGACACCACGCGACTTCAATAATTTGATAGGCCGTGCCGGCAGAAGCGGACATTACACTGGAGGCAGTACTTTAATTTTAAATACACGTCGGAATGTTTCCGCTTTGGGCTCAATTTCGTCAAACCAGCATAGTTCTTTACGTTGCGAGAGCACACTATGGTACGTTCTATTTCAAGAAGATCGTCGCTACTATTCTGCCAGAACATCAACTATTGCTAACACAGTCGTCGACATCATTTTGAAACATTACGGATCAGATAGCCTCGAGAATAAACTATTTGAATATTATCTCAACCAGCTTGGACTAGATACTGAAACTGCAACCCGCTTAACGAAGACTAAACTTGGTGCACTCTCCACCATCGAAAGCTACTGCGCGACACTCATTCACGAACCACTTATTGACAACAACGTCACTAAGCTTTGTAGCTCTACTTATGCATATCATTTGGCCTCGGATTTCGAAAAGGAAAGACTGTTGCAAGTGTTTCAACAAATCGCTGGCAAATTGCTCTCCACCGAGCATTCTATCAGCGGCTTTTATTACAAAACTCAACTAGACAGAACTTTAGGTACTCAAATCTTCGAATGGATAAGCTCTTCAGAATTTCAACTCTTCGCTACCTCCGATTGCAGAGATTTCAATATCCTTGCTTCAGCTTTCTACAAATGCAGGCGCGATTTATTCTCGAGCTTTGAATTGGCGGAGGTTCAGCTCGCACTATCCTGCTGGGTCGACGGCGACAGCATCAAGGACACTTTCGATACAATCGCTCGGTTCAGAAAGGGTAGCGCCAACCGAAATGGCACAAAGAGTGCACGACGGCCGACACTTGCGAGCATTGAAAGTCTCCTCATGAAATCATTCGCTTATCATCTCGAATATTTTGTCTCCTGTGTAGTAGACGCTTGCGCAATGAGTGAGTCAGAAGATCTCCTGCATCTCGTACAGATGCTTCGCACGTGTCAGCATCGCATCAAGTATGGTGTTGCTACACCAGACGAGGTCCAGTTCTGTGAGCAAGTTCTGAATGATAGAATGATAGCTAAAGATCTTCGAACATTGCTCGCTTCAGAATGTTATCTGAACTCCGGCGAGCTTCAAGTTTTCTTCGAGTCCACCAAATCCCGAATTCGTTCTTACGCATCTTCGTTACCTACATACTGTGAAACAAAGATTCGAACATGGCTCGAACGCTCATATTCAATTTTTTAGCACTTTGAAATTACTCAGCTACCTCCGGTCTGGTTAGCTGGGCGTCGGCGCATCTTTGACAAAGAGCCTACTTACTTAGACGAGTACTTTTCTGGCTCTTCGCATTTGAGGGTGTAGGTGTTGTGGGCGGGGTTCGGCGTGTCGTGGCCGGGTAGGGGTCGAGGTCTTCCGATGATGGAGATTCCTACACCGTCCATCTGAAAGACCTCGACATGTCCAATACTACCTTTGATCGCCCCGACCTGAGCGCGTTCACGCGCCTGTATGACCTGGGGTTGGAGGTGACGGGTCAACGCATGTGGCCAGACCGTGCAGTGTTGGCGTGCCGCATTGTTGGTGAGGATCGGTGGTGTCGACGCTGCGGGTGCCTGGGCGTGGCTCGTGACACGGTGGTCAGGCGCTTGGCGCACGAGCCTTACGGGTGGCGTCCCACGATTTTGCACGTGAGCGTGCGCCGCTACCGGTGTCAGGGGTGTTCTCACGTGTGGCGTCAGGATATGAGTCAAGCGGCCGATCCGCGCGCCAAGCTCTCACGCGCAGCGGTGCGCTGGGCGCTCACTGGGCTGGTCGTCCACCATCTGACGGTGGCGCGCATCTCCCAGGCCCTCGGTGTGTCCTGGAAGAGCCGCTAACACTGCTGTCCTGGCTGAAGGAGAGCGCTCACTGATCAACGACCCGACCCGGTTCGAAGGCGTGCGCGTCATTGGCGTGGATGAACACGTGTGGCGCCACACCCCATACGGCGACAAATTCGTCACCGTCATCTTGGACTTGACGCCCATCCGAGATCGCAGTGGCCCCTCCCGGCTCTTGGACATGGTCCCGGGCCGCTCCAAGCAGGTCTTCAAAACCTGGCTGGCCTCCCAGCCCGATACGTGGCGTGAGCGCATCGAGATCGTCGCGATGGATGGATTCACCGGGTTCAAGAGCGCTGCCGCCGAAGAACTCCCCGGCGCAAGGGCAGTCATGGACCCCTTCCACGTCGTACACCTGGCCGGCAATGCCTTGGATGAGTGCCGAAGGCGCATCCAACAAGAACTCCACCACCGGCGCGGGCGCTCCACGGACCCCCTCTACAAGGCCCGCAGGGTGCTGCACACCAGATCCTGCCTACTCACCCTTGGCCAGCAGTACCAGATACTCGACCTGTTTTCCGGCGACGAGCACGTCGCCCTCGAGGTCACCTGGAGCGCCTACCAGAACATCATCGACGCCTACCGCTCATCCAACGCGCGTGGGGGCAAGACTTTAATGCGCGAGGAAATCGCGCGCCTCACCTCCACAAGCGTTCCCTCCTCCCTCACCGAGCTCATCACGCTGGGCAGGACACTCAAACGAAGAGCCACAGACATCCTGGCCTACTTCGACCACCCCCACACCAGCAACGGCCCCACCGAAGCCATCAACGGCCGCCTCGAACACCTACGCGGCTCCGCCCTCGGATTCCGTAACCTCACCCACTACATCACCCGAGCACTCCTCGAAACCGGAGGATTCAAACCCCAACTACACCCCCAATTATGAAGAGCCCGTTATTTTCCTGTGTATCGTGATATGCTCATGTGCTTCATCAATGTTGGAACAGTGTTCCAGTAAGATCTCCATTTAATCTTCAATTGGTTTATTCCTGTAAAATCAGAGGTCGAATAGTGTGAAGTAAGACTAATGTTGTTGTAACTGTAACGGTCAATTTTGCTAACTTTGAGAGTGGGATGTTATTTTTGGTTAAGTGCTTTGCGGTGTGTGCTGTTGAGTTGTGTTCACACGGTGATGCTAGAAGAAGGGGGAGTGTTGCTCGAAGTGTTGTGAGTTGCTCCTTTTTCATGTCAGCTTCATTAGTTTTAATCTTCCAGCTTATCCATAGGCATGTGCATGTCGCTAGGCAAAATATTATGTAAGGGGACATTCCTATCATTGTAGTTAGGATGTAATTCCATGTAGCCGATAACTTGTCATAGAAGCCGAGGAGTGTGGATATTATTGTTAGAAATAATCCTAGTAGTCCCGTGAGTGATTTTGTTACACGGGGGATGAAGGACATCTTGATTATTGCAGCTAATGTGCTAAGGAATACCAGTGCGAGAGCTCCTGTTGTAAAAAGGGCTTTGGAGAGCTCCTCGTGGGATAGTTCGATGAATCCTGTAAGTATTATCAATACTACAATTGTGATACCCATTAATACTCGATATGCGTACACTTCCTTGTGATATGTCACGGATTTTGAATGTTTTCCTAGTTCTGTCTCGTTCAGTTGCCAAATTTCTATTGGTTTTCTGCCGGTGTTCTTTGCAATGTTGCAAATTGTGTTTGCGCAAATTGTTACAGATTGAAGCTGTTCGGGCTTGAGAGTCATCTCGTGCGAAGCTGAGGTCATCTTGTGGCTCCTTTGCATTGCTGTGTGGTTGCTTAGTGGTGCGGTGAAGGGTGTGTGGGATTCATTTGGTGTAATACCTTGTGATTCTAATGCGATGGGGTGGAGTGTCAAGACGAGGTCTAGTGTCCCGCGAAAAGCGGTCCGGAACAAACGCGTACCCAGACTTTCCGTTATCATTGCGGGGGAAAGTCTGGATCTCGTGCAATTTGGGTACGCCTTTAGTAAACCTTCTATATATATCTCTATATGCATGCAGATTTTTTCGTAGAAAGTTTAAGAAGGGTGTACCCATCCGTACCCAAATAGTGACTTTTCGTTGAGATATAGCCGAAAGATCGGGGTACACGTGGGTGCAGGTTCGGGCTGCCCCGAAGGTGAGCCGTGAGACGCGCGAAAAACGGGTGTCAAGTTTGCGATTCGAGACGCCTTGCGCTTCGCTAGTTGAAGAGTCAACCAAGGGGTGTATTTCGCTTGGGCCTCTGGGTGCTACGGAAGGGGAGGGGAGGGGGTACCGCCCCCATCCCCTCCCCGGCTCCCGACTAGGCTTAACCCCGCCGGGCGCGAAGTGGCTCAGTGTGCCCGCAATATCCGCGAAATGTGCGGGGTGAGTCGGATGCCGATGTCCCCGTGGTAGAGGTACCGACGCCAGATGCGCGCCTCCTCGAAGTCGTCCTCCCTTACTGCCTGAATGATCAGGCGTTCCACCTCCCTCACGATGTGGTGGGAGACGCCGTGGACTACGGTCGCCCGCTCCCACTTCCAGGCTTGCCCGTTCCAGACGTACCAGCGGCGGCCCTCGCACTTCATGTGGATGTACGGGTTCTGCACGAGTGTAGCGGCGCAAGTCTGGTTGAATTCAGGTTTGATGGCTCTTCGTAGTTGGGTGTGGGTGGAGGCGTCTAAGCCTGCGGTGGTGAGGTGCATTCGGGGTTGGTAGTTGGTGGGGTTGCGGTAGCCTCTGGCGTTTCGTATGCCTAGTTCTAGGATTCTATTGGTGGCTTCCGTGGGTCCGTTGTTTGCTCGGTCGGTGTCGAAGTAGGCCGAGAACGCCTTTTTTCGTCGCCCCAAGGTTCACCCTTAGGCGAGCAAGCTCGGGGACGGGGCAGTCTGGTAAACCTCGGCCTTGCTGGTCGTAACAGTAGGCGGCTTGGACACTGATGTGCGCCTCATTGGCATGGAAGGCATTGTGGAGTCGTTGCTGTTAACGTGGAGTGAACCTTTGGCGTGAGGTGAACAATAGATTGTGGATCTGGTAGAGGGGGTCATCTGCGCGACCGCGGTGGCCCAGGGTCTAGTGCCGGTTTCGTCGGTGCACGTCACTTGGGCTTTGCCGGCGAGTTTGACGACGTGGAAGGCATTGGAGGCGCTGGTGGCGTCTTGGAGTTGGTAATCGATGGCGTGTGTGCTGCCCGTGGAAGGGGTCCAGTGTCATGAGCTGGATGCCGGAGCGAAACTGCTCGCCGCGCTTGGCCAGCCAGTTCTTGTACATGGTTCCAGACCTGCCTGGGACCAGGTCCAACAAGTGGGCTGCGGTGTGGTCTCTCCTCGGGTGAGTTTTGATACCGGTGAGCCTATGGGGCCGCGTTGGCGTCTGTTCTGGTGGTGCTACACGTGTTCATCCACCCCTAGAGCCCGCACGCCTGCGAAACGGTCGGGATCATCGGCCGCAGCTTGGAAGAGGGATTTGATTTAGGACCACACGGTGTTACGCCCGTGCTTAGCTGGCGGGCCAGACATGCGATGGTGGCTCCCAAAAAGCGCAACTGACGGATCGCTCACCGAATTGCCCGCACATCTACACGCGTCTTGAGGGCACACACGCGCATATTGTGCTCCACGAACGTCACCGTCTGACAGGCGTTTTCGCGGCAGCACCAGCGCCGTATTGTCCCACCTAACCCGCGTCCGCGTCCCAACCCACAGCGCGTCAATCATCTCCACCACCACTCGTCCATGGCCCTGTGCAATTACCCCACACTCAGGACATCCCACCACCTGGTTGCACGACTCAGTATCCTGCACCATGATCCCTTGGCAGTGCGCTGCACCTGTGAGGTGGAAACCCTCCATCCCAACGAGCAGATCAAACCGCTTGCACCGGTCAAGCGAAGCAGAACAACATCAGGCAGGGTAAGACACCACTTGGGTCCTTGGAGAAGGCGGGGATTGAAGCCCGCTCATCATCAAGAAACTCAACCTCTATCTGTAACCCCCGACCAACACCCGTCACCCACACCCAACTATGAAGACGCCTCAGTTGCCCCTGAAGTGGATGACCAACATCCTCACCGACGACGTGTACCACGTCGTCACCGGCCGCTCAACGATCAACTCTGACATTCTCGGTAACTGCTACCAAGAGTTCATTTCTTATGGCGGAGGAGACGGCTCTGGTCTCGTTGTCGTACTCGCTCCTGAGCACGCTACAAGACTCATGGCTGAGATGGTCGATGTCCATGCCACCGACTACCTTCTCGAAGCTATCCTGCCAGGCTTGCTACAAAGTTGGTGGCTCGTGTTCGCTGGCTGCCTGGGTGGTTCAAATCGGAAGCCGCTGGTTGAGTGCTGATTGCAGGGACGAAGCTTGCGTAGCCCTACTGAAAGTCGAAGCGTTCTGTCTTGTGATCTTCGTTTTCATCCCAGCTAATGATCAGCTGGAGCCTGCCACTAGTCCCCAGTGTTAGGTCGAAATTGAGCTTCCAGGTCACATTAGGATCGAGTCGAATTGGCTGTTCTGGCGTGACAAGAAAAATTGGACCTGAAGTGGCTTCTGCTCTAAATGTTACGTTTTCGGCAGCAGAATCTCCGATGTTCGTGACCTCTAGCCAGTGCTTCGTTGTGTATTTCGCTCTGCCTCGCGAGTCTGTTTCTTTGAGCTGCTGGCTTTGCTTCGACTGGACGCGAAACTGTGCTCCGCGTTTTCTTGCTGGAGCCAAAACTTGCCCGCCGTCGACAAGTTCTGAGACGTCTAGCTCGATTGCTTGCCAGACCTTATGTTCTAGCTGACTCGGGTTTGCGAATGTCGCAAGGAGTCCTCTTTCGCTGATCTCTTCACGAAAAGAACGAAGAGCGCTCAGCTGCTCAACGTCCACGTCATTTGGATGAGGGGCTTCAGAAAAATAGAGATGTACGTGTTTCCCGTGTTCTACGGATCGTTCGATCTCTTCTACGGTTCCTGAGATTGCTTCAGGCGTCGGAGTTCCGAGCCTGCTACCGAATAGGGCAATGACTATGTCTGCCTTATCAACCCCCTGCTCATTGACAAATACTTGGGGATGCTTGCCGAGCTTCGGAACTGACGATGTTTCCCATCTCCACGGCAGTAGCATGACATTCTTCGTGGCTGAGTTGGCCTCATTCCACGAGTGAAGTGCTCTTTCAACTGCATCACGCGATTCGGGGACGTCCGACGGAGACGCTATCGCTACCCGGAGTACTGTTGCAGAAAAAGCCATACTGCAAGGATACCCTCAACACAGGGCAGTGTCATAGGGTGTGAGCAATTTGTGTGGTACTAATGCTGTTGGGTGGGTGGTTGTGAACTGTCGTCTGATGTGCAGTGTTTGGAATCGTGTGGTGATCATGGCGGGCTTGGAGGTGGGCCTCTCCCAGGGTTCGTATCGCTCGTTGGGTTGGGCCTGTCCCCTCGGTGGCATGCCGCTAGGTCGCCCGCCATGCAGGTCCTGACGGCGTGTATCAGGCCGAGAAGGCCCTGAGCGTGGCACTGGCCGCGAGGATCGCCCAAGATGTGGCTTCGGGACCGTGATATGGCTCTTCGCCGATGTGTTATCTCTGATTTGTCGCAGGGGCGCACGCCCCGCCAGGGCAGATCGACGTCTGAGTGCTGAGGTGTGTGGCACAGTGGTTCCTACGGACAATTCTCCCGACGCCCACGGTTGCGATTAGCCGTGAGGCGATCGCACCTGGATCTAGGCCCAACCCAAGTAGACGTTGATCGATCACAGCATTTGCTTGCCCTCCACGTGGTGGATCTGCAAGATAGACCGAGCGGGTGATTTCTCGCCACCGATTAAAGAAACGTGATTAATCGATTGAGGTGCGCCAACATTGCCTACCGAAGAATCATGGGCACCTCGGAGGTGACCTCACGTATCAGCCGAGATGGGGCTATTGCGCAGACAATCCTGGTCGAGGCCGCCACCCGCTACCTGATTTATGGTGGTTCTGCCTCTCGGGCGGAGGGTCGACCAGGTCTGTGACGCGTTCACCCGCCGTATCCACCCCATTCCCCAACGGTGCGAGGCAACTGACACGGGGGCCAAGGGGACGAGAAATGACCCACCACCAGCGCCTCATCCTAGGCATTGGCGTAGACGTGTTCTTCGCTGACCCCACAGTCTTTGAGAAACGGGACTAACGAAAACACCAACCGACTCTTCCGTCACTACCTGCCCAAACGAACCCCATCACCACCCACCAACCCTGCGTCGAAGCCATCGTCAATGAACTGAACAACTGCCCCAGACGCACCCTCAAAGGGTTCAACCAGCTCATTGCTATCACACATTGACACTGCCCTGATATCGAGCAATGGGAAGGTATGAGCAGGTGCCACAAGCATAGTCGATAACAGTCGATAGTTTTTGGAATTGTGTACTCAGTTCTGCGCAGAGTGATGCTGAGTCGATATGTGACGGTTCATCCTGCGGCTCCGTGCCGTATCTAAATTCGGTGCTCGATTTATCTGCTTGGTGGAGAAGATTTAATGCGATTTCAACTCCTTTGGGAAACTTATCCATGAAGTCAAATGAATTATATTCTCGTTTGAATTCGTTAAAGAGCTTCATTAAATTGTGTCCGATATCAGTAACGTAGTCAATTGGTGACATGTAATTGAATGCTACTTCTGGATCTGCAGCAAAGTGCTCTATTTTGAGTTCTTTGAGAACTATTATTCCATCTTTGAGTGATAATTCGAAGGCGTGGCGGATTAGGAATAGATAAGGTAGAAGGAAAATGTCGGATTCCGCTTGTCCGTCGAATTTTCTGGAAATGACTACTGCGGATTCATAATACGCTTCGGATAACTCGCCCAGGCGATATACTTGGTTATGCATCACGAGGGTTTTTGGATCCGTGCGCGGGTGCCGTTTGAATAGCGTAATAGGCTGGTTACTTTGTGCTTTCATCGGTCTACTTCTTCCGGGATGTCGAGGATCGGCAGCGTCTCCAGGAGCTCCTGGGTGCGCATCGAGACGGTGACCAGGCGTTTGATCAGGTCCACGACCGCGTCAGGGCGGCCCTGCTCACGCAGGAAGTCATTCGGGTCGTTCACGATGCCCGACGCCTTGTCTGTCTTCACGTAGTATCGATCGATGATCCACTCGAGCGGGCTACGGCCCGAAATCGAATACCCCTGTGCCTCCGCAGGAATGCCCGTCAGCGTCACGTAGTCATTGTACTCCAAGCGCGTGAAGTCCTTATCGCGGCGCCCCAGCTTCGGGAAACGCATCTTGCGCTCGCCAATCCGGTAGCGCTCCCACGGGTCCGCGGGCGCGTGCAGGCTCGGCTCCTCCTGCACTGACGGATACGGCTCCACCCGCTCGTAGTTCACGTGCAGGTCCGCCAGCTCGCGGCCCACGCTCGCATACGTGTG
>ERZ773013.2471-NODE-2471-length-10134-cov-46.089195_pt1 | contig 10134 bp, 9 predicted proteins | sample MGYA00511670_ERZ773013 | MGnify/ENA primary metagenome ERZ773013 (study PRJEB29015, sample SAMEA2738120) | human oral metagenome | biome: human oral; feature: human-associated habitat; material: saliva | place: China | collected 2257 ...
TCGAGATCAACCGTAAGGTGCTCGCTGACCTCGCTGTTAACAATCAGGAAGCTTTCAAGGCTATTGTTGACAAGGTAAAGTAAATTAATGATGCTCACGAACGTGGGCACTCGTTATAATGGAATGGAAGCTGTCGCCTGAAAGGGTGGCAGCTTTTTTTTAGCAGCCACCTTTACTTCCATCAACTACTCTACAATAGAGAATAAATGGCGAAACATTTTAGGAATGAATGAGAGAACACACCCTATCCCATAGGGATATCTCCCCCCCCAAGTGGAGAGAGTGTGAGGTGAAGCCAATTGTTGATGACGTTCTTGGCTTTTTATCTTTTGTACTATCAGAATAATCCATTAATTTTGCAGGAGTATATGCAAAAAGGTAAGTAATGATACCAACTTGTAGAATTAAAAATGAATAGTGTAAGCATGAATAATAAAAGGCTGTTCAGGTGCATTTTGCCAATTCTACTATTCTTTGTGGGAATAGGGCAAGCAGTACATGCACAATATGCACCGATAAAAGACACCACGAAGTGTCTGAGGGTGTGCGATTCTTTGCTATCAGATAATTTTGGGCAGAAGGTTGATAAGCAGATTAAAGCTTCTTATTATGCTGATACTATAAGCCTTGTTGATAAATACTTTCGCAAGGGAATGTCGAGGAAAGTCATACTGAGTATTCCTAAAGGTAAACGACCAGCACCCGAAACCTATTTGAAACGAAGATATATAAGGCGACATCTGAAGAATTTTAAGGCAGGTGCATCATGTATTGTTTCAAAAGATTTGTTAGAACGGCATCATGGCGACTCCATCGGAAAGGCTGATAATAGTCAGTTTATCATGATGAAGTCGGAGATGGATAGCGTATTGATGAGAAGTCATGGTGACTTGTCGCGTATCGAACATGAATTGGGAATCCCTGCAGGTGCGTGGAAACATCGAGTATTAGTAAGGATTGACATCCCCAAGCCGAAGAAACTCAGGTTGAGGATGCCGTCGGGTAACGAAATCGGAGCGAATGCGTTATGGCTTCCAGGTGGAATTCTACCTACTGGATATAAAGAAGCGGTGATAGATAGGATTCCAAAAGGAAAATATAAGGCTACGCAGATCGAGATTACCCAATGATAATATAGAAAGAAGCTTAAAATAATAGGTTCTCGCTCATATTCTTCTGATTTAAATGTAGTAAATGGTGAAGACTAATATGAAATTAAAGGCTTAGTAAATTAGACCTATTCGCCAAAGAGTTTTTATGGCTAAAATGGTTATAAGAAGGCAAAGGAAGCCCGCAATTATATAGGGTATTTTGCGTTGTTCCCAATAGTAGGTATTATTATTAACGAGTGTAATGGGTCTTGATTTCATTTTTATTGTGAGATTTTGATAGCTTAGGTAATCTTCCTTGTCACCATTTTTTAGGTTGAAGATGAAGTAGTTTCCATCAGCTTCTTTTCCTATGACAGAGTCTCCAACCACTTGTATATGTGTAATCTCATCAATGAAGTTTTCTTTTAACGGATCGTTTCTACTATTGATGTTAGCATATTCGGGCGTATCAACTGAGGTAAGTTCATAACCATTCTTTAGTGGGATAGACCAGCTATCACCTATACCAATGTCAGAACCAAGAATGATAGCAATGATAAGCATACACACAAAACTACTTGCAGCGTATATCCCAATAAATACTCCTGGTGTGAGGAATGACAGAACCATCTTCCTCTTCCTTTGCTTTTTGCAAAGAAAGTAAGAGAAAGGTAACGTTATCAGTCCTAATATGAGGGATAGGATTATAAGAGCAATTGCCCAGAAAATAAGAACAAAAAGCATTCCCATAGTTTGTCTTGATTATTTTTAAGGGAGAAGAGCTATCTTCCCTTGATATACTTAAAAATGAGGTGTATCGCTGTTGAGATAATGTATATGAGGTTAAGCACAAGAAGATAGAACCACCATGTGAGACCTGCCCCATATTCTGAACGAAAGAAGAAGAGGTAATAGAGTGGGAGAGAGTAACCTAATAATACAATAGCTGATAAGATACCTGCTCTTTTCTGGCGATTGAATATCTGATAGATTGTGAGGAGTGCACAGATAATAGAACTGAGATAAAGTAAGAGATTGTCGCTCATATTCTTTTGATTTAGATGTAGTGAATGATGAGGATTAATATGATAAGGAAGCATAAACCTATGATACCATCAAGGACACGATTGGAAAAGTATTCGGGATTACGAGGGTAAATGTCAACATCTATTAGCTTTAATTCGCCAGTTTCAATCATACCTCGTTTTATCTCTTTCTTACTTCTACCTTCTTTGAGAAACATTTCGAGTATTTGTTGTTGTTCCTCATCCAGTTCTATATCGTATACCTGATTACGTTGAGTTTGCTTCTGTTTCCATTTCTTGAATTGTTCCTTGTATGGTTCTTTAGAGCAATCAAATACTGGTGATTCTGTTATCAGGGAATGATAACTATAATTATCTCTGATAATAAATCGATGATAGACGAAGCGAAGTGCAGCACCTATATGAACCAATATTAAGCCTATAAAGCCTCTGATAATATCATGCATAGCTAAATTCCACCTTCAACTATCCTGAAAGGAGAAGGGATTAAATAGAGCAATTTGTTTAAACATAAAATCTTTAATCTTTATAATCTGCTATACCTAATCTATTTCCAGAAGGGTCATCGAACTCAACAGCCCACCCAGTCTTAATTCTGAATGGTTCTGAATGAAAGGTAAGCCCTTTTGCTTTCAATCTATCATATTCCGATTTGACATCATCAACTTCAATCCATAATGCTGGCTTAGCATCAGGAAATCGTTTAATATCTTTAATGATTAGAGCAGGTTCGTCCTTTCCAATTTGGTAAGCAACCATTCCTATTTCTGAGAAGTCAAACTTTATAGCTAAGCCTAAGATGTCTCCATAGAAGTGTTTGGTCGCATCAAAATCCTTAGCAGGAAAAAAATAATTGTCTGTTGTCATAATATACTAAGTATTAAGAGTTATTATTGATTATATTATTGGAATTCTACCAATTTCTCTTTGTACGAAGCAAGTGCCACCTCGGATCGTTCATCCATCATGTAGGCTGAAAAGAATATCTTTTTATTGCTTGATATTCTTCATACTCAACCCGATACGTTTGCGGCGCATATCGACTTCGACGACACGGACACGGACGTGCTGGTGAAGACGGATGATTTGTGTGGGGTCGGTGACGAAACGGTTGGAGAGCTGGGAGATGTGGACAAGACCGTCTTGATGAACACCGATGTCGACGAAGACGCCGAAGTTGGTGATGTTCGTTACGATACCAGGGAGTTCCATTCCTACGACAAGGTCGTTAAGGGTGTGGACATTCTTTTCGAATTCGAAGACTTCAACCTCTCCACGTGGGTCACGACCGGGCTTTTCAAGTTCGGTAAGGATATCGTGGAGGCTTAGCAGTCCCGTTTGCTCTGTTATATATTTTTTTATGTTGATTCTTCTTTGTAATTCAGAGGAGGTGATGAGGTTCTTGACCGTACATCCTTGGTCCTTCGCCATTTGCTCAACGATGTGATAGCTCTCGGGGTGGACGGCAGAGTTATCGAGTGGGTTCTTGGCATTGGGGATGCGGAGGAAGCCTGCGCACTGCTGGTAGGCAGTATCACCCAGACGCTTCACCTTCTTGAGCTGGGCACGTGAGGTGAAGGCACCATGCTCACGTCGGTACTCAATGATGTTTCTGGCAAGGGCTGGACCGAGTCCGCTGACGTAGGTGAGCAGGTGGAGAGAAGCCGTGTTGAGGTCGACTCCTACCTGATTGACACAACTCATCACCGTCTGGTCGAGTGAATGCTTAAGCTTTGACTGGTCAACATCATGCTGGTATTGCCCGACACCGATGCTCTTCGGATCAATCTTCACGAGTTCAGCGAGTGGGTCCATCAGTCGTCTACCGATAGATATGGCTCCACGTGTAGTCACATCCTCGTCGGGGAACTCCTCACGAGCCACGGGAGAAGCGGAATAGATGGAGGCACCGTCCTCACTTACCACATATTTTAAGATGTTTCCAAAGTTATTTGCCGAATTTTGGAGAATATTACTAATGAATGTTTCAGACTCCCTGCTTGCCGTACCATTGCCAATGGCAATAGCCTCAATCTTATAAGTGTTTATCATCCTTTGCAGAGCTTCCGTGGCTTGTCTCGTTTGATTGCGTGGTGGATGCGGATAGATAATCTCATGATGAAGGAGGTTACCTTGTTCGTCAAGGCAAGCTATCTTACATCCGTTGGCAAAACCGGGGTCGAGGGCGAGGACACGCTTCTGACCGAGTGGGGGAGAGAGGAGAAGCTGGCGGAGGTTCTCGGTAAAGACCTTGATAGCCTCTTCGTCGGCACGCTCCTTGCTCAAGGCAGCAAATTCATTTTCAATGCTCGGATTGATAAGACGTTTGAAGGAGTCTTCAACGGCTTGGCTGACGAGGGTCTGACAAACTCCGTGTCCACGCACGAATTGGCGAGTGAGGCGTGAGATACATTCCTCGCCATCAATCGTGATGCCCACACGTAGGATACCCTGAGCCTCGCCACGACGCATAGCGAGCAGTCGATGGCTATTGCATCGGCGGAGAGGTTCGGAGAAATCGAAGTAATCAGCGAACTTCTGCGCCTCGTCGGTATCCTTCATCTTCTTGATGACCTTTGATGTAATGACAGCCCCACGCTGGTAAGCCGTGCGGACGGTATTGCGTGCTTGCTGGTTCTCGGAGACAATCTCGGCAATGATGTCTACAGCCCCCTCCGACTCCCCCGAAAGGGGGAGAGGAGCCCCACCCGACCTCCCCGAAAGGGGAGGAGTGCCTATGCGCACACGAGAGGATAAAGATTCTTTGGCTCTTCCTTGATATTTCTGCAGAATACTTGCAAGTTTGTCTCCTCCCCCTTCGGGGAGGTCGGGTGGGGCTGTAGGTTTTTGGGCTTCTCTCATTATCGCCAACGCTAACGGTTCCAATCCCTGTTCACGGGCAATCTGCGCACGTGTACGGCGTTTGGGTTTATATGGTAGGTAGATATCTTCTAACTCTGTGGAATCCATACAAGCTCGGATTCTTGCTTCTAATTCTGGTGTGAGTTTCTCTTGCTCGCGGATTGTTTTGAGTATGGTCTCCTTACGTTTTCCGAGTTCCTTCAAATGGTCATAAAGTTCGCTGATATCAGTTATCTGAACCTCATCAAGATTCCCCGTTTGCTCCTTACGATAACGGGAGATGAAGGGAATCGTACAGCCCTCGTTAAGTAAGGTGAGAACAGCTGATACGCTTTGGAGGGGAAGGGAAAGCGAGTGGGAGATGAAGGAAGCACCAGAAGCCCCCTCCGGCTCCCCCGAACCAACGGTCACTGACCGAAGGGAAGTAAAGGGGAGAGCCCTATTTGCTGAGTGTTCGCTATTGTTTTTAGGCTCGTTATTTTTGTTGTATGGTGTTTGTCTAATCATCTTTTAGATACAGATTTATGTCTTGTCTTAATCACGATTGTCGGATGTTTTTCTTGTCGTGGATCGTTTATATAAGTAAGGATGTCGGCAGAGAGGATGTCGGTGGGTTTGATACCCCTTGGCAAAGCCTCCGTTATACGTTGGGGTGAGAGTTTGTAATCAATGATAGTTAACTTCTTTCGTGGTTTCCTTAGTTTACCGTTTATTACCCATTGTAGTTCTGCAAGCGAGTTGGTTCGTATGATGATGATATCTTTGGGTGGTTTACAGAATGTGATGTTCTTCCCTTGCTTTATCTGCTCTTCTACTGCGAATGTCTGTATGGATTCGATGGCGTAGGGCGGAATAAGTCCCAGTCTTTTTGCCACAATCTCTTTGGCCGAATCCGACCGCATCTCGTCGATGGTGACGTGCAGGAGGGAGTCGGGAAGGGGAGTGCCGTCAATGACGCATAAGGTCTGCGCATGTGTGCTGAGAGTGGTGAGCACTATCAGGATTATACAAGTCAGGGTTCTTTTCAGGTTCAGTTCCATTATAATCTTTTTGTTCGTCAAGATTATTTATATGCATAAAGCAGGATAGGTTTCTTGCTCTTGTCACAAAGGGCTTCGATTTTCTTCAGCATAGCAGGGCTTGTAGTGAAGCATCCCCACGAAGCATCGGAGAGTGGGAGATAAGATGTGAGATGGTGCATAATACCCACGTATCGGGAACTATGAATGAGAATATTTCTTCGTCTTGCATTGCTGTTTGATGCATCCAACCCATCAAGGGCAAAACGCAACCCGACAGTAGCGGAATAGCCTTTCTCTGCAATCTTGAAAGCTCCGAGACTTGAGCATCTGCTTTCTTCCTTATTTGAGAAAACAGGTTTCCATGCACTGTTACCCTTTCCTTTGCCGTGTGCACAAGGACCAGTGTCGAGCACGGATAAAGTCTTCAGGTCGATGATAGCCATTCGGTCCTCACCCGATGGGCGCGAAAAGTCTACGAGGATGCAATAGTCTTCGTTATACCCCTTTTCGTGACAGATTTCCCATACATCTTTGAAATAGCTTTGGAATGAATAGGACTTTATCTTCCAATAGCCCTTTATGCTAAAGTTGAGGATTAGAAGAGAGAGAAGAATGAAAAAGAAGAGGCGGACCCAACTGGCCCCTCCCCCTCCCCCTCCCCTAAAGGGAGGGGAGTAGTATGTTCTGCTCATTGTGGTTTGCTATTAATTGGAGAAGTATTATCTGTAAATTACTGTTTACTTTCAGGCAAGTGACGGTAATCACTCCCCTCCCTTCGGGGGAGGGGTAAGGAGGAGGGGAAGAAGCCCCACCCAACCTCCCCGAAAGGGGAGGAGTGCCTATACGCACACAAAAGAGTGAATATTCGCCCCTTCCCCCACACATCTCAGCAAAGAACTTGCAAGTTTGTCTCTCCCCCCTTCGGGGGAGTCGGAGGGGGCTTTTACATCCCCCTCGCCTTCAGCAATCCCTTTGTATCAGGCGCTTTGAGGCCAGTGAAGTCAGAGAAAATCTGCATCAAGTCGCGTGTATTACCACGTGAGAGAATCTTCTGGCGGAAGTCATCACCCACCTTACGTGTCAGTGCACCGTGAGCCTCGAAGTAATCAGCAATGTTTGCGGCTAATACCTCACTCCACAGATAGCTGTAATAACCAGCTGCATATCCACCACCCCAAATGTGGTTGAAGTAAGAAGTAGAGTAACGTGGAGGAATCTGATTGTTCAGCAGCCCCATATCAGCCAGCACCTTCTTCTCGAAGGCTGGAGCCTCCTCGGCTGTTGGAACCTCAGAAGGTGAGAGGCAATGCCAAGCCAAATCCACAGAGGTAGCAGCAAGGTTCTCGCCTAATGCGTAAGCTGAAAGGAAGTTGAGCGAACCTAACATCTTCTCACGCAGGGCATCTGGCATCGGTTCGTTGGTCTTGTAATGGCGTGCATAGTGGTTGAACACCTCTGGAATGCTTGCGAACGACTCATTGAACTGTGAAGGCATCTCCACGAAGTCACGTGATACGGCAGTACCACTCAGTGTGTTATACTTACAATTAGAAAGCATACCGTGCAGGGCGTGTCCGAACTCGTGGAACATCGTCTGAGTCTCATCCCAAGTAAGGAGTGTTGGTTGACCCTCAGGTGCTTTCGCAAAGTTACATACATTATATATTAATGGTTTTTGATTCCTATCTGAGCTCTGTTTGAGGAAGGCACTCATCCACGCACCACCACGCTTTGTCGGACGGCGGAAGTAATCACAGTAGAACAGCGCCAACTGCTTACCGTCAGCATCTATTACGTCAAACACCTTCATATCCTTGTGATAAGTAGGAATATCCTTACGCTCGCGGAAGCTAAGTCCGTAGACACGGTGAGCCGCATAGAAGATACCATTTACAAGCACTGAGTCAAGGTTGAAGTAAGGCTTCACGTCATCATCTGAGAAACTATACTGATCCTTCTTCATCTTAGCCGAATAATAGAAGCGATCGTAAGGCTGGAGACGGAAGTCTGCGCCCTCTGTCTTCTGAGCATACTCCTCAATCGCCTTTGTCTGAGCTTCCGACTTAGGTTTATAAGCCTCAATCATCTGACGTAAGAAGGCATAAACATTATCTGTATTCTTTGCCATCGTCTTTGAGAGCGAGTAAGAAGCATAGTTCTTATATCCCATCAGCTGAGCCTTCTCCGCACGCAAGCGAGCTATCTTCACGATGACAGGGAAGGTGTTGTAAGCACCAGTGCCGTCCGTACGATGAATAGAAGCGTTGTAGACACGCTCACGTAAGCCACGGTTTTCAAGACTTGCAAGGATAGGCTGCTGAGTGGTATTCGTAATCACTATGCAGTAAGGTGCCTTACCTCCACGGCCCTCAGCATCTTTCTTGCACTGAGCGATATCCGTCTCGCTAAGACCCGCCAATTCCTTTACATCATTGACCCATACTGTTGCCTCGTTAGCGGCTTTTGGAAGCATATTGCCAAAGTCCTGCTGAAGCTTTGCCAATTCCTTGTTAATCTCTTGCATACGAGCCATCTTCTCCTTTGGAAGGAGAGCACCAGCGTGCGTAAAGTCCTTGTAGACAACCTCTAATAGCTTCTTATCCTCGCCCTTGAGCGTCTTATATTCGTGGTCGTAGACATACTTGATGCGCTGGAAGAACTTCTGATTAAACTTAACCTCATTCTCAAACTCCGTCATCAGCGGTACGATACTTCCCTGTGCCTTCTCAATCTCAGGTGTCTTGTCAGCAGATACCAGCGCATAGAAGATGTTTGAGATACGTTCCAAGTTCTTCCCACTACGCTCGTAAGCCAAGATAGTATTAGCGAAGGTAGGTTTCTGTTTATTGTCCGTAATCTTCTTTATCTCAGCTCTCTGCTCAGCGATAGCCGCTTTGATAGCAGGGAGATACTCTTCACCCTTGATACGGCTGAAGTCAGGAGCATTAAAAGGTAGCGTACTCTGTTTCATAAGCGAATTCGTGACCGTCTGTGTGGTCTTAGGTCTTGCTTTCTGTGCCTGACCTGTAAGTGCTGTGCAGGCAAGTCCTGCGGCAAGCACAACATGTTTTAGATTCTGTTTCATATTGCGATATTGTTTGGGTGTTGGGTGTTGGGTGTTGGGTGATGAATGTTGGGTGTTGATGGTATGTAGATTATAGTAATCATTAACACCCATCACTTAACACCTATCACTTAACACCCATCACCTATTTTCCCGCAAACTTACATAAAAAAAACGAGATTATGAAATTAATGGGGTGGGAAATGATGGGTGTTGGGTGTTGGATGTTGGGTGATGATGATGTGTGGGGTTGAATGTTGGGTGATGATTGTTGGGTGATGATGATGTGTGGATTTACAATGAACTTTATAGAAACCATTAACACCCACCACTCAACACCCAGCACCCATCACTCCTCAAAATATATTGACAAAATATGTAAAGTAAACGTGGGGGATGGGTAAAAAAAGAGTTGTTTAAGAGCCTGCGTAAGTTATTTGTTATCAAATAGTTGTAAAGATGGGCTCCAAAAGGTGCTTTGTAAGGGCTCAAAAGGGCGTTACTAAGGGGCTTAAAGGGCATCTTTTGCAAGTCAAAAGGGCGTTATTTGTAAGCTGTTTGGTGGTCTTTATAAACTTAAAATGTGAAAAATTAGGACAAAAGGAGTCTTCAAAAGTTAGGGGGTGATAAGCTTTGCCACTTGCGTTAAGAGCTTAGAAATGTCAAACAGATCAACTTACGTTTCTTGTTGCAAACTTAGCGTTGTCCTGTATGTCTTATTATATAATAGCATTAGTTTATTATTGATGTTTCGAGAGAACTAAAGTAAATTGAATTATTGCTGTCCGGTAAAACTTAAATAACATATAAATCCTTGCGGAATTGTCTTTATATAGGTAATTCCGCATTCTTTTTTGAAATCCAAGCCCCCTAATCAAATAAGTCAAGTTCTTTTGGTGGTGAATTTGCCTTTTCAGCTATTATGATGAGTTCATCATTTTGTGGATTTTCCATAAATGAGATGAAATCAGTGTAATACATCAGTGTGAGCCTCAGCATGGTTACCAGCTGCGAGAAGGATACGTGTCTTTTTATCATTCTGGAGATAA
>ERZ773013.2473-NODE-2473-length-10128-cov-3.203614_pt1 | contig 10128 bp, 7 predicted proteins | sample MGYA00511670_ERZ773013 | MGnify/ENA primary metagenome ERZ773013 (study PRJEB29015, sample SAMEA2738120) | human oral metagenome | biome: human oral; feature: human-associated habitat; material: saliva | place: China | collected 2257 ...
GAGGCTCTTTTCCGCCTCTTAAAGACGGATCTCATGCCGCTTGAACGGCGTGAAACGGACGATTTGGAACTATACTGTTCGGCCGCAGGAATACGTGCGTATCATTGGTACAAAGACGAAGACTGGCAGCGTATGCCGGAGGGGCTTGAAAATAAGGGCGCCGGGCTGGTGTATATTAACGGTATACGCAAAAGAGTGTACGATTTACTTTCGCCGTTATGGGAGGCCTTTGCCGGAACGGACAGTTTGCGTAACTTTTGCACTGCTCTTTGGCAGTGGTTGGAAGACGCTCATATCGGCAAAACACTGGCTGCCTGGCAGGCTGAAGCACAGGAAGCGGGCTGTGAAGAAGAAGCCAGAGAACATGAACAAGTTTGGAAAAAAGTTATATCTCTTCTTGAGCGGCTTGTTGTCCTGTGCGGTGATGATGAAATGTCCGGGGCCGAGTTTACGGATATTCTGACGGAAGGGCTTGAAGAATTACATTTTACTTTAATTCCGCCCACGGCGGATCACGTTACGGTAACCTCGATTGAACGGGGGTATACAAGCCGCAGTCCCGTTATTTTTGTTTGCGGTGTAAACGACGGCGTCTTTCCTCTTCATCACGGTGAGGACGGATTGTTGAACGATAAAGAACGGCGTGCTTTAAAGAAAGCGGGTCTTTCCTTGGGGCCGGACAGCCGTTTTCGTATCTTTCAGGAACGTTTTCTTTTCTATTTGGCCCTGACTCGAGCCGACAACCGGGTATATTTATCCTGGTCACTGGCTACGGAAGGCGGTGATGCACTGTTGCCTTCGCCTTGGGTCAGGCAGCTTGCGGAAAAAGGATATGTCTATATGATTGATAAAGAAGACGGAAGCGTTTCAGAGGAAAAGGCGGGACAATATCTCGTTGCCGTTCCGAAAGCGTTCCGGAATTTGCCGTTCAGGCTCAGACCGGCTAAACAGGGCGAGCCTGTCGCCGATATTTGGTGGGCTCTCTATGATTGGGCTTGTTTGCACGGATATAATGAATACGTCCGAATGATGACGGCCGGTCTTTTTTATAAAAACACGGCAGTACAGCTGCCTTTTGCCGCGATGAATAAGCTGTTCCTCAAGAATAGCGTTTTAAAAGGATCTGTCACTCTTTTGGAAAGATATAGGCGCTGTCCCTTTGCTTTTTTTGTACAGTACGGATTAAAATTATCGCAGCGGCTTATGTATTCTTTTACGGCTCCCGATTTCGGGACGGTCGTGCATGAGGTTCTGCGTGTTATCGGGAGTGAACTGTTGGGGGCGGATAAACAGTGGCGTGATTTAAAGGATGAAGAAATTGAACCGTTATGCCGTGAAAAAACGGATAAAATAGCGGCGGAAGCGGCTGGAACTATCCTTTTTTCCGATGCGTACTTTATGCAAATCAAGGAGCGGTTGATTGCGACTCTCGTCCGGACAGTTCATCAATTGAAGGCCTTCAGCAGTGTTTCCGCATTTTCCGTTAACGCTTTGGAAAAATCCTTCGGTCATGACGAAGCGTGGAAATACCCGGAATTTACCTTGCCGAACGGCGTAACCGTCCGCCTTACCGGACAGATTGACCGCATTGATACGTTGAGACGGGATAACAGGACCTTTGTGCTTATTATGGATTATAAATCGGGCCGGAAAGCGTTAACATTACAAGATGTTTACGACGGCCTGGAGCTGCAGCTGATGATATATATGGCTGTGTCCTTATATAATTTGGGAGATGCCGCCGTCCCTGCCGGCGCCGTGTATTGTCCTGTTCGCAATGATATAAGAAATGAAGCCGCCGATCCGGCTGAAGAAAAAAAGAAAGCTTTGTATATGCGGTCAAATCGGTTTGCCGGGTTTTATTTAAGCGAAACGGATGTGGCGGAGCTGTTGGATAAGACAGTTCTGGAAAATTCGTCGCCTTTTTCGGGGCTGCATATAAATCAAAAAGGGGTATTCAGCTCGTCCGCACGGGTTTATGACGAAGCGGGCTGGTCCGGACTGGTGAATTTGGCCGAAGCGCGTGTCCGGAAGATAGCCGAAAAGCTGACTGACGGGCGGATAGCTGTAGCTCCGGCCCGCTGGGGTAAAGCGTATGAACATAAAGCCTGTGACTATTGTCCTTATACGGCGGTATGCCGCTTTGATTTGACTGCCGAGGACGGCAATGGATGGAATTTCGCAACGGCTAAAAAAGATGATGAAATTATGAAAGAGTTGGGAGGAGAAGATAATGACATGGACAAATCCGCAGAGTGAAGCCATAAAAAGCAGAAATCAAAACCTTCTCCTTGCTGCCGCGGCTGGTTCCGGTAAGACTGCGGTTTTGGTGGAACGCATTATTCAACGACTTTCAGAGAGCGGGCAGCCTCTTGATATTACGGAAATTCTGGTTGTTACCTTTACAAAGGCTGCTGCCGGCGAGATGCGCGAGCGCATAGGGGCGGCGTTGACGAAAAAGTTGGAAGAAGACGATGGGGCTCTTGCCGATGAAGTGAGGACGCATGTCGAGCAGCAATTGGCCCTTTTGCCGGCGGCGAATATTTCTACGTTCCATGCATTTTGCCAGCATGTTTTGCGTACCTATTTTTATACTATTGACCTGGATCCGCGGTTTACCGTTGCCGGGACGGAAGAATTGGAGATTTTGAGACAGACCGTGCTGGAAGATTTGTTTCTTGCCTGGTATGAAGATAAAGAAAAGGCGGCCGTCATCACCCGGCTCACCGACATATTCGGTAATGACAGAGGCGATGACAGACTCATGGATCTTATTGTACAGATATATGACTACAGCCGCAGCCAGCCTTGGCCGACGGAATGGTTGCATCAGGCGACGGCACAGTATGATTTGCCTGAAACGGCGGAGCTTGACGCTTTGCCTTGGGGAAAGCCGATAGTTACGGCCGTTAAGGCACGTCTGTCACGATGTGTATCCTTATATGATGAAATAATGACGGAGGTAGTCAAGACGGCTGATACGGCGGTGTATGGGGAGTTTTTCGAGGCGGAAAGAAATTTGTTCCGAGCCGGTGCGGGCACCGATACATGGTCCGGGTTACGTCTTCTGTTGAGCGACTTAAAATTTAAGCGACTTCCGTCGTCAAAAAATTTTGATACGGCGGCCAAAGAGATTTGGGAGAGTGTCAGGGGACGGCGTGATAAAGCCAAAAAGATTTTTTCGGCTGTAAACAATGAATATTTTTCCGTATCTCCGTCCGCCTGGCTGAGCGGGATCCGGGAAGCCGCTCCCGTAATGAAGGCATTGGTCGATTTGGCGGAAGCTTTTTATAAGGCTTATAATGAGGCTAAAAAAGAAAAAAACTGGCTCGACTTCGGCGATTTGGAGCATCTTTGCCTGCGTGTTCTTACTGCACCGCGTTCCGAAGGAGAGGCAGTCGGGCCGTCACCGGCGGCACGGGAATTACAAAAGATATATAAGGAAATCCTTATTGATGAATATCAGGATACCAATGGCGTACAGGAGCTGATTATCGACCTTATTTCCAACGGATGTAATAAATTTATGGTCGGCGACATAAAACAAAGCATATATCGTTTTCGCTTGGCCGATCCGACCTTGTTCTTGGAAAAATATAAAACCTACAGCAGCCATACCGGTGCCGCCGACCGCCGTATTGATCTGGCAACGAATTTTCGCAGTACACCGGCCGTCATTACGGCAACGAATGAAGTCTTTGCGTATGCCATGACGGAAAGTGCTGCCGGCATGGCATATGGAGACAACGAAAAACTTTACCTCGGCCGCGCGGATGAAGAAGCGGGGAGTGTGGAACTGCATTTGATCGATAATGCGGCGGCTGACGGTGAAGAAGAGGATGACGTGGTCGAACTGGATAATTTTGAACGACAGGCGCATGTTATTGCCGACCGTATCAGCGAATTAACGGCGGAAGTACCCGGACTTCACTACAGGGACATAGTTATTCTCTTGCGGGCGGCTTCGCAGAAAGCGGATGTATTGTTGCGGGTTTTGCGGACTGCCGGCATACCCGCCTTTGCGGAAGAAAAGGGCGGCTATTTCGATGTCATGGAAGTACAATTGATAACGGCCCTTTTGGCATGTATCGATAACCCCTGTCAGGATATTCCTTTAGCAGCCGTATTGCGTTCACCTATGGTCGGGCTTGATGAAGCGGCATTGGCTGAAATCCGCCTTACCTGCGACAGGTGGCTGTGGGATTGCTTACCTGCATATACAAAGGCGTCTGTGCCCGATGCACATGCCGACAAGATAACCCGTTTTCTTAAGCAAATGGATGCATGGCGTACATACAGCCGCCGCGCAGGTGTTGCCGATTTATTACAGCGCATATATGATGATACGGCTTATCTTGATTATGTCGGCGCTATGAAAAACGGGCCTGCGCGTCAAGCTAACCTGGAAGCTTTGCATGAACGTGCCAGGCAGTATGAAGAAGCCGGATTTCGAGGGCTTTTCCGCTTTCTTAAATTCATTGAGAAAATGAAGAAAAGCGGCGTTGACTTGGCGCCGGCCCAACTTCTCGGCGAAGGTGAGAATGTCGTGCGTATTATGACAATTCACAAGAGCAAAGGGCTTGAGTTCCCCGTTGTCTTTCTGGCAAATACGGAAAAGAAGTTCAATAAAAAAGACATGCAGGCACCGGTGCTCTTCCATAAAGATTTAGGCATAGGTATTAAGAGCTTTGATCCTAAATGGCGTATTACGTGGCCGACTCTTATTTATAACGGTATTAAAGAGCAGACTCTGCAGGAGAACCGGGCGGAAGAAGAGCGGCTTCTCTATGTCGCCATGACACGCGCCAAAAGCAGGCTCGTCGTAGTCGGCTCCATGAAGCGGAAAAGCGGCGGTACTGTTAAATCGGTCGCTGATTTTCTTGCTCCCTGGCGCCATACCCCCCGGCCTGAAACAGGGGATTCCTATTTGGATTGGATCATGCCGCCGGTGCTTGCCCAGGCGGGCTCACTGATGTTGGATACACGGATCCCGACTGAAAAAACAGAATTTCTGCAGCTCGGAATCTGGAATGTAGCCTTACGGTCGGTCGTGACAGGTAAAGACGTTTCCTCCGTAATAACGGAAGCTGACCGGCGATTATTTGCCGTGCAGGCCGGTATTCCGACGGGTACGCCGATACCCGGCTGGCTTGACAGGATTCTTTCCTGGCAATATGCTTATAAGGCGGCTACCCGAACAACGGCGAAACTGTCCGTATCGGAAATTAAACGTCGACTTTATGAGGATGAAACGGCGGCTGCGGAAAGTAAGCGGCTTATTCAGGCAACAGGAGACGGTGACGATCCTTTTGCATATACTCCGGCATGGCTTGCCGAAACGGGGCAGGTCCGGAGCGGTATCTTTGCCGGCACCGTTTACCATAAGGCGTTACAATATTTGGATGTCCATGCGGCGGAGGTGGGACGGCAGGTAACCCGCTGGCTGAGTGACGGCATATTTACGGATGAAGAAAAGGAGGTTCTTAATATTGCGGACTTAACGGCTTTCAGTAAATCCGATCTGGCCGGGAGGATTGCCGCTTCTGCGGAAGTATATCGTGAATATCCTTTTTCGATTCTTCTTGACAGTGAAATTGCGATGCCTGCGACTAAAGGTGAAAAAATTCTTGTTCAAGGGGTTATAGACTGTCTTTTTAAAGAAGACGGTAAATGGGTTATTGTCGATTATAAAACAGACCACCTTGAAGAGGAAGCCGCCTTTCGCAAAAGGTATACGGTCCAGCTGTCTCTTTATAAGAGAGCGGTAGAACAGATCAGCAGTATTGAGGTTAAAGAAGCCCTTATTTACAGTTCCCGTTTATACAAAACGATTAGCATATAAAAGGAGTACTATATGAGTATATTTGATATTATCGGTCCGGTTATGATCGGGCCGTCCAGTTCTCATACTGCAGGAGCCGCCCGGATCGGCCTTATGGCACGCCATATTTTCCATGAAGAGCCGGTTGAGGCGAGAATCACGGTATACGGGTCTTTTGCCAAAACCTATCGCGGGCACGGCACGGATCGGGCCCTTGCCGCCGGTATTCTCGGTATCGCAGCGGATGATGTCCGCTTGCGCCGTGCTTTTGAGATCGCGGCGGAACGACATGTAAAAATTACTGTTATGCCTTCGCAAAAGGATGTCAACCATCCCAATACGGCCCGTATCCGTCTCATAGGCAGGACGGGTAAGGAATTGGAAATCCTCGGCGTTTCTCTTGGTGGCGGCAAGATTGAAATTCGTGAAATTAACGGCTTTGAGGCGATTCTTACGGGGGAAGAGCCTACGCTTATGACATTTCATCACGATAAACCGGGGATCATTTCTAAAGTTACCACCCTGTTGGCAGCTGAAGGAATCAATGTTTCCACAATGCGTGTCTTTCGCAGCGGTAAATATGAAAACGCTGTTATGATCGTCGGAACGGACGGCGTTGTGCCTGAAGATACGGTAGCGGAAATGAAGAACATTGACGGCATTAATACTGTTATCACGATATTGCCCTTATAGGAGACATGTATGTATCACTATGAATATAAAACGTTACATGATTTAGCAACCCTTGCCGACAGGTACGGGATTTCTCTTTCTGAAGCGGCATTGCGACACGAAATGGAAACAACTGAAACAGATGAGAAGGCCGTGCGTGCAACGATGGCGGAACGATTGGCCGTTTTTCATGAATCTATCCAATTCGGTTTAAAAAATTCGGAAAAATCGGTAAGCGGTCTTGTCGGCGGCGACGCGGCGAAACTTTCCGATAAGGGACCGCTGCTGCTCGGCTCTCTTGCCCATAAGGCGGCTACCTATGCTATAGCCGTCAATGAGGCGAATGCGAAGATGTTTAAAATCGTCGCTTGTCCGACGGCGGGTTCCTGCGGAATCCTGCCTGCCGCCGTACTTGCGGCGGCGGAAGTTCTGGGTAAGTGCGATGCCGATTGTATCGGGCCGCTTTATACGGCCGCCGCTGTCGGGTCGGTAGTTGCCAGAAATGCTTCGGTAGCCGGCGCTGTCGGCGGTTGCCAGGCTGAATGCGGTTCGGCCGCGGCTGCCGTGACGGAATTGGCAGGCGGCACGAACGATGAAGTGTTACAGGCGTTCGCCCTGGCTATGAAGAATATTCTTGGGCTTGCCTGCGATCCTGTAGCGGGCTTGGTGGAGGTTCCTTGTGTGAAACGCAACGGTATCTTTTCAGTCATTGCCATAACGGCTGCAGAAATGGCTTTGGCCGGAGTGAAAAGTGTTATTCCGCCGGATGAAGTCATTGAGGCGTTGGATGAAATCGGCCGTATTATGCCGGTCTCTTTGAAAGAGACTGCAGAAGGCGGCTTGGCAAAAACTAGGACGGGTATGGAAATTACGCGTCGTCTTGCGGCAGAAGCGCACTGATGTATTTTTGAAATAAAAGGCTCCTCTCCGTATTTCATATAAAGCCCCCTTCACTGAACTTTTGTTCAGTAAAGGGGGCATATCATTTTTCGGGAGAGGAGTTTTTATCAGTTAGCGGTTTTTGTTATTCTGACGTGTCGATTTGTGACTGCCGTTATCGACTTGGGAGGAATTTCGTCCGCTTCAAAAACGGGCAGGCCTTCCAGGCGGCGATAAATGGAACGGCATAGACCGGCCGGAAGAGGTTTCACTGCGGCGACAGGAATATATTCACGGAGTAATTCGCTTTCTAATCGACTTAATTCGACACATCTTGTTTTCATAAGGCAGTCCCTCGCAATTCCGTCAATAAACCACTATATATTGCTTTTTATATGTGTACATTCTACTATAAATCGCCTATTTTGACAAGGGATGCAGGTTACTATACTATATATCCAAATATTTGCTCCTGAAAATAAGAAAAGGAAACGAAAGCACGAATAGTGCGGGCTTCGTTTCCTTATAGGTGTTTCAGCGTATGATCCCGATTTGGCAAGCTTCCATAGCCGCCAGGGCGCGTTCGTGGCTTTCCGGCGTTACGCCGGCACAACAGGTTGCGTCGACGACGATATTCTTTTCCGGATACCATGATTTTAAAAGAAAGGCATTTGTAATAACGCAGATATCCGTACATAACCCCATCAACGTGATGACCTCATAGGCTTTCACTGCGGCGACTAAATCGGGACAGCCGAAAGAAGGTTTCTCGTATATATCGGCTGTCATCGTATAGGGCAAGAGAGTAGGGCAAATATTCCAACCGCGGCTGTCTTTAAGACAATGGGGGACAGGTAATTTCTTTCCTTCCTGAGTTTTTAAATAGTCCGGGCCATGTGTATCTTGGGTGAAGATCAAGTCCGTATCCAGCTTTTCCGCTCGGCGCAGCGCCTGTATTTTAGCCTCTATACGCTTTGGGATTTCCCGTGCCTGTGCGGTGCCGAGAGGCCCTGTGATAAAGTCGTTTTGCATATCGATAATGACATAAACTTCGCGCATTTTAATCGCCTCTGGTTATTTTTGTAAACTCGCTATATAAGAAGAAATGTCGCTGCTTTGCATGAGTCCTGACATTAAGGCGATACCTTTAACGGGTATATTTTTCAGCGCCTCTACCGTGCCGGGATTGACCCCTCCTAGGGCAAAAACCGGGATAGAGACGGCCTTACAGATTTCCGTCACTGCGGATACTCCGATCGGTCGGAATTTCGACTTTGACGGTGTCGGGAAGACATGACCGGCGATAACATACGTAGCGCCCAATTTCTCCGCCTGATGGGCCTCTTCCGGTGTATGTACGGAAACGCCTAAGGTCGTCATATAATAACTTATGGAGGTATGCGTTTTTAAATAATCGAGAGAACATTGAAAACGGGGGATATGCAACCGGACGGCGACACGCCCGAAGTTATGTAAAACACATTCTTTACCATGATAATTGCATAACTGTAATGCTTTCTTTGCGTAATCAATATATTCATCTTCGCTCAAGTCTTTCTCGCGGAGGACCAGAGACTCTATCGGGGAAGCTACTATTTGCTCCAATTGATCCCAATAATCCCTGTGTACCAGGTGCCTGTTCGTGATGGCAATAACTTTTCGCATCATTTTCTCCTTACGACTCTGTAATTATAGTAAGCGGACTAAATAATACCGATTAGGAATAATATGCATATATTATTACAATTATTACTATACCGTAATGTAAACATAGAGTCAATGAAACGATGCTTTATAGATATATAGAATAGTAAATACTCACTTTACCTGAAGAGATATACATGCAGACTGTTTTGTTAAAAACGGTTATAATCGTTCCGCCAACAATTCGACTGCCAGATTCGCCTCGTGGGCAGCGCAAAGCGCCACACGGGGAGCCATTAGCCCCTGGCCGGGTTTTGCGGCGCTCGTTGCGTCGCCGCAAAGATAGAAATGATCGTTAATTTTGCGCGTCGTAATAGCGTTACTGCGTCCGTACCCGGCCATACCGGATGCGGCAATAATTATAGTTTCAGGCAGCTCTTCCAATACGGTGTTGACGAGCATTGCTTTGGCACGGGGATCATCAAAGGCTTCAATGACGATGTTACAATCTCGGAGCAGGGCCCCCGCGTTTTTCCCGGTAAGGCGGACGGTTTCGGCATGTACGGTGACGTACGGATTGATCCGCCTTAACTGTTCGGCCAGCGCTTCCGTTTTTAAGCGTCCCAGATCCTCAACAAAGTAGGATTGACGATTGAGATTACTGATGTCGACAATGTCAAAATCAAAGAGGCGTAATGTGCCGATTCCGCACCGGCAAAGCTGGACGGCAATATTAGAACCCAATCCGCCGAGGCCGCTTATAGCGACGACCGCCTGATTCAGTTTTGCCTGAACTCCCGGAGTGTGCCGGGCATAGAGCATTTGTGCCCATTCATCACGGTGAGGACAGGTGTTTTTGGGGATGACAAAAACTTCATCCCCTGCGTTGAGACGTGTAGCGGGAACGGCACTATAGCCGTTAATGATGATATAAGAATGAGCGAGAGAACACATTTAAGACCATACGGGGCCTTGAAAATGGAATATGGAAAATTTAGCAACATCAAGGAAAATGATGGAGAAGTTAGATTAGAAGTAAAAGGAAACGACTATTTCTCAGTAAAACCAGAAGTTGGAATGGAATTCAAGTATGTTCAACCATTAGCAGTAAG
>ERZ773013.2475-NODE-2475-length-10123-cov-17.477950_pt1 | contig 10123 bp, 8 predicted proteins | sample MGYA00511670_ERZ773013 | MGnify/ENA primary metagenome ERZ773013 (study PRJEB29015, sample SAMEA2738120) | human oral metagenome | biome: human oral; feature: human-associated habitat; material: saliva | place: China | collected 2257 ...
CGTCCACCAACTCCTACAAACGCCTCGTGCCGCACTTTGAAGCGCCGACCAAGCTCGCCTACTCTGCCAAAAACCGTTCCGCGTCCATCCGCATCCCGTCCGTGAACAGCAGCAAGGCACGCCGCATCGAAGCGCGTTTCCCCGACCCGACGGCCAACCCATACTTGGCGTTCGCCGCCCTGCTGATGGCGGGTTTGGACGGCATTCAAAACAAAATCCACCCGGGCGACCCTGCCGATAAAAACCTCTACGACCTGCCGCCGGAAGAAGACGCACTCGTCCCAACCGTCTGCGCCTCTTTGGAAGAAGCCCTCGCCGCCCTCAAAGCCGACCACGAATTTCTGCTGCGCGGCGGCGTGTTCAGCAAAGACTGGATCGACAGCTACATCACCTTCAAAGAAGAAGACGTACGCCGAATCCGCATGGCGCCGCATCCGTTGGAATTTGAAATGTATTACAGCCTGTAATCCGCATTTCCAGTCAGGCTAAACGAAAGGTCGTCTGAAAACCTAGAAACAAGGTTTTCAGACGACCTCTTTTTGTTTATTCAAAATACGGCCTGCCGGCCAAAGCAAAAAGTATTAAAATAACAGCAATCAAACGACACAAACCCTGCCGATAATAAAAACTGTCGTCATTCAAGCGCACACCTACCCTTCCCTGAAAAGCCGTCCTACCTTTCAGACGACCTTTCTTTCCAACCTCAAAACAAGGAGCGTTACAATGAAAGCAGCACGTTTTTACGATAAAGGCGACATCCGCATCGAAGACATCCCCGAACCGACCGTCGCCCCCGGCACCGTCGGCATCAACGTCGCCTGGTGCGGTATCTGCGGTACCGACCTGCACGAATTTATGGAAGGTCCGATTTTCATTCCGCCCTGCGGCCATCCGCACCCGATTTCCGGCGAGTCCGCACCCGTAACGATGGGACACGAGTTCTCCGGCGTGGTTTATGCCGTCGGCGAAGGCGTGGACGACATCAAAGTCGGACAACACGTTGTAGTCGAACCTTACATCATCCGCGATGACGTACCGACCGGTGAAGGCAGCAACTACCACCTCTCCAAAGACATGAACTTCATCGGCTTGGGCGGCTGCGGTGGCGGCTTGTCTGAAAAAATTGCCGTCAAACGCCGTTGGGTACACCCTATTTCCGACAAAATCCCATTGGACCAAGCTGCTTTGATTGAGCCTCTGTCTGTCGGCCACCATGCTTATGTACGCAGTGGCGCGAAAGAAGGCGATGTCGCATTGGTCGGCGGCGCAGGCCCAATCGGTTTGCTGTTGGCTGCCGTATTGAAAGCCAAAGGCATCAAAGTCATCATCACCGAATTGAGCAAAGCGCGCAAAGACAAAGCACGCGAAGCCGGCGTGGCCGACTACATCCTCGACCCGTCCGAAGTCGATGTCGTTGAAGAAGTGAAAAAACTGACCAACGGCGAAGGCGTAGACGTTGCATTCGAATGCACCAGCGTCAACAAAGTGCTGGACACCATGGTCGAAGCCTGCCGTCCGACTGCGAAAGTCGTCATCGTATCCATTTGGAGCCACCCCGCTACCATCAACGTCCACAGCGTTGTGATGAAAGAGCTGGACGTGCGCGGCACCATCGCTTACTGCAACGACCACGCCGAAACCATCAAATTGGTTGAAGAAGGCAAAATCAACCTTGAGCCTTTCATTACCCAGCGCATCAAACTGGACGAATTGATTTCCGAAGGCTTCGAGCGCTTGATCCACAATAACGAATCCGCAGTAAAAATCATCGTCAATCCTAATCTTTAATCCTAAGGCTTAAAGAATAAACAGGCCGTCTGAAACTTTTCAGACGGCCTGTTTACTTGATAATTTCCCGAATGGCCCAATCCTCTGCCAACCATTCACTTATCAAGAGCAAAATCTCATGAATCCAAAATACGCCCCACTCTTTCAAACATACACCCTCAATAACGGCGTAACCATCAAAAACCGCCTTGCCGTCGCCCCCATGACCCATTTCGGCTCACAAGCCGACGGTTCAATCAGCGACCAAGAGCGCACCTTCCTCAGCAACCGCGCAGGCGATATGGGCCTGTTTATCACGGCCGCCACTTTGGTTCAAAAAGACGGCAAAGCCTTTCACGGCCAACCTGAGGCCACAGGCGAACACTGCCTCGACAGCCTGAAAGAAACCGCACAAATCCTGCAACAACAAGGCGCAAAAGCGATTTTGCAAATCCATCACGGCGGTTCCAAAGCCATTGATGAACTTTTGGACGGTCTCGACAAAATCAGCGCTTCCGCCAACGAAGCCGAACACGCACGCGAAGCAACGGCGGAAGAAGTCGAAGCACTCATCGCCTCTTATGCGCAAGCCGCCGATTTGGCGCTTCGCGCCGGTTTTGACGGCTTGGAAATCCACGGTGCGAACGGCTATTTAATCCAACAGTTTTACTCTGCCCAAAGCAACCGCCGCAACGACCAATGGGGCGGCAGCTTGGAAAACAGAATGCGCTTCCCGCTGGCCGTTGTCGATGCCGTGGTTGCCGTCCGTGAAAAACACCAGCGCGACGACTTCATCATCGGCTACCGCTTCTCCCCTGAAGAACCAGGCGATGACGGCTTAACCATGACCGAAACCGGCGCACTGATTGACGCATTGGTACAAAAACCGCTGCAATATCTGCACGTTTCCCTGTGGGAATTTGATAAAAAAATCCGTCGCGGCGGCGATACCACGCAAACCCGTATGCAGTTTATCCACGAACGCATCAACGGCAAACTGCCGCTTATCGGCGTGGGTAACCTGTTTACCGCCGATCAAATTTTGGCCGCCTATGAAACCGGCTGGGCAGAATTTATCGCCTTGGGCAAAACCGTGATGATTAATCCGCACATCGCCACGCAAATCCGTGAAGGCCGCGAAGATGAAATCGAAACGCAACTCGACCCGACGCGCGCCGACCATTACGGCCTCCCCGACACCTTGTGGGGATTTGCCTCCAGCGGTACGCAATCATGGCTGCCGCCGGTAAAAGGCGCGGAATGGAAACCGATGGATATTTAATCATCGATTCATAACCGAAGGCCGTCTGAAACTTTTCAGACGGCCTTCGGTTTGGTGCAAACATTGAATTATCAAGCATTTTTTTGTACAATTCCGCATCTTTCAATCTATTGCAGGGCGTGTCGCACACGCCCTTATTTTAGCCTGTTTTCCAACACCCATATCCTTCAGGCCGTCTGAAAAAGCGGCCTGAAACTTTTTGCAAAGAAAACCATGTCCCAAGAAATCCTCGACCAAGTGCGCCGCCGCCGCACGTTTGCCATCATCTCCCACCCTGACGCGGGTAAAACCACGTTGACCGAAAAACTGCTGCTGTTTTCAGGTGCGATTCAAAGTGCAGGTACGGTAAAAGGCAAGAAAACCGGCAAATTCGCCACCTCCGACTGGATGGACATCGAGAAGCAGCGCGGCATTTCCGTAGCCTCGTCCGTAATGCAGTTCGACTACAAAGACCACACTGTCAACCTCTTGGACACGCCGGGACACCAAGACTTCTCCGAAGATACCTACCGTGTATTGACCGCCGTCGACAGCGCCTTGATGGTCATCGACGCGGCAAAAGGTGTGGAAGCGCAAACCATCAAACTCTTGAACGTCTGCCGCCTGCGTAATACGCCGATTGTTACATTCATGAACAAATACGACCGCGAAGTACGCGATTCTTTGGAATTGCTGGACGAAGTGGAAAACATCCTGCAAATCCGCTGCGCACCCGTAACCTGGCCGATCGGCATGGGCAAAAACTTTAAGGGCGTGTACCACATTCTGAACGACGAAATCTATCTCTTCGACGCTGGCGGTGAACGCCTGCCGCACGAGTTCGACATCATCAAAGGTATCGACAATCCCGAATTGGAACAACGCTTTCCATTGGAAATCCAACAGTTGCGCGACGAAATCGAATTGGTGCAGGCGGCTTCCAACGAATTTAATCTCGACGAATTCCTCGCCGGTGAACTCACGCCTGTGTTTTTCGGCTCGGCGATTAACAACTTCGGTATTCAGGAAATCCTCAATTCATTGATTGAATGGGCGCCTGCGCCGAAACCGCGTGACGCGACCGTGCGCATGGTCGAGCCGGACGAGCCGAAATTCTCCGGATTTATCTTCAAAATCCAAGCCAATATGGACCCGAAACACCGCGACCGCATCGCCTTCTTGCGTGTCTGCTCCGGCAAATTCGAGCGCGGCATGAAGATGAAACACCTGCGCATCAATCGCGAAATCGCCGCCTCCAGCGTGGTAACCTTCATGTCGCACGACCGCGAGCTGGTGGAAGAAGCCTACGCCGGCGACATCATCGGCATCCCGAACCACGGCAACATCCAAATCGGAGACAGCTTCTCCGAAGGCGAACAACTGGCGTTCACCGGCATCCCCTTCTTCGCGCCCGAACTATTCCGCAGCGTACGCATCAAAAACCCGCTGAAAATCAAGCAACTGCAAAAAGGTTTGCAACAGCTTGGCGAAGAAGGTGCAGTTCAAGTCTTCAAACCGATGAGCGGTGCAGATTTAATCTTGGGTGCGGTCGGCGTGTTGCAGTTTGAAGTCGTTACCTCGCGGCTGGCCAACGAATACGGCGTAGAAGCCGTGTTCGACAACGCATCCATCTGGTCGGCGCGCTGGGTATCGTGCGAAGACAAGAAAAAGCTGGCGGAATTTGAAAAAGCCAACGCAGGCAATCTGTCGATAGACGCAGGCGGCAACCTCGCCTACCTCGCGCCTAACCGCGTCAACTTAAATCTGACACAAGAACGCTGGCCGGATATCGTGTTCCACGAAACACGTGAGCATTCGGTTAAACTATAAAACGCAAAGGCCGTCTGAAACTTTCAGACGGCCTTTTTTTTCATTCAATATCAACCCAATAAATCCCAAGCAAACTTTCCAATGGTCAGGCACAGCAGCAACATAAATCCGTAACGCAGCAGCTTGGTTCCGCCGCGTATTGCCAAGCGCGCACCGACCACGCCGCCGCATAAATTCGCCACCGCCAACGGTATCGCCCATGCCCACACGATATGGCCTTGCGGGATAAAAAACGTCAGCGCGGCAAGATTGGTGGTCGAATTGATGACCTTTGCCGAAGCGTTCGCCGCTAAAAAATCATAGCCGTAAAAGCGGACGAACACAAAAGCCAGCAGGCTGCCCGTCCCCGGTCCGAACACGCCGTCGTAAAACCCGATTAACGCGCCGAAAAATAAGCCCCATAAAGTTTCGCGGTGCGTCAGCTTTTCGGTGCGCACCGTTTGTCCCAGGTCTTTTTTCAAAAAAGTGTACAAACACATGGCAATCATGATGACCAGCATCGCCGGTTTCATGTATTGCACGGGGAAATACACCACCGTTTTTGCGCCCAAATATGAAGCGGCAAACGCCAAAGCCGCCGCCGGCAGCAGCATTTTCCACGGCACGGGGATTCGGCGCAGATATTGCCCCGTCGCGGTCAACGTGCCGCAGCAGGAAGCAAATTTATTGACACCCATCACCGAGGCCACAGGCATAGCGTTTGGCAATAGGTTGAACAATCCGGGAATCTGCAACAGCCCGCCACCGCCAACCGCCGCGTCCATCAACCCGGCGGCAAAACCGACCAACACCAGATAATAAAAAAACGAATCTGCAAGCATAATGTCCATCTCTAAAAAGCAAAGCCATTTTGCGCGTGTTTGCCTGACCTGACAACCTACAAGGCCGTCTGAAAACAAGAAGCCGACATCCTGTTTTCAGACGGCCTTTCTTTTTCAATTCAGCCGCTCAAATTGCAGCCTGAAAATTTTTCCATTAAAATGCCGCCCCTTATCTTTCCTACACACAACACATTATATGGAACATTCCACCCCGACCAAACGCACCGCCCACGACCGAATGGGCATCTTCGCGCACATCATTTTCGCCAGTCGCTGGCTGCAACTGCCGATTTATTTAGGCTTATCATTGCCCAAGTCATTTATGCCTGTAAGTTCCTCAAATCCCTGTGGTACTTGATCTCCAACTTCGGCATTATGGATGACAATACCGTCATGATCGCCGTATTGAACCTGATTGATGTCGTGATGATTGCCAACCTGCTGACCATGGTCATTGTCGGCGGCTACGAGACCTTCGTTTCCCGCCTCCATGTTGACGAACATCCCGACCAGCCCGAATGGCTCAGCCATGTCAATGCTTCGGTTTTGAAGGTTAAGCTGTCGATGTCCATCATCAGCATTTCCTCCATCCATCTGCTGCAAACCTTCCTCAACGCCGACAATCTATCGGAAAAACAAATCATGTGGCAATGTATTACCCACATCTGCTTCCTGATTTCCGCCCTTGCCATGGCTTTAACAGACAAAATCGTGTACAGCACGACACATAAAGCGCATTGATAAAAGGCAATTTAAAAGGCCGTCTGAAATGTTTCAGACGGCCTTTTGTTATTTGGCAATATTTACTGGCTTATTGCTTATGCTTGTCCCACCAGGCAAACAAATTGCCCAGAACCGTTCCCGATACAGAGTGCCAAACGCAGGCAACGGCGGCGGCAACGGCAGACTCGGCATTACCGGGGAAGAATTTAGCGCTCAAACCGGTGGCAAGTCCGGCATTTTGTACACCGACTTCGATGGCAAGGGTGCGTTTTTTGGCAGTATTCATGCCGGTCAGCGCACCGCTGTAATAGCCGAGGATGTAGCCGCCGATGTTGTGTGCAGCAATAGCAAGTACCATCACGAAGGCGGATTCGGCGAAACGATGGCCATGAACGGCTGCGACACCGCCGACGATGCAGGCAAAGGCAATAACGGCAACGGCGGGCATAATGGCGCGCACGTCTTCAAACCAGTGTTTTTTGTGCAGCAAGATATTGGCGGCAGAGCCGATAACGACAGGTAAAAGGGTAACGAGCAGCATAAATTTGAACATACCCCAGCCGTCCATTTCGACGGTTTGACCAACAAGATAAGTCATCCACAATGGCGTCATCACGGGCGCGAGGACGGTGGAAACAGTGGTCATGCCAACCGAAAAGGCAACATCGCCTTTAGCCAAAAAACTCATGATATTGGACGAAACGCCGCCCGGACAAGTACCGACCAAAACCAAACCCAGCGTCAATCCGGGCGACAGGTCAAAGGCTCTGGCAATACCGATGGCGAGCAGCGGCATAATCGTGTATTGGGCGATGGCGCCGATAAAAATATCGAGCGGACGTTGCGCCAAAATTTGATAATCCTCTTTGCCCAAAGTCATGCCCATACCCAGCATGATGATGCCGAGTACGACGACTTGCGTATCGCCTTTTACCCATGAAAAAGTGGCAGGTTTGATAAAGGCGATGATGGAGGCAAGGACGATAATCAGGGCGGTGAAGCGGGTCATTTGCTGACTGACTGCGGTCAAAAAGTTCATGATTTTACTCCTGTGTATGTTTTTATCATGACAATAATTACCATAAATTAACGGATATTAACTTTTATATACAACTCTGGCAATAACCACGTTTGATATTTCAACTCTTAATGACACTCCCTACCCTTCATTGCCCTAGGGCTTCAGGCGAACAGACTATTTTTCTCGCTCCTTTTTCAATCTTTCATTCCGCCAACGATACCATTCTTCAGGACTCATTTTTTCCTCATCGGTCATGTTTTCCGACGCAGAGCCCAGGCAGGGAGCCTCCCACCTAGAAGTTGTCCAGTATCACATTGCGCATGATGCAGGTAAGTTGCGTCATCGATAGCTGGGTATTGCTTCTACGCTGTGCAATAGCATTTAAGCTGTTTTGCAGAGCATCTGTGTTGATTTTTATCTTGATCATCAGTATATTGTCTTTAACAAAGCCGTAAAGCGTGGGTTACCAAATGGAAAGGGAGCGGTGGCACAAGCCCCCGTGTGATCCTGTTCGAATCAGGCAAAATGCTTTACGGCTTTTTCTATAACAGTTCAATCGCATTCAAACTAATTATCTGGTTTTGGTCACCAACAATAGCACCGGTATTAACCATATTGGTTAAGAATTTCGCTTTTTTTACCAGTAAGCAGATTTCATGCCTCCGCTTTATAATCCATCGTAATAACCAGCTTGCCTTTAATGATCATGCCTGAATCTCTTTGTTTACTTGAAATTGATTAATAAAAGGCCGTCTGAACCTTTTCAGACGGCCTTGTTTTATCCGTTCATGATCGATTTATTCGATATTTTGAACCTGTTCGCGCATTTGCTCGATCAAGACTTTCAGTTCAACCGATGCTTGCGTACATTCGGCGGCGATGGCTTTGCTGCCCAAGGTATTGGCTTCACGGTTCAACTCTTGCATCAAGAAATCCAGACGTTTGCCTGCGCTGCCCTTGCCTTCGGTAACAATGCGGCGCACTTCGGCGATATGGGTGCGTAAACGGCTGAACTCTTCATCCACATCGGATTTTTGAATAAACAAAGCAAATTCCTGTTGCAGGCGGTCGTTGTCGATGTTGCCGACGGCTTCTGCCAAACGGGCTTTGACTTTGTCCATATGCGCCTGCAGCAGGCTTGGGAACAATTCATTCAAAGCGTCCACAATCTCTTCCATTGCGGTCAGACGTTGCAATAAATGTTCGCCCAGCTTTTTGCCTTCGCGTTTGCGGGCGGCGGTAAACTCTTTCAACGCGCCGGTCAATAAATCTTTAACACCTTTCGCCAAAGCCTCGGAGTCTTCGCCCTGCCCTGCCAAAACGCCTGGGAAACGCAAAACGTCGGCCACGCTCAGCTTGCCGAAATTGTGTTCCTTGCGCCATTCTTTGTTCAAATACGCCAGCTGTGCGACCAAATCCTGATTGACTTCCAAAGTCTGACCGCCCGAAGCCGCATCTTGCAGCTGAACACGGCATTCTAATTTACCGCGCGCCACAGCTGCGGCAATCTGTTCGCGCAATGCGCCTTCCAAATAGCGCAACTCTTCCGGCATACGGAATTGGACATCCAAATAACGATGGTTGACCGCGCGGATTTCCAAATTAATCCGCTTGCCGCCGCATTCGCCTGCGGCATTGGCAAAGCCGGTCATGCTGTGGATTTGAATAGTTCGTCTTGTAGCCATGGTTTTACTCCGTTTCCAAATACGAGTGAAAGTATGGACACTATAACACACCCGACCGACGATTTTCAGACGGCCTTTGGTGCCAAATTCCTCTATAATTCAAGGCAACCTGTTTTTATTCTCCCCAAAGGACCATCATGAGCGACTACACCCGCACCGGCCGCGCCGCCGACAGCCTGCGCAACATTAAAATCACCCCCAATTTCCTGCCACACGCCGACGGCTCCTGCCTTATCGAGTGCGGCAACACCAAAGTGATTTGCACTGCCTCCATCGACGAAAACGTTCCCCCTTTTCTACGCGGTAAAGAACAAGGCTGGGTAACGGCCGAATACGGCATGTTGCCGGCCTCCACCGCCTCCCGTATGCGCCGTGAAGCCGCCGCGGGCAAACAATCCGGCCGCACTCAAGAAATCCAACGCCTGATCGGTCGCTCGCTGCGCGCCGTCGTCGATATGGAAAAACTCGGCGAACGCCAAATCCTGATTGACTGCGACGTTATCCAAGCAGACGGCGGCACGCGTACCGCTTCCATTACCGGCGCCTACGTTGCCCTGCAAATCGCCGTAGACAAACTCCTTTCAGACGGCCTTATCAGCGAAAACCCCATCCGAGAAGCCGTTGCCGCCGTTTCTGCCGGCGTGGTGGGCGGTGTACCGCTTTTGGACTTGGACTATCCCGAAGATTCAGGCTGCGACAGCGACGTTAACATCATCATGACCGCATCCGGCAAAATCATCGAAATCCAAGGCACAGCCGAAGGCGCACCGTTCAGCATTGAAGAATTAGGCAAACTCATTGCCCTCGCGCATAAAGGCATTGCCGAATTGGTCCAACACCAGCAGGCCGCCCTTTTGGCCCGATAAGCAACAAGGCCGTCTGCAAACTTTCAGACGGCCTTTTTTAACCAAACCCTTTTATGCGTATTTACTCAAAAAAGCGCGTTCCATCCTTGAATTCCATGTAAAAAATAGTAATAATAACCCTTTTTCCAGCAAACCAAGCTGCCCGACAA
>ERZ773013.2476-NODE-2476-length-10123-cov-3.147994_pt1 | contig 10123 bp, 12 predicted proteins | sample MGYA00511670_ERZ773013 | MGnify/ENA primary metagenome ERZ773013 (study PRJEB29015, sample SAMEA2738120) | human oral metagenome | biome: human oral; feature: human-associated habitat; material: saliva | place: China | collected 2257 ...
CATCGGCGGCTCTGGCTGCACGCTCATGCTCCTTGCCGACACCTTTCTGTTCTCCAGGAGCAAGGCATCGAAGGACATCGCAAAGCTTGCCGTCCTGCCTGGCATCTTCAACATCAACGAGCCCGTCATCTACGGCTACCCCATCGTGTACAACCTGCCCCTGATCGTTCCGTTCGTGCTCGTTCCTGACCTGTTCATCGGCCTGACCTACGCCCTCACCTGCGCCGGCATCCTTGCCCCCTGCGTGGTCATGGTCCCCTGGACTACCCCGGTCTTCATCTCCGGCTTCCTGGCCGTGGGCGGTGGTACCGCCGGTGTGGTCGCAGCCATCTGGCAGGTCATAGAGTTTGCCCTCGGCATGATTATCTACCTGCCATTCATGAGGGTTTCCGAGCGTGCCCAGGCCAAGCAGGCCGAGCTTGCCAGCGCGGAGGCCTAACGAAGGGCTACGTTCTACCGTGAGTTTCCGGCTGGCGCGGGTATGCGCTGCGGCTCGCGCCGGCCGGTGGGGTGCCAGACCCGCCGCAGTGGGCAAGGCGCACCAAGAGGGATAGGGAAGTTGCCCCGTCGCGAGGGTGTCGAGGCTAAGAGAGAGGGAGTTTTGCTATGAAGACCATTTTGCTCGCCTGCAACGCCGGAATGTCCACCAGCCTGCTCGTGCAGAAGATGCAGAAGGAGGCTCAGGCCCAGGGCCTGGACGTTCAGATCAAGGCTAACCCGCTGAACAAGGCTCTCGAGATGATTGACCAGGCTGACTGCCTGCTGCTTGGCCCCCAGATTGCCTACGCCAAGAAGGAGGCCGTGGAGGCTGCCGGCGACAAGCCCGTCGCCGTCATCGCGATGGTTGACTATGGCCGCATGAACGCCAAGAAGATCCTCGACGACGCTGTGAAGCTCATGGGCGCGTAGGGGATGGAACCTTGGCACGGCGCACGGCACGGCATCACATCTCAAAACAGGCGCGGTAGCGCGCGGAAAGGGACAGTATGGCCACCGAAGGAGACACTCTCGAGGCAAACCAGGAGACGGCGTTCCAGATTATCGCCACTGTGGGCTCGGCAAAGTCGCAGTACATCGAGGCAATCCAGAAGGCAAAGGAGGGCGACATCGCAGGTGCCAAGGCCCTTATCGAGAGCGGCAACAAGGACTTCAACGAGGGTCACACCGCTCACCTGTCGCTTCTCCAGCAGTCTGCCATCGACAACAAGAACGTGACCTTCTCGCTCATTCTTGTCCATGCGGAGGACCAGCTCATGCAGGCCGAATCGTTCCGCATCATCGCCGAGGACTTCATCGACGTGTACGAGAAGCTCAACGCAAAGGGCTAACCGGGGAGAGTCTCGGCCAGAGCCCCCCTGCGGCCGGCGACCCTCCCCGCCACACAATCGCACCCGAATGTGTGATCCGCGCTGGTCGATACACGATCGCACCCCGAATGTGTTGCGACCCGTCACACGTTCGCACCCGAAGCTGTGACCCGCACAGGTCGTCACACGTTCGCACCCCGAATGTGTGACGGCAGGGCGGGTGCTGCCAGGGGCGGGCACGGCGAGACGTGCGCCGCAACAAAGGCCGCCCCCGGCTCTCTATGCGCCGGCGGGCAGGGGCTCCCAGTCGAGGAGGCCCAGGCGCTGGCGGTGCGTGGCCTCCTCGAGCGATATGGTGGGGACGTCCTCCTCCAAGTACGCCCTGAGTTCGGGAATCCCCTCCCCCGTGGCGTTGTCCACGAGGAAGATGCGCTCGCAGCAGCGTGATGAGGCCGTTCTCGCCCTCGGGGTGTCCAGCAGGCCGCTCATGAGCTTGAAGTTGTGGACCATGCCGATGTTCATGGCGTCGTTGGACAGCTTGGACACGGACTTGATGATGGCGGTGGGCCCCCTGTGGTCGGCACCCTGGCTGGGGCTGATGCCGTCGGAGAGGGGCGTCCAGGCCTTGCGGCCGTTGGCGGAGGCACCGGTCATCTCGCCGAAGGGCGTGTTGTTAGAGATGGAGAGGGTGCCGGTGGACATGTGCGAATAAAGCGTCTTGAAGTTCAGGTGGATGTGCTCGGTGTAGTCGATGATGTCAGCCGCGATGTTGTCGGCGTAGGTCGCGAGGCCCGTCCACACGACGCCGGGGCCGTAGTTGTACATGGCGCCACCGGCGGAGACGTCCTTGCCGCTCTCCATGCAGCCCTCGTACATGATGGACATGAGGGGCTTGGGGGCCACGTCGCGGGCGACGCGCTGCGAGATCACGGTCGCGACGTCGATCCACTTGGTGACGTAGTAGATGGTCTTCTTGACTGCGGCGTCAAACTCCTCATAGGTCTTGTACTGTCTTGTACTGCTCAGGGTCGCCCAGGTCGGGAGTGACCTGCTTGCCGTACCACAGGGGCACGCCGTGGTTGAGGGTGAGCTCGATGCAGATGGGCCACTGGGTGTAGGAGGTCGAGGTCCACTGGTACAGGCGGCCGGACTTCTGGGGCTCGACGCAGCCCATCATGCAGTAGTCGCACGCGTCCTCAACGCTGACGCCCTTGGCGAGCATCATCTTGATGTGCGTATCGTCGAAGTGGCACGCGGGGAAGCCCATGCCCGAGCGCACGATGTCGACGATCTTGCGCATGTACTTCTCGGGGGACTTGTTGTTGATGCGGCAGGCGATGGAGGGCTGGTACACCTTGACGTGGCGGACAGCGTCCATGAGCAGGTAGGTGAGCTCGTTGGTTGCGTCGTGGCCCTGGCGGGTGACGCCGCCCAGCGTCATGTTGACGAAGGGCTGATAGCCGGCGAAGAACTCGGACTGGCCACGGGAGGTGACCCACATCATCTCGCTCATCTTGATGAGCATGCAGCCGGCGATGTCGAAGGCCTGGTACGGGGTGATGCGACCGGCCTCGATGTCAGCCTTGTAGAACGGGTACATGTACTGGTCAACGCGGCCCAGGGACATGCCGGTCTGGTTCTCCTCCACCGGGAGCAGGCTCTCGATGGTGAAGACGGACTGCACGGCCTCCCAGAAGGTGCGGGGCTTGTGGGCCGGGACGTAGGCCAGGATGTCGGCGATCTGCTCCAGCTCGGCCTTGCGCTTGGGGTCTGCGCACTTTGCGGCGAGCTCCTTGGCGTGATCACTCATGCGCTTGGAGTAGATCATGACACCCTCGGTGGTGTCGATGACGCTCTTGTAGAAGTAGATCTTGTCCAGGTCGTCGGGGTTGGCGTAGTCGAGCTGGGCCAGGTGATCCTTGGCTTCCTGCTGGATGTCGAGCATGCCCTTGTGCATGAGGATCACGTCGTAGCCGGGGTTGGAGTCGCCGCCGCCGCTCATCGCGTGGTAGGAGCAGTCGGAGACGAAGGACTCGCCGGAGAGCTCCCACACGCCGGCCTCACGGTACTGGTCCTCGCAGATTTCGTCCTGCGACTTGCCCTCCCAGAACGGGAACAGGACGTCGCGGCAGTACTGCTTGTCCTCCTCCGAGATGTAGAAGGGGATCCTGGGGACGGTCGCCGATGGTGTCGAGCTCGTCGCGCAGCCAGCGCCAGGCGAGGTCGGGCGAGAAGGCACCGGCGCGGGGAGCACCGCAGGGAGCACCCACGACCAACTCGTCGTCCCGGATGACGAGGTGCGCGGTCTCGCAGCAGTGGCGAAAGGCCTTGGCGCGCAGCTCGATCTTGGGCATGCCGGGGTTGGCCTTCATGGTCTCGGTGACCGCGCGGGCGCGGTACATGGTGATGCTCGGGACCTGCTTGAGGAAGTTGTCCTTCAGGCGGACCTGGCGGTCGGTGGGGCCGTCGGGCACGTCGTAGGGGGTGTCAACGCTCACGGCCACGTGCGCGCTGGGGGCGGGGGCGTCAAGCTGGTCCGCCACCTTCTCGAACATCTTGCGGACGGTGGCACGCCGCTCGTCGGACATGTCCTTGGTAGCCTCGGACAGCTCCTTCGCAAACTCCTTAATGTCCATTCTCACTCCTCTTCAGAATCGTTCTTCATTGCCTTGACCACGCCGGAGAACCAGTCCCCCGGCTCCTTGCCAACGCTCTCGGATGATAAAGTCAATATAAAAATCGGCAATCGCGCTACCGCTCCTCGTCATGGGCGCAGCCTCATTTTCGACGGCCGCGCTACCGTACCTTCGCCGTCTTCGATTGCCCCTCCCTCCGCTTGTCGGCCGGCAGGCCCTCGAGCCTGTGGGGCCTGCCCGTGATCTTTGTCGGCGTGCAGCGGTGGCAGGCCCCGTCCGCGATGGCGCCCGCGGTCGCCTCGTCCCCGAGCACCTTCGCCCAGCCGCCTATGCCGACGTTGGCCGTTATGGTGGCCGGGCGCCGCTCGCAGCGCGTCGACACCGGCCGGGACATCGGGTCGGCCCCCTGCTCGTCCATGCCGAGGCACCCCAGCTCGTCGATCACCAGGGGCCTCGAGTGCGCGTGGTGCCTCAGCCTGTCCCTGAGCATCCCGCGCGGCGAGGCGTCCTCCAGGCCCTCGACCAGCCGGGCGCAGCCGGCGAAGCGAACCTCGCGGCCCGCCTTGGCCGCTTCGACGCCGATCGCCACCGCGAGGCGGGTCTTTCACACGCCCGGGCCCCCCACCAGCAGGGCGTCCTCCGCCCCGTCCGTGAACCGCGGCGTCGCCAGCTCCTCGACATTGGCCCTCATCGACTCCAGCGACATCGCGCGCCTCCCGTCCGCAGGCCTGCACCTCGCGCACGATGATGGGCCAGGGGCGCGACGGAAATAGTCCACTGTGGGTTAACACAGCCTTCTCAGAAACCGATAAAGAACGGCTGGAAGCGATGCGCGAGCGACCGTTTTTCCCTCCAGCGCGCATTCCAACAGGGGCGACTCACTCACCCAGCAGATTGAGAAGCACGCGGGCAAGTTCGTCTCGACGATGGATTCCCAGCTTCTTGTAGGCAGACGCCCGGCGAGAAGCAACGGCCGCTGGCGAAAGCGAGAGCGACCTCGCAACGAACGGCACGCTGTACCCCCGACCAAGGAGGAGGATGGCCTCAATCTCGCCCTCAGTAAGCCCCGTCTCCGCACCTACTTCGCGCCAGCGCTCGCGCACGGAAAGGCCAGCCAGCCTCGCTCTGCGCTTGCAGAGACGCACAAGTCGCGCGAACGCAAGCAACCCCACAACGGCAAGGCCGCATCCCAGGCAGGCACGCAAGGCAACTGCAACACCAAGCGGAGCCTCTCTCGTGAGGACCCATAGCCACCCCAGGCAGAGCCCAACAATCTCGACGGCCAGTGATGGAAGCAGGCGAGAAAGGCCGCCGCCTCCCAGAGCGCCCAAGATGGCGGACAGCAGGACAAAAACGGCAATGGCAATCAACCCATATGCAATCGAGGCCTCAACGGGACCAGGCGACACGCACCGCATTGCGCTCACGAGAATTGGCGCCGACGCGCCGAGTGCGCAGAGACCAACCGCGACGGGTACGGACGGGAAGGGAGAGAACGCCTGCGCTGGCTCGCCCTCTCCGCCGCCGGACACTTGCGCGGCAAGCACACCGGGAACAGCGAGCAGCGCTGCCATGTACCAGCCCCGAATCGAAAGGGGCAACAGAAGCGCTGCCGCAGCGAGCGCAAACGCAACGAGTGCCTCGAGGGCCTTTTGCCGAGAATTGCCAAGAGCGTGGGGGCCTCGGGAAATACCATCGAGGTAGAGAGCAGGAAGCGCGTAGGCAGCCGCTACAAACAGGGCGTCCGTTCCCCACGACGCCATATTGCCAAAAAGCGAATAGCCCGCAAGTCCGCCAGCCAGAGCAAGCGCCAAGGCGACAACGCTCCGCTTGGAGCTTGGCATGCGCGTGCCCGCCGCAGCGATTATTACCAGGAGTTCAAGCACAATCGTCCCCGGGCGCAGGTCATCGACATGCGAGATGAGCAGATGCGCTCTCCCCAGCCACGGAAGCCAGCAGATTGCCACCGCGGCACCAATGCAACCGGCGACAACAGCATGGCTGACGCCGTACGCTCTCTGGCACAGAGCCTGGGAATCGTCTCTCACCACAGTCGGCAGACCCTCCTCACTTTGCTCCCTGGCCTCGTCGAGCAGGGCGATTGCAGCGTCTCGAGAGGTCACCCCCAGCTTCTCGTACGCCCGCTTGCAGTAGGTGCCAGCGGTTGAGCGCGCCACACCCATCTCGCTCGCAAGCTGCGCGACCGTGAGTCCGCGGTCCAAGCCGCGTATGGCGGTTTCCTCTCGGCTGGTAAGTCCGTGGTCGAGGAACAGCTGGTCAACGGCCACGTATGGTCGTTGGATGCTCTCCGAAGCAGGCCGGCCGCCCGAAAAGACACAGGGCAGGGCAGCAAGAACCGCCCAGGCAACAACACGCTGGGTGCCGCCCCATCCCAGCTGCTGCATGCCAATCGCGAGGGCACTCAAGGCAGCCGAAGATATCAAGACCGCCGCGCCCGCCCGAAAGAGGCCGCCACGAGATTCGAGGAGAGCTTCTCGCGCGTGCAGGATAACGGCCACCACGAGCAGGGCATACTCCGTCACCAAGATATTTGGTGCCGCCACAGTCATCGGGTCAAGCGGGCTCTCCCAGCCGACAAGCGCGACCGCACCCCATATGGCAACCGCAACGCCAAGCAGGACGGGAGCGGCCCAGACGCGCTTGCCAGCACGGCGCGACCGCGCGGCTATACCCAAAGTGCACGGGGCAAAAGGGAGCGCAAAGTATGTCTCGGCAGGCAATCCGTCCCAAGGAACATTGCCTGTCGCGGTTGCCTGCAGCACCGAAAAGGAAAGCGCAAGTCCAAAGCTCGTGCCTAGCGTACCCGCAAGGGCAGCTGGCGCGGGGAAGGCAGTGCTCCCCTCCCTAAATCCCAGGCTGCACAGCCACGCAAGGGGAAGGACGCCCAGCAGCAATCGCAGGGCGAGAAGCACCTCGCCATAGGGCCATCCCAACGGCAGGTCACTGAGAAGCACGGTCACCACCAGCGACGGAATGGCCACCCGCATGAGGACAGAATCCTCACACCTTTGCGCCAACCCTGGAGAGGTACTCGCGCTCAAGTGCTGCACCCCCATTCCCCGATGCAAGACGCGTGAGGCCACCGCCATGGACTAGATATACATCGTCACACAACTCGGCAACCTCACCGAGCATGTGGCTCGAAAATACGACCGTCTCGCCTTTCTTGGCGCACGCACGCACAATTCCGCGCAGCATAACGACCCCTTCTGGATCAAGACCGTTGGTCGGCTCGTCGAGAAGGACGAGGTCCGGGTCATCCATGATTGCCTGCGCGATGCCCAGTCGCTTCCTCATACCAGCGGAGTACCTGCCAACTGGTGTGCGGTTGCCGGGGGCCAACCCAACAGCAAGCATTGCTTGCTCATAATCGAAATCGCTTCTGCGACCACTAAGGTCTCCCAGAATGCCAAGGTTCTCGATGCCCGACATGCGGTCAATGAACGGAGGTGCCTCGAGGAGCAACCCCACTCGTGGCCAGTCTCTCATGTTCTGAATGTCTGCGCCGAATACATTCCCAGCTCCAGAAGATGGAATTATCAGACCAGCAAGAAATCTGAGCAGCGTGGTTTTTCCCGAACCGTTGGGTCCAACAAGGCCTACGACCTCTCCCCGACCAACTTGCAGACCGCCGGAATCGATGACCGTAGTCCCGCCAAGACGTATCGAGAGGTCCACGACATCGATGGCCTTCTCAGCAGCCGGTCCCATGTGTTTGAGAACTGTGGTATTTACAGGCATCCTAGACAGTCCTCGCCTTCAGTCTTCCCACGCCAGCGTCTCCGTATCGATGAAACAGAGCCAGAAGCGATAGGCCGGCCAGCAGCAAGAGCACAAGGACAAGCGTCGCATAGTTGTTGACTTGTGTTGCAGCACTCGCCACAATTTCCTGCCCATCGAACTGACTTGTGATTTCCGCTGCTTGTCCAACCTCTGTCTGGAAGAAGGATGCCCCAAGGCAGTAGAAACAGAGGCAGAAGCGATCCATGAGAAACCCCCAGTCGCTCTGGGGCAAAGATGGGTTCAGGAGGAACGCAACGTTAACGAAGAGCTCGGGCAGCGCCGTTAGTGCGAGTAGGATCGCAAAGCCGAGAAGCAATGGATTGACCTGCGCTCTAAAAGCTGCGGCACACGAGGCGAACGTGATCGTCATGACGGATAGGACCGCTCCCTCGACGAGCGCCAGAACAACTACAAGGAGCGCATAGTTCCATGACTCGGGTACCAGAGCGATTCGCGCAAAGTAGCGATTCCATTGATAGTCATCTGGGTTCCCGGAATAGGCAAGCCATTGGGGAACGGTGACAGAGGGCGTTGTTCCAAAGGCACCCATGTCAAAGATGCACATGAGGGCAAGCGTTGCGATTGCATATAGCAGGCACGTCACCGTGATGCAAAGGCACTTTCCCCAAAGCCAGACCCTCCTGTTGCTTAGCCTTGAAAGGACGACATCCGAGAAGCCACCCCGCTCCTCCTTTGTAAATGCATCGCCGCAAAGCGCAAGAGCCCCGGTTGGCAACAATATGCATGCAACCAGGGAATCATTGAGGCCTACGTAGAACACATCGAGCGCAGATGAGCCGGCAAGGCTTCCTCCCGCTTGGGCCTGGAAGGAGCCCAATAGCGTGTATGAGATTGCGATTGACACAACGATGCACCCCAGTGCCACCAACAGACGCCAGGCTTCAAGCACGCGTAGCAGCTCTATTCTCAGCAACAGAGGAAGGGAGTGGAGCGCTGTGGACTTTGCGGATTGCAAACCGCTTCACCCCCTTGCCACAATGAGCCTGGGCCAACACATCGAGACGCACACCAACGCTGCCGCAAAGGCGAGGCCAGCGCAAAGGTGACCCACGGCGTACCCCCAAGCGTCACTAATTCCAGGGATCGCCATCTGTGGAAAGAGCCAATCCGAGACGAAGCTTAGATTGGCAGCCGCTGAGAGGAGATAGTATCCTCCGAGATACACGACCAAAGAGACCGCGTAAGCCATCCCACTACTACCGAGTACAAGGCAAGCAGCAGCCCACAGCCCGGCGATAGACAGTGTAAGTGACACGCTTGGCAGCACGGTGGCGATGGACCACAGGCCAATCTGACCAGGCGAAATTCCAAAAGCGCTTCGTAGCAGAGATGGGTTAAGCGAAGCTTGGAACAATACCGAGGTAAGAGACGAGAACATGCAGGCACACACCCATAGGGTCAGCGCATCGATGAGGCAGGGGGCAAGCAGTAGTAATGCCGAGCGCGACGCCGAGAGTCCATGGGCTTTGAGCAGCCATGGGTAATGCCCGCGCGCCAAACCAGCAGGACCTTGCCAAAGGCCCGCAAGCACCAGCGGACAAAGATATGGGGCAAACTTGGTACCAACAGTGAACGCCGTAACCACAGGCGCAGATAGATTGCGGCCAAGGTTGTTACCAGCGCCTCCAAAATTCGTCACAAGCGAGTCAAGCGTGAGATAGATCGAGACAAACCCCGTAGCCGCAAACACACCAGATGAGGGCAGAAGCGCTCGGAAGAATCGCGCATAGCGCCAGCGTGTTCTCTTAACCGACATCCCAGACCCTTTCCGTTATTGGCTAACGAATGTCCACGTACCTGTTGGGTAAACCGTTGATGAGCTAACCGAGCGCAGCGATGGGGAGAACGTAATTATGCTTCTATATGTGTTATTAAAGAACGTAACATTGGCACCAGTAGACCCAACGTAGGCCTGCGACGCAATCAGAGCACCCACGGAATTTCTAGCGGCTGCGTATACTGGCGCTCCGGATGTAAGCCTGACTTGCGCATAGCCACGTGAGGAGATAGTTGTATTCCTGTCGCTCGCCCAATGATTGTCGCAACTGGAAGTGTAGATGGGTCGAGTAACCGTTTCTCCCGGAATAGACCTTTGGACAACCCCCTCGCCGTAGGCAATGCTAGAGATGGACGTAATGGAGAATGCAAGCGCGAACAAAGCCACTCTTCGACCGAACCTATTTCGGACGCTCATGATCTTCTCCTCTCAAACAACCAACTGTCTACTTCCATGGGAAGAGCTTCTCGAAAACCTCGACTCTTGTCTGTCGTACAACTAGATGAACCTCGGACAATCTTGTCGTACAGGCAGGGGAATGGAGTCAGACACCGGCGCCCAACCGCCCCCCTCCCCCC
>ERZ773013.2479-NODE-2479-length-10112-cov-14.587551_pt1 | contig 10112 bp, 11 predicted proteins | sample MGYA00511670_ERZ773013 | MGnify/ENA primary metagenome ERZ773013 (study PRJEB29015, sample SAMEA2738120) | human oral metagenome | biome: human oral; feature: human-associated habitat; material: saliva | place: China | collected 2257 ...
CGAATTGTGACATGAGGAGGTAAAAACGATATCTTTTTACCGACGAATTAACAAGTCGATTAGGAAAATCGCCATAGCGATTTCCGTTACGATAGGAGACTGTTTCACAGTCCCTATCGTTAATCGAATTGCGCTTGAACAAAGGCTAGGGCACCTTGTCCATTACGTGTCAATTTAATGTATTGAGCTCCTTCAGTCTTAGCCAATTTGATTCCAAGTTTATCTGTTTCAGCCTTCATATCTTCATAGTTTGAAGCTACTTGAGGAGCAAGAATAACAAGGTCAAATTCTGGCAACATTTCACGGTGAGCACCGTAACCACCAGCAGCAGCCTTCACAGGAACATTGTATTCTGCAGCAGCTTTATTCAAAGCATTGGCAAGGAGTCCACTGGTCCCACCACCGGCACAGAGAACCAAGACGTTTGTTTCTTTTGTGATATTGTTTTGAACTGGTTCGTTTTCAACACCAGCTTTTTCAAGAATCGCATCAGCTTTTGCAGTGTTAAAGTTTGCTGCGACTTTTTCTTTCAAGCTGTCGTTAGCTTTACCAGAACGTTCTTCTTCAAGAATTTGTTCATCATAAACCTTCACGAATGGATAGTAAATGATTACGTCCACTACCACTAGAAGAGCAGCAAGGATGAAGGAAAGAACTTGGAAGTTTGTACCAAGGACAATTCCGAGAGGACCAGGTGTTACCCATGGAAGGTTAGCGGAGAATGAGTTCATTCCCAAGGTATCAACAAAGAATTTGAAGATCCAGACGTTTGCGATTGGCGCAAAAATAAATGGAATGAAGAAGGTTGGGTTCAATACAATTGGAGCCCCGAAGAGAATTGGTTCATTGACCCCAAAGAAGGTAGGAACGACGGAAGCACGTCCAATCGCACGGTTTCGTTCAGATTTACACAACCACATGAAGAGGAAGGGAACAATCAAGGTTGCACCAGTACCACCCATGGTAACGATAAACATTTGAGTCCCAGAAGTGATGACTTTATCTGCGTGTTGGCCTGCCTGAAGCAAGTGTAAGTTGTTATCAATATTTGCATAAGTGATCGCCGCAATCGCTGGTTCTACGATAGAAGGACCATGGATACCTACAAACCAGAAGAAGGCATAAGCACCAAAGATAAGGGTAATTCCAAGATAACCATCTGCCGCAGAAAACAATGGAGCTAGAAGTGTTCCGATAGATTCCGCAACTGTTACACCGATAGCACCTTTAACAATCAATTCAAATGCATACAAGAGAACAATTGAAACTGTAAATGGAATCAAGTCTTTGAAGACTTGTGAAATATTCGGTGGAACCTCGTCTGGCATGCGAATCGTAACATTATTCTTCACACAGACCTTATAAACATTAACTGTAACAAAGGCTGCAATGAAGGCTGTCAACAACCCTTTAGTCCCCATGAATGCTGTGAGAATGCCACCATCTTTACCAGGTTCTGCTGCCATGAGTAGGAAACCAACCATAGAAGCGAGCATGGTAGAAAGGTAGTTAATTTGATTGGTTGCTGGCAGATCCCGGTTCATAGAATCGGTCAACGCTTTAGCAGTTGTTCCTCCAACAAAGAAGGCTAAGATCCCCATTGAGTAGTTGTATGGGGTCATCAAGAATGTTTCAATATCTTTAGACCAGTGGAAGCCCCAAGCATTTGGCACGTAGGCAATCAAGATGAAGATAGATGAGAAGAGGATCACAGGCATCCCTGCAATAAAGCCATCCCGAATCGCTCGCAAATATTTGTTTCGAGAAATCTTTTCAAAGAAAGGTTTCCCTTTTTCAATCAGTTCAATCAGTTTATTCATTATTTTGCTCCTCTTTTATATAGTTCAATCAGATGGTGAATCACGTCTTTTAATAGGATCGTTGTCATGAGATGGTCTTGACCATGCATCATGGTAATGCTATAGGGGATTTCTTCTCCTGCTGCTTCATGCGCTAGCATGGTCGTTTGAGATTTGTGAGCCTCAGCGATACAGGACCCTGCTTCTTCTACTAAGGATTCTGCTTTCGCAAAATCACCATTTTCAGCAGCTTTTAATGCTTCCATTAATTTTGATCGAGCGTCACCGGCATAAGCGACAATTTCAAACCCAAGTAATTGGACTTCTTCTTTATTCATGTTGGTTCCTCCTTATGATACCTTTTGAAAATTTTTATAATAGACGTTGAATATGAAGGGCTAAATAGACTTTTTCATTAGGAGATATCTTAGCTCCAGTCTGTTCAGCGATAGTTTGGTAGATCTGATGACTAATCTCATAAGCCTTTGGATAACTTAGCTGGATCAGTTGTTCCATCTCGCTCAATCCTTCAGGATCCTCTCTTCCCTTACCTAGGGAGTCAAGGAAATAATTAAGATGGATCATAAAGCGATCATAGAAATGACTGTTCTCTTCTTTTCGTTTCAATCCATTTTGAGCTAGTTTTTCTTCTACAGCTTTCAAAATCGCTTGGCGATCTTGGACATCAGGATCCTGCTCATGAATGACTTCCCCTTGTGCATTGATGAAGTGATAGGCGATACGATTCACTTCGTCATCAGGAAATTGATCCAAGAGCCGCTCTCGAAAGATTTCAATCGCTTCCTTTGCGATTTTATAGGGAATCGGATGCATAGCAGACGCATCAGGTAGATCACTGTGTTTGTATCTTCCCTGTTGAACCGCCTGGTAAGAACAAAAGATGTGATCTGTTAGTGTCACATAGATATATTCTTGAACAGGATAGGCATATTTCTTAGACAAGGTATCAATCACTTCATAAGTGGTTGTGATGAAATCAAGAGGAACATCCTTTAGAAGGGCCATAAAGTTTTCTCTTGATTCATCCGTGTTTAAACGAAATACTTTTTCGACCTTATCATCAGCTACTAGATCATGTTTCTTTTTCCCAAAAGCAATCCCACTCCCAACAACAATTAACTCTTGTTGAAGCTCATTTTGAACCAAAGCAACATTATTGTTCATTGGATGGATAATACGATACATGAGGCTCTCCTTTGTAAAATTTGTTAAAAGCAAATAAAAATGACCACGAAGCAACTGAAAAAACTAGCCTATGCTAATCATTCAATCTACTTGTGGTCACGCCTAATCTAACTTAGTAACGCTCACTGCTATTTAACTTATGGACTTATTCTATCATAAGTTTTTTATTTTGTAAACCCTTACAGCGAAAATTTTTAAACATTTTTTATAAAAAATAAACAAAGCCTAAAAATAATGAAGAACATTGGAAGGAATTTCTTCCTTCCAATGTTCTAAATGTTGCTTTAGGAGGCAATAACGATTTGTTTCTTACACGCGTTCTGTCCAAGGTGTTGCCACTTTAGCCAAGACTGCGTTCAATTCTTCAATATTTTGACGACCTTCTGTACGAAGCCATTCACGAGCAGCTGCTTCTCCATCTTTGATGTAAGCTTCTACTGAACCTGCCCATGTCGCACGTCCACAAAGAACACCGTTGAAGTTAGCACCTGATGCATGAGCAAATTCCAAAGTTTCTTGGAAAAGTTTTGCGGATACACCAGCACTGAGGTAGATGTATGGAAGATTAGTTGCCTCTTCTTGTTCTTTGAAGAAAGCAGCCGCTTCTTCACGACTATAGACAACTTCACCTTCTCCAAATCCTTCCACGTAGTTGACATTGACAGGAACTTCTACTTTCAATACATCGATATTGAAACGAGGATTTGAGAAGACTTTCATCGCTTCAATGACTTTACGAGGTTTTACTTTTGCATATTCAGCAGAGGTTGCATCTGCAATTCCTTCGTCATAAGCCAAGATTTCAAGGAAGAATGGAATGTCTTCTGCCACACATTCTGAACCAATGCGTTCGATATAAGCTTGTTTTTCTTGGTTGAGTTCATCTGCACTGTCTACATCATAGTAGAGCAAGAATTTCACAGCATCTGCGCCTTGTTCTTTGATGCGTTTTGCTGACCAAAGGTTCAAGCAGTCAGGCAAACGTTTGGTGCTAGATGTATCGTAACCTGTCTTTTCGTATGCAAGCAAGAGACCAGCATCTTTGTCCAAGGCTTTCGTAGCAGGCAAACCATATTCTGGGTCCAACAACATTGAGGAAGCATATTTTGTCAATTCATCTGCTACAAGAACTTTCAATTCTTCCATTTGTGCTACAGTTGGCTCAGTGTCTTGGTATTTGGCCATCAAGCGTTTCAAAGCCCCACGTTGGTCGAAGGCCAAAGCTGAAATAACACCGTCTTTTGTACTAAGACGTTCCAAATAGTTGCGTTTTTGTTCTGTTAATACCATTTTATACCTCTTTTACGATTAATTGTTGATACAAGGCATCATAGTGCCCCATGTTGACATGTCCTGTTTGTGCTTCTTGCGCATTTAACATTCCAAGAACATTTGCTTTCTTGAGCAAGTCTGCGTCACTCTCATGATGATAGAGACCAGATGCAATCCCTGCAACAGTCGAATCACCAGATCCGACTGGATTGACGACATCAATCTTAGGAATATCTACCTTATAGAAGACATCGCCGTGCTTCGCAAAAGCGCCATTTGCTCCAAGGGAGACAATCACCCATTCGATGCCATCAAAGAGAGCATCCTGAAGAACTTCTTTTAAGTCTTCCACATTCTTACTCACTTCTTTTCCTAACAATTGAGACAACTCTTCATTGTTGGGCTTAATGACTGTAGGCTTGACATCTGCTTGAATGGCAGCTTCTAAAGAAGCTCCCGAGCAGTCGAGCACGACTGGTTTTCCAGCTTCCCTTGCAATCTTGACCAGGCTAGCATAATAATCCACTGGTAAACCAGCAGGAAGACTACCTGAGATGGCAACCACTTCCACTTGATCGATCAAGTGACGGTAATGTTGAAGGAAACCTTGCCCTTCTTTCTCAGAAATGGTTGGACCTTTTTCTAAGATTTCTGTTTGCTTGCCTTCGTGAAGGATGGCGATACAATTACGTGTATCTCCAGCAATTTCAAAGAAACGTTCCTCTATCCCTTCTCCTAAATGATCGAGAATGAATTGCCCCGTTCGACCACCAAGTAGGCCAGTCGCTGCTACTGGATCCTTGATCTCAGAAAGTACACGGGTAACATTGAGACCTTTTCCACCAGCTGTCTTACTCACTTCAGCCACACGATTGACTGTATCCACCTGGAGTACATCCAAAGGATAAGAGATATCAATCGAAGGGTTCATCGTGACCGTTAATATCATACGTCACCTCTTAGTCGTGGTATTCACCACGGTCCCATTTTTCAAGGAATTCTGTAAAGAAATCAGCATCCGCTTGATGGGCATTATGGGTTTCCACATGTTGGATCTTAGCGATCAATTTTTTATTTTCTTCAGTTGGTTTGTATTCAGCGTGGATGAATGCTTCAATGATATCGCACATGAGCAATTCACCAGTGATTTTACCACCAAAACCGATCACATTCGCGTTCAGTTCTTCTTTAGCATAAAGAGCAGTTGTCATATCGCGTACCAAAGCAGAACGGATACCAGGTACTTTGTTAACAGCATTGTTGATCCCAACACCAGTACCACAGATACAAACACCAAGATCTGCTTGGCCACTTGCTACGGCTTCACCGACTTTCTTACCAAAGATTGGATAGTGGGTACGTGTATGGTCATAAGTCCCAAAGTCGAGCACTTCATATCCTTTTGATTTCAAAAAATCAGAAACAGCCATTTTTTCATTTGTCACAATGTGATCACAACCAATTGCAATTCTCATTTGAATTCTCCTCTCATTAGCACATCTTATTCAACATATCGACACGGATTTGGTGACGACCACCGTCGTATTTACCATTGACGAAGCCTTTGGCAATGTTCTTAGCCAATTCATCCCCAACAATTTCAGCACCCATGGTAATCATTCGAGAATTGTTGTGTCCACGTGTCATATAAGCAGAACGTTCATCTGAAACTTCTGCTGCGACCATTCCTTTGATTTTAGTTGCAACCATAAATGGACCAGCACCGTAAGCATCAATCACGATTCCAAGATTTTGATCGTTTTTGTTCACTTCGCTCGCAACTGCAAGTGTCACATCTACAAAATCTTGACCTTCAGCAGTTACATCCACAACATCGAAGTTTTCTTTTACAAGAAACTCTTTCACGAGATCTTTTAATCTTAATCCTGCAGCATCTGCACCAATTACAATAGACATGTCCTGTCCTCCTTTTGTTCGTTTCAGCAAATATCCCTGTTGTTAAATTTTCACAAAGAAACATTTTCTTACTTTTGATATTATATTACACCTATTTTGAACGAAAGTCAACATTAAATTGTTTATTTTCGAACATTTTTTAAAATAAAAACACCATATCCACAACAGATATGGTGTCAGTTTTCAAACTACATATGACGATTATTTTGCATTTGCAGCATATTCTTCGTTACGTTTGATCATTTGTTTTCTGTACCAAGCGAAGATTCCGATATAGAATGCCAAGAAGACAACTACACCAAGGATAGCTTTGATATCACCAGTTGTTGCGTTACCGATTGTCCAACCGAGCAATTTTTCAACTGGTCCTTCAAGAGTTGAGTGAGTGATCAATTGAGTAGAAGCTACCCCTTTAGGGAAGGCATCAACACTCTTAGCCAATTGAGTTGCAAATGGTGCAATCAATGTTCCTGAAAGAAGGAAGAGTGGCAAGAGAAGGCTTCCGAAGATGATCATACGGATCAATTTACCGCGTGTTACAACCAACAAGGCTGGAGTCACACCCATAGCGATGATACCTGCAAGTGGCAAGATACCATTTCCGACTTTAGAAAGAAGCACTGCTTCGATCAACATGATTGGTGCAAGTACGTTCGCACAAGCCCAGATTTCAGCACGACCAGCGATAAATGGCCAGTCAAGACCGATGTTGAATTTACGTCCTTGAAGACGTTTAGTAGCAACGTTTGTAATACCTTGTGACAATGGTTCTACCGCTGCGATGAACCAAGAACCGATCAATGAGAACAATTCCAAGCAGACACCGGCAGTCAAACCAAGGCTCAACCAACCTTTAATAACCAATTCCCATTTGTCAGCATCTTGCACGCCAGCAACTGGATGTGGAGTACCCATGATACCGATGACGATACCAAGAAGGAAACCGATAAAGAATTTAGATCCCCAGAAACCGATCTTCTTGTTCAATTTAGCAGCGTCGAAGTCGTATTTATCAAGACCTGGGAAGAATTTGTCAAAGATTTTATCCAAGACCATGATGATTGGGTTCATCATGTAGTTCATGTGAGTTGAAGTCATAGGTGATGAACTTGGTGCATTCAAAAGATCATCAAATGTTGGTTTCATCAAGTCTGAGTTGATGATTTTCATAATCCCTACAAGGACAACTGCAAGAGTTGCCAAGAAGAGTGATAAACCTTGGCTCACACCGTTGTTGTCAGCATACCATTTGATCAAAAGACCAGTGATAGACAAGTGCCAGATATCGAAGATATCGACGTCAAGTGTATCTGTTTTCTTGATCGCAAGCATGATAACGTTGACGATCAACATAATTAACAAGAAGTAAAGTGTCCAGGCAGATCCCCAAGTGATGGTCGCAAGAGGCGCCCAACCAACGTCAGTGATATTCAATTGAATACCTGTGTTCTCAACGAATTTTGCAAGAGACGCTGAGAAAGCTCCATTCAACATACCGATGATGGCACCGATACCAGTAAGGGCGATGGCAAGTTTAATACCACCTTCAAGGGCTTTAGAGAATTTCACTCCAAACAAGAGAGCCAATAAAGTCAAGACGATCAACATGATGATCGGAGCACCCATGTCTAGGATGGGTTTGAAAAATTTATTGGCAAAATCAATAATGCCATTCATAATAAATCCTCCCGATTTATAATTTTTTTGTAATTTACGGCATAAAGTGTTCCCAATTTTATCATTGGATAACGCTTACAAACTTGTTTAAAAAAATATTAACTTAATCCATGTTCTTTAATGGCAGCTTCGATGTTATCAAAGACTGGCGCACTCATCGCTGGAATACGGAATAAAATTGGTCCTGCTTCTACCACTGGAATACCAGGATCGAATCCCAAATCAGTTGCAGCAATTGGAGTAAAGATGTCATAACCTGAAATCAAGTCTTCGTTCACGTCTTTGACCATGACCGCGTCACAACGCACATCATAACCACGGTTTGACAACTCTTCTTCCAAGGCATTCTTAATTTGGTGGCTAGAGTTAACACCTGCACCACAGGCAGCTAAAATTTTAATCATTTGGATGTCCTCCATTATAAATATTTACGAATGTTTTAGGAAATAGTTTCCGTAATGTATTGATAAAGCTTATCTTCACTATCTAATTTTGATAGAGCTTCGAGATTTCCATTGGATGTAAAGAAATCCATCAGCTGAGCCAAAATATTGGTTTGGCTAGAGCTTGAATTGTTGATAATGAAGAATAAAAGTGAAACTTGAACTTCCTTATCTGGAGCAATCATATTATGGAAGGTTACCGGTTGATCCAAACGAACCACGACCACATTCTCAGTGAGATTATGGACAATGTCTGTGTGCGGGATCGCCACATTTGGTAAGTCCTTACCAAGAAATTCCATGTCTAATCCAGTCGGGAAAGACTTTTCACGCTCAATCAAAGCGGAACGATAGGTTGGTGTCACAATCTGTCGCTCTTCCAATAAGCTTGCTACCTGCTCAAAGAGATCTGTTTGATCCTTGGCATGTAGGCAAAATACAAGATCTTTGTTAAAGAGTTGATTTAATCCCATTGTTGCCACCTCCTTATCTAACTATTTATTTATAGCTTCAGTATATCACTATATTGATTGATTGTCAATCATTTTTTGTCTAAATTTGTTTAATTTTGTTTGTATATCTCTCTAAAGCGCTTTCTATCCGTCATTTTCCAACATCGTTAAATCAGTAAAAAGAGAGTGGGACAGAAATCGGTAATTCGTTAGAATTCGATTTCGTCGTCCCACCTCCGCACAGTTGAGTAGGGCTGTAAAAGCTGATGAAATCAGCGTAGTAGAGCCCACTCAACCACTGCGTCTTGCTCGACAATCCAAAAATAATCGAGAGGCTAGGACTTTTGTCCCAGCCTCTTGATCTTAAATGATTTTCGTATAAAAGCCATATTTGTCTTTGATCTTTTTAGGAATACTATCATCGGTAATAATGGCATTCAGATCTTCCACACGATAGAAACTATAGAAGGAATAACTATCAAACTTGCTGTTATCAGCTACCACATATTTCTCTATCGCATTATTAAGAATAATAGCATTGCCATTTCCTTCTTCTTCATTGGCTGTGGAAACACTATGCCCATCGATTCCATTCACCCCGATAAAGGCTTTAGAAACCTTGATTTCTTTTAAGAGTTTATTGGCAAATTGGCCGACAAAAGTTTGAGTTTTCATCCGATAGCGACCACCAACTAGAATCAAATCGTAATTTGGGAAATCCTTTAATTTCTCAAAAATAGGTAAAGAATTGGTTACAATACTGACATCCTTGCCTTCTAGATAATCACCAATAAAGTCCGTTGTCGTGCCAGACCCAATAAAGACTGTATCCCCATTTTCGATTAACTCTGCACATTTTTTGGCAATCGTTCGTTTCTCTTCAATATTGATCAGATTTTTTTCACTGTGAGAAGCCTCTAACAAGCTATCTTTTACCTTTTTGTGGGCCCCACCATGCACGCGAACTAAAAGGCCTTGTTTTTCAAGATCGATCAGATCGCGACGAATGGTCATGTCTGTCACCCCAAAGAGTTCCTTGAGCTCTTTGACCGATACCACACTTTTTCGATCCAGTTCCTGAAGAATTTCAACATGTCTGCTATCTTTCATGGTACTACTTCCATTCCTACTATATTTGTCTCTATTATACTACTTTTTTCAAAAAACACAAATTCAAACATTATATTAACAAGAGTAAACATGATATTTTTATAATAGATAAAAGAAAAAAAGCCTTCCGTTAATCCGGAAAGCTTTGATTTATGCTATTTCTAGCTTCCTCACCTTTGGATCAAGGCTCGGGATAAAAAGGTTCACTGGACCTTTTTATTTTGCGATTGGGTAAA
>ERZ773013.2481-NODE-2481-length-10110-cov-9.385679_pt1 | contig 10110 bp, 9 predicted proteins | sample MGYA00511670_ERZ773013 | MGnify/ENA primary metagenome ERZ773013 (study PRJEB29015, sample SAMEA2738120) | human oral metagenome | biome: human oral; feature: human-associated habitat; material: saliva | place: China | collected 2257 ...
GTCCGCGCTGCGAGCTTCGCTCGGCGCGTCGCCTCGAAGCCCGGCCAGGCCCCGCAGGCCCCGCGGCGGCCTCCAATCGGGCGGTGCTTGTCGTTAGTGTGTTGTCGGTTAGTCTCCGCCACCGCCCACGGGCGCCGCAGCCAGGCCCTCCGGTCCCTCCGGCGGCCCCCACACCTGCAGCTCTTTCATTGCCGCACGTATCCCAGTAATGCCCCGCCACCGCCCACGGGCGCCGCGGCCCCGTCGACACACTCCACGGACGCCACCACTTCCAGCGAGCCTCCATGAAAGAAATACCGCCCCAGCAGGGCAGCCCACCGCTTGGCTCACGCCCATCGTGAAAGAAATATCGCCCCTGCTCGCTCAAAATGGGCAAAATACAGCACTTTTCGGCGTGCCGGGGCGAAGAATATTTCACGGCACGCCCCCACCCTTCACGCAGGGGCGATTATTCTTTCATCCCAGTCACGCGCCTGCCCCACAGGCGGGATAAAACTCGCCCTGCTCGGCTCCGTTAGCGCCCAAGCGGTAAAAAACTCGCCCAGCACGCTCAAAACACCCCAAAACCAGCGCTTTTTCGCCAGCAGGGCGAGTTTTTTCTCGGTCTCACCCAAAATCCACTCCTGTTGGGCGAGTTTTTTCGCGCTGATGGGTGCCACAGACACCTCACAGCACCCGCCAACCGCCTCGCCTGAAACCGATGACACCAATGCGGGTGGATCACTGCCACAAAATGAAACCACCGGCACCTCTGCGAGCTCCTCGCCGAGCACCCGCAAAGGCGTCGCCGGTTTCATCAGACGTCGAATCAGGTCTGCTGGTTCACAGCAAGGCGCTCAGACGCCCATGCTTGCTGCCGCCGCGGTGGCCCTGATAGCGTCGGGGCAGTTCGACAGTAAGGAGATGCCATGAAATCGAAGAAGCACCTGCTCGTTACGTTGATCGTCGCAGTCCTGGCCGCGATCGTCATCTTCCCGATGCTGCCCCTCGAATACCGCGAGGCCATCACCTCTTTCTTCGCGCACCCGCTGTACTACCTGGGCTTGGGTAACTGGTGAGGGAAGGCCTCAGCACCCAGATATCGCATACAAACAGGGTGGGGTCCCAACCGGGAACCCCACCCCCTCACCAAACTGACTAAGCCGCAGCCTCGGTGAACGCCGTCGACACAATCATTGTTTCACTGGCATTCAGTCTGCTCGAGGACGGCTTCCGCCAGCACCTCGTCAATAATCGCAACGCTAGCAAGCTTCGATTTTAGGGCGACATAGAGGGGCACTGCCTTCACGGCTCCAGCCGCGACTGCGATGGACATCTTTGCTTTGCGCACGGAATCAAGGGAAATTGCGATCGTCCGCTCTTCAAGTTCGTGCGACACGGGGTTTCCTTCGCGGTCCAGGAAGCGCGAGAAGATATCGGTGACAGCGCCCATCTCTTGGAGGCGGCTGAGGCCCCGTTCGGTGAGGAAGCCTGAACGCACGAGAACCGAACCGACCTCGAGGACACCGGGCGAGAAAATCAGCATGTCCGAGGAGGGTGCCGCCGACAGTGTGTCGGCAACGGAGCGCTCACGACGCAGGCGCCGTCCGAGGTCCACGTCGGACACGATCGCGGGTGCGGGAAGCATGTGGCCGACGCCGCGTCCACGCCGCGCCATCAGACCGATTGAGTCGGCGACGACGTCGTCATTCGAACGAGTGAGCCCACCATAGGTCTGATAGACCTGCAGCCCGTAGGTCCACGACTCCGGCATTGCTCGGGCGACTGCGGTGAGGGTTCTGCCCCACGCGATGCCCATCGACTGGGGAATGGGGCGCATCTCGGTCACGTAATCGGCCGCCATTGAGGCGACGAGGTTCAGCGCCCCTTCGGCGCTTGATTGGCGCTTGACGACGATAGCGTCGGTCAGGCCAAACATTTTGACGAGAGCCTTTTCCAGCTTGGGGATACGAGCGCGCGGGTGATTCACGGAGATGGTCACGATGCCGGACTCACGCGCTTCTTCAAGCAGACGCCCGACGGTCCAACGGGTGCAGTTCAGTCGATCCGCAATGGCACCCTGCGTCAAGTTGTCGTAGTAATACAGCTGCGCAGCTCGCAGCATCTGCACTTCACGATCAACGTTCACGTCAGCCTCCATCGGTCAACGAACTTGCGAGTTTCAGAGCCTAACAAAAGCGACTGAAACAAGCGCTTGTCGTCCAAAAATAAAACGATTTATCAATAAATAACTGGATAAATTGGTATAGGCACGAAGCGGTGATGTGGAGGGGTGGGCTCACGACGCAGGAGTGGGCCCACCCCTCCCGTCTGTCACATCTGTTCGACACGCAGTTCATGCAGGTCATGCATGAACTTGGGGTCACGTCCAAGCGTGTTGTACAGGTGTGCGTACATGGCGAACATGCGGTCGTAGATCGCGCTCGCCTCCTCGTTGGGCGTGTAGACCTCGTCGGAAATACCTGCCATCGATGCGCACGCTTCTTCGACATCGCTGTAGATTCCGGCCGCGAGCGCCGCGAAGATCGCACTGCCGTGGGCGCCGGCCTGCAGCGTGCGGGCGGTCCTCAGCGGACGCTTGGTGACGTCGGCGTACATCTGCATCAGGAAGGGGTTCTTGAGCAGACCGCCGGCGATGCGGATCTCGTTGACGGGCACGCCATGCTCTTCGAAATTCTCGATGATCATACGAGCACCGAATGCTGTCGATTCGAGGAGAGCTCGGTAGATTTCCTCCGGGGTGGTCGTCAGTCGCAGGCCGACGATCAGACCCGACAGGTCAGCATCCACCAGGGTGGATCGGTTTCCGTTCCACCAGTCCAGTGCGATCAGGCCGTTTTGGCCGACCTTGAGGGAGCTCGCCTTGGTCGACAGGAGATCGTGCACGGAGACGCCAGCAGCATTGGCTTCCTCGACGTATTCCCGAGGCGCCTGAGTGTCGACGTACCACGCGAAGATATCGCCGACTGCGCTTTGGCCAGCCTCGTAGGCCCATGCGCCGGGGGACACGCCTCCGTCGACCACGCCGAAGACACCCGGGACGTCTTCGAGCGTCGCAGAGGGGAGAATCCAGCAGGACGAGGTGCCGAGGATTCCGGTCAGCTGACCGGGCTGGGTCGCCCCCACCGACACGCACTGCACGTGCGCATCGATGTTGCCCGAGGCGACCGCGATGCCCTCAGGAAGGCCAAATTCCTTCGCGTAGAACTCAGTCAGACCGCCGACGGATGCTCCCAGGGGAACGATCGGATGGTTCATCTTCTCGTCGAAGACGTTGCCGAATCCGGGTGCGACCGCCTCGAGGTACTCGCGCGACGGGTATGCGCCGTCCTGGTACATGCGCTTGTATCCCGAGTCGCCCGCAGCGTAGGCGAGGTTGCCCGTGAGCTTCCAGGTCAGCCAATCGACGATGTCGAGGATTTCGGCGGTCTCCGCGTACAGGCGTGGGGCGCGCTCGAAGAGCTCGAGGGCCTTCGGCAGCAGCATCTCGGGAGAGAGCACGCCGCCGTAGCGGGACAGCCAGGTCTCGCCGCGCTCTCGCGCGACGTCGACGATGCGTCGAGCCTGCGCGGTCGCACCGTGGTGCTTCCACAGCTTGAGGTATGCCTGCGGTTCGCCCGCGAATTCCTCGCGTTCGCACATGGGCACCCCGGCCTCGTCGGTGAGGACGACGGTTGCACTCGTACAGTCCAGGCCGATGCCCACGACGTCGGAGGGATCGACGCCCGAGTCCGCGAGCGCTCCTCGTACCGCTTCGGTCATCGAGACGAGGTAGTCGCCGGGTACCTGCAGCGCAAAGTCGGCGGGGAGGGGTTCTCCCGTTGTGACGAGCGTGCGGTCCATGATGGGGGTCGCGTATTCACTGACTTTCTCGCCGAGTGTGCTTCCGTCTGCCGTGTTGATGACGGCAGCGCGCACCGACAGGGTGCCAAAGTCGAGTCCGAGAACGTAACGGTCAGACATTGGAGATTTCCTTGTCAGCGTGGAAGTGCTTGCCCCAGTAGCCGTCGGGCGCAAACAGCTTGTCGACGACGTCGTCGAGCTTTCCGATATCGGTCAGGACGTCGAGGATGGTGTACCTCGAGCGGATCATCTGGGCCTTGAAGTGGGTCTCCCGGAAGCGATCCATGTCGACGCCGATCTGCTCGGGGTGCGAGGGGCCACCGACTGCGTCGAGGCGTTCGGCGGCTTCCTCCGGGCTCATGAGTTGGCTTTCGACGCGCGCTCGCACGGACGGCCAGACGCGCTGGATGTCCTGGATGCGCTGGCGCAGCTCATCACCCTGGAGGTTCTTGAAGACAGCGTGTCCCACGGCCTCGTCCGCGATGGTCGGGATGAGAAGGGAGCGAACGCGTTCTTCGATCTGTTCGTCCGTCTTCGCGGCGGCGACGATCGCCTCCACGTCGAGGGCGTCCATATCGATTCTGAGAGCCTCTTCCCAGATGGCGAGGGAGGCGACGGTTCCAACGCCGACCTTCATGCCGTGCGAGAGCGGGGGTTCCCAGTCGAGGCCGTGGCCCTCCATTTCCCACGTGTGGGAGAACTGGTGGCCCGCACCGGAGGCGGGGCGCGAGGACTGTGCGGCCTGCATCGCGAGGCCACTCATGATGTTGCCTTCGGCGAGACCGGTGATGGCCTCTTCGTCGCCGTTGCCGATGGCAGCAGGATTATCGAGGGAGGCGCGCAGCGGACCCTGGACGAGGGACCACACGTACGGGTCGATGGGTTCGATGCCAAGCTCGTCGGCGACGATCCAGTCGGCACCCGCGGGGATCTTCTCGATGAGGTCGCCGTATCCGGTGAAGAGCAGGCGACGAGGAGCTGCGGCGATCACCTCCGTGTCGGCGACGAGGCCGACGGGAGCCGGGCAGTTACGCGTGATCTTGAAGCCGTCCTTGGAGATGGATGCGCCAAAGGCAGCGTATCCATCGACGGAGGGCGCGGTGCACACGTTCATGTAGGGACGTCCGAGCTCACCGGAGGCGAGCTTCGCGATGTCGTTCAGGGTGCCCGAGGCGATTGAGCACACGATCGCGTTCTCGAGAGGTCGGATGTACTCGCGCAGGATTTCGACGTTCTCGTAGCCGGCGTACAGGGTCGGCGTGCCCGGGAAGACGTAGGGTTCCTGAGCGAAGGGCACTCCCGCGTCCTTCAGTGACTGAACGACGCCTTCCCCTGCCGCAGCGAAGGTGTTCTCGTCGGCGACGACGAGTACCTCTTTGCCCGGGAAGAGGCGGGCAAACATCGGGCCCGTCTGGTCGAGAACGCCATGGCCAAAGGCGATGTCCTTGGTGTCCGTCGCGCTCTCGAGGGCGGTGCGAATGAGCGAAGTTGACATAGCTTATGCTTCTTTCGATTCCGACCGACTCAGGCGAGGTGATCGACGAGGTCGTGGCTGAGGTCGGACAGGCGCGGGTAGGTCTCCATGTACTTTTCGAAGTAGAACTGGTAGGCCTCGTGCACGTCCGGGCGAGGTTCGATGCGCTCGGTTTCGTGGACCATGTTGCGGGCTGCATCCTCGATCGACTGGTACTGGCCGGAGCCAACCGCGGCGAGGATGCACGAGCCGAGGACGACCGCGTCGCCGACTTCGGTGAGCGTGATCGGCACACCCGTGACGTCAGCGTGCATCTGCATCCAGTCGCGGGACTTCGTAGCGCCGCCGCAGGCGACCAGCTCGGTGGTCTCGAAGCCGGCGTCCTTGAAGGCCTTGAGCACGTGGGCGGTGCCGTAGCAGACGGCCTCTTCGATGGCGTGGTAGACCTGCTCCGGGGTGGTGGAGAGGTTGAAGCCCCACATGATGCCGCGCGCCTTGGAGTCGGTGTAGGGGGTGCGGTTGCCCTGGAAGTACTCGTTGATGATGAGGCCACCGGAGCCGGGGGGCATGTCGGAGACGCGCTCATCGAGGATCTTGTAGGGGTTCATTCCGAGGCGCTCGGCAGCGGAGGTCAGGTCGCGGCAGAAGTTGTCCTTGAACCACTTGAGGACGGAGCCCGAGGAGACGAGGCCACCTTCGCAGGTGTACTGGCCCGGCATGACGCCGTCGGTGTAGCCGCCGAAGAAGCCTTCGCCGTGGAGCGGGGTTGCGCTCTGGCCGGTGATGACGTGCGAGGAGCCCGTGATGATGGCGGTCTTGCCGGGCGACACGACGCCGAGACCGATCTGGCCGGCCCACGCATCGGGGCAGCCCTGGGCGACGGGGGTGCCCGGGAGGAGGCCGAGTTCCTGCGCGACCGAGGGGAGCAGGCCGCCGACGGGGGTGCCGAGGTCGAGGATCTTCTCCGGGATCTTCTCGAAGACGTCGCCACAGCCGATGTGCTCGTAGAATTCGACGGGCCATCCGCCTTCGTCGCGGTTGTAGTACATGCGCAGGGCGGCGGAGTTGATGTTGAGGGTCCACTCGCCGGTGAGCTTGTAGGTGAGCCAGTCCGGCGCGTCCACGAGGCGGTAGGCGTTCTTGTAGATGTCGGGCTGGTTGGCGCGCAGCCAGGCGGCTTTGAAGGGGTACCACTCTGCGGTCGCCGGCATGGTGCCGCCGCCGTTGTAGTGGCGCGCCCAGTGGTCAATCGTTTCGGCGCGTGCGCTCTGTTCGGTGGCGCGCACGTCCATCCACATGATCGCGTTGCACAGTTCGCGGCCGTTTTCGTCCATCGGGACGACGGTCATTGTCGTCGCGTCGTAGGAGATGCCGACAATGTGGTGGGCGGGGATGCCGGTGTCTCCCATGACACGCCGCACCGATGCGACGAGGGAGTTCCACCAGTCTTCCGGGCTCTGCTCAGCCCATCCGGGACGAGGGTGATAGGTCTTGTAGGGCGTTGCGGCGAAGGCGATCGGGGTGCCTCGCAGGTCGAAAATCGCAGCCCTACACGACTCCGTGCCGAAGTCGATTCCCATGAGGAAGGGGCCTTCAAATCCGGGTGCAACCATGATGTTCTCTCTTTCGTGTCTTCCACGCCTTAGTGGAAATGATGAAAATCTGTGGGGCGAGGCCGTAGCGGGGTGAGGGCTACGGCCTCGCCAGTGGGCTCTTATTCGAGAGCCCAGCCGCGCTCTTCCCACACCTGAGGCGGCAGTAGGTGGTCGATTCGATCAACGACGTAGGTGGGACGGCTCTCCTCGGGGCGGGCCATGGCCTCGTCCAGCGTGGATTCACCGGTGAGGGGCATCGCCGAGGCCATGCCAGCGTTCACGGCGAGTTGGATGTCCGTCATCAGACGGTCGCCCACCATGAGGCAGTCCTTGAGTTCCAGATCGAGGCCCGCGAGGGCGACGCGCGCCATTTCGGCGTTCGGTTTGCCCAGGACGATCTCGGCCTTCGTGTTCGTGCACGCTTCGATTGCTGCAACGACGGCCGCGCAGTCGGGCTGACCTTTGCCTCCTGGGAAGGGGCAGAAACGATCCGGGTTCGTACCAACGAGGGTCGCGCGACGGTGGAACCAGATGGCGTCAAACGCGATCTGCAGTTTCCTGTAATCGAAGGTTCGATCGTAGGAAGCAACGACGACGTCGATCTTCTCCGGATCGTCACTCATCGGAATTCCCGCACGTTCGAAGGCCGCGATGAGCGGCTCTTCCGCGATCGGGAACACGACCTGGCCGGGCTTGTGCTCGAGGAGCCAGCTCGTCGTGGTGGCGACTGTTCCAACGATGTCCTCGACGGGTGTCGGCAGCCCCAGAGCGGTGAGTTTATCCGCGTACTGGTGCAGGTCTTTCGTCGGGTTGTTGGTGAGGAAGCGGACCGGAATGTTGCGCTCACGCAGCTCTTCGATGAGCCTGCGCGCGCCCGGCAGAAGATGGTCACCGAGGTAGATCGTGCCATCCATGTCGAAGACGTAGGCGTCGTAGAGGCGCGTTGCCCAGCGGCTCGGTTCGGAAGTCATAGGATTCTCCGTTGCTTGTCTCGTTGACTCGCTCAGGCGAACAGGCCGGCGCAGACGACGACCAGGGTGTTCATGAACCAGATGATGCCGGCCGGGGGATCAATGTGAGTGTCGCCGTGTGCGTAGACAACTCGTGCGACCAGCTCGCCACCGAAGCCTGCGATGATACCGAAAACGGTGCCGATCAGGACTGCCAGGAGGCCCGATCCGGTGATGGGGAAGAACAGGACGGCGGCGAGGCCAGCCGTGATCGTCATGTGGTGGGTGACGGGCCAACGCTTGCCCGCGGCCACGAAGAAGATGCACAGCGCGGAGATCGCGAAGGGCACGACCTGGGCATTGTTGACGACGTCCTGGGGATCTGCCGAGACCGGGGCGATGTGGCCGACGATGATCGTTGCGATGCCGGCGGCCATGAGGGAGGCGAAGCCGGAGATGGTCATCAGCTGGAGGGGCTTCTCCTGCCAGTCGAGCCAACGGGTGGAGCCCTCAGGACGGGTAGGCAGGTGGAAGACGGGGGTCTTGCCGAACATGAGGCGTGCGACGATGCCGGAGGTGACGACCGTGAGGGCCACCGAGTCGGTGTGGGTGCCGAACCAGGGGATCAGCACGATCAGCTTGTGCAGCACGTAGCCGCCAGCACCGTAGAGTGCACCGACGAGGAGTACGTCGGGGCGGTTGAGGCCCGCCAGAGGAGAGTTAATGTCCCTCGCTCCGTCCGGTAGCAAGCCCTTCTTAGCCGCATATGTCGAGGCGCCAACGCCACCCGCGAATGCGACATGGGGGCCAAACACGGGTCCGAAAGAAATGTAGTCAAGGAACATCGTGTTGCCCGTCGCCGCAGTCACGGAGAAGCCGACGAGAATCGACACGCCCGTGAACGCGAACGCGAAGTTGGGGCCAATCATGGCTGCAAAGGCGCCGCCTGCGAAGGCAAGCAGGAGCCAGAACACGTCCATATTGGCGAAAGTGAAAACTGCATCTGGAGTCATGGTCTTCGTCCTTGAAGAAAGGGGGTGGAAAGTGACACCGGGGATTGCGCATGCTCACTGACACAATCCCCGGTTGCTCGGGGTGCCTCATTTGTGAGGCTCTGTGTTGAGGATCTGTCGTTCCTCGTGGAGTCAGCAGGCTTCGAGTGCCTCTGGCAGTTCGTGCTTGGGATCCTGGTCGTAGGCCTCGAGCGCGGCGACCTTGGGCGCGGAGTGGCTGGAGGGGTCGAACGTGTATCCCAGCCATTCCTTCGCGAGGCGCCTGGCGAGTTCGATGCCAATGATTCGCTGGCCGAAGGTCAGCACCTGGGCATCGTTCGACAGGATCAGACGCTCGACGGAGAAGGAATCGTGTGCGACGGAGGCGCGGATTCCGGGCACCTTGTTGGCTGCCATGGCGACGCCCATGCCGGTACCGCAGACGAACAGGCCACGGTCGGCTTTGCCCTCTGCGATGAGGCGAGCGCCAGCGACGGCGACGTGCGGGTAGTCGATATCCTGACCAGCACTCAAGCCAACATCAATGACCTTGTCGACCCTGGGGTCGGCTTCGAGATCACGTTTGAGGATCTCCTTGTATTCAACGCCAGCGCTGTCCGCGGCGACAACGATTGTAAAACCCACGGTGGTATCCCATCTTCGATCGTTCAGAAGCTGCGTTGCTCCTGGTCGCCGAAAGGCGATGGATCCATTGTGGCGAGCGTCGCACACCCACTTACATCCGTGCACGTTCGCGTATTTCCCCCCTTTTGCTGCATTTTTTGTTTGTCTGAACATGCGCACTTTTGTGCACAGGGACACAAATCTACCCAACACACCCCAACCATGTGGTAGGGGCCTTTCGTTGCGTATCACACACCCACTCCCCCACCTGCCCATAACCTGCAGCAATAGAAGTCAAACGACAAAAATCTGGGTCCGGATCAAAGATCCGGACCCAGATTTTTTGAGACGGGCTGGCGGATGCCCGCTACACGACCTCAGTACGCCAACCCCTTCGGCTGCTCCGCAAGGACGGCAAACCCCGGGTCAACGACCTCGAAGCCGTTGGCCTTGTAGGCCTCGTAGTCGAAGTTTTCGCATTCGTCGTACCCGATGCGGTGGTACTCGTAGAAGCCGTCCCAGTCCTCGTACCCGGACCCGAGCGACGACTCGAGGAACGCGTCGGCCATGGCCATCCCGGTGCGCGGGGCGACGTAGAAGGCGCCCATGGCGAGCAGGTTCGCGTTGTTGGC
>ERZ773013.2482-NODE-2482-length-10105-cov-3.370945_pt1 | contig 10105 bp, 10 predicted proteins | sample MGYA00511670_ERZ773013 | MGnify/ENA primary metagenome ERZ773013 (study PRJEB29015, sample SAMEA2738120) | human oral metagenome | biome: human oral; feature: human-associated habitat; material: saliva | place: China | collected 2257 ...
CCGCTCCCGCTCGGTCGGCGGCCTCGGCGGCAAGCGCGTCCCAGGCGTCTGCGTCGTGGCCTGTCCAGTGTGAGAAGCCCCAACGAACGCGGAGCAGCCCGGGCGCGCGGTCGAGCGCCTGGCTCGCGGCCTCCACGGCCACGCTTCCGGTGCCGGGGAAGAGGTTCACCAGCACGGGCGAGCCGTGCCGCACGTCGCGGAACCAGCAGCCTGCCTCGAGCAGCGCGGCGGCGTAGTCTGCCCGTCTCGGCGCGAGACGCCCGCAGCCCCTAGCCGCAGACTCCCAGCCCCGGTTGAAGAGCGGCTCGCCCGTGAGATTGATGCCCACGAGTGCCCGCTCGCGCGAGAGGCGCACCACGATGCCCACGTCCGGCGCGTCCGTGTCGACGAGCGGCCGCGCGCCCCTGTGCGCAAGGAGCCTGTCGGCCACGGCGTCCTTCGAGCGCAGGGCCACGAACTGCGTGTTTCTCAGCTGCTCGTTTGTTCCGCGGGCCTCTATTGCCATGGTGGCGCCGGATGACACGTGGTCCTCCCAGGGGATCCGTGCAAGGCCCTCATAGAGCTGGTCGGCGTTCGCCGCGCCAACGCGGGCGAGCACGAGCGTCACGTTTGAGGCGAGCCGCGACCACAGGCAGCAGCGGTAGGCGTCTTTCAGGCTACCGGTGAAGGAGACCTGGCCCACGAGGGGACGTACCCCCTCGGCGCCAAGCGAGTGAAGCTCTCCCGCCAGCAGAGACTCGAAGCCCTTGGGGCACGTTGCGACAAACTCCATCGGGACACCTTTCGCCCGTGACCAGCGCGCCGGATGGCGCGCGCGGCGGCGCCCATGCGCCGCGAAAACTGTTGAGACCATCATACGTGCGTCTGGTGCGTGCGGCCGGCGGCACCTCCCATCCGCTCACAGCTCCACAAAGTCGTTCGTCCGCATGAGCGCCCCGCACGGCTGCGTCACGGATAGAATCTAAGGTGCATTGTTCGTTGCTTGTTCGAAGGCAGCCGCGACGCACCGCGCGTGCTGACGCGGCGGGAAGCAAGGGGGAACCATGGACGCAGGCGTGAAGGAAACCATCAAACTCTGGCAGGACAACGTCACCGAGCCCGACCTAAAGGCCGAGCTCGACGCCCTTGTCAGCGCTGGCGACGAGGACGCGCTCAACGACGCCTTCTATCGCAACCTCGAGTTTGGCACCGCAGGCCTGCGCGGAACGCTGGGCGTGGGCACCAACCGCATGAACGTCTACGTGGTTGCCCAGGCAACCCAGGGCGTGGCCAACTACCTGAACGCCCACTATGACCACCCCACCATCGCCATCGCGCGCGACTCTCGCCTCAAGGGCGAGGACTTCCAGCGCGTGGCCGCCGGCGTCCTTGCCGCCAATGGGGTGCACGTATACGTCTACCCGCGCATCGAGCCCGTCCCCACGCTCTCCTTTGCGGTGCGCTACCTGCACACCTCCGCGGGCATTGTGCTTACGGCGTCGCACAACCCGGCGCAGTACAACGGCTACAAGGTCTACAACGACAACGGCGGCCAGATTGCCAACGAGGCAGCCGATGAGATCAGCGCCTCCATTGCCCAGACGCCCGTCTTTGGCGGCGTCAAGATGATGGACTTCGACGAGGGCATCAAGCAGGGCCTCATCGAGTGGACGCCGGAGGAGGTTCTCGACGCCTTCATCGAGGCCGTCAAGAAGGTCTCCATCCCCGGCTTCAAGGCGCCCGAGGGCTACAAGGTTGTCTACACGCCGCTCAACGGTACGGGCATGGAGTGCGTCACGCGCATCCTCAAGGAGATTGGCGTGAACGACGTCACCGTCGTGCCCGAGCAGGCCAACCCCGACGGCAACTTCCCCACGTGCAAGTACCCCAACCCCGAGTTCCGCGAGGCGCTGCAGCTGGCGCTCGACCTTGCCGAGAAGGTCAAGCCCAACCTGGTCGTTGCTACCGACCCGGATGCCGACCGCATGGGCACCGCCATTCCGCACAACGGCGAGTACAAGCTTCTCACCGGTAACGAGATGGGCGTCCTCATGATGGACTGGCTCATCAAGATGGCAATAGATCGCGGCGAGGATCCCAAGCGCAAGGTCGCCGTCTCCACGATCGTCTCGTCCGTGATGCCCGACGCCCTGGCCAAGCACTACGGCTTTGAGATGCGTCGCGTTCTCACCGGCTTCAAGTACATCGGCGACCAGATCGACCAGCTCAAGGACGAGGGCGAGGAGGACCGCTTCCTCATGGGCTTCGAGGAGTCCTACGGCTACCTCGTGGGCACGCACGCGCGCGACAAGGACGCCATCGTCGCCGTGGAGATGTGCGTCGAGATGGCGGCGTACTACGCCGAGCGCGGCATGGACCTCTACGAGGCCATGGAGGAGCTCTACAAGCAGTACGGCTACTACCTCAATGGCACCGTTAACGCCCAGTTCCCGGGCGAGGCCGGCGCCAAGCGCATGGCCCAGATCATGACCGACCTGCGCGAGAAGCCCCTCACCGAGATAGGCGGCTACAAGGTCGTTGGCGTGACCGACTTTGGCAAGGGCGCCGAGATGCCGCGCGTCTCTGGCCTGCAGAAGGAGCCTGCGCAGGAGCTGCCGGGGGCCAACGTAATCGAGTACCGCCTCGAGGACGACAACAAGGTGATCTTCCGTCCGTCCGGCACCGAGCCCAAGGTCAAGGCGTACCTGTTCGCCAAGGGTGCCACCCGTGCCGACGCCGAGGCCGTGCGCGCCAAGCTCCAGGAGGCCGCCGAGAAGACGCTCTCGTGAGACAAAGGGACAGTCCCTTTGTCTCATTAGAAGTTTGATGAAGCCCCGGCACCGATGCGCCGGGGCTTTTTCGTTGTTCGCACTACTCGGTAAGGTGCCCGCGCACGCGCGCGAGCTGCGCCTTGCTGATGCCACAGGCAAGGAGGTACGCCTCTGCCGAGCCGTAGCTCTCAAGCAGGCCGTCGTATACGCGCCCCATGAGCTGTGCGAGTATGTCTACGGTGGTGAAAGTGGGGGATATGCCCTGGTAGATGTAGGCGTCAACCTCATCGCGCGAAGCAAAGGAGTAGGTGTAGTCGGCTACGATGCTCGTGCGGTCCACGCCGCACAGTCCAAGGAGCAACATCGATGTGATGCCCGTGCGGTCCATGCCGGCGGCACAGTGGTAGAGTATGCACTCCTCGGGGGCCGCCTCGGCGAAGGCCGCGAAGATCTGGCGCACGGCCTCGTGGTTGTCGAGCATCCTGAGGTAGCCGGAAGCCAGGTAGTCGCGGGAGTCTCCGGGGAGGCGCAGCTTGGGGTCGTGCAGGTTGGTGCCAAAGAGCGGTACGTTGATGTAGGTGGCCCCTGGATATGAGGCAAAGACGTCTGGCGAACTTGCGCACTCCTGTGCGCTGCGGAGGTCGACCACGCGGGCGACCCCATATTTGCGCAGGTAGTGAGCCTCTTTGCGCGAGAGCATGGAGGTAGATCCGGAGCGCAGGAAGCGATGGGGGAGCGTTGTTGCTCCTGGCGCGCGGCCGTCGGCTGCTGGTAGCGGATATCCGCCCAGCTCACGGCAGTTGTCGCCCACGGGGAGGAGCTTCCCGCCCTCGGTGGGCGTAGCTGCCTCCGGGTTCTGGTTGCTTTGCTTGTGTCGCCAGCCCAGCATGCGCATGCCTTTCCTACTCGTTCCGACCTCGGTTGTAGAACTCGGTGATCTTGGCGTTGTAGTACTCGCTCTTCTTGCGCTCCACCCAGGCGTCTTGCTGCTCGGCGATGGCCACCGCCTCGTCTGCGGCTTCCTCCATGGACTGGGGACGCGCTTGGGCGAGGTATGCGGCCATGCGCTCCATTGCTCCAACGGAGCCCAGGTAGATGGCGAGCGCCTCACCAAACTCAGCTGGCCAGCCACAACGCTGCGCCGCCCGTGCGAGCGCTTGGCGCGCCCGGTCTGTCTCGTCTGCCTCGTTCATGGGGTTCCCTCCCTCGTTTGCTGCAGCAATCCTAGCAGTGCGCGGCGTGTGGGACTGGGGGAGAAGGCGCTTGGGTTGCTGCCGAGCGGTGAGATTGTGCCATCAACTGCGTCGCCAATCCGTCCGTGCAAGAAGGAACCCAGATTACGTGCAAAAGCCGAGATTTCGTTGGTTATTTTTCTTGCTAGCGGCGGTGATGGGTGGTCTGGGGCCGGTGTTTCAGAGTTTTCGGGGGCCGAACAGCCCAGTTCCCCAGTTAGAGAGGGGACAATCCCGTGTTTTAAGTGCCGAATATGGCGCATTGGCCCAAAGCGCGCAGCATGACTTACACAATAGTCGGCTTTTGCACGTAATCTAGGGACTTTCTCTTGCGCGGACGGGTGTGAAGCGGCCTCGAAGGCGTTGCACCGACCTCCCAACGCGGTCCATACTCGTCTCTCATGGGTGCGTTGGCACGAATCGAGGAAACGAGGGTCGATGGTGGAAAGCCGGGGCGGGGCAGGAAGTGCGACCAGCGGTACGGGCATTCTCTTCGTCTGCCACGGCAACATCTGTCGGTCGACCATGGCGCAGTTCGTGATGGAGGAGCTGGTTCGCAGGGCTGGGTGCCAGAATTCCTTCGAGATTGATTCTGCCGCAACCAGCCGCGAAGAGCTGGGCAACGACGTTCATCCCGGTACGCGCGAGCGCCTTCGTCGCGCGGGCATCCCCTGCGGCCACCATGCCGCCCGCCAGATGGGCCTCGGGGACTATGGCCGCTTCGACTACATCGTGGGCATGAATCGCGACAACTACGATGGCATGTACCGGCTGCTTCTGGGCGAGAGGGGCATGGGCTTCTCGTGGCCGCCCGTCTCGGATCAGCTGGTGCACGAGACGGACCCACTGCACAAGGTATCGCTGCTCATGGATTGGACCGGCCACCCGCGTGACGTTGCGGATCCCTGGTACACCGGCAACTTCGACACCACCTACAACGACGTGATGGCCGGCTGCACGGCCATGCTCGACAAGCTTCTGGCCAAGGAGCGCTAGCGATGGGCGAGCCGATTCCCATGGAGCTCCTTGCGCCAGCTGGCGGCCCGGAGCAGCTGAGAGAGGCCATCCACTTTGGCGCGAACGCAGTCTACCTGGCCGGACGTCGGTGGGGCATGCGTGCCGGGAGCCGCAACTTCTCGGACGAGGAGCTGGTTCAGGCGATTGCCTATGCGCACGAGCGGAGAGTCGCGGTCCACGTTACCGTGAACACGGTCATGACCGATATGGGCACCGATGCGCTGCCGGCGTTCCTCTCGCTTCTTGCTGGCGCCGGCGCAGATGCGGTGATCGTGGTAGACCTCGGAGCCATTGCGCTGGCGCGTAGGTACGCGCCGCAGGTGGCGATACACGTCTCAACGCAGGCATCGGTCATGAGCGCGATGGCGGTCGAGGAGTACGCGCGCCTTGGAGCAAGGCGCGTGGTCCTTGCGCGCGAGATGACGATCTCGCAGATCGCTGAGCTGCGTCGGCGTGTGACGGGCGAGCTTGAGCTCGAGGCCTTCGCGCACGGCTCGATGTTCATGGTGTATTCGGGGCGCTGCCTGCTCTCGGCGGGCCTCATGGGTCCGGAGCGCTCGGCGAGCCGCAGGGCCTGCGCTCAGCCCTGCCGCTGGGCGTGGTCGCTCACGGAGGAGAAGTCCGGGGCCTCGCTGCCCGTGGAGCAGGACGGTCGTGCGAGCTACCTGCTCTCGTCGAACGACCTTTGCATGATCGAACACCTGGGCGAGCTGCGTGCTGCCGGCATTGACGCCATCAAGCTGGAAGGCCGCTCGAAAGGTGCCTATTACACGGCGGCGGTGACCAATGCCTACCGCCACGTGCTGGACGGTGGGGACGCAGTGTCGTGGCGCCGGGAGCTTGACCTCGTGAGCCATCGCCCGTACTCCACGGGCTTCTATCTGGGTAAGCCCGAGTTTTGCAGCGTAACTGAGCATGTTTCTCCTTGTCTGCCCTGCTCGAAGGGCTTTTCTTTTGTCAAGTATCTATGACTTCTCATGTGGATTGTCGTGGATGTATGATATAGTCGTGTTGGTTGTTTCCGCAGTTCAAAGGCGTTTCCCATGTATCTCAGGAAGGCGAAGGTAAAGGGGCGGGTCTACCTGTCCATCGTGTAGAGCTACCGCACGCCGGACGGCAAGACCAGGTCCAAGACCATCGAGACGATTGGCTACGCCGACGCCCTCGAGGATGTCTACGACGACCCGATCGCCCATTTCGAGGCCGAGGTCGAGCGCAGGAACGCCGGGGCCAGGGCAGCCGGGGCTCCGGTGATCGTCAAGCTCTCGCCCGCGAAAAAGATCGACAAGCGCGCCGAGGGGCACGTCGAGCTCGGGGCTGCCGTGCCCAGCGCGTACTTCCACCGCAACCTCGGGATCTGGGGCTTCTTCGAGAGGAGGCGCACCGCGCGCGGGTTCGCCTACGACCCCTGCCGCGTCCTCGAGCTGCTCGTGTGGAACCGCATCGCAGAGCCCGCCTCGAAGAGGGGCGCCTTCGAGGCGCGCGGGCGCTTCCCGCGCAAGTGCGACTTCAGCCTCGACGACGTCTACCGCTCGCTGACGTACCTCAACGCGCGCGCCGACGAGCTGGTCAAGCACATGAACGAGCACCTGGAGAGCGTGCGCGGGCCCCGCAACAAGGCGCGCCTGTACTACGACGTGACCAACTACTACTTCGAGGTCGAGAACGAGGACGCGGGCGGCCTGCGCAAGCGCGGCGTGTCCAAGGAGCACCGGCCCTCGCCGATCGTGCAGATGGGACTGTTCCTGGACGGCGACGGGCTGCCCCTCGACTACGAGGTCTTCGCCGGCAACACGAACGACATGGCGACGATGCTCCCCGCGATGAGGAAGGCGGGGCTGCGCCGTCCGGGCGGCCCGGAGTCCGGGCGCGTCATCGTCGTCGCCGACAAGGGCCTCAACACCTCCAACAACATCGCCGCCGTCACGCTCGACGGCAACGGCTTCATCCTGTCGCAGTCGGTGCGCAAGGCGACCAAGGAGCTCAAGGGCTGGGCGCTCCGCGACGAGGGCTACGAGCGGAACGCCTCGGGCACCTTCGAGGTCAAGAGCCGCATCACGGACAAGGCCGTCTACGTCGTTGGCGAAGACGGCAGGAGACGCAAGGTCACGGTGCCCGTGAAGGAGGTCGCCTTCTGGCCGCGCGACTACTTCGAGCGCAGCCGCCACGAGCGCGAGAAGGTCGTCGAGAAGTCGCGGAGGGCGATCGAATCCGGGGGGATGTCGTCGGCTGCCGCCAAGACCTCCGTGCGCTATGCCAGGGACATGCCCGTGGTGAGGGAGACCGGCGAGGCGGCCAGCCACAACTGGGTGCTCGACGAGGCCAAGATCGCAGCCGACGAGGCATGCGACGGCTACTGCTGCATCATCACGAGCGAGCAGGAGATGGACGACCGCGAGGTCATCGAGGCGTACCGCGGGCTGTGGAGGATCGAGGACTCGTTCCGCGTGCTCAAAAGCGACTTTGACGCCCGCCCGGTCTACGTGTCGCGCGAGGACCACATACGCGCGCACTTCCTCGTCTGCTACATCGCCTTGCTCATCATGCGCCTGATGCAGCTCGACACGGGGCGCAGCTACACGGCCGCCCAGGTTGCCGAGGCGCTCAGGGGCGTCGCCGGCCACAGGCTCGACGCCAACGCCTACCTGTTCGACTACCGCACCGACCTGACGGACGAGCTGGCTGCGGCCGTCGGCATAGACCTCTCCAGGCAGGTGCTCACCAGGGGCCAGATAAGGCAGATCATGGCTGACGTGAGGAAGCCGCTGGCCGACTGAGGGGCCTTTACACTACATAAATCGTCACGGGAAAAGGGGGCCGTTCGCGCAGTTCAGGTGCTTCAAACGACCCCATTAAGCTGCAGAAGACGGGGAGCCCACATTAGATGCGAGAACCGCTCAGGAACCGATGCGATTTCTGCTAAAAAGCCATCGACAGAACACAACATCGAGTAGTACCGTGACGCCAGGCTGAAGAAGTCGACAGGATGGAAGACGATCAGACGGCACAGACAGGAACTGGGCTATGCGGCATAGACGGTTGGTCCGGCAAAATGTCCGAGGTCTCATATACTTGAAAAGCTTGATTGTCCGATTTACTTCCAGTACCATTACACAATGAGTTTTCCTAGAGAAAGGAGAGGCAAAACTATAAAGTTAGTATATATTCCCCCAAGGAGAACAAGATGACTGATAAAGGATTTACAGATCAAGTAAAAGGCAGGGTAAAAGAGGCTGTTGGAAATTCGACAGGTGATGATTCCCTGAAGGCAGAGGGAATTATGGATAAGGCAGTCGGAAAAACTAAAGAGATCGCATCGGATATAAAAGACACAGCGAGTGAGTTGGGTGAAAAGGCAAAAGATGCACTCGACTCCAAGAGCGAGAATAGCAATTAATGGCTGAGTACTTGCAGCATAGTTAGGTCTCCTGAACTGTAAGTAGCTTAGGCAACTTCAGCTGCACCGTGGCGATCGCGGCGATTCCGGAGAGTGGCACCTGCATGAGGCACATCCCATGCAGGTGCTCTGTGTATGCATCTGCAGAATCTTTGTAGCTGTACCTCCAGCTGAAGGAGTCCGTATGGGACTTCGGCAGCCCGTGGAGCGTGCCGTGGACATATTCTGACCTTTGCAATTTAAGAGGCCGTTTTCCCTGTGATGACCTGGGAGGACGGTCTCTTTTCGCTTGTGTGTCTTCTGTAGTGCTCCAGGGCCTTCCAGCTGATCTCACGGCCCTTGCATCACCTGTGGGTCAATGCGCAAAACACGCTTAGGTATGGCAAGGATGAGGAAAAGCGGAAGCAAGCCCAGGCAACGCTGGACTGGATTCGCAATCTTGTGAGGAAATACCATCCCGAGTGGGACTGGGGCAGTGACCAGATTGATAATAAGATTGAAGACTTTCTTTGGAAGCTCAATGATGAAGGCTGCAACTATGCGGCCGACATCAATGCCCTGATGCAGCAGTACTCGATTACGGATCTACGCAAGAGGTTCGGCATTCCGGACGACGTGCCCGACAGTCGAGTGAAGGACTGGCTTCTGCTCGACTACTACGCGAGCTAGGACAACCACAACCCCAGCCACTTGCCGTGGTCGTGGGGGGAGGACACGTACGACGAGCACGAGGATCCCAAAGAGACGAGGACGGTCGTGCGAGCTACCTGCTCTCGTCGAACGACCTTTGCATGATCGAACACCTGGGCGAGCTGCGTGCTGCCGGCATTGACGCCATCAAGCTGGAAGGCCGCTCGAAAGGTGCCTATTACACGGCGGCGGTGACCAATGCCTACCGCCACGTGCTGGACGGTGGGGACGCAGTGTCGTGGCGCCGGGAGCTTGACCTCGTGAGCCATCGCCCGTACTCCACGGGCTTCTATCTGGGTAAGCCCCAGCAGAATCCGGGTAGGGTGGACTACCAGCGCGAGAGGCGCCTCGTGGGCGTGGTCGAGCATGCCTCGGCTGGCGCGGGCGGCGCCTGGAACGTTGCCGTGCGCTGTCGCAACCGCGCGGAGGCCGGCGCCGTACTCGAGGTGCCCTCGCCCGGGTGCTCGGTTCGCAGCTTCGCGCTGACAGCGCCTCTCGTCACCAATGGCGAGCTCTACCAGCTGGAACTCCCCTTTGCGGTGGGGCAGCTCGACCTTCTCTGCGCGAGGAGGTAAGTGAGAGACAGTCGTTGCTTTTGGTAGATTCGATTGGAGCTTTGAGGTAACATTACTTCTGAAAATCAGAAATAATGATGGGACATGCAGTTTGCCCAGCAGGCATCAAACTCTTCTGAGAAGACCCCGTGGCATATCCATCCCGACGGGTTCCCCCAGAAGTGAGGAAGGCTTTATATCGGAAGCTGCAGATGATTGATGCGGCAGCCGATATTAGTGACCTTCGCGTGCCTCCCGGAAACAGGCTCGAGCGATTGCAGGGAAACATGAAGGGGCGCTATAGCATCCGCGTCAACGGCCAATGGCGCGTCTGCTTTACCTGGCGGAACGGAGAAGCGATAGGAGTTGAGTTCTGTGACTACCATTCATAGCCATATCTCCACCCCAGGCGAGATTCTCCTCGAGGAGTTTCTTGAGCCTATGGGCATTAGCCAGTACCGGGTT
>ERZ773013.2486-NODE-2486-length-10099-cov-2.465253_pt1 | contig 10099 bp, 7 predicted proteins | sample MGYA00511670_ERZ773013 | MGnify/ENA primary metagenome ERZ773013 (study PRJEB29015, sample SAMEA2738120) | human oral metagenome | biome: human oral; feature: human-associated habitat; material: saliva | place: China | collected 2257 ...
AGCATGCTATAACAGTTCGTCTTTTGCCGTGAACCTCGCCAAGACATACGGGACCCGTCTGCATATCGCCCATCTTTCTACAGCCCGTGAACTGGAGCTGCTGCCCGTGAATGCCAACGCTTTCCACGATGGTACTTTCCCCCGCATCACGGGAGAAGCTGTCCTCGCCCACCTGTTGTTCACCAACAACGACTACGCCACACGAAAGGCACTCATCAAATGTAACCCTTCGATAAAGGCAGCAACTGACCGCGAGGCCTTGCGACAGGCACTCCGGAAGGGTCTCATAACATGTATTGGCACCGACCACGCACCTCATCAACTCAGCGATAAGCAAGGCGGCTGCACCAAGGCTGCTTCGGGCATGCCAATGCTCCAGTTCTCCCTTGTGTCGATGCTGAGACTCGTAGATGAAGGCGTACTGACTGTCGGACAGATGGTATGGCTCATGAGTCATAATCCAGCGCGGTTGTTCTCTGTCAAAGATCGGGGATTTCTTCGCCCAGGCTATAAGGCCGACATCACCATTGTCAAGCGTGGTGCTCTCTGGACACTCAAGGAGAATCTTATTCAGAGCAAATGTGGATGGAGTCCGCTGACGGGAGAACTGTTCCGTTGGCGGGTCATAACAACGATCTGCAACGGCCACACCGTCTTTGATGAGGGCAAAATGGATGACGACTATCGCGGAGAAGCCGTAGAGTTCGAACATTGAAAATTGAGAATTGAGGGTTGAGAGGTATGATTACCCTTTCTAAATTACTCTTCCTAAAGGAAGGGATCTTCCGCCCAATGTGTACATTATTCTTATAATTTATTATTTATTTGGTGAAGCGAAAAAGCGAATGCGCATAGATTACGATATTAACGACATACGACCGTTCATCAACTGGATATATTTCGACTATGCCTGGAGCATGAACGGTAAGAAAGGTGAAGAACGGGACAAGCTCCGCACAGATGCCAACACCATGCTTGACCGTTGGCAAGGCAAATACCACACACACGCGGTATTTGATCTTGTGGAGGCGAACAGTGACGGCGACGATATTATCACGGCCAAGGTTCGGTTGCCTATGCTCCGACAGCAAAAGGCTACATCGCCGGGACAGCCCAACCTCTGCCTTGCCGACTTCCTCAGACCGGTCTCCCAAGACATACCTGACAAGCTCGGCGTCTTCGCTACAACCGTCGACTACGACCTCACCTGCGGCTACAATGATGATGTCTACGGCAAGATGCTTTCCCAAGTCCTCGCCGACAGATTAGCTGAGGGTACGGCAGAGCTCATGCATCTTCAGGTAAGACAGAAATACTGGGGCTATGCCCCCGAGGAGGATCTCTCCATGAATGACATCCACGCCGAGCGATATCAAGGTATACGACCGGCAGTGGGCTATCCTTCCATGCCTGACACGAGTATGAACTTTCTTCTTGCTCGTATCGTGGATATGAAGAGCATCGGCATCAGACTTACAGTAAGTGGCATGATGCAGCCGCACGCCTCCGTGTCGGGCCTGATGTTCGCCCATCCGGAGGCACAGTATTTTGAACTTGGAAAGATAGGAGAAGATCAGTTGCGTGACTACGCCCATCGTCGCGGATTACCCGTGGAGATGATGCGCAAATATCTCCAGTCGAGTATGCTGAAAAAATAATTACTAAAGTCTATGGTACATAGGATTTGGGGCTTGCTTATTGCACTGATTATCGTGCCGGATATTTATATCTGGCTGCACTATTATCGTACGCGCTATCTCCACAACCGCATCATACGGAGAGCGTGGTGGATTCCGTGTGCGGTCATGACCGTTTATACCATAGGCCTTTCCACTATCCGCAACTTCGCCCCAACCGATCTGACATGGCTCAACACCTATCTCTTTCTCTTCGGCATCTTTATCGGTCCCAAGGCTCTATTCGCGTTCTGTTCCTGGATAGGCTCAGCCTTACGCGCCCTTTTCCACATGCGCTACAACTATGGACACCGTGTAGGACTGGCAGTTAGTGTACTTGGAGTGGCAGCCTATGTCTATGGACTGACCTTCGGTGTAGGCAAGATTATTGTCAGACATGTCGACCTCCCGTTCAAAGATCTGCCGCAGGAGTTTGACGGATACCGAATTCTTCAGATTTCCGACATCCATACGGGAACCTTCGACGGATGGCGCAAGAAGATATTGCATGCCGAGATAGACAGCATCCGCCGGCAGAAAAATGTCGACCTTGTCTGTTTCACCGGCGATATGCAGAACATGCGGCCGGAGGAGGTGGAGAAGATGATGCCCGAGTTGCGCCGTCTTCCATATATGTACTCTGTCTTAGGAAATCACGACTATGCACAATATGTGAAATCCACACCTCAGCTGGAGAACAGCATGCGAAAGAAACTTGTTGGCCTGGAGAACCAGTTGGGGCACGTGTTGCTCAATGCCAATGTGCCGCTACACCGTAAGATGAAAGATGGCAGTCACTCGAAATCAGCGATCTGGCTTGCCGGCGAAGAGAACGATGCCCGTCCGCCCTACCCTGACCACGCCAACCTTAGACAGACACTCAGAGGCATCCCCGACTCGGCTTTCGTCATCCTCCTGCAGCATGATCCCTCGGCCTGGAGACGTGATATTCTGCCCCACTCCACCGTACAACTGACCCTCTCGGGCCACACGCATGGCGGACAGATGCAGATACTCGGCTTCCGCGTCACAGAACTGACACAACAGGAAGACCTTGGATTATACGAAGACCACGGACGCTTCCTCTATGTCAACGCTGGCTTAGGAGGGCTTGTCCCGTTCAGGCTGAACATGCCGAACGAGATAACGGTCATTACATTACATAAAACAACGAACAATAATAACTTACACAACAGCAAACAGTCATGAAGTACCTTTACCGCATCTATGAACTTTGCGTAGTCATCCCCATTTTCCTCGTTTATACTATTCTATTAGGTATAGTGACAATTGTCGGTTGTGCCATCGGCAACGGTAATTTCTGGGGTTACTGGCCTGGTCACTTGTGGGCATGGCTCACGGTGCATCTCATGCTGCTGCCTGTCAAAGTAGAGGGAAGGGAGAATATAGAGAAAGGCCGGAGCTACGTCTTCGTTGCCAATCATCAAGGCGTCTTCGACATTTTCCTCATCTATGGTTTTCTGAACCGTAACTTCAAATGGATGATGAAACGGGGCCTCATCTCTATCCCTGTTGTAGGTCCGGCCTGTAAGGCCTCCCATCAGATTATCGTTGACAAGCGCGGTCCTTCGAAAATCAGGAAGACCTACGATGAAGCCCGCGAGATTCTCAAAGAAGGCATGTCGGTCGTCGTCTTCCCTGAAGGCGCCCGCACTTTCACGGGGCATATGGGCTTATTCCGCCGCGGTCCTTTCATGCTGGCCGATGAGCTCGACCTTCCTGTCTGCCCGCTGACTATCAACGGCTCTTTTAATATCATGCCACGAATGAAAGACTGGCATTGGGCCAACTGGCATCCATTGAAACTCACCATCCACAAGCCCATCTATCCCATTGGTAAGGTCCGGGAGAACATCGAGAGCCTGAAAGAAAAAAGCTATGAAGCCGTTATGTCCGGCCTCGCTGCTGAATATCAAGGATACGTCGAAAACAACGATCAATAACTGACCATGCCTCAGCAATGCGCTATCGGCAAAAGACACCATGGTCTTCACCCATAGAAGACATGTCTGCTTCTGCTTCCTCAAGAAACAGTTATAGCGCAGAAATAGCTGAATTATACCATTCTACCAACGTTTCTACAATAATTATTACTAACTTTGCATGAAAATAAGATAGAATAAGGTAAAAAGAATGATTTCAGTAGACAACCTCACCGTTGAGTTTGGCACGCGCCCTCTGTTTCATGATGTCAATTATGTTATCAACGATCATGACCGCATCGCCCTCGTAGGCAAGAACGGTGCCGGAAAATCCACAATGCTCAAGGTAATCTGCGGCTTGCAGAAGCCCACATCCGGTACTGTCGGTATCCCCAACGACTGTGAGACAGGCTACCTGCCACAGGTAATGAAACTCTCCGACGACACCACGGTCCTTGAAGAGACACGCAAGGCTTTTGAGGGCCGCACAAAGATGCAGGCTGAGCTGAAGAAGATGGAACAGGAGATGGCAGACCGCACCGACTATGAGAGCGACTCTTATATGCAGCTTGTCGAACGCTTCACACAAGAGCATGAACGCTATCAGCTCTTGGGAGGCGACAACTATGAGGCAGACACCGAACGTACCCTCACAGGTTTGGGATTTGATCGCAGCGACTTCGACCGCCCGACACGTGAGTTCTCCGGTGGATGGCGCATGCGTATAGAACTTGCAAAGATTCTGCTGCGCAAACCGGATGTGCTGCTTCTTGATGAGCCCACAAACCATCTCGACATCGAGTCGATACAATGGCTGGAGCAGTTTATCCTGAACTCACCGGCCGCTCTGCTCCTTGTGAGTCATGACCGGGCTTTCATCAACAATGTAACGAACCGCACGCTGGAGATTACTTGCGGACACGTGGAAGACTACAAAGTGAAATACAACGAATATCTTGTGCTGCGTAAGGAACGGCGCGGGCAACAGATACGCGCATGGCAGAACCAACAGAAAGAAATCGCTGACGCCAAGACGTTCATCGAGCGTTTCCGCTATCAGGCTACCAAAGCTGTTCAGGTCCAGCAAAAGATAAGACAGTTGGAGAAAATCGTCCCGATAGAGGTCGATGAGACGGACAACAAAGTGATGCACCTGAAATTTCCGCCCTGCCTGCGCTCCGGCGACTATCCCGTCATCTGTGACGACGTGGAGAAAGCCTATGGCGACCACGTCATCTTCTCGCATGTCAACATGACTATCAAGCGTGGCGAAAAAGTCGCGTTCGTCGGAAAGAACGGTGAAGGTAAATCAACCCTCGTCAAATGTATCATGGGCGAGATACCTTTCACCGGCAGACTGAAGATCGGACACAACGTCGAGATCGGCTATTTCGCACAGAACCAGGCACAGATGCTCGACGAAAACCTCAGCATCTATGACACAATAGACGAGGTGGCAACCGGCGATATGCGCCTGAAAATCAATGACCTTCTCGGCGCCTTCATGTTTGGCGGTGAGATATCCGAGAAGAAGGTCAAGGTGCTCAGTGGTGGTGAGCGCTCCCGACTGGCCATGATCCGATTGCTATTGGAACCCGTCAACCTCCTTATCCTGGATGAGCCTACCAACCACCTGGACATGCCATCGAAAGACGTGTTGAAAGAAGCTATCAGGGCGTTTGATGGAACGGCAATCATCGTCTCCCATGACCGTGACTTCCTTGACGGACTGGTCTCCAAAGTCTTTGAGTTTGGCGGCGGTAAGGTAAGAGAGCACCTTGGTGGAGTGTACGACTGGATCAAGAGTCAGAATGTACAGCATCCACGGGAGCAGCCAGTGCAGCAGACTGTAGAACAGCCTCAATCCGCACCGACAGCCGATGCGACCCAGAAACCGGCTGAGCATGCAGAGTCGTATGCCGAGCACAAGGAGTGGCAGAGGAAAATAAACAAGGTAAAGAAAGCCGTGACTGACTCGGAGAAGAAGATAGCATCCATGGAGGCACGGCTCAAGGAGCTCGACAGTCTACTTATGGACCCGAAGAATGCCAGCGACATGAAGCTCGTCACCGAATACACAACCACCAAAGATGCGCTTGACAAAGAGAACGACCGATGGATGGAGCTCTCGGAAGAACTTGAAAAACTGGGATAATATCGTTTCAAATAATATCATTATAAAAAATATGAAAATAACACATTATTTACCAATGCTTATGATGGCTGCAGCACCCGTTATCAGTACCGGCGCCAGGAGTGACATTTCAAAATCAGGGCTTGACCTGTCAAACCTCGACCGCAGCGTAAAGCCCGCGGAAGACTTTTACAAGTTCGCAACAGGCGGATGGCAGAAGCTTCATCCTCTGCCTGCTTCCTATAGCCGTTTCGGCTCTTTCGACATGCTGCAGGAAAACGTGAACAAACAGGTCAGCAGCATCCTCACAACGCTCACAAAAAAGAAATATGCTGAAAGTACGACCGATCGCAAGCTCAGCGACTTCTACAAGCTCGCCCTCGACTCAGCACGTCGTAACCGTGAAGGCCTGGCTCCCGTGAAGCCATACATGGATGAGATTGAAGCAGCCAGGAACCTTCAGGACATCCAGGCCCTGCAAGTCAAATACGCCAAGATTGGACTCGGTCAGCCTTTCGGCTCTTATTTCGCTGCTGACGACAAGAACGTGAAGAACAACATCTTCCAGCTCTCTCAGGGAGGTCTGACCCTCGGGCAGAAAGACTGGTATGTCAACAACGATGAGGCTACACGCAAGATCCGTGAAGCTTACAAGAAGCATATCGTCAGGATGTTCAAGCTCTACGGATCCGACGAGGCTGATGCCCGGAAAAAAGCGGCTGATGTGTTCCGCTTCGAAACGGAGCTGGCACTCATCTCAAAAAGCAATACAGAGCTCCGTGACCCGCAGGCTAACTACAACAAGATGTCGCTCAAGGATTTTGAAGCAAATTATCCTAACATCCCATTGCGCAAGCTCGCTAATGCCGAAGGTATCAACGACACATTCATTCAGGCGATGAACGTCGGCCAGCCTTCGTTCTTCAACGGTCTGGACAAACTGGCATCGGTAATGACTGCCGACGAGTGGAAAGCTATCATGGAGTGGGATCTTATCAACGGCTCAGCCAATGCACTCTCTGACAACATCCGTGAGGCCAGCTTCGACTTCTTCGGCCGTACGATGTCTGGACGCAAGGAGGATTATCCGTTGTGGAAACGTGCTACTAACGCCGTCAACGGCGCTATGGGTGAGGCGCTCGGTAAGATATACTGCGAGAAGTACTTCCCTGAGTCATCAAAGCGTATGATGGTAGCGCTCATCAAGAACCTGCAGAAGAGCCTCGGCGAGCGTATTCAGGCCCAGACCTGGATGAGCGATTCCACCAAGGAGAACGCCCTCGTGAAGCTGTCTAAGTTCTATGTAAAAGTCGGATATCCCAATAAATGGACTGATTATTCCAAACTGACCATCGACCCGAAGAAGAGTTACTTTGAGAATCTCATCGCTACACGCATCTTCGCCAATGACAAGATGGTCGCTGACAAAGCCGGCAAACCCGTGGACAAGGATGAATGGTTCATGACTCCTCAGACTGTCAACGCTTATTATAACCCGACAACAAACGAGATCTGTTTCCCTGCGGGTATTCTCCAGTGCCCATTCTTCGATCCCAAGGCTGACGCAGCCTTCAACTACGGTGCCATCGGCGTAGTTATCGGCCATGAGATGACTCACGGGTTTGACGATCAGGGCCGTCAGTATGATGCCGATGGAAACCTCCATGACTGGTGGACGGCTCAGGACGCCAAGAACTTCGACAAGCGTGCTAAGCTTTATGCCGACTACTTCGATTCTATCGAGGTGCTGCCAGGCCTTCACTGCAACGGTAAGTTCACGCTCGGCGAGAACCTCGCTGACCACGGAGGACTGATGGTGGCGTTCAACGCTTTCAAGGAAGCCACCAAGGAGCATCCGCTCAAGAACATTGACGGTTTCACACCCGAGCAGCGCTTCTTCATCGCATACGCCGGCGTATGGGGACAGAACATCACCGATCAGGAGATCCGCAACCGCGTAAAGCGCGACCCGCACGCCCTCGGTGAGTGGCGTGTCAACGGCGCCCTGCCACACATCCAGGCTTTCTATGATGCTTTTGGCGTGAAGAAAGGCGACAAGATGTATCTGCCCGAGAACAAGCGCCTGCAACTGTGGTAAACAGCTGTCAGACGTACTTCCGGCACGACAGGCAACGATGACATCTGAGATATAATATTGGAGTAACCGATCTGCGTAAAGGTGGCGACGCAGGGCCTGACAGCGGTTCCAGCTCTTCCTCTATGAATCGTACGTTGTCGTTCACTGTTGGTTATAAGTTTGAATGATAGCCCAACTGTTTTACGAGGGGGAGTTGCCCGTCTCCTGGTTTGAACAAGTCGGTATATCCGTACAATTTGTTGGAAAGCATCAGGACAATGGCTGTTTCCCAACGTAATGCAGGAAACATACGGCGAGGCGAAATCACAAATAAACTTTTATTTATGATTTCGTGCTGTTTTGTTTTGCATTCAGCAAAGAAATAACTAACTTTGCGAGAAATATCCGCTTCAATGAAAGACGTAAAAAAGATAGTACTTACCGGAGGGCCCTGCGCAGGAAAAACCACAGCCTTGGTGAGGATAATGGATCATTTCTCGAGCCGGGGCTTCAAGGTCTTCACAATCCCGGAAGTCCCTACCATTTTCCTCCAGGCCGGAATGGACTATCTGACGAAGAACCGGGATTGGTTCTACGAAGGCGAGAAAGACACGCTCAAGACACAGCTTGCTCTCGAGGACTATTTCATGGCGATGGCACAGACTATCGACAAACCTGTTGTCATCGTCTGTGACCGTGGTGCCTTTGACATCTCCACCTATCTCCCCAAGGAGATGTGGGAGAAGATTACGTCTCTCTGCAATGTCACCGACCAGCAACTGCTCGACCGATACGATGCCGTACTGCATCTTGTGTCTGCCGCCGACGGAGCAGAACAGTACTACAACACGACAACGAATGAGGTACGCACGGAAGGCATTGACAAAGCACGGAAACTCGACCGGAAAGTAGTGCAGGCGTGGGCCGGACATCCCCATCTACGCGTCATCAACAACCACGATAATTTTGATACAAAGATCAACCGCGTACTGAAAGAAATCAGTAGTGTGCTCGGTATCCCCCAGGTCATCACAGAGGAAAGAAAGTATATCGTCAAGGTCACTGGTGGTACAATTCCCAATCCTGTGGAGAGCGAGATATGGCAGACATACCTCGTCTCTGACCCGGAAACGGAGGTGAGACTTCGCCGACGCGAATGGGAGAAGGGGAAATTCATCAATGTCCATACAACCAAACGTCGCGTCAACGGCAACGAAGAGATTGAGACAGAAAGACAAGTGAGCAATCCGCTCGCAGAGTCACTTCTCTCACAGGCAGATCCCTACCGCCACACCATTCACAAGAAGCGTACAAGTTTTATCTACGAAGGACAGTATTTTGAACTTGACCAATATCTCGGCCGTCTCGACGGACTTGTCATCCTCGAGACAAAAGGAATCACGGAAAGCGAGAAAGTAAAACTGCCGGCAAATATCCAAATCGTCAAGGATATAACCGGCAACAAGGAATATTACAATTATAATCTCAGTCTGAAATAATGCATATCGTCATCGCAGGAAATATAGGAAGCGGAAAAACAACGCTCACGAAGATGCTGGCAAAGCATTATGGCTGGGACTTAAGACTTGAGAGTGTCACCTACAATCCATACTTGGAAGATTACTATCAAGATATGAACCGGTGGGCACTCAATCTTGAGGTATACTTCCTCAAAGAACGGTTCCGTGATCTGCTTGAAATAAGGGAAGACACAAAGCCCATCATCCAGGATCGCTCTATCTATGAAGGCGTATATATCTTTACGGCTAACAACCATGACATGGGCAACATGTCGGACCGTGACTTTGACACGTACATGGGTCTTTTCAAGTCGATGATGATGGTTGTAAAAGAGCCAGACCTTATGGTCTATCTGAAAGCTTCCGTTCCGCATCTCGTCGACAATATCCATAAACGCGGACGGGATTACGAGCAGAATATGCGGCTCGATTATCTCAAGAATCTCAACGACCGATACGACAAATTCTTTCAGAAACAATATAAGGGCCGAAAAATAACAATAGACGTGGAAAGCCTTGACTTCCTGCACAGCAAAGAAGATTTCGCTTTTATCACGTCAGCAATCAATAAGGAGACAGACTTAAACAACAGGAGTCTGTTTGTATAACTAAGATATTTCAGAAAACAATGCATATCGCAATAGCAGGAAATATAGGCAGCGGAAAGACTACGCTCACAAGGCTTCTTGCCAACCGCTACGGGTGGACACCACGATTCGAGCCGGTGGACAATAATCCTTATCTTGAAG
>ERZ773013.2492-NODE-2492-length-10075-cov-38.744711_pt1 | contig 10075 bp, 8 predicted proteins | sample MGYA00511670_ERZ773013 | MGnify/ENA primary metagenome ERZ773013 (study PRJEB29015, sample SAMEA2738120) | human oral metagenome | biome: human oral; feature: human-associated habitat; material: saliva | place: China | collected 2257 ...
TCGTGCACGGCGAGTAGCTCGCGCATCGCCAGGCCCTCACGCACACGGATCATGAGCATAATCGTTTCAAAAGCACGAGTGGCGGTGTCCAGCACCTCACGTGCCGCCGCCGGGGACTCCCCCGCACGCACCTTCTGCGCGTACGGCACCGGGTGCTTCACGTTCCACCAGCGGGTACCGTTCACGTGCGAGTGCGCGCCGGGGCCGATGCCCCACCAGTCCTGGTTGCGCCAGTAGGCGAGGTTGTGGTCGCTGCGGGTGTCCTCGCTGCGCGAGTAGTTGGAGACCTCGTACCAGTTGTAGCCGGCTTCGGTGAGTAGCTCCTCGGCGAGCAGGTACATGTCCGCCATGAGGTCTTCGTCGGGCATGGTGTATTCGCCGCGGCGAATCTGCGCGGCAAGCTTGGTGCCCTCCTCCACGATCAGCGAGTAGGCGGAAATATGGTCCGGTTCGTAAGAGATTGCGGCGCGCACGCTGCGCTCCCACTGCTGCAGGCTCTCCCCCGGCGAACCGTAAATCAGGTCCACGGACACCTGCAGGCCGACCTCCTTGGCCCAGGCGACGACCTTCGGCACGTTGGAGGGCGTGTGGGTGCGGTCGAGTACCTGTAGCACCTCGGGGACCACGGACTGCATACCGAAGGATACGCGGGTGAAGCCGCCGTCCTTGAGGGTCTGCAGGTCTTCGAGGGTGACGGAGTCGGGGTTCGCTTCGGTGGTGACTTCTGCGCCTTCGACCAGGCCGAATACGTCGATGGCTGCTTGCAGGATGCGTACGAGGTCGCGGGCGGGTAGTTTGGTGGGGGTGCCGCCTCCGAAGAAGACGGTGCGCATGGGGCGTTTTGCGACGCCGGAGGTTTCGAGGGTGCGGGCGGCGAAGAGGATTTCTGCGATGGCGTCATCGGCGTAGGTGCCGAGGCCGATGCCGTTGCCGAAGTCTTCGGTGGCGTAGGTGTTGAAGTCGCAGTAGCCGCAGCGTACGGAGCAGAAGGGGATGTGTACGTAGAGGCTGAAGTCGCGGGTTTCGCATCCTGCCGCGCTGGTGGCGGGGATGCGCCCGTCGCGGGGTGCGGGAGCGCCGGTGGGCTGGGCGGGCATTCTGCCTCCTGGAAAAGCAAGGGTGCGGACACCCCATTATAGGAGGTGTCCACACCCTTTGATAATTACCTATCTCTAAGCCCGAGATACTTTACGATTGCAGGATGGAATGTAAATGCCGTTTTCTCATCATATTTAAGACGTGGACTATTGTACCTGTAAACATGTTTACTACCACCAGTGCTTCCACCCTTTTGTATTACACCAATAACGGAAACATTAAATAACGTATCAAAAACCTTTTTATATTCGAAATTACCATCTACTTCTTCACTTTTCCCCACCCATTCATCCATAGAGAAGGAACGTTTATTAATTTTCTGAACAATTTTCTCAAAATTTTTAAACCAATTTCCATTCAGCTTATACTCATTCTCAAGTTCGTTATATATATGCTCGCTATACTCCAATTCAACATCTGTAATATCTGAATTTTTGATTATTGGATGGTTTAACTCCTGCGCCTTATTTAGTGCCAACCTGGAGAAACTTAGAATGTCCCTTGGGCGACCCATGGTTCGAGATAATATGTATCCCTTAGAATCTCGTCGATTTCTAATAGGTGCGCCTGTTTCAAATATATCCACCCAACCAATGTCACTCTTTCCAATGCTATATTTAGCACGCGCTTCTACAACTGATACAAGGTTCTCATCACTCCAATTGAGCTTTACCGCATCTTGCATGTATTTATTTTTGTCATTAAAATTAATTGAATCCCAAATATCAGTTCGAAGGAACATAACTGCAGGCGCCATACTTTTCGTTCTGTCAAGCTCGGAGTACAAGTTTCTCACTGCACGGAGAGAACCGATTATGAAGTTCTTAGTGGACTCTTCTCCATCCCATGAATCATCTATTCCATCAATTAAAACCGTGATAGGATTCCCTGATGAATTGTAGTAACTATTTAATACATTGATACCTTGTTCTATAAATTCATGCATGTGCACGGAGAGTGAATCGTCCATGGAATCACTTATTTCCAAGCCAGCGCCAGACCCCAAAATTTTTAAATCCCATTTCTTAACTCTCTTGATCCAGGTAAAAACTGAATTAAGACTGCTATATTTACCCATTACCTTTAGGGCATTATTTAGAACCTTACGCTCTTTTCTAGATAGTTTATCTTTAATATCCAAAAATTTTATAGATATTAGAACGATTAAGAATGTCCAGGAAAGAGTATGAGCATTATCATCACTCATACCATTCTCTTTAAGCATCTTGTGCGCGGCATATGGATATTCTTTTAGGTCTAGTGATACGACGTTGTCTTTGGTATGCTCTTCTTTTTCAAGGTATTTAAATATAGCGGTTTTTCCCGAACCTTTTCGTCCGAGAACTAGATATTTTCCTTCCTTTATTTCTTCTACAGACCCTGTCTGAACAAAGTAATTTAAGATACTTCTATCAGACTCTGCATCAAGACGCCCAAAGTCCAACTCTTTAACTAAATTAGACTGACTGCAAAGGTTTTTCCCGTTATCCATTATGTATATTCTCCTTTGAACGTAAAATCATGAGTGTAATCATCGATGCTACACCCACGCTAACTCTACTCCTTCTCACCATATCCTGACAAGGGGTAACACGCATTACACCCTAATGAATATCAAAATAATGCTATTGGATATCGCCAAGTAGCCTGTAGCAGTCCGGGCATAGCAAAGGCGGCGTGCCCCTCCCCCACTTAGGGGTAGAGCACGCCGCCTACATCGGAGGAGCAGCGAAGCCTACTTCTTCTTTTCCTTCTCCTCGCCCGAAGACAGTGCCGCAATGAAGGCTTCCTGAGGAACCTCCACACGACCAACCATCTTCATGCGCTTCTTGCCTTCCTTCTGCTTCTCCAGCAGCTTACGCTTACGCGAAATATCGCCACCGTAACACTTAGAAAGAACGTCCTTACGCATCGCACGGATATTCTCGCGGGCAATAATACGCGAACCGATAGCCGCCTGAATCGGCACCTCAAACTGCTGACGAGGAATCAGCTCACGCAGCTTAGAAGTCATCATCAGGCCGTACGAGTACGCCTTATCGCGGTGAGTAATGGCGCTGAACGCATCCACCTTCTCACCCTGCAGCAGGATGTCGACCTTCACCAGGTCGGCCTCTTCCTCACCGTCGAACTTCCAGTCCAGCGACGCGTAACCGCGGGTACGGGACTTCAACTGATCGAAGAAGTCGAACACGATCTCTGCCAGGGGCAGGCGGTAACGCATCTCCACACGATCCTCGGACAGGTAATCCATGCCGCCGATCTGGCCGCGGCGAGCCTGGCACAGCTCCATAATCGCGCCAATGTACTCGCTCGGGGCAATAATCGTACACGCCACCATGGGCTCGCGAATGGTCGCGACCTTACCCTCGGGGAATTCGCTCGGGTTGGTCACGCGCTTAGCGTTGCCAGCCTCGTCCACCACGTCGTAAATAACGTTCGGTGCGGTCGAAATCAGGTCAAGGTTGAACTCGCGTTCCAGGCGCTCACGCACAATCTCCAGGTGCAGCAGACCCAGGAAGCCACAGCGGAAACCGAAGCCCAGAGCGGCAGAAGTTTCCGGCTCGTAAATCAGTGCGGCGTCGTTGAGCTTCAGCTTATCCAGTGCGTCACGCAGCGCCGGGTAGTCCGAACCATCAATCGGGAACAGGCCGGAGAACACCATCGGCTTGGGGTCCTCGTAACCACCCAGGGACTCCTGCGCAGGCTTCGCGGCAGAGGTGACGGTATCACCCACGCGGGACTGACGGACGTCCTTCACACCGGTAATGAGGTAACCCACCTCGCCCACACCCAGGCCCTTCGACGGGACAGGCTCCGGCGAAATCACGCCGATTTCAAGCAGGTCATGCTCAGCGCCGGTGGACATCATCTTAATCTTCTGACGCGGCTGCAGGCTACCGTCCACAACACGCACATAGGTGACCACACCGCGGTACGAGTCGTACACCGAGTCGAAAATCATGGCACGCGCCGGGGCGGATGCGTCACCCTGCGGGGCGGGAATCGCCTCCACAATACGGTCCAGCAGAGCCTCAACACCCTCACCGGTCTTACCCGATACGCGCAGAACCTCGTCCGGCTCGCAACCAATCAGGTTCGCCAGCTCTTCAGCGTACTTATCGGGCTGAGCCGCGGGAAGGTCAATCTTGTTCAGTACCGGGATGATGGTCAGGTCGTTCTCCATCGCCAGGTACAGGTTCGCCAGGGTCTGAGCCTCAATACCCTGGGCGGCGTCCACGAGCAGAAGCGCACCCTCACACGCGGCCAGGGAGCGGGACACCTCGTAGGTGAAGTCCACGTGGCCGGGGGTGTCAATCATGTTCAGCGCGTAGGAGGTGCCGTCAACATCCCAGGGCATGCGCACAGCCTGAGACTTAATGGTGATACCGCGTTCACGTTCAATGTCCATGCGGTCCAGGTACTGCGCCTTCATATCGCGCGGGGCAACCACGCCGGTGGCCTGCAGCATACGGTCTGCGAGGGTGGACTTACCGTGGTCAATATGGGCGATAATGCAGAAGTTGCGAATAATCGCGGGGTCGGTCGCCGCCGGAACGGGCGGGTTCTTCGACATCGGTGCCAATCACATCATCCTTTCGAGATGCTGGCTGCGGGTATGGGCATAGTTACCTATCATTTTCCCATACCTGCGCCATATGTGCGAACGGACCTAACGTTCCGAAGAATCCTCCGCGGATCCTGCACCATCATCGGCAGGATTTACGCCCTCGGAGGCGCCGCTGAGGGAATCCAGGTAGCCCTCAATATCCTCGGCAATCACCTCACCGGAGACAGTGCGCAGAGTCGAATCCATCTTCTGCTCAATCTCACGCACCAACTCAACCTTCTCGTAGTCCTTCGCCATTTCTTCGGCGAGCTCCGCCTCCCACTCATCAGCATGGGTGCGCAGGCGGTCGTACTCCTCAGACTCGACCTTAATGCCGAGGATGACTTCCAGCGCCTCGATCAGGCTCACGACTGCACGCGGGTTCTGCTGGTCAAAGCTCAGATACCCAGGGATGCTCATACGCAGCATGACCGAGGAGGACAGGCCGTGCTCAGCGGCGAGCGCAGACATTGCCATCGTCACCGAGGTGGGGCCGGTGTAGTCCTCGTGCAGAATACCGGGGATAGCCGCCAGCTTCTCGTCGTGAGTGGTCAGCGTATACGGGTACGGGCGGGTGTGTGCCACCTGATCCTCAAAGGTTTCAACGAAGATCGCGTGGTCCACGTGGAGCTTCTTCACGTACTTGAAGAAGCGGTTCATGAACCGCTGCAGGCACAGGCTCGGGGCGGGGCCGGTCACCACGAGCAGGCGCAGGCGGCGCTCCGGGATGGTGACCATGTTGTAGAACATCTTGGGCCACACCAGAACCGTGGATTCGGAGTCGTCATTGTTCAGCAGCTGCGGGGCGACGGAAGCATAGTCGTAGAAGTCGTCCATGTCGAAGCCGGGGCTCTCATCGCAGGGGTCGAACGCGCGGTGAATCACGTCGAGGGCGTCCTCACCGTTGCCCGGGGGTTCCTTCGCGGAGTTGAAACCGACCAGCATGACGGTCGTGTAGTTGTCCTCCTCGGAAGATTCGCTCAGGCGTAGCTTGCCGAGCAGGCCTTTCTTTGCGGGCTGTTCTGGGGAGGCGGGCTTGGCGAATGCGTCAAAGAGTCGGGCGGGAGGGAAGTTCGGCTGGCTCATCGTTGTCCTTAGCTCGTGGTCGGTGGTTGTGTGGTGTGTATCGGCGGTGCTCTCGCGTTTTCCCGGCGCTATGTGCGACGCCGTTTAGGGCGCTCATGATGGGCGCGGGCGGTGCGCGGTACCGCCGATAGTTCCCACTATACGGGCTTCCACGCGACCCGCAAGCGGTTTCGTCACCGGGCGGGCGCCTCCCCCAAAAAGAATCTGGGCGTTATAAAACCACAGCGTGCGGGAACAGCAAAAGGCACCCCGCCACTTAGCAGGATGCCTTTCACAAAAGTTATGAGGAGTTAGCCAGTGACGCCCCCGAACGGTCCTCTAGACCGAAGCATAAAGCCGCGGCCGCCCAAGCATTATTGCCACACCAACAGGTGAGGCTCAGGGTTTCAGAGGGGTCGTTTAACTCCTTAACGCCGAGTATACACGAAAATCTATCTTTCTATTTCGTCATTTGTCTTTGTATTACTGGCTTGCTATAGAGGTCTGAATTAGTGGGCGGGATGATGTCCTCTCTGCCTCGATTCCTCGATAGTTTAATTTTTGCGATTTGAAAGATGTGCATACAATCTGCGAGGGTAACAACGCTACTGAGGCAATTAGCTTCTGAACCGGTTACGCGGGTACCTAAAGTAGCCTGCAAAGAGGTTTGCCCCAAGTAATTTCACATCTTCCAGATACGGACACATGATGCTGGCAGTTTCATAGGACATCAGAATATGTGGTTATCCTGATCAAGCTCCGTTTATTGGGGGAAACGGTGGAATTCTCTCTGGGATAAGAGCCTCACCGGCTGCGGTACGCTCGTCATACTCACGTGCGATAGTGCGCATTTGGACATGTGGACCCCGCTTAAAGCGCTCCTCAAGAACCCATTGGCGTTTCATGGCTTCAGCCTTATTAGCTGGTGCCGGCGGCGTAATCTTAGTTACGCAGAAGGTGATAGGGTCACTCAGCGTCGGAGGGATTTTTTCAGGTTCCATGTGGGTATTTTAGCCTAGCTTCTTACTGAGTTTTGTTGGCTTGGTACACATGCACCGCATCTTTAGGGTTCCTTCTGGGCATAGCAAAAGGCACCCCGCCACCTTAGCAGGATGCCTTTCACAAAAGTTATAAGGAGTTAGCCGGTGACGCCCCCGACGGTCTTCTAGACCGAAGCATAAAGCCGCGGCCGCCCAAGCGTTATTGCCACACCAATAGGTAATAGGTGAGGCTCAGGGTTACAGAGGAATCGTCTAACTCCTTGAGCCCAAGTATACACGAAAAAGAAACCCCCTGCGTTCCCCTTAGCGGAGGGGGAACACAGGGGGTCTCTGCCCTTAAACCAGAGAGGTACTTAGGTACCCCGCAAGTTCTAAAAAGGCAGAAGCGCCAAATCGTATGGAGTGCCAGCATAAACATCCGGCAACTCACCATTAGCTACCTTCTCACGATACAAAAGGGTTACTTCGCTATCGTCGAAGGGGAATTCCTTAGCTTCATACCTACGCTTAATCTCTGCTAAACCCCACTCATACTCGGCACCGGGGCGCGCAGCCGGAGCATTAAAATAACGCCCATTCAACTCAGCTCGCTTCCACCCCTCCGGAGTATTTACATCAAACGTGGGCTTCGTAAAATCGAACGGAGCACGCCAATACTCAGGGTCTTCACGATAATCGTAAGCTTCTTCTGCGATCTCGCTACTCATGGGGAGCCTCCTAATAACATGCAAAAATGTGTGTCTACATTGGTGTTATGTGCAACGCCGCTTAGGGCGCTCATGATAGGCGGGCGGTGTGCGGTACCGCCGATAGTTCCCACTATACGGGCTCTTCCGCGACCCGCAAGCGGTTTCGTCACCGGGCGGGCGGTGCCGCTGCGTACAGTGGAAAACTCAAAAATGGGTACACAAAAGCCCCGTGCACGCACACCGTACACAGGGCTTCTAATTATATAAATCTAACGCTCTAGGAGGTCTAGATGAGCCTCATAGTCGAACTCTTCAGTAGCGTATGTTTTTTGTGGCATAGCAAAAGGGGGCGCCCCCCTGTGAGGGTTGGCTAGTTGTCGTTGCTGGGGGTGAGTTCGGGCGGGAAGGGAATAGGGCCTTCTACGGGCTTGATGCCGCGGCGGGCGTACTCGGCAGCGATTTCAGGACGCTTATTCAGCTTCCGCACCGCCGCTACCAGCCGCTTCTCATGACCGTCATTACTCAACCAATTAATGTACGGGTAGCTTAGCAAGAAATCTACGTACAGCTCAGGATCCATAGGGTAACCATTATCCGAAGACACCATAAGGTTCTCTTCCGCTTGCATCCGCTCATAACCGGAGAAGCCGACACCGTAATGCCCGCCTTCTTCCGTATCGGTCAAAGCCCAGTTAAAAGTAGTAGCAGAGTCTTCAGCATAATACGCCTGCCGGGGACTAACGTCGATATCTTTAACCCACATGCTTCCACTCATTTTCCTGTAGGAGCCTTCTAATATCCGAGGAGATATTTAAAGGTGCAAGTACTTCTACCCCAGCATCACCCAAATTAGCTCGACAATCAACCCCCTTCATCGGAAAAGCAGCATGAAGTATAGTGCGACTACCGATAATCTCAAGACGGGCATGTAAAAGAAGATCGTCTATAACCCCTAACAGCTTAACCCCAGCCGTCCCACTCCCGTAGGACTTAACAGAGACCATGTCAGGAGAATCTAGCAGCTTTTGCACAGCTTCTCGTGCCCGCTGCTTCGTCCACCCCGGAGGGAACTTCACATTATTCCGATGAGTACTCTCAGGACGATGCCCACCATCTAGCCCGTTCGGCTCGCCTTCCCAGATATGCCGCATATCCTCATCAGTCAGCCCGATACTCGGGCACCTTCACAGAAGCACGCGGAACAGTCTCAACACCGGGTGGCGGCCATTGCCACTCCTGCACCTCGGGCAGCCCCTTACGCCGGGAACGCCGCGAAGAGCCCATCTTCTTCGGATACTGACCATCCACAGAAGCGAACCCCCTTTCTGCCATAAACCCGTTATGTTCCTTGAACGCCTGCGCCTCGAAGCCACGCCGCTTAGGGCGCTCATGATAGGCACAGGCGGTATGCGGTACCGCTGATAGTTCCCACTATACGGGCTCCCCCACGACCCGCAAGCGGTTTCGTCACCGGGCGGGCGCCTCCCCAAAATCTGTGCCAAGAATCTGTGCGTCATAAAACCACGGCGTGCGGGTATAGCAAAAGGCACCCCGCCACTTAGCAGGATGCCTTTCACAAAAGTTATAGGGAGCTAACCGGTGGTGCCCCCGATGTCTTCTAGACCGAAGCATAAAGCCGCGGCCGCCCAAGCATTATTGCCACACCAATAGGTGAGGCTCAGGGTTGCAGGGGAATCGTCTAACTCCTTGAACTCAGTATACACGAAAAAGAGACCCCCGCGGTCCCCTTAGAGGAGGGGGAACACAGGGGGTCTCTGCCCTTAAACCAGAGAGGTACTCACGTACCCCGCAAGTTTTAGAAAGCCTTGTTTACCAGCGTAGCAAGACCGGACTTCTTGTTTGCAGCGGTCTTCTTGTGCAGAACACCCTTAGAAACAGCCTTGTCCAGCTTACGGTTCACAAAACGCAGAGCCTCAACAGCTGCTTCCTTGTTCTGTGCCTCAACAGCAGCCTTGACCTTGCGGGTCGCGGTCTTCAGCTCGGACTTTACAATGTTGTTGCGCAGGCGAGCCTTCTCGTTGGTGAGGATACGCTTCTTCTGAGACTTAATGTTAGCCACAATTAAACTTTCTGTTTTGTCTTATTGGTCGGTGAGGGCGACGCTGGCCGATCATCGACTGAGCGGCGTGGGGATGCCTATGGCAACCGGCCAGCAGTGCCCGATGACCATCGGACACTCAACCACACATAATACCAGATGAACAGCCTCCACGACAGGCCCTCGCGGAGAGAAAAATACTGTGAAAACCGCTACACGCAGCCCCCACATCTAACGCCGGACACCCTCAGGCTCCCGGCATCAAGCACAAGGGTTAGCCGTTATGGCGAGTCCACGCACGCTCAATCAGGCGGAACGTATCATCCGGCATAATAGCGCCCTCACGGCGCATCGCATCCGGACGAACACGAATCACACGGTTCAGCTTCACCTCAGAGGCGCGGCCCTGCGGATCCCACGGGCCCGAACCAATATCAAGGTAATTCGGATCAGCGTGCTCACGGTTATTGTGATCCTTGCTGGTCATCATCAGCGCCAGCAGGTACTCACCGTCACGACCCACCAGAAGCACCGGGCGGTCCTTACCCTGCGA
>ERZ773013.2493-NODE-2493-length-10075-cov-8.111876_pt1 | contig 10075 bp, 7 predicted proteins | sample MGYA00511670_ERZ773013 | MGnify/ENA primary metagenome ERZ773013 (study PRJEB29015, sample SAMEA2738120) | human oral metagenome | biome: human oral; feature: human-associated habitat; material: saliva | place: China | collected 2257 ...
TGGTATGGAAAGTTGTATCACCTGGGCTAGCCGGCCGGCCTGCATCAGCCCTCATATACTTGATGGTTAGATATACTTTTACTGAATTAACTCACATAAAATAGAGGCTGTAGCGCCAACACAGAGGAGAGGGTTGTCGTATGTCAGACACAATGCGTGGTGTTTACACCAATATCACCGATATTCGCCGTACGGTATTTAGGGAAGTCGCGCAGATCATCTACAAACATGCCCAGAACCCGGATTGGACCCTGAAGGACTTTGACCGGGCGTTCGACGAGCTGCCGTACAAGATCTTGCCACATGAGAAAGCGACCTACCGTACCTCTGTGTTCCTGGAACGTGCCATCATCTCCGAGCGTATCCGCCTTGCCGCAGGCCTCCCGCTGCAGAATATCAACAAGCCGACCAACATCTCGGAAGGCTTAGCGGACGTCGCAGCGCCGGAGCGCTACTACGAGCCGCCCCTCATCAACGTAATCAAATTTGCTTGCAACGGCTGCAAGGACAATGTATATGAGGTCACGAACATGTGCCAAGGCTGTCTGGCGCACCCCTGCCGTGAGGTGTGCCCGAAGCACGCGATCACCTTTGTGGACCACCGCGCGCACATCGATCAGTCCCAGTGCATCCACTGCGGCCTGTGCGCCCGCACCTGTCCCTACCATGCGATCTACCATCACGTGCGTCCCTGTGCCGCTGCCTGCGGCATGCACGCGATTGGCTCAGATGAAGATGGGCACGCACAGATCGACCACAGCAAGTGCGTCGCCTGTGGTCAGTGCATGATCAACTGCCCCTTCGGTGCGATCGCTGACAAGAGCCAGATCGTGCAGGTGATCATGGCAATCCTCTCAAAGCAGGAGGTCATTGCAATCCTGGCGCCGGCCTTCGTCGGACAGTTCGGCGCCAAGAACGATGCAAGCAAGCTGCGTGCTGCCTTCAAGAAGATGGGTTTCTCCGGTGTGGAGGAGGTCGCTTCCGGCGCAGACCTGTGCTCGGTGGAAGAGGCGGAGGACTTCCTGCGTGAGGTTCCGGATAAGCTGCCGTTCATGGGCACTTCGTGCTGCCCGGCGTGGAGCTCCATGGCAAAAAAGGAGTTCCCGAAGTACGCCGACTGTATCTCCATGGCGCTGACGCCGATGGTCTTTACCGCGCGGTTGGTCCACGCGCAGCATCCCAATGCCAAGATCGTCTTTATCGGACCCTGCTCCGCAAAGAAGCTTGAGGCTATGCGTACTGCCGTCCGCTCCCAGGTGGACTTCGTCCTCACCTTCGAGGAGGTTATCGGTATGATGGAAGCCTGCGATATCGACCTGAACTCGCTTCGAGGTGACGACAGTGGTGACTTCACCGAAGCCTCAACTGACGGGAGAAACTTCGCAGTCGCCGGCGGTGTTGCCACCGCGGTCGTCAACGTAATCAAGCGTGACCACCCGGGCGTCGAAGTGAAAGCCGACGGTGCCCAGGGATTGGATGAGTGTCGAAAGATGATGAAGAAGGCGGCACGCGGCCAGTACAACGGCTTCCTGCTTGAGGGTATGGCATGTCCGGGCGGCTGCGTCGCGGGTGCCGGCACGTTGGTGGCGATCAACCGCTCCACGAATGCGGTTCACCGCTACGCCAAGCAGTCTTCGCATCCGAACGCTGTGGACAATAAGTACCGCAGCTGGATCCCCGAGATGGAGTACGCCGACGACTACCAGAGCCCGAAGATGGACGTTGCCGACCCCGTGGACGGGGGGCAGAAGGAAGACGGAAAGGATACGCCGTCTAACAAGTAGCTTCCTTCAATAGGCGTGGATGATTCCCTTGCTTGTGAATGCGCAGGTAAGGGGATTTTTGGTTAGAAAAAGCCCCAAGTGGGAAACTTGGGGCGATGCTTGCATAGAGCTGTTTGGTCAAATCAATGTTTTTCGTTTATAGTGCTAGTCTTTTTGACCTTTGATAGAGGCGTAGAACGTAGCTCCGTCGAAGACGTCTTTAATAGTCTGTCCATCAATGAAGGGAAGTGCTAAAAACTCATCCACCGTATCGACGAGATCTGAACAGTCGATGTAGTGGCCTTTTGAATTCAGCTGGCTGGTATCCTGCGCTCTCCATGCTTCGTAGTTGACGTCGGTCAAATAGTAGACCTTGCTACCGATCTTCATGTATACGGAATGGTTCTTATGCAGGTAATCGGCCAGCTGGTCGTACGTGATGCCCAGTGCCTCTGTGGCTTTTCTTCCCATAGTGCGTCCTTTCATCGAAGGAATAGACCAAACGTCTATGTCCTTTTACTATATCGAACAATTCGCATCTTAGAGCCTTTGAGTAGGCCAGTGACAGGAAATCGGAGGATATGCGTAGGCAGTTTTGTCCATTCAGTGAACCTCTTCGCCGGTGATCAGGTGCTCAAGCTCCTGGGGGTTGTCGACCAACGTCGTCGCCCCGTGGGCGCGCAGGAACTCCCGTGAACGGTAGCCCCACGTGACGCTCGCGCAGTCACACTGGGCGTTCTTTGCCGTCTCGATGTCGGTATCGCTGTCGCCGATATAGAGGGCGTCTTTCGGCTTCATGTCCAGCTGCTCAAGTGTTAAGTTGACCAAGTCAGGCGCCGGCTTTTTCCGGATACCCGCATCGACCTGCTCTCCCACGACGGCGTCGAACTCACCGGGGAAGAAGTGGTTGATCAGCTTCTGGACTTCGACATCCGATTTGTTCGAGATGACCGCGCAGCGGATGCCCCGCGTACGGAGATGGCGTAACAGCGCTGGGATGCCCTCGTAGGGGGTGGTTGCGTCCTTGTAGTGCTGGGCGTAGTAGCTGCGGAAATTCAGGAAGACATGCTCCTGAAGATCAGCGGGGGCACCGGCAGGCAGCGAAGTCTGAATCAGGTGTCTGACCCCCTGTCCGATGGATGCTCGGACCTGGGCTTTGGTCCTGACCGGACATCCGGATTCGGAGAGTGCGTGGTTGACGGCGCAGGTGAGATCGTCCAGCGTGTTCAGAAGCGTTCCGTCGAGATCGAATAGTGCCGCTCTGTATAACACCGTGAGCCTCCCTTGCAGGTGGTCCCATGCCACAGCGTGTTCAAATATGCCAGGCAGGCCATCTGAGAAACATTTTGCGCATCTAGAGTATCATGCTCGGGATTTCCATGCAAAAACGCAGCATAAAGGTATGGTAAGGGTTTTCAGGTATAGCCGAAGACTTTCTGGGGAGACCGCGTGCGTGCCCATACAACCTTCATCAAAAGGTAACACCTTCATCACGAACGGTTTGTTTCTTTCAGACTAAGAGTACAATCGACATTCACGTGCGAGGGCGCTGTCTACGTACCCCGCAGGCATCTGGTGGGGAGCCGTCCGTTACGGCACGGGACGGCACAGATGAAAGGAATACTATGGACCAGTACAGTATGCACACCCGCACCTGCGGTGAACTCCGCAGGAAGGATATCGGCAGCCAAGTGACGCTGACCGGGTGGGTCTGGCACCGTCGTGACCATGGTGGCCTTATCTTCGTCGATCTGCGCGATCGTGAGGGTATGACGCAGGTGTCATTTGACCCTGAGCATTCGGGTGGTACTGCCTTCCATATGGCAGAGGGTATCCGTACTGAATGGGTCATTTTGATCAAAGGTACCGTGCGTGAGCGCCCGGAGGGCATGGAGAACCCGAAGCTCAAGACCGGCGAGATTGAGGTCTTGGCTTCTGAGATTCAGGTACTCAACCCCTCAAAAACCACGCCGTTCCAGATTGAGGATCACGTGGACACCTCCGAGGATGTCCGTCTGCGGTACCGCTACCTCGACATCAGACGGCCGAAGATGGTGAAGAACTTGGAGCTGCGCTCTGACTTTACCTTTGCAATCCGTGAGGCCTTCCACAAGCGTGAGTTCACCGAAGTGGAGACCCCGTGCCTGTTCAGGTCCACGCCTGAGGGCGCTCGAGACTTCCTGGTCCCGAGCAGAACCCAGCCGGGCCACTTCTACGCGCTGCCCCAGTCTCCGCAACTCTTAAAGGAGCTCCTGATGGTTGGCGGCGTCGAGCGCTACTACCAGATCGCGAAGTGCTTCCGTGATGAGGACCTGCGCGCGGACCGTCAGCCTGAGTTTACCCAGGTGGACGTCGAGATGAGCTTTGTGACCCAGGATGATGTGATGGGTGAAATCGAGCAGGTGCTCTCAGACGCCTTCTCGAAGATCGGTGTTGACATGCCAGTTCCACTGCGCCGCATCGAGTATTGGGATGCAATGGATACCTACGGCACCGATAAGCCGGATACGCGCTACGGTATGCACCTGCACGATGTCACAAAGATCTTTGCGAACTCCAGGTTCAAGCTGTTTGCAGGCTCCTCCAAGAAGAAGGGGCAGTGTGTTAAGTCCCTCAATGCGAAAGGTGCCGGTACTTGGCCTCGCGCCAAGATTGACCGTCTGGCGGATGTCGCGGCAACCTTTGGCGCCAAGGGTTTGGCCTACATTGCCTTCCGTGAGGATGGGTCAATCACGAGCCCGATCGTCAAGTTCTTCTCCGATGAGGAGATGGTAAACCTGCGTAAGGAAATGGACGTCGAGCCGGGTGATCTCGTGATGTTCGCAGTGGCAGACAGACTCCACGCAGACCAGATCCTGGGCGGTATGCGTAACCATATGGCAAATGCCCTTGGTATCAAGCGCGAGGGTCACGACTTCCTGTGGGTCATGAACTTTCCGCTCTTCCACTGGGATGAGGATCGCAAGGCCTACGCTGCAGAGCATCAGCCTTTCACACAGCCTGAGGAGTCTCAGATCGATCTTCTGGACACCGATCCTCTGGCGATCGGCTCCCACACTTACGATTTCGTTATGGACGGCTTCGAAGCTGGTGGCGGCGGTATGCGTATCCATAATGCTAAGCTGCAGGAGAAGATCCTGGAGAAGCTCGGCTTCACCCCGGAGCGTGCCCAGGCACAGTTCGGCTTTTTGATGGATGCCCTGACCTACGGTGCGCCTCCGATGGGCGGCTTTGCCTTGGGCCTTGACCGTGTCTGTATGCTGCTTACGCACTCTGACTCCATCCGTGAGGTTATGGCATTCCCGAAGACGAGCTCCGGCTCCGACCTGATGAGCGATGCTCCATCCGAGGTCACGATGCAACAACTGAAGGAAGTCTCACTGCGTCTACTGTAAGCGCTCCGGTCCGTATTTCAGAAGGCAAATTGTCAAACTGAGCGCACCATCTTTCTGAAGACCTCGTTGGCTGTCTTGTATTCCAGGACCTTCCTTGCCCTGTCGCAGATCAGCTCCACTGCATGCTGGACCTCCTCGTTTGTGACCTTTCCGAAGTCTGTGCCCTTCAAGAAGAACTCGCGGATGAGACCGTCAGTGTTCTTAACCGTCGGCTTCTGTCATAGGTGGTGGGGGTCGCAGAAGTAGAGCTGCACGCCTCAAAGGGCCTTTGTGAGCTTAGCCATGCCTTGCGAACTGCTTGCCCCACTCGGGGGTGATTGTCTCGAGGGGACGGCCCAGCAAAGCTCGAGCCCGAGCTTCAAGACATCGGCGCTGTCGTGGTGGCATCTTCTCGCGACAAGGAGCCTGGACGCTCTGTCTGTAAGCACAAACAGGCATATAGGCCCTACTCCTATAAGCGTGTCGTCTGCTCAGTCGCTAAGGTGCGAGCCTACATCTGCCTGCTTGGGCCTATCCTTTAGGCTGTGTGAGATCTCGACCTTGCCTTGGGTCTTAGGCCTCTTGCTGCAGACCCTCTTCCCCTTCCTGCGCAGATGGTGTCGCTCCTGGCAACTCGAGGGTGGCGGCCTGGGTCTGCCTGCAGAATAGTCGAGAGGCTCAACGACGCAGCTGACACCATACTCGAGCCTGAGATGTCGTCTGCCTGCTTGGGGAACCAACGCTCGTCTTACGATGAGCGAGCGCAGAGTCTGAGTGCCCCCTTTTCGGCTTTTCCCTGCCGTGGGCGGGCAGCTGCCCTCCTTTTGGGTCGCACAGGCGCTAAAGCGTTTGTGCCGTGCGGTCCTGGCGATCTTGTGGCAAACGCTGGATCTGTCCTTACCTGTCTTGCGCGCGATGTATCCGATGAAGCTTCCCTTCTGCCACACAGCTCGGCTATGCAGTTCCTCTCCTGTGGGCTTGAGATGCTTGTAGTGGCGCATTCCTTCCAGCTTTCGGCGTTGATTGAGACAACCAATGTCGTAGCCTTCCAGAGCTCGCCACGTCTCTGTGGAGCGGGACTATCCTGTTGCACTCAGAATGCTAATCCGCCCCTTTATATTGTGAGAGACCCCGGGTTGCTATTCTTTCATCCTCGCCGTTGCACTAGCAATGAGAATTCGCCTGTGATAAACTGATTCAGCTACGTAGAGCACCCATCTATCAAAACAGGGATGTCATTTCGTTTCCGTTCGGACACATCGCTTGTCATATGACGCAACCTCTCCGTACAACGATCTGGGATCCCACTTCAAACACCTGTGGGGATCACCTCGCGCAGACAACGCATGCGAGGTTGATTTTCAAAAGGAAGGAGTGAGAGTGATTATGGCCAGCAAGAAGCTCACGCCCATCAGGCACACCAACCGGACCGCCAAACTAATACGGCAGACTCCCAGGTCAGCACAGACGGCAGCGGAGTTGACACGCAAACCCAAACAGATCGTCTATCGAAAACTTGATTCCTGCCCCACCGGACTTACCGACGAGGAGGCACAAGCACTCCGCGAGAAGGGGCAGGTCAACCGGATCACCGGGCCTCACAAAGATTCCAAGCTGAAGCTGCTGTGGCGCGCCGTTGCAACGCCATTTAATCTCGTCCTTCTGATTCTGGCAGTTATGTCATTCGTAACGGACGTGCTCTCAGCACCCGCCGACCAGCGCGATCCCAGCACCTTCATTATCATCCTCACGATGATCGTGGCGTCTTCCATCATCTCCTTTGTCCAGTCCTCACGCAGCTCCGATGCAGTCGAGAGCCTGCTGGACAAGATTCAGATTACCGCGGCGGTCACCCGGAACGGGGAGACAACCGAGATTCCAACCGATGAGATCGTACCAGGCGATGTGGTCACTGTAGCCGCAGGAGATATGGTCCCTGCGGATATGCGGCTGGTCGCCAGCAAGGATCTCTTCTGCTCCACAAGCTCGCTAAACGGGGAGTCCGCTCCGGTCGAGAAGACCGCGACACCGCTGGGGTCATCTAGAGAGGGTGAGACCTATCTGGATTACCCGGATGTGGTTTATGGCGGGACCACCGTCGTTTCCGGCTCCGGCACGGGCGTCGTCTTTGCGGTCGGTGATGATTCGGTCTTTGGGGCACTTGCCCAATCGCTCTCAAAGGATGAATCTTCACAGACGGCCTTCGACACCGGTATCGCCTCGGTCTCAAAACTGCTGCTCGGCTTAACTGCTGCCGTGGTACCACTCGTCTTTCTAATCAACGGATTCAGCAAAGGGAGCTGGACTGATGCCCTGCTCTTTGCTATCGCCACAGCGGTCGGTCTGACTCCGGAGATGCTGCCAGTCATTGTCACGAGCAATCTGGTGCGGGGCTCGATTCTCATGAGCCATGCCGGCACCATCGTGAAGCGGATGGGAGCGATCCAGGACTTCGGATCCGCTGACGTCCTCGCGACTGACAAGACCGGTACCTTGACCGAGAATCGCATCGTGTTGGAGAAACATCTAAATATGAAGCTTGAGGAATCCGATGAGGTACTTACCTATTCCTACCTCAACTCCTTCTACCAGACCGGGATGCGAAATCTGACGGATAAGGCAATCGTCTCTGAGGCAACAAAACGGCTCGATATAAAGACAATCGGCAAGGCCTACGAGAAGGTCGATGAAATCCCCTTCGACTTTGAGCGGCGTCGGATGTCCGTGGTAGTCCGTCACACCGACGGACACCGGGTTCTCATCACCAAAGGCGCCGCAGAAGAGATGCTCGCCTGTTCAACCCATAAGCAAGTACAGGGCACGGCGTCGCCGCTGACTGGCTCGGACCGTCAGCAGACCCTCGCCGAGGTCAAAAAGTTGAACTCCCAGGGACTTAGGGTCATCCTGATCTCTTACAAGGACAACCCCCGCGTTGCCGGCGAACTCAATGCGCGGGATGAATCCGAACTGACTCTGATCGGCTATCTCGCCTTCTTGGATCCACCCAAACAGTTTGCTAAGGAAACGGTTGCAAGCATGGTCAGGCAGGGCCTGAGGGTCAAAGTGCTGACCGGAGACAATGAAGCGGTCACCAAGGCGGTCTGCCGGGAGGTAGGTATTCCCACTAATACGGTACTCGACGGAAGCGAAGTAGAGTCGATGAGCGCAGAGGAGCTCACGCAGAAGGTTGACCGATGCGACATCTTCGTAAAGCTCACGCCGGAAGGCAAAACACAGGTCATACGCGCCCTCCGTAAGGCAGGGCATACAGTGGCCTTTATGGGGGATGGAATCAACGACGCCCCCGCAATGCGTGCCGCGGATGTCTCCGTCTCGGTGAATACCGCCGTCGACGTCGCAAAGCAAGCTGCGGATATCATTCTCCTGAAGAGTGACCTCGAGATTCTGGAGGAAGGAGTACTGCTCGGTCGCCAGGTCTTTGTGAACACGATGAAATACATCAAGATCACCCTGAGCTCCAACTTTGGCAATATCCTCTCGGTCTTGATCGCATCGATCTTCCTGCCCTTTATCCCGATGCTACCACTGCAGTTGCTCGTACTCGACCTGATGTACGGGATCTCCTGCGTGTCGATCCCCTTTGACACGGTCTCTGAGAGAGCTTGTGAGCAGCCACGCCCCTGGACGACTAAGGGATTGCTCCCCTTCATGTTCGTCTTCGGCCCGGTCTCCTCGCTGATGGACATCGTGACTTTTGCGCTTCTATTCAGGTATGTCTGCCCGATGGTTGTCGGTGCAGAGTGGGTTGGCGCTACGCTCAGTCAGCGTGCCCTCTTTATTGCGGTATTCCATGCGGGTTGGTTCATCGAATCGCTGTGGACACAGGAGATGGTGATCCATGCACTGCGTGAGCCGGGGCTCCCTTTTATTGGTCAGCATGCCGCACCACCTGTCCTCTGGGCAACCTTCGGGATGTCCGTTTTGGGGACGGTTCTGCCCTACTCCGATCTGGCAGAGGCACTCGATTTCGGCCCCCTACCCGGCTGGTATCTTGTGGCAGTCGCGGGTATCATGGTCCTCTACCTCATCCTTGTAAGCTTTGCGAAAGCGGCCTATATCCACAAGGATCCGGAGCGCGAAGTGACCTTCCTCTGATTGTCAAGAGACTTAAGCCCCAGTCGAAGAGGCACTACTCTCGCAATTGATGGGCTCCCAGGCTCTTTGTCGAGTTGCCTTCTATCTACGAGCAATAGACGGAAGGCAACTTATGTCCTTGAGGCTGTGAAGTATCAGCACAGCGATACGATATCTCACGTGCTGCCAAACCGCTCATGCACGCAACGGTGAATCGATAAGACTGATATACCGATCAGGGGATCAAAGACCCGTTGTAGTGAATAATCGCGCCGAGCTGCACACCAAGGTAACCGGCAAACACAATCCCTGCGACAACGAGGATGCCGCCGCTTCCCATCCATACGGGAATCCAGGGCATCGTTGTAGCTCCCCTATTGACAAAAAGAACGCAATACCCAGTGTCTCCAACAGTACACCATACCCACACAGACGCGCCAGCTTTGGCAGATCCCTATCGTCAGCGTTTCCACAGAGATACCCATACAGCAATTTAGGTCTACCTATCACGATCATGTAGACCCCGATGCCCACGTATAACGCAATGAACGCCACCATAGTGATAAGCACGATCACGGCTTCTCCGGACATAGACGTCTCCAGTTTGTCACTTCGTTATTCCGAGAATAGGCAGATAGGAAACGATCAATACCACAATAAAGAGGCAGATTGTCAAGCTGAGTGCACCATCTCCCTAAAGACCTCGTTGGCTGCCCTGTAGTCTAATACCTTTCTTGGCCTGTCACAGATCAGATCGAAGACATGTTGCACCTCCTTGTGTGAGACCTAGGAAAAGTCGCTACACCCTTAGGGGAAGAACTCACAGATGAGGACATCGGTGTT
>ERZ773013.2495-NODE-2495-length-10071-cov-4.495607_pt1 | contig 10071 bp, 8 predicted proteins | sample MGYA00511670_ERZ773013 | MGnify/ENA primary metagenome ERZ773013 (study PRJEB29015, sample SAMEA2738120) | human oral metagenome | biome: human oral; feature: human-associated habitat; material: saliva | place: China | collected 2257 ...
AAAATCCAGTGTCCGCAAGGACGTGCCGGTTCGACCCCGGCCGCCGGTATAGTATAGAGCTAAGGAACGTTGATAAATCAGCGTTCCTTTTCGATTTGGTCAACTTTTGGTCAATAATTCTATTTTTTAACTAAACTCGTCAGAACAGCACGAACTTTGTTATTTTCAATATCCGCTTTTTCCTTTATCAGATGGCCGTAAGTTTCAGTTATTTGCTTAATATCTCGATGCCCCATTAATTTTGAGACTGCCCAAATATCAACACCCATTCCTAACATTGTTGAACAATACGTGTGTCTCAGACCTGTGCTTGTCATAGTTTGAGGATAAATTTTCAAATCTTTTAAAATTTGTTTTAGATGCTTATTGATCCCTGCATTTGTTACAATCTTATAATTCAAATCTACTAAAACCATATTTTCGTGATTTGTAATTGTACCGTTTTCAATGAATACAGTCTGTTCTTGTTTTAATTTTTTTAGAATAGTTAAAGTATCGTTATCAACAGGAATTGTACGAATTGATTCTTCTGTTTTAGGATTTGCCCACCGTTTCCTAGCTGTATCATATCGTCTATAAGTTTTGATTTCTGAACTTTCCCACAATATACAATCCCATGTGAGACCTGCAACTTCTCCTGCACGCATTCCTGTTTTTAATTGAATTAACAATAGATAGGGAACTATAGAAGTAGCTAAATCAAGATTTTGTTCTAAATATGTTACTAACTTTTGATAATCTTGAAAACTATGAATATATTTTTCATCTTTTCTTTTTTTAGGGGGACGACCTGAAATAATGACACCTTCAGTAAAATCTTCGATATTGAGCTTATCTCGTTTCGCAAATACAATTACATTTCTAATTTCCGCATTCATTCTACTAACATTGTCACGACAGTTTGTTTCAGCGTACTTGTTTATAAAACCTTGATATTCGCTTGCTTTAATTTTCAAAGCTGGTTTGTCCTTGAAATATTCTTTGATAAACTTACCACGCAATAAATGTTTATTGAATGTAGAATCCGCTTTTCCTTGTGGTTTAACTGTTAATTCTAACCACTTTTCCCAAAGGGCATAGAATGTAATATTTTTATCAATGATTGCACCGTTTATCAATTTGAGTTCAAGAGCTAGTGCTTCAATTTCAGCTTCTCTTTTTGTCTTGAATCCTGAATTTGAAGCCACTACCTTTTTATTTTTATCAAATATTCTATAGTCCCATAAATTCTTTTTACCTCTTTTTCTGTATGAAACTGACATGATTACCTCTTTCTAAAAAGACAATAATCAAGATATTATCTTGATTATCGTATCATAAATTAAAGATTTCTGCAAAGTTTTCTTCAAAAAATTGTTTTGTTTTGCTAGCTAAGAAGTAGTACCGTCCACCCTGATTCTCTGGATATTTCACAAAACCATCTTTATTCTTTTCAATATCGATTTTTGAGCGAATATCTGGCTGATAAAGAACATGTTTTAATAACCAAGGTCGAGATACTGATAACATGTTTAAAACCTCATCTAAGCTAATATATTTCCCTTTTGAGGCTTGCTTTTTTAAATCAAGATATTCATCTTTTTCAACGATAATATGAGAAGCAGGCAACTGTACTTCTAAATTGTCTATTTTGATTAAAAACTTATCTGTCATATGAATTTTTCTCTTTCTGTGATAAAATAATGTATAGAAATAGTATTTACTGTTTCCATTAACTTTAGTTATCGCTGCACTCGCTTTGGTCGGTTGAGTCTGTAGTGATAACTTTTCTTTTACTGTCAATATTTTTTTCTTTCTTAATTCTTTCTAATATTTCTGAAGCAATTTTTCGAAATTCTTCTTCATTTTCTACACTTTTTAGTGAATACGTCTGTAATTTTTCAAATGCTTGTTTCGCTTTTTCTTTTAAATCACGTGTAGCTGTGTAATTCCATAATTCAATTTTGATAACTTTATTCTTTTCATCATGAACCATTTTGATTACAAATCTAATTCTTCTCATTAGCTGATGATATTCTTTATTTTTCTTACCAAACCACGAATCACACCAATCCCAATAAGTGTCTGAATTTGTGATAATTGTTAAATCATTAATGATATACGCATCTTTAAACCGTGAACTTAACTGTGTAGCTGAATCTGGTTCTAATACTTGAAACAGTTCTCTAAAAGTCATACCACAACTTGCATCTAATTCATTTATTATAATTGTTTTTTCCCCTTTATAACCTGAACCCAAATCAAAACGCTTTTTATTTATTGATGGGGTATGCGCGCCTAATCTATCATGTTCTTCTGCCAGTAAGCGAGCTAAATAGGATTTTCCTGTTCCCCCTTCAGCTTGAATATAAATACCTGAATGATTTCGTTCGCCCTTACTCATACGAATAAACTCTTTCTGAATATATTCTTGTCTGTTTTCCTCAAATTGTCTTTTATTTGAGTTCCACGCTTTTTGTGCTATTCGTTGAGTAAATTGCTCAAATAATTGTTGTTTTACTTCCGTTATAAGTAACCCTTCCTCTGAGATTTGATAACTTAACTCTAAACAATATTCATCGATTTCTAAACCACTATCAGACTTTTCTTTGCTATGATTTTTGATTTTTCCCATGATATCATCGATATAATTTGCATTTTCTGATGAAATAACGTCTTTGACCTCATAGGGAAATTTGTGTTCTTCCATGTTACGTTCATTCCTATGTGTAAGATATCTGCATGTTTTAATTGAACTACGAACAAATTCTAAATTTTGTTCCCTTGAAATTGATAGAGCTTTAAATACTGATGAGTAAGTATGAGCATGCTTAAAATCAATATAAAAATGTGCATGCAATGGTTTTGAACTTCCGTCATCTTTTAAATCTTTATCGTGAAAAATAATATGATACCTATCTTCTTCATTTTTACAATAGTCTTTAATTCGTTGAATAACTGATTCACGAAAATCTTTTTCAGTTAATTCTGAATTTGCATTATGTTCATATTCAAATGAAATTTGACCAAAAAATTTTCGTTTTCTATCATTTTGATTAATTTTCATAAAAATCCTTTCTGTTTTTGACACAAAATAAAGAGTATGTGTTGATTTTGAGTTGTTGTGATATGGTTTGGATGTGGATGCACAGACGGAGAAAACTGTGCATCCACATTCAAACAAGCATCATATTTACTTGACACATCACAACATAAAATTCTTATTCATTAGACGTGAATTGTTTAAAATTTATGGTGCTGGTGTACTTGCTTACCTTCAGTAGCAGTACACCGCACCTTTATTTTTTTCTAAATGCTGTTGAGATGAATGTTCTACTATTTTCTAATCTAATAAAATCATTAAATAAGTAATTACTGTCTAGCTGGTTTAATTCTCTTTTTGCTTGTGCCAATAATTCTTCCATAATATTATAACTTTCACAATTTGCTGGGAAAGTCCATTTTGCAACAGCCCTGTCTTTATAGTAAATGACAGTTAATGTCAGTAGAGAACGATTCGCTTTTCTGATAATTTCTTGTTTTGAATTACTGTAGCGAGAAGATTCTTCTAGACTTGGTTCTACATTTATCTGTCTACAAAATCGTCTCATTTGCCATGTCGCGACGTATGATTTGATGCTATTCCTGAAATAATCAAACTCAGCATTCCGAAATGCAAAATCTATATTAATTATGAATAGTAATAATAAAAATGATAAACTTGCAATTAAACGTAATACTGAAATAAAAACAATAAAATTAAAAAATGTTTCTAAATGTGTTTGAAAAATGAAAAATGTAGCTAAACGTTCAAAAATGAAGAATATTAATGAAATAAAAATTGTAAAATTAATTACATTATATTTATTGAAATAATTACTCATGTACCTTTTTCCTTTCTAATATCATATGTTGGGGTTAACAAGGGCATAATGTGAGTTCTGTGTTCGCTATCTGTAAACTTGATAATACCTGTACCAATTCCAGTAGGAACTACAATATTATCGACATTAGTGTTGGGTAGCAAAAATTGGCAAGTATTCGCATTTATCTCACCTAAGATACAAATACAGTTAATTTGTTCACGTACTGCTGTATTACCTCCAAAAGCAGTTGCATCAAATCGTTGACTTAATAAAATTAGACTAATATTTGTTTGCCTACCAAGTAAAGCAATTGTTCCTAGTAACTGAGAAAATGCTTCACGTGCTTGTTTTGAACTACCTTGTACCAATGCTAACAGCTCATCAATAACAATATAAATACGTTCAAACTGAGTTTCTGGTTTTGTTAGTAATGTTTCTTGACGTTCGTATATCTTATGAATGATACGAGCTAATAATTCGTTGACTTCGGTAATAAAACTATTCAAGTTTGAACCCTTGATTGGAGAGAACACTTCTAAATTTAGCTCCTTAGCTAATAAAAAGATATCTGACAATTTAGGGTCAATACAGATGATTTGATTTGTGATTGATTTTAAACAGTGGATGAGATATTGAACAAAATGAGTTTTCCCTGAACCACTGGAACCGCTTATTGCAAGATGGACTACTTTTGTCATATCAATTGATACAGTATTTGACATTATCGGAATATGTTTCTCTGATACCTTTTCTTTAATAAAAGTTTGTAAATTACCTATCTTTAAACGTTTGGGTATCCCGTCAATCCAAGGAAAGAAAAATGCACGTGCTTGATTTTCGTTAGTTGTATCATATGAGATAAAGTATGCATTATTTTGAGTTAATAGCGTTTTAAAAGGATATAGAATACCAGAACAAATTGCATATAAATCAAAATACAATTTCGTATCAATCGGATACGATACAGGTAAATTTGGAATGAATAAAAATCCAGTATCATTACTCAGAACTTTTATATCAAATGAGTTTAAATAAGATGATTCATCATTAATATTGAGAGCATTATTCAAATTTCGAAGAATAAATTGTTCTAACTCGTATTTATTTTTACCAAATTCAGTAGTGTCAGAAATAACCGCTTCTGACACTTTCTGAGTTTGGCTTTTATTAATTAAAAAAGCCATGCATTATTTTCCTTTCTTCTTAATATCTTTTGCCCTGAAATATAGCTGTCCAAATTTATTCTCAAATGCTTCTAAGTCTTCAAATTCAACAATATCTCCGATATCAATCTTAGACAGAACTGGTTTATTCTCAGGTAAAAACTTGACTTTGAAAGGATTGTGATTGTCAGTTGCAACGTAAATTTGATAACCTAAAATTTTATCAGTACGTTTCATTTTTTCTTTACCCTTAACAATTTCACCAGTTTTTTCGAATTCATATTGAGTCTCAATTTGTTTACCTACCAACTTAACAACTTCATCTGAAAGAGCCTCTTCTGCTAGACTAGAACTATAACCATTTACTTTTTTGAAAAATACCATCACTGGTACCTCCTTTGTTAATTTTTTTTGATAGCTATCAACTATCATAAGTCCATTATAGCTAAAATATTGGGTTTGGATTGCGTTAAAAAAATTGGATTAAAAACTAGAAACCACCCAAGTTTTATGTTATACTAGTAGTATCAATTAAAGAAAAGAGGTACTACATGAAATTAGATGAAGAAATTTATAGAATGATTAGTCAACGCGTGAAATATAGAAAAAAAGATAAAAAATTGCAAAATATTGATATTTTGTTAAATGACCCTAATGTTGTTAGTAATATTGTAAATAATAAAAGATATAAAAAAAATCCGTATCTTTTGACACCAACCTATGCTTTTGAAATTGTTAAAAATTTAAGGTTTACAGATTCATATACTTTAATTTGGGGAAATAAAATAGAACGTGAATCTTATTTCGGAATGTTGTTTTTTGCAGGTATGAATTATCTTTTAAAGAAAAAAACAGAGTTAATTGAAAAATCTTTGAGTTACTATGTCCCTCATGCTTATGACTTAGCTATTAGAGAATGGGAAAATAAATATGGTGATGGAATTAGCTTATTATTTCCAAATCTCAAGATTGATAAGGATAATGAGAATAGTTTATTAGCTATGCAACTTTTATACAATCATTACAAGGAAGAGTTTTTTGAAAGACATGCTAATTATTTTAGTAATTTGTATACTACAAAATTAGATAAAAAAATTACTAATTTTTTTGAAACTGAACTATTAGATATGATTTCAAACGGTACACTATTTAATAGAGGAAAAGAATTTATTGATTTAATTTTACAAACTTTATCATTGACTGCTGAAATGACAATTGATTCATTACCTGGCGATGATTCTAAATTTCATCCGCAACTTGATTTTTCTAAATCAGTAGATACATTTATAAAATCTATGATTCATTATCAAGAACAATTGGAAGGAGAAATAGTTTTAACCGATAGTTTAAATAGGTGGACTGTTGATTTGATGAATATAAAATAAAAACGCATAGCTCTAGCATGTTCGTCTAGAGTTATGCGTTTTTTTAAACTAAGCTATAGTTTAATTAGAAGTAAATAAAATCATTAAATTATCATTTTAAATTATTAAGTATGATATGGAATGCGGAGAGTATTTCTTTTTGTTTATTATCAGGTAAATTTTTTATATTCGTAATTAATTCAACAATTTCAGGATTTTCATCTTTTTTTGTAATATCAAAGAAAGATGAAATATCACATTCAAGAGCATTCATAACTTTTTCAAGGGTATTAATTGTTATATTTGTTTCGAGATGTTCAAGTTTGTAAACATAATTTGTTCCAAGGTCAGCTCGTTCTTCAATTTGTTCTTGTGTAAATCCTTTTTTCAACCTTAAAAGGCGGATTCGTTTTCCTACATACTTTCTTAATGATTGTTTCATACAATACCTCTCAAACTAAATATTACAGTATTTTTTTTACATATTTTAGTTCTTAAAAGATTGATTATGACTTTACAAGGTTGGTTGGATGTGCTATAATAAAATAAAAAAACAACTATATATAGTTGTTAATGGGGATTTTTGGAGATTTTATGTCAAACAAAACTATTAAAACTCTAACAACTTCAACAGCTATTGCTCTTGCATCTGTTGGTGGAACTGCATTTGCTCAAGAAGCTCAAGCGACTCCAGTACCTTCTAACACTGCTGTCAATGAACCAGCTCTTGTTGCTAAGTCACAAGTAAAACCAGTTGAAAAGAGTGAAGTTCCTGCGCCTTCTACTGTAAAACCTGCGCTTGATGCACAAAAAGAAGTCGTTAAGACTGCTGAAGCTAAAGTTGACACAGCTAAATCTGATGTAAAAGCAAAAGAAGCTACTGTTGCTTCAACTGAAAAAGAAGTAGCTACAGCAACTCAAGCTGTCAAAGACGCTGAAGCCACTGCTTTTCAAGCAACTCCTGAAAAAGTTGCTCAAGTCAAAGACGCTCAAACTAAGAACGTTGACGCTCAAAAAGCTAACCAACAAGCTACTGAAACTGTAAATGAACAAATCAAATCTGAAACAAAAGCTCTTTCAGATGAACAAGCTAAAGTAGCAACTGCTCAAGCAAACGCTGACCAAGCTACTAAAGATGTTAAAACAGCTGAACAAGCCGTTACAAGCGCACAATCTGCTCTTGACGGAACTGGACTTGCGTCTGCACTTGCGTCTGCTCAAAAAGATTTGACACAAGCTCAAACAAATGTCAAAGACGCAACAAAAGCCGTTGAAGACGCAAAAACAGCAAAAGAAAACGCATCTAAAGCAGATGCGAACCGCGACCAAGCTATCAAATCAGCTGAAACAGATGTCAATACTAAAAATGATGCTGTCAAATTGGCTAAAGAAAAACTTGCAAGCGCTACAGAACATGCTACTAATGTTGAAAACAAATTGCAATCAGCTCAAGCTGAACTAAAATCAGCTCAAGACAAATTAGCAAATACTGGTTCTGATACAGTAACAATTGCAGACTTGACTCAGTTCAAGAAAGATAAAGCCGAAGGCGACTCAGACTTCATGACTGACTCTGGTGCAACTGTTATCGAAAACTCTTCAACTAAAATCAGTGAAGCTGATAAGAAACGTACAGTTGATCTAGATAGCTTGACTGATGAGCAACAAAAAGAAATCAGCCTATACGCTGCAAAAGTGTTGACTGCAATTCATAAACAATTTGGATTGAACGAAGTTACTGTTACAGACTCTGACCTTCGTATTGCTCGTGAACAAGCTAAGAAATATGTAGCTCGTGGAATCTCAGCAGACAAAGCTGGTCACATCAATGGTGCTTACCATGGTGAAAACATTTCACTTAGTAATGAAACAAAATCTATGACCATGTACGAACTCAAACAAAGAGTATATGACGCAATCATGGGACAGACATTTGCTGATGCACCATCTAAATGGGGACACTCACGTAACAACTTTGTTAATAACACTGTCGGCATCGCAACAGCTAACGTAGACGGACGTTTGCATGTTATCTCAACTCTTGACTTAGCTGGTGGTAACCTCATTAAAGATGAAACTGACATCCCAACACTTGAAAAAGCTGTCGCAACTGCTAAATCAAATGTTGAACAAGCTACTACTGCTTCAGAAAATGCTAAAAACGCATTAACAAAAGCTTCAACAGATTACGCAAGCGCACTTAGCTTGAAAACTGACGCTGAAAAAGTTCTAGCCGATGCAATGGCAAAACCACTTCAAGCTCAAGTTGCTGAAAACAACTTACGTTTAGCAGAAATTGCTCTTGAAAATGCTAAGAAACGTGAAACTAAAGCTACTGAAGCAGTTAACAACTTCTCAGCAAGTCTAGCTGACAAGAAAGCTACTCTTACAAAGGCTCAAGAAGCACTTGAAGAAGCTAAAGGTGTTCAAACAACTGCGTCACAAGCTCTTGCAGAAGCGCAAGCTAACTTACAAGCGCAAGAAGCTAAAGTAGACGCTTTGAACAAACAAAGTGCTAAACTTCTTGAAGAAAAAGACGCTCTTGTCAAAGAAGCCAAAGAATTGGCTGAAAAATTGCAAGCGTATTTGGACGCACCTGCTAAACTCGCTACAGCAAAAGATGAACAAGCAAAAGCTGAAGCTAAACTTGAAACAGCAAAAGCTGAACTCACTACTGCACAGTCTACTCTTGAAACATTGCTGTCTGCATACCGTACAGAACACGCTAAGTTAGTTGATTTGCAAACAGAATATGAAGCACTCGTTGACCTTGCAGAAAAAGCTCAAGAAAACGTTGTTGCCAAATTGCCTGACGGAACAGTGATTGCTGTCCCTAAAGTAGCTCCAACTGCTGACGCACTTCCAGAAGTAAATATTGAAGAACTTCAAAAAGCTCTTGCGACTGATAAAGAAGTTACTTTGGATGCTCAAGGAAAAGTTGTTGTCAAAGAAAAACGTGAAACATATTCAGCGCCTGCTGTTAAACCAGTAGAAAACGAAAAAATGAGTTACTCACGAGTAGAAAAATCAAAAACTTTACCAAATACTGGAGAAACTTCAAGTGTTGTGATGTTGGTATTTGGTGCAATTCTTGGCACATTTGGACTTGTAACAGTACGTAGAAAGAACTAGAATAATAAAAAATCTTCTTATTATAAATAGGAAGATTTTTTGGATTCACAAAACTAGTTGAAAAGACTGCGCTATTTAAACTAGTTTTGAGAATAAATATTGGACTATACCAATTGTGCCGAACACGGTATCGAACTCTATATAAAAAATTGTGATTATTAAATTTTTAAACTTTGAAATTGCAGTGAAAACTAAAAATTTATTTGGTCAACCACTGGTCAATTTCCTTAATTTCAATACTAACTAGCGTGTGATAATATCTTGATTTAATCGCTTTCAACTTATTTATTTTAACTTATTTTAACGCTAGTTTGTTGGCCGCCGGTATAGTATAGAGTTAAGGAACGTTGTAAATCTTCGTTCCTTTTTTATATTATTTTTGCTATAATAATAGTTATTCAAATTTTATTTAGATTATGAAAGTGTAGGGAAGTATGTCTCGTTCTATCGATTTATTAAAACATCGGTATTTGAAAAATATTAAAGAAAATCCTGAATTGTTTGTCGGGATTGAGCTGGAATATCCTGTTGCAAATTTAGAAGGGGATGCTACAAATGTTGAAGTTA
>ERZ773013.2504-NODE-2504-length-10033-cov-3.818801_pt1 | contig 10033 bp, 6 predicted proteins | sample MGYA00511670_ERZ773013 | MGnify/ENA primary metagenome ERZ773013 (study PRJEB29015, sample SAMEA2738120) | human oral metagenome | biome: human oral; feature: human-associated habitat; material: saliva | place: China | collected 2257 ...
CGATTCGGGGTGGTTGGTGTAGAACTCGACGAGCCGCTGCAGCTGGACGTAGTTCATAGGGACGGGAGACATAGGGACATATACTGGGTCGCCGACGTCGAGGGTGATGACGGCGCACGGTTGCGCATGACGGCGTATTCGCCCTGCGACGACCGGCCGCCGGTCCCATGGAATGTATGTGCGGTACCGTCCGTCGGGCCACAGCCATAGTCCGGTGGGGTCGAGGACGAGTTCGGGAGTTCGCGGTGGATTGAAGGGCATGGGCGCCCAGGTGATGACCGTGGTCGTAAGCAGGACCAGCGAGAGAATCAGCGTGCCGGTCCGGTCGGAATGGGCGTCGTGCGAGGCGTAGATGATGCATAGGGTCGAGATGGCGCCGACCGTGATCGCCGAAGGCGGAAGCTGCTCCCACAGGAGGAATCCCCAGGACGGCCCGAAGCATATGCAGCCGTTGCCTGTGCGCCAACGATTGTCTGATGTGCGAGTCCGCCGGCGCAGCGCGAGCCGGCCGGCCCCGTGCAGCATGAGGCCCAAGCCGATCGCGAAGAGCATGACGACGAGAGGAGGAGAATACTCGATCAGTAAGACGAAGCCGAGGAGAAGAGCTGGAGCACTGAGCGTCAGACTTATGAAGGCCTCGGTTCCCCGATCCTGGTCGGCGCGATCGCAAGTGCGGATTCGACCCGACGGGACCCGGCGCGACGTGCTGCTCATGGCCGACTACCATACATGTCGCTCGGGCGCACTGTCGTTGACCGGGTACGGGTCACGTGGCGCTTGCGTCCGGTTGCCGTTAAAGGACGCGTTTCGATCACTTCATTGAAAACGGCGAGGAGCCCCTGGATGCAACCATGATGAGGGCATGCGCGAGTCATTTCTGCCGTTGTTCGCCATATCGCAGGTGCAGGAATCAGTCGGAGCCGCGTGCTATCAGTCGCTACCGCTCGTTGCGGCCGCCTCGAGGGCCTGTCGCAGGTCGGCGACCAGGTCCTCAGCGTCCTCGATGCCCACGCTCAGACGCAGCAGCCGATCCGTCAGCCCGTAGGCGGCCCTGGTGGCGGGCGGCACGTCGGCGTGCGTCTGCACGCTCGGACACGTCACCAGCGACTCCACTCCGCCCAGGGATTCGGCGAAGGTGAACACTCGCACCGTCTCCAGGAAGACCGCGATATCGACGTCGTCGGCGGGATCGAAGGAGACCATGCCGGAGCGCCCTGGATACAGCACCCGGCTCACGTGCTCGCTCGCCTCCAGGAACTCCGCCACCAGGAGCGCGTTGGCCTCGTGACGCTTCATGCGCAGAGACAGGGTCTTCAGCCCGCGCAGCAGCAGGAAGCAGTCGAAGGGACCCAGCGTCGCCCCGGTCGTGTTGAGCCGGTAGTTCAGTCGCTCGGCCAGGGCGTCGTCGGCCACCACGGCCACGCCCGCCATGACGTCGTTGTGCCCGCCCAGGTACTTCGTGCCCGAGTGGACGACGACGTCGGCCCCCAGCTCCAGGGGCCGCTGCACCACCGGGGTGTAGAAGGTGTTGTCCACGACCAGCCTCGCCCCGGCCGCATGGGCCAGCTCGGCCGCCTCGGGGATGGAGATCTCCTCCATCATCGGGTTCGTGGGGGTCTCGATGATGACCAGGTCGGCCGGGTCGGCCAGGGCCCCGCGCAGCCCCTCCAGGCCCAGGACGAAGTCGACGCGCGCCGCCGCCTCCTCGGCCAGGACCTCCAGGAAGCGGAAGGAGCCCCCGTACAGGTCCCGCAGCGCTACGATCCGGCTGCCGTGCGGCGCCAGCGTGCGGGTCACCAGCTCCAGGGCCGCCATCCCCGAGGACAGGGCGAAGGCCGCCGTCCCGCCCTCCAGGCGAGCCAGGGCGTCCTGGAGGACGTCGCGGGTGGGGCTGGCCGTGCGCGTGTAGTCATAGCCCGTCGACTCGCCCAGACCCGGGTGGCCGTAGGCGGTCGACAGGTGGATCGGCGTCGTGATCGCACCCGTGGCCGGGTCGGTCCCGGTGCCCGAGCGCACCAGCAGCGTCTCCAGGCGGACCTGCGGGGCCGGGGCCGACGACGTCGGGTGATGGTGGACGGGGAAGGTGCGGGCGGCCGGCGGCTTCGGACACTCGGGGCGGCCGGTGGGCTGGGGTGCGGACGTACTGGTCATGGGCGGCTTCTCCTCGGGCAGGCGGGGCGGAAAGAATGATGGCTGAGGGGCGGTGGCGGTGCCGCCGGTGCTCGGTGGCTGGACGCCGGGTAGCCGGTCCGGTCGGCAGGACTCGGGCGAATCTGCTCGGGCGATCCGGCTCAGGCGGACAGGGCGACGCGACCTCGGCGAGCGGCCTGCCCGGCGCGAGCGGTCACGGTGGCGACGGCCGCCTCCAACCGGTCCAGGGCGGCATCGAGGGTGGCGCGGGGGCAGGCGACGTTGATGCGGGTGAAGCCCTCGCCGCCGGCCCCGAAGATCCGGCCGTCGTCGAGCCAGAGCCCGGCCTCGTTGAGCATGACCTCGTCGAGCTTCTCGGGCTCGAGCCCGGCGGCCTTCAGGAATCCCGAGCAGTCCAGCCACAGCAGGTAGGTGCCCTCGCAGGGGGCGGCCTCGATCCCCTCGATCCGCTCCAGGCGCGCCTCGACATGGGCGCGGGCTGCCGCGATGTGCTCGCGCAGGGCATCGAGCCAGGCGTCCCCGCTCTCGTAGGCGGCCCGGCAGGCCGTCAGGCCCAGGGTATTGGGCTGGGAGTAGCCGGTGGTGGCCAGCTCGCGGCGGAAGGTCCTGCGCAGGTGGGCATCGGAGATGAGGATGTTGGCGACCTGCAGACCGGCGAGGTTGAAGGACTTCGACGGCGAGGTGCAGGTGATCGTGTGGGCGGCGGCCGCCTCGCTCAGGGAGGCGAAGGGCGTCGTCGCGAAACCCGGCAGGGCCAGGTCCGCGTGAATCTCATCGGCCACGACGACGACGCCGTGGCGGGCCGTGACCTCCTCCAGCGCGGCGAGCTCCTCCCGGCTCCAGACCCGGCCCACCGGGTTGTGCGGGTTGCACAGGAGCAGCAGGCGCGCACCGGTCGCCTCGATGGTGGACTCCAGGGCGGCCAGGTCGCGGCGGTAGACGCCGTCGGCGTCACGCACGAGGGGGACGGCGGCCACGGTGCGCTCGTTGACCTCGACGACGTCGCGGAAGGGGTAGTAGACGGGCTCCTCGATGAGGACCGCCTCGCCCGGTGCGGTCAGGGCCCGTACCGCCAGGGCCAGGGCCGGAACGACGCCGGGGGTCACGGTGTTCCACTCGGCCTCCACCTGCCAGCCGTAGCGGCGGGAGAACCAGCCGGTCAGGGCGGCGTTGTAGGCGTCGTCGGGCTCGGAGTAGCCGAAGATGCCGTGGCGGGTGCGCCACAGCAGGGCGCTGGTGACCGCCGGCGCGGTGGCGTGGTCCATGTCCGCCACCCACAGGGGCAGGACGTCCTCGGGGCGGCCGCGCTTGACGGCGGAGTCCCACTTGAGGCTGGCCGTGCCGCGGCGGTCGGGGACCGCATCGAAGACGGCCGGGTCGACGGCGGGGGCGGCGAAGAAGGCGGAGCGGTCCGCCGAGGTGAGGGCGGCCGCGGGGGAGGAGGCGGTGGGCGCGTGGGGGGCTGTGAGGTCAGGGCGGGCCGGACAGGCGGAGTGGGTGGAGTCGGCGGAGCTGGAGACGGAGGTGAGGCGGGGATGCATGACAGAAGGTCCTCTCGGGTGCCCTGGCTGCAGTGACGCGCGAGCGCACGGCTCTGCTGCGGAGTCGGGCTCAGGGTGGCCGGCGTGCAGGCCGGCCGAGGTGGCGGGTGACTGGAGGGATGAACACGGGGCGGCGGGCCTCCGCGGAGTGCGACGAACCGGTCTCAGGCGGCTCGGACTCTCACCGTTACGTGTCAGACAGCGACGGCTGGCGCTGTCAGCGCATGCACATTCGACCCTCGCCAAGGGTGCGCACCATCATCGCGCGGGCCTGCGGCAGAGAAGTCATCACGGCTGCGATTCTAACGATCCGTCGGAGCGGAGCGCAAGCAAACTTTATGGTACACCGTGTCAAGTACGTGGACGCGTTCCTACCACATAGCAGAATATTGAGAATGCGCAATGGTGAGCGCGGATTAAGAGGTGGATACCTCTACCCCTGGATTCGGTGGACACGATGTCTCAGGTCTGCAACAATCTCATCGCCGTCAGATAACGGGCTGGCATACGTGTGCCAGTAGTTCGTTTAGACGGGACATCGGACGAATGCGTCCACGAGAACACCCCCACCCCTTTCATCATGGATATATAGGAGCATCCCATGGATATGATGAGTCAAGCCCTCCAGCTTTTCGTGAAGTTCGCGACCATTGGAGGTGGCTTGTGGACCGTTTGGGGGGTTATCACGCTGGCGGGAGGCCTGCGTGACCACCAGGGTCCGCAGATTCAGTCAGGAGTTTGGCAGGCTGTTGGTGGCGGCCTGATTGTGGCTGCGGCGCAGCTCTTCTCGAATATCGCCCTGTAGTGTCAAAATACAATGGCGCTTGAAATCAAGGTATATCGGGAGATCACTGCCTACCAAGCGAAAGTTATGATGGGCATGTCATGGCGACAAATGGCGTGCTCAGCAGTAGGAATCATTGTTGTCGGCGGAACATATGCTCTGTGCTTCTGGGCGGGGCAGTCCGATCTAGGATCCTGGATGGCCGCTCTTCTGACCATGCCTTTTGTGGCGGTCGGTTGGGTGAGGCCAAAAGGTCTGCCTTTTGAGAAGTATGCGCGTTATTTCTGGAGGTACAAGTGGGACCCTCAGAAGCGACTGTATGCGCAGGACTCGGTGTTGTCGACAGAAATAGCCGCAGAAAGGTCAGCTAATGCTGTTCGCAACTCGAAAGCGCCAAAGCATCGAGTCATCCGAGAACTCGAATGCGGAGGATGGCAGTAAACCTGATCGGAAGGCTCGCAAGCAGAGTAAAAAGCGCCGCGAAAAGAATGATGTTCCTCGCCGTAAAAGGAACACCGCTCAGGCTGTCATCCAGTATGAGGCGATGGTTGAGAACGGCGTCTGCTCGCTTGGGGGGAACCAGTACTCCGTGACACTGAAGCTGGCGGATATCGACTATCAGCTGGCTCCGGAAGAAGAGCAAGCCTCCTTGGTGGAGTCGTATGCCCAGTTCGTCAACTCCTTTGATGCTGGGCAAAGCATTCAGTTGACGGTTATGAATCGCCAGCTTAATAAAGCTGAGCTGGCGCAGAGTGTCGAGTTCGCTCCTCGCGGTGATGGGCTGGATGCCTATCGGTGGGAATACAATGACCTGATTAACGCGAGGCTGGCATCCGGCCGCAACAATACCGTGACGGAAAAATATGTCACGATTACTGTTGAAGCCGATGATTTCGAGCACGCCACCAACAAGCTGGCTCAGATATCATCAGATGCGATCGCGCAGCTGCGAGCTGTTGGTGGGTGTCGTGCAGAAAGAGTCTCTGGTGAAGACCGGATCCGCATTCTGCATGACATTCTGAGGCCGGGAGAGCCGTTTCGTTTCGAGTATACTGATCTGATCGGAACCAACCTCACCACGAAGGATATCGTCTCGCCGTGGGCAATCGATTTCTCAGGTGACGGAAACTCGATCTGTTTCACTGGTGAGAAGGACTCGTACTACCAGGTACTGTGTCTGCGCGATCTGCCCTCGTGGCTCTCTGATCGTCTCATGAAGGAGCTCTCTGAGATCAACTCGGAGCTGGCGATCTCGGTGCATTTCCGACCTCTCGATCACGCAGAAGGTCTGGATCTGGTCAAGCGGCAGATCGCGGAAATGGACATGCAGCGCTCCAACGAGCTGCGAAAGGCTCGGAAGCAAGGAAATGGTGAGGAGTCGATTCCTCACGAGCTGGTGGCTTCGCATCAAGAGGCAGTCGATCTGCGTGATCAGCTCGAGTCGAGTAACGAGAAGTTGTTCACGACCACCATTGTCGTAGGGGTCGCTGGTGCGACGAAGGACGCGCTTGCGGAGGCCGTTGAAAAAGTGCGGGTCGCTGGACGCAAGCACTCATGCCCCTTTGAGACGTTGAAGTGGATGCAGGAGGATGGTTTGAATGCCGTTCTTCCGCTCGGCGTGTCTCGTCTACCGATTTACCGAACCCTGACAACGGCGGCAGTGGCTGTGATCGTTCCGTTTACAACGCAGGAGCTGCTGCACAAGGGCGGCCTCTTCTACGGGGTGAACGCAATTAGTCAGAACCTTGTGGTGGGATCACGCACATCCACGATGAATGGAAATTCCTTCATTCTCGGTACGAGTGGTGCAGGAAAGTCGCAGTTCGGAAAAGGCGAGATCATGCAGGTCTTCCTTGGACGTCCTAACGACGATCTTATTATCGTGGACGCTGAGCATGAGTATGCGCCCCTCGGGCAGGCCATCGGAGCCACGACTGTCGAGATCAGCGCAGGATCACGAGCATGTATTAATCCACTGCATATCGACAGAGACGCTCCGGCGGATGATGGGAGTCCTGTCAAGCTGAAGGCGGAGTTCATCCTTTCTCTCTGCGAGGTGCTTATTGGAGGAGTCAATGGATTGAGTGCGCCTCAGCGCTCAATCATCGACCGCTGTGTGACGCGTATATACGGGCAGTTCTTCCAGGACAAGAGAATGGCTCCGCCAACTCTGCTCAACCTGTTCGACGAACTGCGGCGCCAGCCTGAGGAGGAGGCCAGGGCGGTTGCAACTGCCCTTGAGCTCTATGCGGCGGGATCGTTCTCGGGCTTCTCGCAGCAGACGAATGTGGACACGTCGAACCGTGCGATGATCTATGACATCTCTAAGCTCGGATCCGACATGAAGACGTTCGGTATGCTCGTGGTGCTGGAGCAGATTTGGGCACAGGCTCAGGTCAACCGTGCCAAGGGCAAGCGGACCTGGCTGTACCTGGATGAGTTCCACCTTCTTTTCAGTAACGACTACGCTGGCGCGTACTGTCAGATGATCTACAAGCGTGCCCGTAAGTACGGCCTTTTGCCGACCGGCCTGACGCAGAACATTGAAGAGCTGCTCATCAGTGAGCGTGCTCGTCTGATGCTCGCCAACTCGGACATTCTTGTGCTCCTGAACCAGACCCCTACGGATGCCCAGACTCTGCAGGAGCTCTTCAACTGGTCTGATAAGCACCGCTCCTATTTCCAGAACATCCCACCAGGGTGTGGGCTCTTGAAGATGGGGCCGGCGATGGTGCCTTTCGATTCGAGGATGCCAACAAGCTCCAAGTTGTACCAGCTGTACACAACTAAGTTCGGTGAAGGAGTGTAGGTCATGCCTAACGTTCGAGTCGACCTTCGTAATCGAGACGCTCAGTCACTGACGGAAGACAAGTTCTCAAGCGTCAATGTTGAGTCCCGCGGTTCTAGTGCTCTCACGTCGGCGCCGAGGGAGGCCAGGGCCACCTCCGTCGATGGAGGCACAGGGAAGACCCCCAAGGATGGTGCTCCCGGTAGCGGAGGCGATGGCAAGGCTTCAGACAGTAAGAAGAAGGAAACTCCTCAAAGTAAGGAAGGAAAAAAACCTTCTCTTAAGCACGACCCTAAGAAGGTTGGCGACGAATTCCTTAGTAGTTTTCAAAAGGGAACTAAAGTCGCAGCCAAAATGCCAATAATTGCGAAACAGACTGTAAAGCAGTCAGTTAGCATTGGTGCACCTTTTGCCAGCGATAATTCAATGGCTGACACAGCCGGCAGGCTGGCCGCTCATAAAACTGTGAGTATCGCGCGCAAAAGTCCCGGGGTTGCGCGTAGTGGTATTCGCGCCGGAACTCGAGTTGGCGCTAGGGTTGCCAAAAAAACTGTTGAGGTTACGCCGAGAGTCGCTCGGATCACATCGAAGCAGGTCCAGAAGGCGGCACGGCTTACGTCGCGGGTTCGAAAGGCTGGACTCAAAAACTCATTCAAAGCGGCAAAGAAAAAGATTGCCAAGGTTAATGGCAAGGTTGCCGCAAAGGCTGTCAATAGGGCGGCAGCTGCGGCATCGAGAGCGGTTGCACATCTGATTGCAAGGATTGCCGCAATCATCGCCGTGAAGATGACTGCTTTGATCATTTTTATGATACCTATCATTGCCGTCATTGTGGTAGTAGCCATTGTGCTGTCCTTTCTTCCTTCGTGGCTTGGGGGCTATGAGGAGGAGCAGAAGTCAAAGGGGGGCGCGGCAGGAGTTGTTGCGGCTGGTATGGGCGACGACTATCCATACAAGGGGATGGGTTCGTCGTCAGCCAATCCAGATACAGGGTATTTCTATGGGAACTGTACAGATTTTGCGATCTGGCGAGTCAATCGCGATGAAGGCGTGACAAAGAAGCCATGGAAGTATGTGAATGCCAACACAACTCCTGCTGGAGGGCATGGATATCAGTGGGGAAATGACTCTGCTCTGCCTGGTTGGGAGAAGGTGAGTAAACCTACTCCAGGTGACATTATTTCCTTCCAGCCCGGCGCTCAGGGGGGACGTTGGAACGCAAGTTTCGGGCACGTTGCCTACGTGGCTCAGGTCGGCGCGGACGGCAGCATGGTGACGGAGAACTATGGAGACGCGGAATACTTTTTGGAGAACTACACGCCGGATATGGTGAAGCAACTCGTGTCGTCCGGGCAGGCGGTCATCAAGCACAACCCTCACTCCAAGTTAAAGGTTAAGACTGAGAATGGTGTGACGACAGTCGACAATGCGCAGTATGCGGCGGCTGGTACAAGCGCTGGTGACGCTCAGGCGTACGCCAAGACGCAAATGAAAGCCTACGGCTGGGATGATAAGCAGTTCGCCTGTCTGGTCGAGTTGTGGAACCACGAGTCGGGATGGAACTACACTGCGGACAATCCGACGTCCGATGCCTATGGTATTCCACAGTCTCTACCCGGAGAAAAGATGGCGTCTGAGGGTGCCGATTGGGCCACTAACCCTCAAACCCAGATCAGATGGGGATTGAAGTATATTAAAGAGAGACCGGACTATGGCTCGCCGTGTGCGGCGTGGACGCTGTGGCAGCAGCGGGATCCTCACTGGTACTGAGAAGGTGATTCATCATGGATCGGCGACAGAAGCGTCTTGTGGCAACAATTATTGCAGTGTCGTTGTCTCTGGTTGGTGCCTTCGTTGGGGTGATTGTATGGTCGGCGTCCCATCGAGGTGATTCTGAGGCGAAGGCAAGCTCAGCTGCGACATCCCCAGTGCCGTCATCGGAGGCAATCCCGTCGCATTCTGCGACATCCTTGCCGTCTCAGGTGGATGGCTACGCCTCAGAGTTTCGGCCGACGTCGGCTCAGAAGGAGCGCGCAGTGAGAGCCGTAAAGGCTGCAGCCCAGTGGTCGCAGTCGGAGACACAACAAGAGCGGTTCAAGCGATTATCAAGTGAGTTTTCTGATGACGTCGCGAAGCAAGAGTCTGCTTGGGAGAAATTATATGGCAGCGTCGATAAAGCGCGTGTCACCGTAGACTCCACTGGCGATGCCAGCGTCACATCGCATGACGGCAAGACCATGAAGCTGGGAGTGATGGTCACCTACACGGTACACATTCCTCATGGAAATGGCAGTGAAGTGGTGTCGTCGGGAACTCGCTTGTGGGTAGCCGAGCTCCCCCTATCGGGTGATGGAAAGGTAACGGGCTTGGAAGAGCCCAAGCTCTGAAGTCGGAACAGGACATTCACTATGAGACTCAACAGCGATCTTACTCCGCAGCAGTTGTGGACTATTGCGGCGGACAGTGAGCATCGGGATCGAGATGTTCTCGACGAACTCGTCAGCCACCCTAACTCCTATCGCGCGCTCAGCGATTGGGCGTTAGCCGGTTTGGCTGTTGAGGATCCCAGGTCGCTGGATGTTCCGCCACAGCCGGACGCCGTGGAGCCGGTGCAGAAGCGAAAGCGGCGCTTTCCGGGTCTCAAAGCGAAAAAGCGTGGCGGTGGCACCCAGTACGGAGGCGCAGCACCAACGTCGTTCTCACCGCCTGCGACGGGTCCGGGTGTGATGGGGCCCGGTCGGGTGGAGCCGGCCGTGTCGGGTCCGGGTG
>ERZ773013.2506-NODE-2506-length-10032-cov-9.140724_pt1 | contig 10032 bp, 6 predicted proteins | sample MGYA00511670_ERZ773013 | MGnify/ENA primary metagenome ERZ773013 (study PRJEB29015, sample SAMEA2738120) | human oral metagenome | biome: human oral; feature: human-associated habitat; material: saliva | place: China | collected 2257 ...
CAGGGTGAGGTGCCCGCGCAGGGCGCCCCGGCCTCGTACGTGCCGACCGCGCCCCCGGCCCAGGCGGCCGTGCCTCAGGAAGGTGCACCCCAGGGAGCGCCGCAGCAGGCCCCCTCCTACTCGGCCCCCACGGGCGAAGGCTGGTCCGGCCGTTCACTCAGCGAGAGTGAACGACGCACGCAGGAGTCTCTCCTCACCCTCAAGTCGGAGATCGGCAAGGCCGTCGTCGGCCAAGACGGAGCTATCACCGGCCTGATCGTCGCCCTCGTCGCCGGCGGTCACGCGCTGCTGGAAGGCGTCCCCGGCGTCGCCAAGACACTGCTCGTGCGCACGCTGGCCCGCGCCCTCGACGTCAACATGGCGCGCATCCAGTTCACGCCCGACCTCATGCCCGCGGACATCACGGGCTCCATGGTGTGGGACGCGGGTCAGTCCGAGTTCGTATTCCGTGAGGGCCCGGTCTTCACGAACCTGCTGCTCGCCGACGAAATCAACCGCACTCCCCCCAAGACGCAGTCCGCGCTGCTGGAGTCCATGGAGGAACACACCGTCTCGATCGACGGCGAGACGCGCATCCTGCCGGATCCCTTCATGGTGATTGCCACCCAGAACCCGGTGGAATACGAGGGCACGTACCCGCTGCCCGAGGCCCAGCTGGACCGTTTCCTCCTCAAGCTCGAGCTGCCCCTGCCCTCGCGAGAGGCTGAGATCGACATCATCGCCCGCCACCAGGCTGGCTTTAACCCGATGTCCCTGGCCGAGGCCGGCATCCAGCCCGTGGCTGGCGCCGCCGACATCCAGGCCGCACACGAGGCCGCATCCCGTATTGAAGTTTCCCCCGCCGTCATGGCCTACCTCGTGGACCTGTGCCGCGCGACGCGCACGTCCGCCGCCGTTCGCATGGGCGTGTCGCCCCGTGGTGCGACCGCTCTGCTGCGCACCTCGCGTGTGTGGGCATTCCTCCAGGGACGCGGCTTCGTCACCCCTGACGACGTCAAGACGATGGCCCCCGTGACCCTCGCGCACCGACTGGGTCTGCGCGCCGAGGCCAACCTCGAGGGCGTCAGCGCTACCGACGTCATCACGGGTGTCCTCGCGGCCACTCCCGTCCCCCGCTGAGGCTGCCCGTGGCGATCTCGGCGCGCAGCGCGCTCCTCGTCCTGGTGGGCTTGATTCCGCTTGCCTTCGCCCCGTCTCGCGGCTTCGCGTGGATGTGGTGTGGCATCGTCGTGCTCGCGTGTCTGCTCGATGCCTTCGCTGCGCCCTCACCGCGCACCCTGCGCATGAGCCGCGAAGTAACCGGATCGATTCGCGCTGATCAGACGACCGAGGCCTCGCTGCGGCTGACGAATACGACGACGCGCCAGATGGTCCTGGACGTGCGCGACGCGTGGCCCCCCTCGCTGCGCCAGTCGCCGCCGCGCCAGCGCGTGCGCCTGCACCCGAAATCTACTGAGAAAATCACGACGCTTCTATCCCCCACCAGGCGAGGAACCCGCCACGCTGACGTCGTGACGATCCGGTCCTGGGGCCCCCTGCACCTGGGGGCCCGCCAGGTGTCCATCGCCGCGCCGCTGAGCCTGTCGGTGCTGCCCGAGTTCAAGGCGCGGGTGCTCCTGCCCTCGCGTTTGGCTCGCTTGCACGAGCTTGAGGGCACCACGCCAACGACGCTGCGCGGCGCCGGCACCGAGTTCGACTCACTGCGTGCCTATGTTGTGGGTGATGACCCACGCGACATCGACTGGCGCGCGTCCGCCCGCTCAACCGAGCTGATGGTGCGCCAGTGGCGCCCAGAACGCGACCGTCACGTCGTGATCGTCGTGGACTGCGGTCGCGCGTCCTCCGCGCTTCTCGGAGCACCCGAGCACGAGGAGGTCGACTCGATCGCACTGGGCCGCGCACCGCGCTTGGATTCCTCGATCGAGACCGCGCTGCTTCTGGCAGCGCTGGCTGACCGAGCGGGCGACAAGGTCCACCTCGTAGCTGTCGATTCGCGCGTGCGCGCCCGCGTTTCCGGCGTGCGCGGCGCCAAGATCATCGAGACTCTCGCGCAGACCTTCATGGACTTGAACCCGCGCCTGGACGTCACCGACTGGTCACGGGCAGCGGACGCGGTCGAGCAGACCGTACGTCACTCGGCGTTCGTCGTCATCACCACCAAGATTCCGCCCGCCGGATTGGAAACAGAGTTCACCGACGCAGTGGCGCGACTCAGCAAACGCCACACGGTGCTCGTGGCCTCGGCGACTGACCCCGACGAGATCCGCGCCCGCAATGGACGCGAGGATGCCGAGTCCGTGTTCCTCGCCGCCTCGGCCTCGCTCGCTGAACGTTCCGACGCCGCTGGTGCAGCCGACGTGCGCCTCGCCGGTGCTCTGACTCTGCAGGCATCGGCTGGGCTGCTTCCCGCGCGTACTGCCGACCGCTACATCGAATTGAAGAAGAGCGGACGCCTGTAACCGCAGGCAGCGACGCTCAGCCCGATACGGGCTGGTAGTAGCCCGCGTCGATGCCGACGTCGGCATTCTGGCCCGCACGGTGGGCCCTGCGGCCAAGGATCAGCGTGTACGCCCAAACAGCGGCCGTCATGAGGGCTCCCAGCGTAATTTTGATGGCGTCGGGCAGGTCGGAGGGAGTCACGAAGCCTTCGAGGACACCGGATCCCGCGAGGAGGATCGCGCAGCCGACAGCCACCGTCATGGCGCTACGCGCGGCCACGCCCACGGCCTGGAAGCGCGTCGCTGGACCGGGAACGAGGAGCGACCAGAACACGCGCAGACCCGCTGCGACCGAGATGAAGACTGCGGTCAGTTCAGGCAGCCCGTGCGGCAAAATAAAACGGAAAAAGTGCCAGGGGCCCGCGTACACATAAACGATTGCACCAGCCATTCCAACGCCCGTCGCATTGCCCCACAGGATCCTCAGCGGGTACACACCGGTGATACCCGTGACGACACCCTGGAGCGCGATCCACGCGTTGTTTGCCCACACGGACAAGCCGAACTCCGCATTGGTGTCCTGGGAGTAATACTCGACGAAGTCGCTGTGGGCGTAGCGACGCAGCTGCTCCGGCGTCCCCAGCTGATTCATCGCCTCCGGTGTGGTGATCAGGTAGTGCGCCTCCAGCACGCCGATGGCGATGAAGACGAGCATGACGCCAACCGTTACCCATCGGATCTGGTAGAGAGCGTACGGTAGGGACACCTTGAAGAAGCGCGCGATCACGGTCCCACTGACCCCTCCCGTTCCCGCCAGACGCCCGCGCGCCGCGGACAGGATACGCGAAAGCTCCGCAATGACGTCGGGATCAGGAGCGTTCGTGCGAACGCGCGCCAGGTCCGTTGCCGCAGAGCGGTAGAGGCGATCGAGCTCGTCGATCTCCTGCCCCGTCAGAGAACGGGTACGCGTCAACTCTTCGAGACGTTTCCACTCCGTTTTTCCGCTCACCCGCAGCACATCGATGTCCATTGGACTAGCGTGTCATACATGAGCGCGCAACGCAGTCAATCACGCGTCATTCAAGACGACTACGTTCGGACGGGTGAAGCCGTCACCCTCGACATGACCCCGGCTTCGCCGCCCCTACGTTTCGCCGCCGCAATCATGGATGGCATCACGTATCTCGGTGCAGGACTCGTCATTCTGGTCTCTGCCGCGCGTACGTGGTCGGGCGATTCATTGTCGCTCGTGCACGTGTTCCTCGTCGGTCTAATCTCTTCGATCATGTTCTTCATTCCCTTTATTGTCGAGGTGGCCACGGGTGGCCGTTCGCTCGGCAAGTGGGCGATGAATCTGCGGGTCGTGCGCGACGACGGCGGCGCGATCACGGCACGACACAGCGCAGTGCGCGTCGGCGTAGGGATCCTCGAGAATTGGCTGATGTGGGGAGGAATGGCGTTCTTCGTCGAGCTCTTCAACAAGAAGGGCAAGCGCCTGGGCGACCTGGCCGCGGGAACAATGGTCTGCTCCCAGGGGGACTCCGTGTTCTACCCACCCCTTGTGATGCCCCCGGGGCTTGAAGAGTGGGCGCGCACAGCGACAATCCTGCCCCTCGACGACGGTCTGGCTGCCGAGGCACGCGCTTTCCTGGGATCGAATCGCGCCATCACACCGAAGCTGCGCGGTGAGGTCGCCTCTTCCCTCGCTGATCGGCTCATCAGGCGCGTTCAGACGCCTCTGCCACCGGGATTGCACCCGGAGATTGTGATTGCGGCTATTCTCGTGGCCCACCGTGATCGAGAATGGGAGCGTGAGCGTGAGCGCCGAGCGCGCGGCAAGGCACGCTTCCACGAGGCGACGCAGGCTCGCTTCGGGCTGTAGCTGCTAGTCCTCGTCACCCTTCTCAGAACCGTCCACAACCGTGAACTGCGCGCGCCTACGCGCGTACGGGCTCGACGGATCCAGGGGGCTCGAGGTGTCGGGGGTGCCGACGGAGCGAGCGGGACCGAAAGGGCCCGCCTGGGGTCGGCGCGCTGTGGGAGCAGGGGCGGGCTCGGCCTGTGCTTCCTGAGCGACACGACGCACGGCGTCGACGAGTGCGGCGAGGTCGTCACCGGACGGCGGGGCCGGCTCAAAATTCGTCGCCAGACGAACGACCTGCCAGCCCAGCGGTGCAGTCAGGTTCTGCGCGTGTTCCTCGCACAAATCATAAGAATTGGGGTCGGCGACGGTCGCCAGGGGGCCGACGACAACCGTCGAATCGCGGTAGTCGTAGGTCAAGGTGGCAACGGCGGCCGTCGAGCAGCCGGGCTTCGAGCAGTGGCGTTGGGCAATCACGTCCCTAAGAGTACGACACTCTGTGCCCGTATGGCCCACTCCAGCGCGCCATGCGCCTACCCTGAGGGGGTGTTTCCTACGCGCCGCCACATCTCGAGCCGCAACCGCCACGGTCGCGGCCCTCGTGGTCCCCTCTTCTTCCCGGGAACTCCGGCATGGCGGACGCGACGCGAGGACTTCGATTCTATGGTGAGCGAACTCGTCACCGAGCTCATTCGTCGCTGGCCTCAGGTTTCCACGATCGAGTTCGCGGTCGAGGACGTGCCACCGTCGGATCCCGCGCCGTGGGAGTCGCACAGCGTCGTTGTCGCGCGCATTTTCCCCGCTGATCGGCGCAGGGGCCTGCGAGATCGAATCGTGGTCTACCGCCTGCCAATCACGTTGCGATGCTCACCCGAGGAGGTCGCGGTGATGACGCGCAGGGTCCTCGTGGAGAGGATCAGCCACATCCTGGCACTCCCGCCCGACGAGATCGACGACGCGATGCGCTGAGGCGTGCCCTAGTTGATGGTGCGGATCGAACCGGTGACGGCGCTGATGCCCTCGGTGCCGACGTTCCAGGTGGTGCTCATGCGTCCCACCGCCGTATCTGCGGAGATCACCAGGGCAGCCTGAATGGGGGTATCCGCACTCAACTGGCTCGCTGTATCGGGGAGGCTCACCAGGGTCGGAACGCCGGGGGCGACGTAGATCGTGCGCCCTCCCACGCGCACGGCGACGGCTCCCGGGGTCGAGGCTGAGGTGCCGCTCGACTGCGCGTCCTGCGAGGCGCCGGACTGGGACGCGCCCGACTGGGAGGTCGGCGAGGGCGAGGCCCAGATATCGGGCGTTGCACTCGGTCCAGGCTGGGCCGATTGAGGCGTTTCTTCCTGGGTTGCGGAAGCTGCGGCGGCATCTGCGGGCGCGTATAGCAGGAGGCTCGCGGACGTGGCGCTCACCCCGGAGTCGGTGGCGAGCGACGTCGCCCGAATGGGGGCCGAGGAGAGCACCGAGGTGGTCATCGCGCTGAGCTGGCCGGCACCCGGGATCGTGGCTTCAGTGAGGGGCGTCGCGGGGCTCGCGTTGGACCGCATGATCCACGCGCTTGCACGCTGAGCCCACGGAGCGCCCAGGGTGATCGTCGTCGTCTGCGCCACGACCTCGCGGTCAGAGGTGGCGATCAGCGCGATCGGCGAGGAGTCGCTCGATGCGCCGTCAAGGGGCATTTCCAGGGTGGTTCCCTCGGCGACGGTCGCCTGGCCACCAGGCAGTGGGTGCACGCCGGTGGAGTCAGCGACGGAGACACTCACGTGCGCCTCGCCCGAGGGCGACACCAGGCGCAGAAGCGACGTGCCCTTGGGGTCGACGCCGAGGATCGTCTGCGAGGTGGCGGGCACGACCGCGGAGGCGAGCGTGGCACCCTGGGGAACCTCACCATTCATGAGGGAAGCCTGCACCCAGGCGGCGACCCCTCCCCCGTCTGCACGCACGTGTACGGCGAGGGAGTTTTCGTCGGGGAACCATCCCGCGAGAAGAACCGACACCGAGGAGGTAGCGGGGACGGTGACCTGGCGCGATGAGGCGCTGAGGGGGCCGGACGCCCCGTATCCGTCGATGCTCACGACCGAGGCCGTTGGGCCAGGATTGGACAGGATGAGCACCATGTCCGCACCGGAAATCGTCGCTCCGGTGGCGATCCACTGGGAGGTACGCGGGGCCGCGCATCCGACGGCACTCAGACCGGCGAGTTCGCCTCCGCCCTGTCCGGCGAGTGTCAGCGCCGTGGGGATGGCTCCCCCGGTGCCCGTCACGGACGCGGGCGCGGGGCTCGTAGGGGTGGATGTGAGGGAGGACCAGGTGGTCCCTGCTGCAACGTTGGTCGTCTCGAAAGGATCGACGATACCCGAGGGGCACGCGAGGCGTACCTGCGAGGGGTGAGCGCTCTGCACTGTCCCCTCGACCCGGCTCGGCGTTGCGTCGACCCACGTGGATCCTCCAGCCATAACAGCCACGGCGATCCCCGCGCCCGCGAGCGTCGTCAGCGAACTCATGCGGGGCTTTGTCATCTCTTCCTCCACGCGGATAGGGCGCTGGCCATGGCGACGACCAGGCATGCGGCCGCGGCAATACGCCACGGGATAACCCACCATGCGTTGTAGGTGACGGTCAGGTGCCCCGCGGTGGGCATGTCGAATGCCTGCGACCATCCGTCGGCGGCTGCGACGGGGGTCAGCGCCACGCCGTCGACCCACGCGCGCCATCCGGGGTCGGCGCGTTCAGCGAGGATGAGGGTGCCGGAAGCCTGTACGTCCCCGTCCACACGCAACTGCGAGGAACCGACAGGGGTGGTGACACCGCTGGCGGACTCAACGCGCACGCGTGCTGGCGTCAGTCCGTCGGGACGCAACCGCCAGACGGTACCGGAATTCGTATCGCCGACCTTTTCGAGCCCATCGGCTCGGTCGAGACCGGAGGTCAAAGCGACGGATCCACTCGCACCCAGGGGCACGAGGATCGTGTCAATGTCGTGCGCGGCCAGAGTCTGAACGGTTGCATCATCGGGGTAGACGACCAGGGTGTAGGCGGCCTGCGCGAGCGAGGCAGTGGCCGGGTCACTCAGCGTCCCCGTTGCTGCACCGTTGCGCGCCTGGGCGAGAGTGAGGACGTGAATGGCCGGGGTTGACGCCGTGAGCGACGGGCCGTTTCCGCGCCACAGCATCGCGTTGACGGTGTCGTTGGTCGGGTCGCCGTCGAGAACGAGGATACGTCCGGCGCGCGTGGAACGCTGCGCCTGGGATGCGACGGCGGAGACGATGGGCGATGACAGGGCCGACACCGTCTCGCGCTGGGACATCGTGAAGGTCGGAATCTCGTCGGCGTTGGAGCGACTCGCGACGGCGGACACGCTCACGGCGGATGCCGATCCGAGGAGGGCGATGGCAACGAGGGCCCCCGAAGCACGCAACACGAACGGCCTGGACGCATCCCATGCCTGCCTCTCACTATCCGAGTCGGCAGGCAGCGCGTGCTTCGCGCGCGTCGACAGGATCACCAGCAAGCCAAAGGCGAGGGACAGTGCGGGCGACGCCCACGCGGAAGCCACCGACGCACCGGTCATACCCACGCCAACGTGGGAGGCACCCCAGGCGAGTGCTGAGGCGATAACAGCGCAGCAGAAGGTGAGCATCGCGCCGCGCGAGCGCGAGCGAATCAGGGCAACGATGGCCAGCAGCGCAGCGCCTCCACCGACGACGCCCAGCGCGAGGGCCTCGAGCTGGCTCGAGGGAGCGGCGGGCAGACCGATCAGCGCCATCCACGAGGGGGCGCGAGTGTAGGCGTGGATGCCTCCGCTCGTGGAGGCGAGCGCCGGCCATGCGGCGGGGCGCACCAGGATGGAGGCATAGGTGGGCAGGAGAAGCGTCAGCGCGGGCAGGGCCACAAGAAGGCTGCGCCGGGAACGCCACGCGAGCGCGAGCGCGGCGACGGGCAGCGTCCACGGTGCGCAGCAGGACAGGGTGAGCAGCGCAAGGCTGGCGCATCCTGCGTTGATGCCGCGGGGTGCCAGGGGCGCGGGCTCAACGCCGGAGGCACCCGCCACGAGCAGGGGCTGGGGCGTGCCGACGCAGAACGCAGCGAAAACGGGCAACACGATGTGGGCGAGCGTCCCGGCGAGGACGCCGTGGGTCGCACTCAGCACCAGTGCGGGCGCGACAGCCCAGGCCAGCGAGGCAAGGAAACGCACGCGCAGCGAGGCACTGAGGCTACGGCTCGGGATCCAGGCGACCATCGCCGCGAGCGGACTGGAGGCCACAAGCAGGAATGTCGCAAGCGCTCCGGGGCTGATTCCCAGCGGTGCAAGAGGTGCGCTCAGGAGCGCCAGCACGATCGTGAGGGGGTCTGCGCCGCCCGCATATCCGTCGCCGCCAGGCACCCACGCTGACCACGCGGCATTCCACAGCTCGGTCCAGGTCGCGGGCATTGACACCCACGCTCCACCGACGAGGCCGGCAGAGGTCCCCCACCACTGGGCGGCGGCGATCAACGAGGTAACGAGAGCGAGGCCGAGGCAGGCGGATGCGGAACGGACGCGGTAGCGCCGCATCGAGGAGACGATGAGCGGATCAATGCGCTCCCCGTGCTCGTCTTCGTCGACGCCGGCCGGTTCCTTGCGCAGCGAGGCGGGAGCCGTCTCGAGGGCGCGCAGGGCAGAGCGCGGAACGCTCCGAGATTGGGCGGCGCGGGCACGACCGGCGAGGAGGCGCGGTGTCGCACCAATGAGAGAGACGAGCGCTCCCATTTCGGGCAGCGCCAGCGAGGCGCGCCCCGTGAGGATCCGTCCCAGCGCGCGAGCGGGGCTCCACACGAGCAGCCACAGGGCCAGGAAGGGAAGAAGGAATGCAGGAACAGCCTTGCACCAGTTGTACATCTGGGCATAGCGGCGCTTACGGAACGAGCCGTCGGTCGCGACGTCGCCGTCGGCGATGCCATCCGAAATATCACCCGTCGGCTCGCTGTGCTCCGTGTCATGGGCGGCGTCGAGGCCAGAGTAGAGCGATACGCGGGCGTGACGCACGCGGGCCTTGGGGGCGACGATCACGCGGTATCCGGCCAGGTGGAGCCTACGCCCCAGGTCGAGCCCGTCACCGAAGGGCCCGAGCGCCGTGTCGAATCCTCCGACGGTCTCATAGGCCTCGGCGCTGATGAACAGGCCGGCGGTGCCGACGGCGAGAACGTCACTCGTGCCGTCGTACTGCCCCTGGTCAATGTCGTCGTCGCCGACGCGCTCGAGACGACGGGCACTCGCCGTTGCGAAAATTCCCAGTTCGAGGAGGCGGCTTCCGTCCCAGCTCATCTGTTTGACGCCGACGGCACCGACGGTCCTGCCAACGGTGGCGGCTTGGATCAGCTCGTCGAGACACTCGGGCTCAGGAGCACTGTCCTCGTGCAGGATCCACCACCACTGTTCCGAGGTAAAAGCGGCTCCCTGGGCACGTGCGCGCTTGATGGCGTCACCCAGGTTGCGGGCACGGCCGACGCGCACGAGTTCGGCACCGTCGGGAACTCGGTCGGCCGGGAAGGGGGTCACGTGACGCCCAGCGACGTCAATGATGGTCAACGAATGCGGGGCCACCGATTGTTTCTCGATGGCCCGCAAAACGGACTGAGTGAGCGGCGCTTCTCCCCTCGTGACGAGGATTGCGCCGACGGAGCGCTGCGTCGGACTCAACCGGCCATACGGCGCAGGCGCCGCCTCTCGCGCTCGGACATGCCGCCCCA
>ERZ773013.2510-NODE-2510-length-10021-cov-10.158138_pt1 | contig 10021 bp, 8 predicted proteins | sample MGYA00511670_ERZ773013 | MGnify/ENA primary metagenome ERZ773013 (study PRJEB29015, sample SAMEA2738120) | human oral metagenome | biome: human oral; feature: human-associated habitat; material: saliva | place: China | collected 2257 ...
CCTTGCTGTGGTAAGGACCATTCTGGAAGATATGGGTCAGCCACAGAGCGCCATTCTCCTTCTTGCTTATGCGGAAGATTAGGTGTGCGATAGCACCACCCATCAGGACATAGAAGGAGGGAAGAGAGCTTGCTACCTTCCTCAGATACCCATACTTGCGTACGCGATTGTCGAGGATATCACGTAGGAGTGTAGCCTTCTTCTGGCTGGGCTGTGCCCACTTAATGATTAGATATAGGACGAACTGTAGGATGCGTGCCTTGCTCATCAGCTTAGCGATAGCTTCGTAAGCAAGGCGATAGTTTACGACTGCGCTATCCTTGGTGCCGGCATTAGGTATGGCTGTCTCTGCTGCGTTGATGATAGCGGTGATTTCGTTGTTGATGTTGATAGTATTCATATCTGTAGGTGTTGTGCCGTTAGGCGGTTATTGTTAAGTATGATAAAGCCACCTCCCCCCCCCCGGTGTGGGGAAGGTGACTGCAGTTATTAGAAGGGGAGATCGTCTGCTTCGTAGAGGCTGGCGTGGAAGTTGTCATCAACTTCGAGACGCTCCATCTCTTCATAGTCCTCATCAGTCAGACGCTCACCAGTGTAACCAACCTTGTATTCACCGGTCTCTTCATCGAAGAACACCTCGAACTCATCACTGATGAAGGCCGACTCTCTCGCCATCTCCTCAGCGGCGATAGCCGCATTCTGAGTTAGCTCCATATCGAGGTCTAGCCAGTAATCCATCTGAGCCATCCCACATAGCTTGCCGTAGAGAATACGATACTCTTCCTCAGTAGCAAACATACCAATGCCTGCCATAAGGTCTCTATCTCTCGCTTCAGCACTCTCAAGGACGATCTTCTCGATCCATCCCATAGACTCCTTCTCATCAGTGTCATAGTAGAGGCATTCCTCAACACAACTGAATGAGTAGATGCGCTCAGCAAGCTCATCATAGCTGGACATATTAAGGTTAGACAATAGGGTTGACAATTCACAGGTATGCTCCTCCTCAGGAACAGCATAGCCGATTTCACCACGCTCTTCGGCATCGACGAAAGTATCGTACTTCTGACTGTCGAAGGCTACAAGACCATCAAACAGCGCACGATACTCAATATCTGTGGCGTGAGCCTTGACGATATCAGCAAGGTAGTCAGCTATGCAACCTTCTGCACAGCGACCTACAGCACGCTTGATATCATCAATATCACCATTGGTGCCATTATACTTCATCCCATCGAGGACGATATTAGCCACAGGAGACCACAAAGCCATAGCAAGCTCGGCATAAGAAGAGCACCAAACGTTGGACAGAAGGACGGACGATTCACGGAGGTTCTTAATTGCTTCCATTGTAGTAAGGTGTTAGGAAGTGAAACAATAGATGAACACCACCCCAACCAGGATGGTGTACGACAGAATAGCAAGGCAACAACAGCTAAGTATAGCCGTAGCATCAGCTACAGACATACACCCACAGAAAGACAGAAAGGCGGGAAGAGGGATAGCTCCTACCGCCTTTCCATCCATTTACCCGACGATTTTCATCGTTGCTGGAGGCGTTGTCGCCTTGTTCACACGGAATGCCGTGCGCAGGGAGGGTGTGTATTATCTCCTGAGGAAAGGAGAGTGTTAATACACCCTTGATGTGGAGCTGGGTTACACCCCTTGCTGAGCTGCACGCTGGACTCTGTGTCCGTGGTGCTTGTACCCTGGCCAGCGTCCTGCACTGGTGAGGTGTACGTGGCGAGCTACGACGTGTGTCGCTCGCTATGCTCAGCGGTGGGGTACCCACATCGTCGTGGTACCCATCGCTCCCTGACAGGGGTTGGTTTGTACCCGGAGGGGTACCAGCCAGGTTTGTCAAAAGCGGGAGGGGTCCGAAACGGGAGCAGTCAGCGAGAATAAACCCGGTGATGTTTGAAAATTTTTAGGTGATTTTCAGAATGACTACCGAAGCGGGAGGAGTGTGCGCTTGTAAGTTCGGTAGCTTTCAAAAAAAAAATAGGGGTATTTTTTCTGTGGTAGTAGCTTAGATGATAGGTGTTGGCGTTATGACTGAGGAAGAGATGATGTATTCTAGTTGAGGGAGGAGTAGTAGATGTGGTTCGTAGTGCTTGGTTAGTATGGTGTGAATATCCCGGACTTAGCGGTGTGTGCGGGGTGGCTGAGGTGGGAATGGTGTGGGTATTTTGGTTGAGGAGGAAGAAGTGTGTATCTTTGGTGTGAGAAGTTTCGACATAACTGTTTGGTATTTATCGGTTAGATACGCGTTGCCCGGGATGGGTAGCGCGTATTTGTTTTATGTGTACCTTTGTGTTGCTGGGTTTTGAGCTTTTTCCCAGCACATCATATTTCCATTGGTTTATAGTATTACAGGTACGCGTTGTCTGAGAAGATAGCGCGTATCGCTTTTATGCATATCTTTGCGGTAGGGGAGTCTTCCCCTCGTGTGTGCCATTGTTTGTATGCATCATCTCTATGTGGGGTGGTGCATACTTCTTTGATATGTATTATCTTTGTGGCGGTAGGTAATTGGCTTCATATTGATTGTTTAGTTAGGGTTACATGCACTGCTCCTCGGGGTGGTGCATGTTCTCGTATAAAGGTGTATCTTTGCACTGTTGAGTCTCCCATACTATTTAGGTTAGTTGTTAAACTGGGTCTGCGCATCACTCTCATGGGTGGTGCGCATATCTTTTGTACCTTTGCGTCGTGGATATAATAGGTTAATTGGCTAATCAAGTGTAGCTTGATTTTGGTACGCACTGCCTGGGAAGGTGGTGCGTATTGCTTTTGGGGATTTGAGGAAGAGGTAGTATCTTTGCTATGTAATAAATCTTATCGTTATTCTTGGGTTGTGGGGTTAGCCCCATAATTTCCATTTCAAGTTTGTCTATCAGCTGTGCGCTACTCGGGAGCGTGGCGCATGGTGTTTTGGTAGGTTGGGGATTATATATACCTTTGCGGTGAAGGGTGGCGACCTTTCTGCATCGTATCTTATCTTTTATCTCTGGCCCCTCGGGGCGTTAGGGTGTGATCCAAAGGCTTGGGCCTGACTTTGTCGGGTGGCTGACGCTGAGGTGGTTCGATTCCCCCGCACTCTACTACTGGCTGGTGCTGTAGGCACGCGTGACGACGCTAGGGTTTGATTCCCTACGGTCAGGTCTTATCACTGCTCTTTCCTCATGAGGAAGACAGTAATGCATTGCGCTGTTAGGGCCCTATACCCGAAGGCGATGGTCCGCGACTGATAGGTCGGTCATGCGGATAGTGGTGTGAGATGGCTGTATTTCTAGAGTATGGCTCGGTGCGCTTTACGACTCACGAATGGGGGACACCAAAAATCGTCCTAAGATCCCCTGTCAATCAAAAGACGCGTATCGTCTTCTTCATAGGACCTAATCCCCAAGGCTCCATATAGGTCCTATAATGACGCTCACCTTTCGATGGGGTGGGCGTCGCCTTTTATAAGCCACCACAATCTCCTCTTTCCTCAGGCCATATCTTTATGCCTTACCTTTGTGGCATAACATAGTACGTACATATATGGCAAAAGATAATCAACCACAAATATCAGTACCCCTGCGTGCAGCTGCTGACTCTACCAAGGTCAAGCGGTTCTATAGTAGTGGCAATGGTGCTGTCAATACCACTGGGTTTGGCGAGTACATAAGCCAGCCTAATCAAGTTGAGAATGACAAGGACCCTGGGAACATCGTCTCTAAGCTAGCCAATGTTGGGGCTATAGGATCTATAGGTGCTACGCTAGCTGCTATCACCGGTAGGGTAGGTGTCAACGCTGCCTACTCTGGTGGTAAGACACTCATAAAGCCTATAGCAAGACTTGGCTATGGTGCTGCAGCCGTTGGGAAGAACCTTGTTGATAGGGCCATGAGGAAGGAAGCAGTAGGACCTATTAGCAAAGCTGCAGGTAAGGCTATTGATAAGGCTGTTAAGTCTGAGTCCTTCCTTGGTAAGGTACTTGGTGCTGAGTCCGTCATCGTGGGCGATAAGGCTATCAAGGGTGGTGCTAAGCTGGCTAAGTTCGCGAAGTACTCTAACTTCCTCAAGAACTTCGGTCCCCTTGCTACCATCGCAAGCGCTGGGGTATCAGCTATAGCTTCAAATGCAGCACTACACGGCAAGTATGATCCTGAGAAGCTGCCTAGGTATAACACCGGTGAGCTTGGCAAGGAGGTGAAAGGATATAGGATAGGTAGTCGTGCTGGGCTAGTAAACCCGGACTTCGTAGGTGACAATATCGTTGGCGCAGCAACAGGCTTAGCTAGGACTATGATAAGCGGCGGCCAGGAGGTTAAGGGAGCTATCAAAAGTGGCGGTAAGGCAGTGATGAAGTTCTTCGGTGTTCCTGAGGAGACAGCAGAGAAGATCTCTGACACAGGCTCAAGGTACGCTGCAGGTATTCTCACAGGTCCTCTGTCCAACGATGCCATCCACGGACAAGTCGACGGCTTCCTCAAACAGTATAGCCCAGAGGGCGACATCGACCTGGATAAGGTCTATGGTAAGGACACACGTGGCCGTATGATGGCAGACCTCTTTGTCCGAGCCAAGCTCCGTGGTATGGAAGGCGTGCCTAACTCTTATCTCGCCGTCAATGAAGCGGACCGTGAAGCAGCTAAGCTCTATAAGGAAGGAAAGCTGGAGAAGGCCGCACTCGACCAGACACCTGCAGAGATCTTCTACAACCCATCCAAGGAGCGTGGCTACAACAAGGACCCCATGATGAACATGGCTGCCTACTACCCAGGCGATGATAGGTACCCAGTCTATATGCATACCCTCAGACAAGCATACGCTGAGAAGCACGCAGGTAACAACCCTAACTCAGCTGAGTATAAGAAGTTCGAGCAGGTCTTCGATAGCTATCTCTCCTCAACCGCGACTAAGCGAGGTGGCGAGAATGAGGATATCAGAGATGAGATGAGGAAGGAAGCGTTTGACTACTACCACCAGAAGCGCAAGGCGGCTGCAGAGAAGCGCTATGAGCCTATCAAGAAGTAGAATGTAGTATCTTCGTGTCATGATCTTGAATAGCAAGACGCTAAGCAAGGCGTTACGAGACCATTACATCGCGGTAGCTAAGACCTATGGACTCTCTCCTCATGAGGTAGAAGCCATATACAATGGGTATTGGTGCGCGGTGAAAGATATAATCAAAGAACGAAGCCCTAAGGCTGTGAATATCCACGGTCTGGGCGCATTTAGAAATAAGAAGAATGGAAGAAAGAGTAATCAAGACTGAGACGAGTGGTCTGCTCATCAAGGGCATGAAGCCATCGTTCAATCACGTGGTTGTGACACCGCTTGAAGTTGATGTTATCGCAGACAAGAACTTCATGAGCCGTAATCTCATTATGAAGTATCTTGACCCCAAGGTGACACCAATGCGTGTTGTCTATGTAGGTCCAAGTGTCAGGACCTGTGAGCCAGAGGATATCGTCCTTGTCAATGTCATGAGGTACTTCCGCGGTGAAGGTGAGCAGGCTCATATCGACTTGCCTGCCGTAGAGATCGATGGTATTCAGTGCCTCATCGTTTCCGAAGGCGACCTCTATGGTGTTGTCGATGCAGAGATCCTGAAGAAGGAAGTTATCGGTAAGGACTCATATCATCCAGACCATGTGCCGGTCGCTGGTCGCGAGACGATCATTGTCCCCGATAAGAAGATCATTATTCCAGATAAGAGTATCAAGTTATGATCAAGCTCTTCAAGAAAGAAGGGCTTGACATAGTGATCTCTGAAGAAGCATACCTCCTCAAGCCGTTTGCCGATATCTGGAAAAAAGATAAGTCCAAGAATAAGGTCACGGCGCAGCTGGAGTTAGCTTTCATATACTTCTTTGCAGACCCCAGGTCAGAGTACCAGATGTACAATGATCCTGAGGAAAGGACAAAGATGATAGTTGAGGGTTTAGGGATGGAGTCCGGATGGGCCCCATCCTCTCTCGTTACAGAGGCTATCACATTCTATGAGTCATTCAAGCCCGTATCAGCTAAGCTACTGGATAGCACAAGAGGACTCATAAACAAACTGTCGGCGTTCCTAGAGGAGATCGACTTCCGCGCTGTGGATGATAAGGGTAAGCCCCTCTATCAGCCGAATACTATCACTAACACCATCAAGCAGCTACCAGCCTTGGTGTCTACCCTTAACGAGGTAGAGAAGACCATGAACTCTGATATTGAGGAGAGCTCAGCTATCCGAGGTAGCATGAGGAAGGCTGTGGGTGAGGATGCCTTTGACTTTAGCGACGATGACGATTGAGCTTAATGAATATCAGACACCGCTAGAGGTCCTCACACCTGACATGCCTGAGGAGGTGAAGGAACAGATGGATGACTTCATTCAGTCCGTCCCCTTCATCCAGCACCTCATAAGCCCACACCGTAAGCGTGCTAAGGACCTCCCACGTGACGAGCGCGGTCGTATCATAGTAGACATAGCCCATCCTCATATTATTGAGGATATGGACTACTTCAGGCCTGCAGCTATACACTTCGAGAAGCATGGCTGTTACACCAAGCTCAAGCCTAACACCAACCCATCATCCCCCTTCGGGCAGTGGCTTCGTGAGGAGACAAGAAGAGTCCTCGATGGCTACGTGCGAGAGTCTGATGGTGAGTGGATAACAGGCGACCTGTACTACTACCTCAACTACAGCCCCATCATGGTCTCTAGGATCAGAGAGGACCAGCCTGGTGTTGCTGACCGCGTAGAGGCGTTCCCTGAGATGTGGGAGGGTGTGTACTGGAGATACCACTACCTACACCAAGCGCGTAATGGAGGTATGTATAACGCCTTCCAGGGTGGTAATCATGCCTTTGAGCTAGCTCGTCGTGGTGCAGGTAAGTCCTACTCTCTGGCCTCACTCATGGCTAAGCGTCTCCTCGTCGGCGAGTCAAAGAAGGTGCAGAAGCGTGTGACTAGCGTGCTACTCGGTTATATCAAGGAGTACCTGCAAGACAAGGACGGCACGCTCTCTAAGTTTGAGCCTATGATGAACTTCGCTAGGTCTCATACCGAGTGGCCCAATAGTCTCGTGAGGAACAGCATGAGCGATATGATGTGGCGATGTGCATACGTCAATCCTCATACTGGTGCTGTCGAAGGCAAGAACAACGTGGTCATGGGGCTGCCTGTGAAGGACGATGACTCTAAGGCGCGTGGTAAGCGTGGTTGGATCTTCATCGAGGAGTTCGGTTCGTTCCCTTCCCTCATCGACCTGTACAACACCATCATGTACTCTGTTGAGGAGGGTGGTGTGACCTTCGCGCTTATCTATGGGGTAGGTACGGCTGGTTCTGATGCGTCTGAGTTCTCCTCAGCACAGGAGATCATGTACCACCCTGTGGCCTACAAGGTCTACAACGTGCCTAACGTATATGACAAGGCCACTGGTGGGACCAAGGATCGCTTCTGCTTCTTCTTCCCAGCATACGTCAATCGTAAGGGGTGCTACAATAAGGATGGCGTATCTGACGTGACTCTCGCTCTCTATGAGATCCTCATGGACAGGTACCGCATCAAGTATAGCACTACCAACCAGGACACGCTGATACGAAGAATAGCGGAAATGCCTATCGTTCCTCAGGAGGCTATCCTGCAGGTCAAGGCTAGCTACTTCCCTTCTCACGCGCTAAGAGAGAGACTAGCTGAGATAGACAATGATCCTTCCTTCTATGCAGGTGTCATCTCCTGTGAGCTATCGCGCAAGGGCTATGATGTGAGCGTGCATCCTGTCAGTGACCTTCCCATACGTAACTTCCCACTGCCAGACAATAAGTCTGCAGGGCATGTCGAGATCTTCGCTATGCCAGAGAAGGATGCTGATGGCAAGGTGCAGCAAGGTAGGTACATCGCTGGTATGGACCCATACGACAACGACCAGGCGGATACCTCATCCTTAGGATCGTTCTTCGTCCTGGACCTCTTCACCGACGAGATCGTATGTGAGTACACAGGTAGGCCTACCTTCTCGGATGACTTCTACAGGACCTGCTGTGATATAGCCATCCTCTACGACTGCCGTATCTGTTATGAGAATAACAAGAAGGGTCTGTTTGCCTACTGCTCAAGGTACAACCTCACACACCTCCTTGAGGATACCCTAGAGTTCCTACGTGACAGGGACCTCCTCAAGGCTAGGCCTATCGGTAACGCTGCTAAGGGTGTGACAGCTACTGCCGGTATCAACGCCTACGCCAGGAAGAAGCTGGCTGAGTGGCTAGTGATGCCTGTGAGTGTCACGCGTCAGACAGACGAGGGTGAGATCTATGATTATGAGATACCCAACCTATGCAGGATAAAGAATCGTGCTCTTCTTCAGGAGCTAATAGCCTGGAACGACATAGGTAACTTCGACCGCGTGTCAGCTATGGGTATCCTCATGCTCTACCGTGAGTCGATGCTCATCAACTTCCAAGAGCATGATGAGGAGAAGCAAGAAGAGATAGATCAGAAGATGAGCTTCTTTGATCGCAATCTACGTGGCGGTAGGCGCAAACCTTATCTTTAAGCCTAAATAGTCTATCAGGGTTAGTATGAACGAAAAGAAACAAAAGGGTGGATTTCCTCAACAGAATCTCCCTAATAGCAAGAAGACGCGTGACTGGTGTATCCAGTGCGTGGACTGGGCGAAGGGTACATCCTCTGTGGTTTCCTCATCGTCCGTAAGACACAGCATCGCAAGGAAGAAGATCAACTATGACCTCATGAATGGTATCGTCCATGAGGAAGATATGCTGGCCTTCTTCAATCCCTATGGTTTTGAGGATTCTGATGCGCCTGGTAAGATTCAGCACTTCCCCATCATCAACTCTAAGATCAACGTCCTCCTCGGTGAAGAGTCGCGTAGGCCCTTTGACTATCGCGTCATCGTGACCAACCCCACCGCGGTGTCAGACATGGAGGAGATGAAGAAGCAGCAGGTGATGGAGAATATCATGGCTGTCATGGAATCAGGTATCACCGATGAAGCTGAACTCAAGGAGGCCTTCAACGAGATACAGCATAGGTACGCCTATAAGTGGCAAGACCTGCGTGAGATCCGTGGTAATGCCTTCCTCAAGCACTACTCTTCTGAGCTCTCACTACCACTGATGTTCAACAAGGGGTTCCTTGATGCGCTCATCGTAGGTGAGGAGATCTATAGGTGTGATATCGTAGCTGGTGAGCCTACTATCGAACGTCTCGACCCTATGAAGGTGCGAGTGTTCAAGTCTGGATCATCGGGTAGCATTGAGGATGCTGACATCGTCGTGGTGGAGGACTACTGGGCCCCATCACGCATCCTAGATATCTATGGCGACAGCCTGTCAAGGGAAGAGATTGATAAGATACACTCTGGCTCTTCCTCAGGACTTATAGGTGGGAATGGAGATAACTTCACCGTCGCAGAGATGTTCGGTCGTTTCGGCATCCATTACTCTGGGCCAAACGATACAGCCATATTCAACGGCAATGATATAGTCACGCGTCTCACGCCTTATGACTTCGAAGGTAACGTTCGCGTCATGCAGGTCTACTGGAAGTCCATCAGGCAGGTGAAGAAGATTACCTCTATCGATCCTATGACCGGCGCCGAGGTATCTACCCTCATGCCTAGTGACTACAAGGTGGACGAGCTCGCAGGCGAGACAGCGAAGATCATGTATATCAACGAGGCGTGGGAAGGTGTCCTCATCGGAGACGACATCTACGCTAACCTCGGTCCCAGGAAGATTCAGTTCAACAGGCTGTCTAATCCTTCTAAGTGTCACTTCGGTATAGTAGGTAGTATCTACAACCTCAGCGAGGACAAGCCTTACTCCCTCGTCGATATGATGAAGCCGTATAGCTACATGTACAACCTTGTGCATGATAAGCTCAACAAGATCATCTACGACAATATCGGTAAGGTAGTCCAGCTGGATATGGCTAAGCTCCCAGCCGAGATGAAGTATGAGAAGTGGTGGTCTATCCTGAGGAAGATGAAGATGGTTGTGACCAATTCATTTG